>Ga0209958_1000435_pt1 | contig 80416 bp, 83 predicted proteins | sample ThiBio_inoc_plan_FD_183942 | JGI IMG/M metagenome (GOLD analysis project Ga0209958, IMG submission 183942) | Wastewater bioreactor microbial communities from Cape Town, South Africa - Thiocy_inoc_plan (SPAdes) | ecosystem: Engineered > Bioremediation > Thiocyanate > Unclassified | place: South...
GGGATGGGGCCGAGGTCGAGGGCCTCGCGGATGAAGTCGCGGAGCGAGACGACGAGTTCCGCGGTCTCGACCGTGCGGCCGGCGACGAGTTGGCTCGCGGCGCGGGCAGCGAGCGCGACCTGTTCCTCGGTGCCGAGCAGGATGATGTCCGAGAGCGCGGCCTCGACGGCGTCGCGGACGCGCCGCGCCCGCTCGGCCCCCGGGGCCTCCTCGGCGTCCTTCAGGTCCCGCTTATGGCTGGGGTCCACGATCAGGCTCCCCGTGAACGAGCCCCCCAGCGCCTTGTACGCGGCGATCAGCGTGCGCAGCCGCTCGTTGATCTGGCGGTTCTCGCGGTCGCGACGCTGCTGGACCGACTGCATGACCGCCAGGCGGATCGCCACGCCGACGAGCGTCACCAGGGCGAGCCCGACGAAGCTGAGGACCATCGCCGTCCAGGAGCTGAAGTCGAGATTCCTCATGAGTCGACGCGTCCTCCGCGGGAATTGCCGGCCGACGGCCCGGGGCCGGCCATAGGCGCTGGATTGAGGAATTGTTACATTCTTGGTTTGATTTTCGCGGGTGGGAAGCGGCCGGGGCGAGGGAAGGGAAGGTTCACGCGGATGGGCGAGAAGGGTTCGAAGAAGGTGGTCGAGTCGGGTTTCGGTACGCTGGGGCTCGACCCCCGGATCCTGGAGGCCCTGACGGCCCTGGGCTATGAGGAGCCGTCGCCCATCCAGCGCGAGGCGATCCCGATCCTGCTGACGGGCAAGGACCTGGTCGGCCAGGCGGCCACCGGCACGGGCAAGACCGCCGCGTTCGCCCTCCCCCTGCTCCACCGGCTGTCGCTGGAGGACAAGAAGCGAGCCCGCCCCTACGCCCTGGTCCTCGTGCCGACGCGCGAGCTGGCCATGCAGGTCGCGGAGGCCGTCCACCGCTACGGCAAGCCGATCGGCGCGTCCGTCCTCCCCGTCTACGGCGGCCAGGCCTACGGCCCCCAGATCCGCGCCCTGGAGCGCGGGACCGACATCGTCATCGCCACCCCCGGCCGCGCGCTCGACCTCATCAAGCGCAAGACGCTGCGGCTCGACGGCATCCGGATCGTCGTCCTGGACGAGGCCGACGAGATGCTGGACATGGGGTTCGCCGAGGACATCGAGGCGATCCTGTCCGACACCCCGGCGGAGCGCCAGACGGTCCTGTTCTCGGCCACGCTGCCGCCTCGGATCGCGGCGATCGCCAAGAAGCACCTGACCGAGCCGCAGAAGGTCCAGATCAAGCCCGAGCCGTCGGCCGCCGGGACCGTGCCGCTGGTCAAGCAGACCGCGTACATCGTCCCCCGCGGCCACAAGCTGGCGACCCTGGGGCGGGTGCTCGACATCGAGAACCCCACCTCCGCCATCGTCTTCTGCCGCCGCCGCAACGAGGTCGACGAGCTGGTCGAGACCCTGGGCGCCCGCGGCTGCCGCGTCGAGGGCCTGCACGGCGGGATGACCCAGGAGCAGCGCAACCGGGTCATGAAGAAGTTCCGGTCGGAGACGGCCGAGCTGCTCATCGCCACCGACGTCGCGGCGCGCGGCCTGGACATCCAGCAGCTCTCGCACGTCATCAACTTCGACGTGCCGGTCGAGGCCGAATCCTACGTCCACCGCATCGGCCGCGTCGGCCGCGCCGGGCGCGAGGGGGTGGCGATCACCCTGGCCGAGCCCCGCGAGCACCGCCAGCTCCGGATGATCGAGCATGCCACCGGCCAGAAGATCGCGATCGAGAAGATCCCGACCGTCGCCGACCTGCGGGCCCGCCGCCTGGAGCTGACCCGGGCGTCGATCCGCGAGTCGATCGTCGCCGGCGAGCTGGAGAATTACCGCGTGATCGTCGAGTCGCTGGCCGGCGAGTTCGACGTGATGGACGTGGCGATGGCCGCGGCCAAGCTGCTCCACCAGTCGATCGCCACGGACGACGGCGAGGAGGAGGAGATCCCGGACGTCGAGCCGTTCCGCGACCGCCCGTTCCGCGACGCCCGCGGGGGCCGGCCCGGCCCCGGCCCTCGCGGCGGCGGCTTCGCCGGCCCGCGCGAACGCCGGCCCCGCGGCGAGCGCGGCGCGAACATGACGCGCCTGTTCGTCGGCGCCGGCCGCTCCGCCGGCGTGCGGCCCCAGGACCTGGTGGGGGCGATCACCGGCGAGGCCGGCCTCAACGGCCGCCAGGTCGGCGACATCGACATCGCCGACCGCTTCTCGCTCGTGGAGGTCCCCAGCGAGCTGGCCGACGCCGTCATCGACGCCCTCCGCGGCAGTCGCATCAAGGGCCGCAGCGTCGTCGTCCGCCGCGAACGCGGCGAAGAATGAGGCTCCTCGGCCGGAGGTCGAAGCGCATCAGGACGGCCCCCGGCGGGGCCGCCTTCGTCCGGTCGCGATCACGGAGAGGAGTGCTCCGTCATGACCGTCGATGAAATCCTCGCGCGGCTTGAAACCCTGGGCGACGCCGCCCGGCGGAAGCACAACGCGAAGGCCGGCGCGCCGGACGACCAGTTCGGCGTCAAGCTCGGCGACATCCGGGCGATGGCGAAGGAGCTCAAGGCCGATCGCGAGCTGGCGATCAAGCTCTGGGAGACCGGCAACGTCGAAGCCCAACTCCTCGCCACGCTCATCATCAAGCCCAGATCGCTCTCCGCAGACGAACTCGACGCGCTCACCCGGTCCGTGACCTGCTCGCAGGTGGCCGACTGGCTGAACTCGTATGTCGTGGCGGAACATCCCGAGAAGGAGTCGCTGCGCGAGAAGTGGATGGAGGCGAAGGATCGCTGGGCCGCCCGCGCGGGCTGGCACCTCACCGCCGGCCGCGTCAACAAGAGCGGCGACGGCCTCGACCTGCCGATGCTGCTCGATCGCATTGAAAGCGACATGCCGGAGGCGATGCCGGAGGTGCAGTGGACCATGAACAACACGCTCGCGGCGATCGGCATCCACCACCCCGAGCACCGCGAGCGCGCCGTCGCCATCGGCGAGCGGATCGGCCTGTACCGCGACTGGCCGGCGTCCAAGGGCTGCACCCCGCCCTATGTACCGACGTGGGTGGGCGCGATGGTCAAGCGCCGGGGCTGATGCGTATGGACCCCGTCTTCTTCGAATCGCCCGAGGGATTCCGGGCGTGGCTCTGCGAGAACCACGCCACGGCGGCCTTCCTGCTGGTGGGCTTCCACAAGAAGGGCGCGGGCCGCAAGAGCATGACCTGGCCCGAGTCGGTGGACGAGGCCCTCTGCTTCGGCTGGATCGACGGCGTCCGCAAGGGCATCGACGCCGAGAGGTACTCGATCCGGTTCACGCCGCGCAAGAAGGGGAGCGTGTGGAGCGCCGTGAACATCGCCCGGGTCCGGGCCTTGACCGAACTCGGTCGCATGCAGCCGACCGGCCTGGTCGCGTTCGAGGCGCGGAGGGAGGACCGGTCGGGCATCTGCAGCCACGAGCAGGGGCATGTCGATTTGCCCGAGGTCTACCTGGGCCTCCTGCGGGAGAACCCGGCGGCGTGGGAGTTCTACGAGAAGCAGCCCGCGTCCTATCGGAAGGCGGTCAACTGGTGGGTCGTGGGCGCCAAGAAAGAGGAGACGCGCCGTAGGCGGCTGGATTCGCTGATTGCGCATTCGGCCCTGGGCGATCGGGTGCCGCAGTTCACCTGGAAGAAAGCGTCGGGGTGAACGATTTGCTCCCGGCGGCAATGATGGGAAGACTCCCACAGGAATTGCGCGACCAGCAGAACGGCGAGAGGAACCGTCGGAACGACGGGCCCTGATCGAGCGACGGGTGAAGTGGACTTCACCGAGAAAAACCGGCCCCTGGGGGTTCCGGATGGCCTAAGACGGCCGATATTGAAAGTGCCCCCCGTAGGACTCGAACCTACAACCCGCTGATTAAGAGTCGGTGGACGAGTCTACGCAGGCGTCAGGGATTCGCGGATCGCGACGACCCGGACGTCCCTCCGTCACGCCCCGCCGATCCGGATCCGGATTCGGGGGGCGGCGGCCGGCGGATCGCCGCGGGCGCGCGCATGATCGCTCGGGGGGCGACGGACGCCCCCGCGACCCGAGGGAGCGACCATCATGACGCCCGTGCCGTTCGCCGAGTTCGAACGCCAGGTCCTCAAGCTGTACGACCCCGCCCTCCGCAAGCCCAACACCGCCAAGCAGGTCCGCCAGGTCCTGCGGGAATTCGGCGCGCTGCCGGCGGTGCAGACCACGGCCGACCTCGACCCGACCGCGATCGCCCACTGGATCGCGGCGCACCCCGAGCGATCCGCGGTGACGATCGAGTCGCTGCTCCGGGCGCTGGGGCCGCTGCTCAAGTTCGCGGTGTTCAAGGGGTGGCTGGACCGCTCGCCGCTGGAGTACCGGGGGCCGTCGCAGTGGGTCCGGCCCGACGATCGGCCGGAGCCCAAGGCGCGGCCGGGGAGCCGGACGCTGGGCGAGGTGGGCCGGGTGCTGGAGCTGGCCGACGCCGAGGCCCGGGCGGGCGGCTGGGAGCGGAAGCGGCTGCGGGCCCTGGTGTACTGCTACGCGTACCTCGGGCTGCGCGGCGGCGAGGCGGTGCATCTCTGGCGGACGGACGTGGACCTGGCCGCCCGGACGGTCAAGGTGCAGGCCCACCGCGAGGACCGCTGGACGCCCAAGACTTTGCAGTCGGCGGCGATCCTGCCGATCGCCCGGCCGCTGGAGCCCGTGCTGAGGTACTGGCTGCGCCAGACCGGCTGTCGCTGGCTGTTCCCGGGGGTGCGGCGGCGCGGGCCCTGGACGGGCGGGGCCGCCGGCCAGTCGCCGCTCGACCAGGTGCGGGAGCTGGGGAAGCGGGCCGGCGTCCCGGACCTGACGATCCATTCGCTGCGCAAGACGGTCGGCACCTACGCCAAGACGTGGGGGCTCGGCCAGCTCGAGCTGAAGGGACTGCTCCGGCATTCGGACGTCGAGACCCAGGCGTGGTACGACGACGGCCCGGCCGAGGCGCTGCGGCCGGCGGTCTCGCGGGTGTCCTACCCGATGTCGCAGGCCGGCTGACGGCCGGGGGCCCCGCGGAGGCCCGCAGATCCGCCCCTGACGCGATCGCGGCCCCTCGGGCGGCTTCCCGGCCGGCCGGGGCCGCGGGCCGTTCCTGCGCGAAGGGAGGGCCCTCCCTTGCGGCGTAGCCCTTTCCCGGCCCGCCGGCCGCCGCGGCGGGTCGTCAAGGACGCGTTCCACGCGACGCTGGGCGCCGTCCCGCTCCTCACCGCCGAGGAGGAGGTCGAGCTGGCCCGGCGTCGCGACGCCGGCGACGGCGAGGCCCTCGACCGGCTGATCGTCGCCAATCTCCGCTGGGCGGTCCGCGTGGCGACGCGGCACCGGCACGTCCACGGCGGCGACCAGGACGACCTGGAGCAGGCCGCGATCGGCGGGCTGATGAGGGCGGCCCGGAAATTCGACCCGGACCGGGGTGTGAGGTTCAGCACCTACGCGACGTGGTGGATCCGCCAGGCCCTCGCCCGCCACGCCGGCGAGGCCCGCCTCATCCACGTGCCCGAGAACCCGCAGGCCCGGGCGTCCGAGGAGGCGGCGAGGGCGAGGGCGATCGCCTCGATCGACGAGCCGAACGAGCACGGGTCGACCCCGTCCGAGCTGCTGGCCGATCGCGGAGAGGCGCCGGAGGAGGCGATGCGGCGGGAAGAGGCCGCCGGCGTGCTGGCCGCCGCCGTGCGCCGGCTGGGCCCGCGCGACGCGGAGGTCCTGCGCCGCCGCTACGGCCTCCAGGGCGGCGAGCCCGAGACCCTCAAAGAGGTGGGCGACCGCCTCGGCCTGACGCGGGAGCGCGTCCGGCAGATCGAGAAGCGCGCGAGGGAGCGCCTGGCGAGGCTGCTGGCGCCCGCGGTCGCGAACTGACGCGGCCCGACGCCGGCGAAGGTCGCCGGGGCGGGCGTCGTGCGCGCCCCGGCCGTCCCCACCGACCCGAACGAGACCGGAGAGAGACCATGATGAGCCCCGAGCTGCTGGAGGAGCTGAAGGCCGCCCTGGTGCGGAAGGAAGAGGCGAGGGAGCGCTGGGCGAAGCTGGAGCTGGAGGCGGGCGAGGCCCGCGCCGTCGCCCTGGAAGCGAAGAAGGATTTCCGGGCCGTCTGCGACGAGCTGGAGGAGATCGAGTCGGAGATCCGCACCGGGCTGACCGGGATGCCGCTGGTGGACGCGGCGACGGTGAAGCGGGCCGCACCCGATCGCGAGGCCGAAGAAGACTACTCGGCCATGTGGTCGCGGCCCTGGCTGCACTCGACGAAGCTGTGGGTCGCCGGCGAGACCGTGGAGGTGGAGATCGGGTACAAGCCCGAATACCACGGCGGGAGCCTGCGGTTCGGCCCCCCGCTCGATACGGCCGGATACGCCCACTACGGCGTGGGCAAGCTGGCCGACGGCGTCCCCGTCGACCTCCCGGAATACTACCGCTCGCGGCCCTACGAATACGCCGAGCGGCTGGCCTACCTGCTAGCGAGGCTGACGACCAAGTCGGGCGACGCGAAGCCATCGGACGCGGCCGACGCCCCGGCGTGGCGAGCCGTTCCGCTCGGCGACCTGAACCTCCCGAAGGACACGAAAGCCGCCCTGCGACGCTGCGGCGTGTTCTCGGCCGGCGACCTGGCCGACGCGATCGACCTCGGCGTGGACGACGCGCGGCTCGACGTGAACACGGAAGCCATCATCGTGCCCGACGGCCCGTGGAGGAACGTCGTCGATTGCGTCGAGGACCTCCGCAACGGACGGCCCTTCGCGACGATCGCGGTCGAGGTAGAGGTCGTACGACCGACGGCGGCCGAGGAGGCCCGCGCCGAACGCGACGGCCTGACGATCGAGGAGTCGCGGGCCGTCGACGCCGAGGTCGCCAAGATCGTCACGACCGCGGGCGGACGGTACATACCGCCGTCGAAGGCCGACGAGCGGCCGGTGAAGCCGGCGAAGGGCACGAAGCGCGGGGCGTCGTCCGCGGCCGTCGGGGCCGCGGCGGCGACGACCCCATGAGCGGCCGGCGGTACGAGTACTTCGAAGTCGGCGCGTCCGGGCGGTACGGCGGCGTCGGGGAGGTCCTCGCCGCCGCCGAGCTGGCGAAGCGGGACGGCGTCGCCACCGTCTACGGCATGCCGATCGGCGGCTCCGTCCTGGATTACGAGGTCCTCGGCTGCGTCCGGCGGAGGGACGGCGTCGTCGAGCTGACGGGCGTGGAGCCGGCGTCCCTGGGCTGCTGCCCGCACTGCGGCTGCATCGACGTCGACCCGCTCGACGAGGGGTGGGACGAGCTGGTCTGCACCGCCTGCGGCGTGACGTGGAGTCTAAGCGAGCTGCTCAATCCGGCCGAGGGGCCGGGGGAAGGAGGCCCGACGTGATGCATCCGACGTGGATCGTCGCGGGCTTGGTCGTGATCGCCCTCGCCGTCGCGCTGGCCGTCCGTCTGAACCGGGCGGTCCGGCGTTGCCCGCGGTGCGGCCGGGGGGAGGTCGATCTGGTCGCCGAGGGGGAGGGCTGGGCCGAGCGCTGCCGCTCGTGCGGGTGGACGGCGGACGTCGGCGTGGACGACGTCCGCGTGTGGTGAGGGGAGGCCGCCCGCCGCGATCGGCGCGGCGGGCGGGGAGTTCAAGCGAGGGAGCTTATTCCGAGAAGGGGGGCCCGGCGTGATCCAGCTCATCCTGACCTGCGACGTGTGCGGCAAGCCGGGGCCGTCGGCGAAGACCGACGGCGTCGCGCCGAGGACGACGATCGAGGGCCTGCGATCCAGCAAGGGGTGGTCCCGCTGCCGCAGGCGGCACACGGAGTCGATGCAGGACCACTGCCCCGACTGCCTCGCCGAGCTGAGGTCGAGGCAGGCGACGCGGAACGGCACCACCCGGAGGCGGACGTGACGCGAGCGGCGGCGTCGCGCGACGCCCGGCTCGTCCCCGGCGAGTTCGTGGAATACACGCGCGGGGCGATCGACAGGATGCACGTCCCCGGGGCGATCGATCAGCCGCACGAGGGGCTGTGGGGCGTCGTCGTCTCCGTGAGCGACCACCCGCACGGCGGCCTGGTCGTCTGGAGGCATCAACGAGGCGAGGCGAAGACCTTCGGCTGCTATCTCTGCCGATGCGGGAGCGACTTCCGAGAAAGGGCGTGCGATGGCGACTGACGAACCTGGAACGAATGGGGCGAAGGAACCGACGACCCACGACTATTCGCGGCCCGTCTGGGGCCACGCCTGCGAGGTCACGGCGATCCGCGACGGGGGCGCCGAGGTCGACGGCCACGGGTGGGGGCGCGGGATCGAGGTCGGGGACTTCCTGATCCTCGACGACGGCCGGGGGCTCACGACGCGGTACAAGGCGGCCCGGGTCCGCTACTGCGACGACCCTCCCGACATGTGGTTCGCCACGCTGGCGTTCGCCCCGAGGCCGGGTCCTCCGGAGCCCGTGCGCAGGGGGCCTTACGACGTGACCGGGATCATGCAGGGGCTCTATGAAGCCCCCGGACGCGACGGCCGGAAGGGAGGGGTGCTGGGATGAACGACGAACTCGAATCGATCGACCCGATCGACCCGATCGACCGGATGGCGGCGGACGTGACGGCGGCCTGGAGCGCCCGGCGGGCGTGCGGGCCGCCGGGGCCGGGGGACGTGGTGCGGGAGGACGGGGCCGGGGTGGAGCTGACCGTCGGTCGGGTGGACGAAACGGTCCTGCCGCCGGCGGCGTGGTGCGGGCTGGGGGGCGGGGAAGACCTCTGGGGGGCCCGCTGGATCCCGGTCGACCGGCTGAAGGTCGTGCGCAGGGCGGCCGACCCGGACGCGCCCGGGGACGACGTCGCCGAGGCCCTGGGGGACGCCGTCGACGTCGCCCTGGAGTGCGGCGAGGTCCACCTGGGGGCCGCCCTGGTGATGCTCCTCCGCCTCCGCGAGGGGGGCCGCGAGAAGGAGGCGGTCGAGCGGCTGATGTTCCTGGCGGCGGATTCGGGGATCGGGCCGGAGGGGGGAGTCCGGCCGGCCTGGCACATCCGGGAGGGGGACGTCGTCCGCCCGAGGCGGGGCGGGCCGGCGATGCGGGTCGAGCGGATCGAGATGGGCCCCGAGCCGCCGCGGGCCCTCTGCGAGTTCCTGTATCGGACGCCCGACTGGTGCAACGTCGGCCGGACGGCGTACTTCCCGCTCGACGTCCTGGCCCGGGCCGACGGCTCGCCGATCGCCCCGCCGACGAGCGTCCGCGAGCTGCTGGATCACCTGCGGCGGCGGCCGATGGTGCGGATCACGGGGCCGTCGCCGGGCTCGCCCGTCCCGTCGGCCCGGACGACGGCGTTCGCGCGGTTCGAGGGGGGCCGACTCTGGTTCAAGGACGGCCGGCACATCCCCCTGGCCTGCACGCTGACGCCCGGGGCGGCGGCGTCGGAGGCGGGGATCGAGTTCGACGCCGCCGGGTTCGTCGTCACCAAATTCGGCGTGAAGATCCGCGTCGACTACCTGCCGTCGCCGGCCGACGGCTGATCCGCCGGCGGGGCCGCGCCGGCGTCGTCGCCGGCGCGGAGGCAGGCGAGGCAGTCGGCGGGCGCGACCTCGCGGCCGAGGCGGGTGCAGGACCCGTAGCGGCAGCCGCAGGCGGCGGGGGCCTTGCACGCGCAGGCCCTCGCCCGCGCCAGGAGGGCCAGATCCTCGGCGAGGGACGGGGGGATCATTCGTGCAAGCTCACGGAGTAGGCCCCATTGTGGGGGGACCCCGCCAGGCTGCGCGTCCCGCCGCACGTCGCGGTGGCCAGCGAGCCGCCGGCGTCGGGCGTCCAGGCCGACGCGACGGCCGCGGTGCATGCCGAGTAGGTCGCGTACGGGGCCGTGCGGAGCACGGTCAGCCGCAGGGACGGGCCGATCGGGCCGACCTCGAACGTGTACCCGGCCGCCGACCCGGACCAGCCGGCGACGCCGGACTTGGAGACGGCGACGGGGCCGAAGCCGGAATCCTCGAAGGTCAGGACCCCGGCCTGCGGGTAGGGGATCGCCGGGACGGACTGATAAGCATCCGCCGCGTGGATGAAGTTGTCCCCGGATCCCTGGGGACGCCAGCCGATGAGGTCGCCCGAGTCGAGGCCGGAGATGAGGACGCGGTAGCCCGCGCCGGCCGCGAGCGAGGCCCCCGCCCAGGTCCTGGCCCGGCAGCGCGGGACGTCGGAGACGCGGACCGTCCACCCGGACACGGACGAGGAGGGGATCGGGAGCCTGACGAGGCCGTCGACGTCGGCGACGCCGTCGGCCATGACGGCGCCGCCGCCGTCCCAGAGGGTGACGCGGCCGTGGGGGCACGGGCCGTCGACGGCCGTCCGGAGGGAGGCCGTGATCGTCCAGCAGCAGCACTTGCGCCGGGTCAGCATTGGAGGGGGGTCGCGAGGACGGTGCCGGACTGGTCGGCCTGGACGGCGACGCGCTGGCCCGCGTAGAGGGAGGCGACGGGGTCGGGGTTGACGACGGCGACGGAGCCGCCCGACGGGGCCCAGCCGCCGGAAGAGTTGCAAAGGTCGACCATGCCGGAGGCGCCGCCGGCGATGGCGGCGGACACGGTCCCGACGCGGAGGCCGCCGCCCGACGGCGCCGCGAACCCCGCCTGCGCCGCCTGCATGCGCTGGCGCTGGTCGAGCTGGTCGAGCTTGGCCTCGGCGCGGAGGGCCCGCTCCTCCATGCGGCGGAGGGCCAGCTCCAGGCGGTCGAGGCGTGCGTCGGAGTAGCTGGGCATCACTGGTACCCCAGGCCCGGGCCGCCGACGCCGGGGCGGCGCGGGGCGTCGTCCCCTTCGCCGGCGATGCGGGCCAGCTCGGCGTCGATCGCCCGGTCTTTCTGCCTCTGTTCCTCGGCGGCGATCGCCCCCGGGGTCGTCGGCGTCTCCCTCGGGCCGGGGCCGGTGGGGTTCCCGAGGGCGTGGGAGAGGCGGGAGGCGTCGCGGGCCGAAGACTTCTCCGCCCGGTCGCGGGAGTCGGCCCGGCCGTCGGCCTCGGCCATGTTCCGGGCCCAGTCCTTGCCGAGGGCCCCGGCCAGGCCCTGGGCGTGCTCCAGCGAGCCGGCCCGGATCGCCTTCCGCCGGTCCTCGGAGATGACGCGATCGGGGCGGGAGGCGGCGAGCTTCCGGCGGCCCTCCGACTCGGCATCCCGCCCCGCGCGGGCCTTCGCCCGGTCGGCGGCGCGATCGTCCTCGGAGACGGAGGCGTACTTGCGGTCGGAGCGGTAGGGCCTGTTCGTCGTCCGATAGGGGCGGTCCTTCCGGTACTCGCGCCCCGCCTCGTAGCGGCCCGATGCGTCGCCGCCCGGCGTCGACCAATCGGCGTCGAGCATCGCCGCGGCGGCCCGGACGTCGTCGCCCTCGTCGGGCCGGGGCGCGGCCGCGGCCGTCGGGCCGGGCGTCCGGAGCGACGCCCCCTCCAGCGCCCCGTGCGAGCCCCACGACGGGTGCGAGTAGAGGCGATCGCCGCTGAAGGCTTTCAAGCGGTTGCTGAAGGCGACGCGGGTGATCCACTCCGAGCCGCCGCCGGAGAGCGGGGCCCAGTCGAGGACGACGGACCGCGCGAGGGCGGCCATCGACTCGTACCCCGTCGTCCCGCCCGCGCGGGCCAGGCCGATCGCCGCCCCCTTGGTCAGGGCGGGCGTCAGCTTGCCGTAGTAGGTGATCGAGCCCTCGCAGACGGTGTTCTTGACCGTGTCGAGGATTTCTTGCGCGAGCTGCGTCCGGGCCGTCGCGTCGCGGTAGTCGAGCCAGCTCGGGTCGTCGACGACGAGGGCCTGCTCGACGCCGTCCTCGGAGTGGGCGGTCCCCTCGTAGCCGCTCGACGGGACGGTCGCGGAGAGCGCCCCGCGGCTGTAGGGGACGAGGACCTTGACCTCGCAGGGGGCGGCCCCCCAGGGCTTGTTGATGGGCGCGTGGAAGACGATGTATCCGTCGGTGGTCCCGTCGTAGGGGACGACGTCGAAGGTCAAAGGAAACTCGTTGTACGGCTTGTTGCAGCCGGTCGACCAGCAGATCACCGCCTGGGGCGTCGTGGTCATGACGACCTGGCCGTCGGCCGGGGCCCAGGGGACGGCGTGGCTGAACCGCTCGACCAGGTGCCGCGCGACGTAGGCGTTGTTGATGAGGAGCTTGCGCCAGACGAGCGACTTGGGGCTGTACATGCCGCGGATGCTGTAGCGCGTGTAGCCGGAGTTGTTGAACGGGACGTCGACCGTCAGGGCGGACGTCCCGCCGGCGGAGAGGGCCGTGCAGGCGGTGATGCGGCGACTCTCGCAGAAGGTCAGGCCGGTCGCGACGGGGTTGTAGGCGCAGACCTCGGCGACGACGCCCGGCCAGTAGTTCGCGGCCCACGTCCTGGCCGCGTCGTCGGATTGGACGGTCAGCGTGGTCGACGTCATCGCCGTCACGTCGCCGAGGTCGGCCGCGTCCTTCGGCTGCGTGAAGTCGCTCTCCTGGTAGGTCGACTCGTCGCCGGAACTCCAGCCCTTGCTCAGGCCCGAGTCGGCGAAGTCGAGGTAGGCGGCCTGGACGTCGGCCCCGCCGCGGTAGACGACCCGGGTGAAGCATTCCGAGTGGTCGCGGGAGAGGCGGTCGACGACGATCGGGTCGGAGTCCAGGGTCAAGGTCAGGGGCGTCAGGTCGGTCAGCTGGGACTTGATCTTGATGGAGCCGTCGGCGGGGTCGATCCAGGCGACGTATTTGTTGCACCATTTCCGCAACAGCGCCCGGACCGCGTTCCAGAGCCCCCCGGTCAGGTACACCGGCTCGGGCGGGACGACGACCAGGGCGGCGAGGTCGGCCGGGGCGTAGGAGGCGACGCCGATCGCCGCCAGCTCCGCCGCGTGGAGGTCGAACAGCCGCGTCAGGATCGCGCCGACGGACAGCCCGGCGTCGATCGGGACGTAATCGTCGTCGGTCGGCGGCAGGTTGTAGGCGAGCCGGCCCGTGCCGTCGGCGGCCGTGACGGCGACGCGGTTGGCGAGCCATTCCAGGCCCATCGCCTTGTAGCCGATCTGGATCGGCCCTCGGCCGATGGAGCTGGGGTAGCTGCCGACGATCGCCCCCTTGAAGCAGGTGACGCCGTCGACGATCAGCTCGCAGGACGCGCGGGGGCCGAACGCCCCGGGGAGCGTGGTGCAGACCTCCGAGAACTCCAGGGAGTCGAACCCGGAGTCGACCTGGAGGACGAGTCGGTCGAGGACGATCCGCGCGGCGGGTCGGTCGACCTCGACGCCGGCGATCTTGAGGACGGACGCCACGGGGGCCTCGCGTTACTGGTAGTAGGGGTCGCCGCCGTATTGCTGGCGGCCCATCTGGGCGTCCAGCTCCGCCTGCCACTTGCGTTGGGCCTGCCAGACGGCCTGCTGGAGGGCCTGGCGGATGGAGGCGACGTCGGGCCCGGCGGCGGTCTGGGCGGCCTCGCGGGCCAGGTCCTGGAGGACGGACGGGTTGGCGTCGGGGAATTCCTGCCGGGCGATGCCGGCGGCGGTCTGGTAGGCGGCGTCTTCCTGGGCCCGCAGGCGGTTCCCGGGGAGCGAGTCGCGGGCTGCCTGCTCGCGCTGGCGTTCGGCCCGGTCGCGGTTCCCCATCAGGATCTTCGTCTCGCGGTCCTCGGCGTCCCGGCGGCGCCTCGCGTCGGCGGCCTCGACCTCCGCCGCGTCCTTATTCTGGGCGTCCCGCTTCCGGATGTACTCGGCCTCCTGGTCCTCCATGTTCCGACGGCGGAGGTCGTCGGCGGCCTCGACCTCGGCCGCGTCCTGGTTAGCGACCTGCTCGCGCCATTCGGCCTCGACCTTGGTGCCCTGGGCGTTGAGCTGGTCGACGAGCTTCTTGTCCTTGGCATGGGCCAGGCCGCCGCGCGTGGCCCCGATCCAGCCCTTGACGTTGCCCGGGTCGAGGGACAGCATCCGCGACGCGGCGACGTCGTCGCCCTTCAGGGCCGAGGCGACGACGTCGCCGGCCTCCTTGTGGAGCTTGGCGGCCTCGGCGTCGATCTGTTCCTGCACCTGCTCCTGGAGCTTGTCGTAATATTCGTCGCGGGAGAGCTGGTAGACCGCCCCGTCCTTCCCCTTGGCGATGATCTGGTCGCGGCCGGCCCGCTCGTCGCGGCGGCGGTAGAGGTCCAGCTCGCGCTGGCGGGCCTCCAGCTCGCCGACGCGGCCCGACCGCCGTGACTGCTCCAGCAGCGTCCGCCCGGCGCGTCGGACGGCGTCGTCCGGGCCGCCCGAGTCGTTGACGACCTTCTGGGCGACCGCCGCGGCGTCCTTGTCGAGCCCCTCGGCGTCGGCGGCCTTCCGGGCCTTGTCGAACGTCGCCTGCTTCTCCTTCTCGGCGGTGACCTCCTTCTCCAGCTCGACGCGCCTCGCCGTCGCGTCGTTGTACTCGGCCAGCTCGGAGTCCGTGAGCCAGCCCTTCTCCCGCAGCTCCTTCAGACGGTCCTGCAAGGTCTTCAGGGCTTCGGACAGCCCCCCCAGGCGGTCCGCGGCCTTGGGGACGTCGTTGGAGCCGTCGACCATCGCCGAGAAGGCCGCCTTGAGGGGCGGGATGGCGAAGTAGGCGGCCAGGCCGACGGCCGTCATCAAGCCGGCGAGTCCCGGGCCGCCGCCGAGGGCCGTCGCGAGGCCCTCGATATTGTTCAACACGCCGCCGATCCCGCCCTGCGCGAAGTCCTGGAGGAACCGCCCCCCCTCCAGCACGGAGCGGCCGAAGTTGCGCGTGGAGCCCTCGGCCTTGTCGGCGGCGCCCGCCAGCTCCTCCAGCTTGGACTTCGCCCCCTGGGCCTTGTCGCGCAGGTCGTCGAGGTCCTTGGCCCCGGTGACCTGGAGGAGGAGCTGGACGACCTCGTCGTTGCTCATCGCCACGATGACGCTCCGATCCGATCAGACGACGGTCAGGGCGCAGTCGGTGCCGGCGCCCTGGTCGTAGAAGCTCTCGATCGAGACCGTCTGGTAGGCCGGGCCGGAGAGCGGGATCCGGTCGGCGACCGCGGCGGTGTAGTCCTTGGTCTTCAGGTCGAGCGTGACGGACTTCGTCGGCGAGGTCCGGGCCCAGCCGAGCGAGACCGCCAGGGCGGTCTGGGCCTCCAGGGCGGCCCTGAAGGCGGTGGAGACGTATTGGAGGTCGACCTGGACGTCGACGTCCCGGCCCCCGTAGTAGCAGCTGGTGATGTAGCGTTTCTCGTCCCAGGTCCCGGTGAGGATGTTGGTCACGTCGACCGTGATCCCGCGGTAGAGCCCGATCGCCGATCCGCCGACGGTGATCAGGCCGTCGGTCTCCACGTGCTCGTAGGGCACTTCGGACGGGAAGACGTCGTCCAAAGGTTGGGCGAGGGTCGTCAGCGAAGCGTCGAGCCGCTGGGCCACCCAGCCGAGCTGGACGATGAGATAGTCCTGGTCGGCCTGCGAGACGATCTTGAGGCTCTTGACCTTGGCCCCCAGGTAGCCCTGCACCCGCACGCTGTCGAAGAAGTCGAGCGTATAGCTGCCGAGGTCGTTGGACGTCAGGTTGAACGCGGCCCCCAGCAGGACCGCCGCCTGCGTCGGGTACATGAGGGTCGTGAGCTGGCCGCCGTAGGCGGTGCGGGCGGCGACGCGCTGGCGGCGGCGGTTGCCGCCGTCGGCCGAGCGGATGATCTGGGCCAGCGGCGCGGGCCGCATGGTGAACGCGTCGTCGGCGTGCAGCCGGCACCAGGTCGCGGCGCCGGCGCCGTTCCGCACGCCGTAGGTGGTCTCCGGCGTGATCTTCAGCCAGGATTGGGCGCCCCAGGGCATGCGAGGAGTCCTTTCGGTCGGTCAGGGGGTGTTGACGTGGAGGGTGCAGGTCAGCGTGCCGGTCGCGGTGGCGAACCGGACGACCTGGTCGTCGGCCGCGTCCTTGACCACGACGCCGAACCCGGGCCTGGTGAGGGTGGGCTTGATGATGCCCGCGTCGTGGAAGAACGACCGGCGGGCGTCGCGCAGCTCGACGGTCTTCCCCGGCCAGAGGGCCCGGCGGACGGCGGCCCAGAGGTTCAAGAGCTGGTCGACGTCGCTGCCGATCACGGCGGCCTCGATCGTCAGCTCGCAGGCCAGCTCGTGCTGCCCCTGGTTCGTCCAGCCCGACGTGCAGCCCGTGGGCGTGATCCGCAGGTAGGGGCAGTTGGCGACCGTCGGCTCGTCGACGTCGGCGACGTCGCCGGTCCAGGCGTGCATCGTCACGCCGCAGGCCCGGAGCGTGGGGTCGTCGGCCAGGACCTGCACCACGGCGCGCAGGGCGATCGTCTCCTCCGCGGGGGGGAGCGGGAGCTTGGGCGAGCCGATTTCCGACATGGGTCAGGCTTCCTTGAGCTTCCGGCGGACGAAGGCTTGCAGCATCGACCGGGCCTGACGCTCGGTGTCGGGCCGGACGTGGGCCAGGTCGCGGACGGGCAATCTCCCCTCGCCGCGGAAGTGGCAGGGGAGGAAGGGCCGACCGGCGGGGTCCAGGACGTTCTTCCACGCGCCGTAGGCGACCCAGGCCCGGTCGGAGAGCCGCTGGTGGGCGGTGACGAAGTTCTTGATCGACCGCGAATCCTTCCGCCGCGGCGCCAGGGCCGGCCCGTCCATCGTCCGGTACCAGGACGTCGTCGGGTTGTCGTTCGGTCGGTTGAGGATGACGAACGTCGCGGAGATCCGCCGCTTGGGAGGCTTCGGCCGGTATTTGACCGGCGTGATGGGCCGGCCGTAGCCGTCGATCCCGGCGAGGATCCCCGCCTCGTTGTCGCGGTCGAGGAGGTCCTCCCAGTCCAGCAGCAGCCCCGTCATGTCGAGCGCGGAGAGCGAGCCCGCCTTGCGGATGAGGCGGTCGAGTCCGGTCGTGATGAGCTTCGCGGGCACGTCAGGGCTTGGGAGGGGTCTCGGGCTCGGGCCTGGGTTCGAAGCGGATCCCGCCGTCGCCGGGGTACGGCTCGCGGTGGTCGGCTTCCATGACGAGGATGGGGCCGGGGATGCCGCGCGGGAACGCGGCGCAGGTCCACCGCCGGTCGTCGACGAAGTGCCGGCATCGGAGGCAGATGGGATCGACGGTCACGGCCGGACGCCCCCGAGCTTGTCGTAATACTCCAGGATCTCCTCGGGAAGTGTACGCCCGGCCCGAAGCATCGCATACACCTCGGCCACGAACTCCTTGCGCTGGGTCGCCGCGTAGCGGGAGACGTGGCGGACGATCGCCTCGCGGAGGGAATCCCGGACCGGCAAGCCGGTCATGGCGGCGTAGTCCGCCAGGCCGAGCGCGTGGCGGTGGGCCCGGTGGCCCAGCTCGTGGTGGACGACGTCGGCGTAGGAGTCGCCCACCCACCAGCCGGTCTCGCGCATCCGGGTCAGCTCCGCGGGGTCCGACCAGGTCGTCGCGAACGGGTTGATCCAGATCGTGTCGGAGACGGCCTCGTAGGCGGCCGGGACGTTGGGGACCCTCTTCCCCAGGTATTTGTCCGCCGCCTTCCGGTCGAGGACGACGACCTTCGCTCCCAGCGAGCGGGCCAGGCGGGCGGCGTCGGCGGGCGTCCGGACGACGGCCGGGGCCGGCGGGGGCTTCGGGGCCGCCTTGGGCCGGGGCTTCGCCGGCGGGGCGGCGGGCGGCGGCCCGGGGGGCGGCGACGGCCGCAGGCCCAGCCTCGCCCGCTCGGCGGCCCGCTCGGCCCGCCCGCGGAACCCGCTGAACGAGCCGTCGGCGATCCCCCGGCGGATCGACGCGGCCGAGCCGCCCTGGAGCGTGTAGACGTCGCCGTTGATCTCGACCTGGCCGATGCGGCGGTTGGCCTTGGGGATCGCGTTCGCGGGATTCTTCGGGACGTAGGGCGGGACGCGGTCCACCAGGAATTTCGGCCGGCCGTCGGGATACGTCGGCGTCGCGGCCGTCGGGGTCGTCGCCCGGCCGGCGAGGTAGTCCTCCCACCAGGCGGCGGCCCGGCGCCGGGCCTCGGCGAGCGACGCCGGCGAGAGGCCGATCACGTCGCGGACCGGGACGCCGTCCCCCTTGCGGTGGATCTGGAGGATGCGGCCCCAGGGCTTCCCGGTGTGGGGGTCGACGAGCCAGCCGAAGATCGCGCCGTCGGGGGTCGCCTCGCCGACGAACAGCGACCGCGTCCGGCTGAGGCCGTGGGCCGGCTGGAGCGCGGGGCCGACCGGGTCGGCCGGGCCCATCGCTGATCGCCGGTGCGCGATCGTCGCCGCGGCCAGGGGGGCCATCTCGCGGCCGAAGCGGTCCAGGCCCCGGGCCAGCTCGCGGGCCTTGGTCTCCTTGGCGAACTCGACGAAGGCCCGCCAGTAGGCGAGGCGGTCCGCGGCGTCCGCGGCGCGCACCGAGGCCGGCTCGCCGCCGGAGACCCGGAATCGGGCCGGTCGCGGGATCGTCGTCGGGGAGGCCATCAGGTGAAGAGGGTGTTGGTCGCGGCGAGGGGGATGTAGAGGTCGGGCCGGCCGTCGCCGTCGAGGTCGATCGCGACGGACGACATGCCGTCCAGCTCGTCCTCGGCGAGCCGGGAGTACCAGCCGGCCCGGCCGGCGTGCTGGGGGTTGACGCCGACCTGGGCCCGGGCGACCAGCTCGACGGCCTTGTAGGTGCAGGCCAGGGCGACCTGGGGCGTCACGAGGAGCCTGTCGGCGGCGAGCCAGTCGAGGACGATCGTCGACGGCCCGAGCGGCCGGCGGGGGACGCCCCACGCCAGCGCGGCGGCCGAGTGCTCGCCGTAGATCCCCAGGCCGCCGGCCCGGTAGTTCGCGGCGACGATCGCGTCGAGCCAGTTGCGGGCCTTGACCCGCTGCCGCAGGAACCTCGCCTGGTCGTCGCGGGCCTGGAGGTGGGCGAGCCAGGGGGCCTCCTCGACCATCAGCTCGTAGGAGCCGTAGGGGGCGATGGAGGCCGTGGCGTCGGCGACCGGGGACGGCGTGACCTCCAGCGTGCCGTCGAGGAGGGCCGCGACGGCGTCGCCCCGCGTCGCCGTCGCCCGGAGGCGGTAGCGGCCCGGCTCCAGCGCCGCGGACGCCGCGGCGGCCAGCGACAGCCGCCAGGTCCCGGACGGGGCGTCGAGCCAGCTCGCCGTCGGCCCGCCGGCGATCGGGGCCGTCGAGCCGCCGGGCCAGAGCGTCGCCGAGAGGGCGTCGCTCGCCAGGAAGACGGAGACCGCGTCGCCGTCGTAGTCGGCGGCGACGAAGTCGCGGACGAGCGACGCGCCGCGGGGGACGGTCAGTGCGATTCCGGCCATGCGGGTCCCGTCAGGTCGAGGGGGTCGGGTCGAGGATCTTCGCGCGGCTCGGGTCGACCGCCCCGAACGCGGCGGCGGCCGGCGCCGTCGGCAGGCTCAGGATCGGCGGCGCGACGAGCGCCGGGGCCGGGGGCGTCGGCGACGCCCCGAGCGAGCCGAACGGGGCGAGCGAGCCGTAGGGGCGGAGGGCGCCGAACACGGGTCAAGGCTCCTCGTCGTCGGGGACCAGTTCGCCGGCGAAGAAATCTGCGGCCATCTGAGCGAACCTGGCCCCCATGGCCTCGATCTCGGCCGCCAGGGTGGAGAAGACTTCCGAGTAGCCGGGGATGCGAGGGCGGATCAGCGGTGCGGGCCCGAACGTGGGTTCGACGGCAGGCGCGAGGACGGCGGGCTCGCCGGTCTCGGGGTCGGGGTCGCCGTAGACGGGCGGGACGTAGGCGGACAACTGCTCGGGCTGGCCGTAGACGGCGGGCTGCTCCTCGGGCTCGATCGGATAGACCTCGACCTTGATCGGGCCCGCGCCGGGGACCGTCCAGGCGTCGGCCCGGAAGAACTCCCAGGTGATCGCCGCCCGCCTCTTGCCGTGATCGAAGGCGTGCAGCCGCTGCCACGCCATGGCCTCGATCAACTCGCTGGGCTTCGACGGGTCGGGGATCGAGACCCGGATGAATTTAGACGCCATGGCGCGATCCTCAGTAGGCGAAGCTGCCGACCGCACCGGCCGGCGGGACGCCCGCGCAGTGCGGGGACCAGGGATCGATGAAGATCCCCTGGAGCGGGGCGAGGGAACTGGAATTGCCGCGAGAGAAGCGGAAGACGACCGACCCCGTGAAGGCCGCGAGGACCCAATAGGAGCTGTACTGGAAAGCATTGGCCTTGGTGTAGGCGCCGAGGACGGTCGCCCCGTCCATCACGTCGACGACCGACGTCCGGTTCGGGGCGGACGGGTCCATGCAATAGACCTGGGCCAGGTGCCACGCCGAATCGGTCGCGGACACGGTGCAGGTCATGTAGCCGGCCGTGTTGATGTACCAGCCCCCGTAAGATCGGGCCGTCCCGGCCTTGTTGGTGAGGGCGTAGCCGTCGGCCATCGTCGGCGAATAGCCGGCGATCCAGGACAAGCCGGTCTGCCCCGAGATCGCGATCGCGTAGCCGGCCGGGATGTCGTTCCAGTCGGCGGGGGTCGCGTCGCCCGCGGCCATCCGGACCGCCTGGCGGCCCCTCGCGCCGATCCAGTCGCCGTCGCGATAGTTGTCGACGCCGAGGTACACCGCGCCCATCAGCGGTTCCTCCGGCCGTGCTTGATGTAGACCTCCACCGATTGGACGCCCGTGCCCGGCGCCGGCGACGATGCGCAGGAGGCCGCGAAGACGTCGCCCTTGGCGATCGCGAGGTCGGATATCGAGCCGGCCGCGATCGTCACGACGGCGGTGTTTGAGGCGACGACGGCTTGTGTGGCGATGGTCGTGCCGTTTTTCGTGACGACCAGCGTGAACCCGCCCGACGCTCCGTTGACGTTGGCCTTGATGAGGATTTCGAGGATCTTCCCGGGCCACGTCGCGATCCGCGACGCCGAGGCCCCGGCGGCCAGGTCGACGCCGGACGCCAGCAGGTACGACAGGTCGTAGCCGCCGGCGTTGCCGTCGGCGTCGACGCCCGACGCCTGGACCCCCAGCGTGTTCAGGTGCTTGAGCTGGTCGCCGGAGCCGCTGGACTGCGTGCTCTTGTCCACGAGGGTCTGGGCCCCCGTGAGCGCGACGTAGGACGCGAGGGCCGACGACAGGCCCGAGGGTGAGACGTAGTCCGTCCCGGCGACGGCCTGACTGACGGCCGTCCCGTTGCCCTTCAGGATTCCGACGATCGAGCACGTCAGGGTGATGGCGGGCGTCGTCGTCGCGTTGGCCACGGACCCGCCCAGGCCGTTGGCCGAGGCCACCGACACCGTCGTGACGGTCCCGGAGCCGCCCCCGCCGCCCGCGTACTGCGGGATGTTGAGCGTCGAGCCGACCAGCGTGGCCGCGCCGCTCGTCCCGGTGGTGGTGAGCGTGAGCGAGCCCTGTTTGCCGGCGAGGCCGGCGTTCAGGGCCGCCGTGGTCGCATAATCCCCGAGCGTCGTCGCCAGGGCCGTCGAGGTGACGCACGTCGCGATCGCCGCCCACAGCGCGGCTTCGTCGGCGGCGAGCGGGACGCAGGCGGCGACGTCGCCGACCTGGACGGCCGGGTCGACGTAGCCGGGGACGTTGCCCGCGCACGTCAGGGCGTCCCCCGAGACGCCGGTCACGAGGACGGCGCCCTGGAGGGCCTCCGAGCCGGCCGGCCCGCGGAAGATAGCCACCGGCATCGGCGACGACGGGGTCGGGTTGGCGGCGGCGAACGCCGCCCCCTTCCCCGTCGCGAGCGTCAGCGTCGGGCCGCCGGCCGCCCGGGCGAGCGCGGCCGGCCCGACGGCGGCGTCGGCGTGGACGTAGGCCACGGTTCGGCCCTCAGCTCTGGATCAGGATCCCGAAGTCCGGGCGGATGACGGCGGCGACCATCGCGTAGTCGAGCGTCATCAGCCAGCCGGCCTTCAGGTGCTGGTAGGAGAGCATCAGGCGGAACGGCAGCCCCTGGATCATCACCAGGCGGCTCTGGACGGAGCCGTTGTTGACCAACTCCAGCGGGCGGACGGCCAGCGCGATCGCGTACTTGTTCATCGCGACCGACGTGTACGTGACGCGCTGGTAGGTCTTCCCGGAGCCGGTCGTGCCGGCGTAGCCCTGCGAGAGGACCAGGGCGGTGTCGGACGTCACGGCCTCGACGCGGTAGTAGGCCGTGTCGGTCGCGACCTTGATCCAGGAGCCGACCGGGGCCTGGGTGGTGAAGGCGGTTCCGGTCCCCGTGACGGCCGTCGAGCCGTTGGTGACGGCGATCGTGCCGGTCAGGTTGGCGGTGGTCGAGGTCGGCATCTGCTGGTCGACCTTGCGCGTGTAGTTGAACGCCGGGGGCGTGCCCGGGCCGTCGGCGGCGTTCTGCCGCGTCTGGTTGGCGATCACCGCCCCGACCAGGTTCTCCTGGTACCAGTTGGAGTCGGTGAGCATGTTGCGGTGGACGTTGTTGTGGACCACCAGGGAGCAGGACGCGGGGTCCTGGACGGGGACCTTGGCGCCGGTGAGGACGTCCCAGGCGTTGGCGGCCGTGCCGATCGGGATCGACGCCGGCGTCGCCGACTGGAGCGCGGGGTACGCGTTGAAGTTGCCCGCGGTCAGCAGGGCCGCGATGGCGCCGTTGGCGTACTCGCAGGCCCGCTTGTAGCAGGGGTCGATGAACTGGTCGAGGATGTCGGTCGCGGTCTGGAACTGCTCGAAGTCCCGGACGAGGATCGCCTTGCCCGGGCGCTGGCCCCAGGCCATGTCGACGTAGCCGGGGTTGAGGTCCTCGGGGGTCCAGTCGTTGTTGGCCTGGTCCGTCATGGCCGCGACGTCCGGGAAGTAGATCCGGATGGTCTGGCCCTGTCGGGCCACGGCGGGGCGGACGTCGAGGTAGACGGAGCCGAGGAGGCCGAGGCGTGCGACCTTGGCCTTGTTGTAGTCGCCTGCGGCGGCGGTGAGCCGCTCCAGGAATCCGGTGATCGTGTTGGCCACGGGCGAGTCCTATGTGCTCGCCGACCGGGCCCGGGGAGGGCCCTCGGCGGCCGGGGGGCCGCGGGATGGGATGGGCGGTGCGAGACGGGCGACGCCCCCGCGTCGGCCCTCGGCGGCGGTCAGACCTCGCCGCGTGCGACCCGCTCGGAGGCGGCCGCGCTGATCTTCTCGAAGTTGTTGAAGCTGTAGACGGGGTCGGAGAGCTGGTCGTCGGTGAACTTCGGGGCGGTCGTCGTCGAGCCCCCCTGCCCGTAGGCCGGGCCGGGCTTCGGGGCCGGCGGCGGCGTGGTCGTCGTCGAGCCGTCGGCGGGCGGGGGCGCCCCGGCCTCGGCCTCGCCGAACAGGTACCCGCGCTTGCCCTTCTGGTCGGCGATGGCCTGCTTCATGGCGGCCTCGTCGACGGCGTCGGCCTCGGGCTTCCAGCCGGAGAGCTGGTAGAGGTCGTCGGTCGCGCCCGGCTTCACGCCGGCCTCGCCGGCGAGCCGGTCGAACACGGCGCGATGCTTCAGGCCGCGCAGCTGGGCCGTCAGCTCCTCGACCTTCCTCGCCGAGGTCGACCCGTCGGCCTTCTCGCGGAGGGTCGTCACCTCGGACGTGAGGCCGTCGACCTGCGTCTTGAGGCCGTCGGCCCGGATCTTCTCCTGGTTGTACTTCTCCAGGTAGCCGCGGGCCTTGGCGGCGAGGCGGGCGATGGTGCCCGCGTTCTCGGCGCGGCGGGGGCGTTCAGAGCCGCCGCCGGCGGCGTCGGCGTTGGGGTTGAGCAGCAGTCGGGGGAACATCGGTCAATCGTCTCCGTCGGGGTCGTCTTCGTCGTCGCGTCCGGGGGCCGGCTCGGCCGGGCCGTCGGGCGGAGTCTCGTCGTCGTCCGGATTCGGCTCGGGTTCCGGCGGCTTGCGGAGGACGGCCTCCGCGTATTTGGGGGCGACCTTCCGCAGCTCGGCGTCGTCGGCCTCGATCTGGGCGACGATCGCGAGGGCCTGGTCGCGCGGGACGCCGTACCACTCGCCGATCGCCTGGAGCTGGGACTTCCAGCCGACGGCCACCTCGCCCGTGATCATCTCCAGGCGGTCGGGCGTGGGGATCGCCAGCGACGGCTGGGGCCAGCCGAGGGAGAGCCGGCCGGACTTCGCGGACGCGACCAGTTCGGGGCGGTCGTAGTGATGTCCCGAGCATAGGAGGATCAGCCGGGCCAGGTCCTGCTCGTAGACGCCGAAGGGCCCCCGGCGCTTGCGGGCCCGGCCCAGCAGCGGGGCCTGCTCGACGATCAGGCTGATGCCGCTGGCGACGCCCTGCTGGTCCATCCGGACGGCCGAGAGCGGGGCCCGCGCCGCCTCCAGGACCTGGTTGACGTAGTTGAGGCAGTCGGTCCACGCCCCGGCCACGTCGATCGTCGCCTGCAAGTGGCCGATCTCCGCCCCCTGCCCCGTCGTCATGCCGCCGGGCGTCGGGATCGCCCCGCCCTCGGCGAGCCGCAGGAACCGCCCAGGCTCCAGGACCGGCGTCCAGCCCCGCGGCATCCCCTTGACCCAGGCCACGGGGTTGAGGTGCTTGTGGATGCTCTCGTCGAGCCGCGAGAGCCGGTCGTCGACGCGGATCTCCGCGTCGACCAGCAGGTCGCCGGGCGAGGACGTCCAGAACTGCTGGATGGGCAGGTCGAAGTGGACGAACGCGAAGGGGACGACGCCGTAGGTGTTGGCCACGGCCTCGACCTGCTCCGCGACCCGGCCGCCCGACGTGCCGGCGGCCTTGGTGGTGACGAAGGTCCTGACCTCGTCCTTCGTCCACAGGCGGTAGCGGGTCTGCAAGTCGAAGCGGTCGATGGTGCAGACGGCGGCGGCCCGGGCGGGCTCGTCGGGATCGACCCAGACCTCGAAATGCTCGGCCGACCAGAGCCGGAGCGTGATCGGCTTCTCCGCCTCGCCGGCGGCGGCGTCGACCTGGATGGCGGCGACCTCCGAGCGGTGGGCGAGCTGGTCGGCCCGTGCCATCACCGCGTCGACGTGGTTGTCGGAGTAGACCTGGTCGAGCCAGGTTTGCCCGGCGTCGTCCGACCAGGTCCGCGACGGCCCGGGGCAGTAGAGGTGGTCCGTCAGGACCTCGATCACCTCGCGCGAAAACCCGCTCTCCCGGTGGGGCCGGCCCTGCTGGTCCCAGCTCGACTCCGCGTCGCGGCGGAAGTAGTCGCAGTAGCGCTCGCCGTCGTAGTCCCAGAACGCGGCGTTGCGCGCGGCGCGGTCGCGGCGGTCCTTGCCGCAGGGGAGGCCCTTGGCCACCTCCTCGGCGATCGCCGCGACGTCGATCGTCGCCGGGCGGCCGGCCGTCGCCGGGTCGGTCTTGAAGATGCGGGAGAGCATCGGCTCAGTGGGGCCCGATGGTCAGGTCGAAGGGGTAGCCGCGGTAGACCACCTGGAAGAACAGCGACGACAGGGCCTCGTTCGCGGTCTCCCCCGTCCCCTCGCAGGCGGAGTCGCCGGAGCCGAGGCGGGCCTTCCACGGTCCGTTCGGGTCGCGGCCGATGCGGATGTCGTTCGTCGGGGCGGCCGGCTCGGGGTCCGGCGTCGGCTCGGTCGGGGTCTCTTCGTCGGCCATCGGTCTAACCTCGGTTCAAGCAACGCGGGAGAAGGCGAACGACTGGATCAGGGCGTCGGCGACGTCGGGCGAGTGGCCCAGCTTGGCCGACCACTGTTTCTTGGGGAGGAGCTGCACCTGGGTCCGGACGCCGCACTCGTAGGTGAGGGCTTCCAGCGCCCGCTTCAGCCGCTCCCAGTAGTCGCCGATCGGGATGGCGAACGGGGCGGCCCCGCCGGCGGCCGTCGGGTCGAGGCGGTTCTTGAGGTTCCAGGCGGCCTCGGTGCGGAGGTTCGTGAAGTGGGCCGGGTCGAGCGGCCGGCCCTCGCCGGCGTAGGCGACGGCCGTCACGCCGTGGTGCCACAGGTGATGCGGGAAGTCGCGGCCGATGCCGAGCGAGTCGTAGCTGATCCGCTCGTCGGGGACGTTCCAGATCTGCCGCAGCCGGCTCACTTCCGCCGCGGCCTCGGGGAGCCCCATCGCATTCCCGTGGGTCACCTGGAGGACGCCCAGGTCGTCGCGGACGAGGACGACGGAGGAGTCGCGGCCGACCCCTTCGCCCAGGTCGACGGCGATGCGGCGGGTCTGGTGGATCGGGTGGTTGATCGGGTAGGCCGGCCGGATCACGGTGGCCGCCCAGTCGAGCCACGCCCCGGGGATCAGGGCCTCGGAGCTGGCGATCGGGATCTCGGCCTTGATGTGGCTGCGGACCCACAGGCCGTCCTCGCCGTGCATCCGGTAGGCCGACCGCAGGAACGTCCGGTCGGCGAGGCCGCGGGGGCTCTCCTCCAGGTCGATGTCGGGGCTGTCGGTCGACGGGATCCGGATGGCGTTGATCGACTCGGCCGGCGGCCTTCCCAGCCGGGCGTCCTCCTCGCCCATGCGGATCCGGCGGACGAACTCGCCGTCGGGCCGGATCGGGTTGCCGATCGCCAGCAGCCGGACGTACTTCAGGGAGTCGAGGGCGTACCAAATCTCGTCGAGGACGCCCGACGCCTCTTCGATGATGACGAGGACCTTGCGCTCGTGCTGGCCGCTCGCCCGCTCGACCGACGTCGTGCTGTATCCGAGGGCCTGCCAGCCGCTCCGGGCGTCGACGGCGCACACCTGGGGGCTCGTCTTGACCCCGGTCGTGACCTTCGCCCCGAGCGGGATCACGGCGTTGTCGACGGCCCGCCGGACCTCCTTCCAAGTGACGCTGCCGAGCAACGTCTGCGAGGGCCCGGTGACGATCACCAGCGAGTTCGCCCGGGTGTAGAGCCACCACGGGATGATGTCGCCGAGGAGGTAGTCCTTGCCGGTCGCGTTGCCGCTGTAGCAGATCGTCTGCCGATACTTGACCACCGACTCGGCGACCTCGCGCTGGCGCCACCACAGGGGCGCCCGGCCTAGGATCGCGCTGTTGAACAGGTCCGGGTCGCTATGGCACCTCGCCAGCAGGGAGATCAGCCTCTCGCGTTCGTTCACGGTGTTCCGCCAGGGCCTCCGCCTTCCCGACCAGGTCGGCCAGGCTGTCTTCCTTCTTCCCCTCGAACTTCCGCCGCATCAGGTCGAGGGCCTGTTGCTTCAGGACCAGGCCGCCGAACTGGGCGATGGCTCGAATCGCGGCGATCCGCGTCCGCGGCGGGATGGGAAGGCCGTTGCCGCCGGTGTCGTCCTCGCCGGAGACGAGGTTGACGAGCGTCTGGAGGATGTCCCGCTTCACCCGCGGGGGGATCGGCCAGTCCTGGCGGAGGGCCTGCTCGATCAGCTTGAGGTCCGACCGCGACGGGACGCCGTCGGCCCCCTCGTCTTCACGGTCTTCCACGGGCGGCGGACTCCGGGGGCCGGGCCGCCGTCAACGCGCTCGAAGGGCCGACGTTAGGCGGAGGGCGAGTCGATAGAAGACCTGCGTGGCCGAGAGGCGGACCTGCGCCGCCCCTGCGGTGAGCGTGACGGTCGTCAGGCCGTCCTGATCCTCGGGCTGCATCACCGCGAGGATCTCCGACGGCTTGAGCCGGATGCCACCGAAGTCGATCGGCGCATCCAGCTCGTCGAGCGGGACGGAGGGCCCGATCGGGATGCCGAAGCCCTTCACGACGGCTTCGACGTTGTTCACGACGCCGGCCAGGCCGGACGCTTTCAGGTCCTTGACGCCCTTCGCAGCCTGCTTATCGCTCGCCGGGGCGACGGCCGTGGCCTCGTTGATCCGCTTGACGACGCTCTCGGCGGCTCGGCCCTTCAAGCTCAGGACTCCGCCGCGTTCCAGGTAGACGTCGCAGCCGCGGACCGGCACGCCGTCGCATAGAGCGACGTAATCCCTGACCTCGACGATGGCGTCGCGCCGGACGTACCTGCCTGCGGTGATCTCGATCAGCATCGGCCAGACTCCCCCTTCACCAGGTACAGGGCCATTCCGCCATGAGCAGGTAGAGGCCGGTCGCGGCGAGGATCGCCAGCTCGACGGCCTCATCCCGCGTCGGGCGTCGCACGTCGTCAGGCCGCCGCGTCGTCGTAGCCGAGGAGCGTCTGGACGAGGTAGTCGCCCGGGACCTCCAGCACGCTCGGGATCGCCAGCGTGTAGGGGTCGACGCCCTCGGGCGGGACGGGGTCGGTCCGGACGCTGTAGGGGTAGTCCGACGCGAGCCACGCCTCGACGGTCGTCGGCACGGGCTCGCCGGGCTTCACGAAGTAGGCCCGGGTCTCGGCCGGGGCGGCCTGGACGGCCGGGTCGAACGACGGGTACGTCAGCACGACGCCCCCCTCGCCCAGGCCCTTGATCGCGGGCTTCACGTCGGCCTTCGTCGGCGCGGGCGGCGTGACGATCGGTTCCGGCTCCGGGGTCGGGGTCGCCGGGACCTGGAGGAAGACGCCGATCGAGGAGCCGAGTTCGAAGCGGAGCATCGTGAAGAGACCCTTTCGACGAGAGGTTCGAGGATGAGGCGAAAGGCCAGCTCGCCGGCCAGCGGGAGGCAGGCGAGGCCGGCCAGGGCGAAGACGATGGAGGTCATTGCAGGCGGAGGAAACCCCAGGGGCCGACGGCCGACCGCGTCACGCGGGGCCGCCGCCGTCTTTTGGGACGAAAGCCCCCATCAGCCGCTCCAGCTCGTCGTCGACCCCGTCGTCGACGACCCGGTCGATGAGCCTGGCCGCCGCCCGTCGGCGACGCTCGTCGCGGACCCAGTCGGCGGCGACCAGGACGGGGTGGCGGTCGGGGGCCGCGGCGACGGCCGGCATCGCCGGCGAGACGAAGCGGGGCGAGGCGGCCGGGACCGCGGCGGCCCGGCGACGCCAGGCCGAGACGCCGGCGACGGCCAGGCACAGCACGAACAGGGCGGCCGAACAGGCCAGGGCGATCTGCCCGTGGGTCATGGCGACGTCTCAGCGGGGTCGGAGGACGGAGCGGACGGCGATGAGGACGCCGAGGATGCAGAGCGCGACGCCGGCGGCGTAGAGCATCAGCTCGCCCGGCGGGACGCCCCCCGGCTCGACGGGCGGGCCGGGGTCCGGTTCGGCCGGCGGATCGGGCTTGCACCGCTCGGCGACGGCGGCGACCTCCGCCAGCGTCCGCGGGTCGGACGCGCGGATGGTCCGGCCGTCGCTCGCGAGGCGGGCGGCGACGACGCCGTTGGTTTCGAAGGCCGGCCGGGCCGGGGCCGGGTCGGGCCGGTACTCGACCGGGCGGAACTTGCCGTCGGCCGTCTCGACCGACCAGACCCACAGCTCCCGCGGCCCGACGACGTGGACCCGGTGCAGGCCCGGTCCCGACGTCGCCGGCGAGGCGGGCGCGTCGTCGTCGGCCTGGGCGGCGACGGCCAGGGCGAGGATCAGCGTGGGGATCATGGTCGGGCTCCTCGGACGTCGGCGTCCGCGGGAGGGTGTGCGAGGACTCAGGCGGGACCGAACCGAAACCGCGGGCCGAGCAGGTCGACTCTCGTCAGCTTCATGAGGCAGTAGCGGCACAGCCCGCCGGGCCGGGGCTCGGTGGCCGCGCCGCATTTGGTGCAGGCGACCGGGGCGAGGGGGACCGGGGCGGGGATCGCCGCGGCCGGGATCTGCTCGCGGACGATCAGCCAGCGCTCCGCTCGGGGTTCTTGGCGGGTCTGCACGGTCTCTCCTCTCGGCTTCGATCTGCGAGGGGTCAGGACGGCCGGACGGCGGTCGACGCCCGGTAGGCGTTGCGGGCCGCCATCAGCCAGAGCAGGTTCGAGGGGAGCAGCAGCGCCGCCGAGGCGAGCAGCAGCGCCGCCGCGTAGTAGAGCGAGTCGTCGAGCCCGGGCGGCAGCCGGAGCCACACGAACCCCCAGCCCTTGCCCCCGTCCGGGAAGCGGCGGGCGAACTCGGCCGCGGTGACCCAGCGGTACTTGCCCGGGTCGTTGTTGTCGATGATGCAGGCGACGGCCTCGTCGAGGTGCGCGTCGCTGATCATGTGATGGACCGGCTTGCCTTCGTACAGCTCGCCGGTGTTGGTCGTGGAGCCGACGGGGTAGCCCTTGGCGTTGTAGGCCCGGACCAGGTCCGTCCCCTCGCCCTCCCAGCTGAACCACTTCTCGTCGGGGAGCACTTCCTTGAGGAGCTTCTCCAGCTTCTCGGGGTAGTACCCGCCCGGCTCGGCCTTCGCCCGCTTCCACAGCTCCGAGCCCTTGCCCGACTCCAGCCCCGGCACTCCCTGGTACATGCCGTTGGCGAGGATCGAGGAGATGACGCACAGCCCCGCGCCGTCGACGTCGGAGCCCTCGTTGCGGATGTGCATCTCCGCCGGGATCGGGGCGTTGGCGACGACGGATCCCAGCCGCGGCTCGGTCGTGACGACCTCGGCCCGGCCGGTCGGGAGCTGCTGGGCCCGGGCCGGGCCGGCCGTCGCCAGGATCGCCAGGGCGGCGATCGCGAAGTGGTTGACCGCGCGGCTGAACCGGCGGTAGCCGAGGCCGCCGGCCGTCTCGGGCTCGGCCGGGCCGGCGGGCGGGGCGACGACCGCCCGGCACTCGACCTTCAGCGACTCGGAGACGGTCGGGCGGAGCTGGGCCCGCATCTCCTCCAGGACCTCGGGCCCCATCAGCCGGGCGATCTCGGCGTTGGTGACCCGCTTCTCCTCGCGGGTGGAGAGGACCGGGTACAGGTCGCCGTCCTCGACGGGGAGGCCCTCGCGGACCTTGGCGAGCACGGACCGCTTCGCCGTCTCGTAGACGACGATCGCGTCCTTCGACTTCTCGCCGGCGGCCTTCAGGTGGCTCAGCTCGGCCTGGGTGATCCGGTCGGCGGGGGGGCGTTCCATCGTGCGGTGGACCTCTTGAGGGCCCGTCGTTCGCGACGGGACAGGTGCTTCGCGGGGGGGCGGGGGTCGGGCCGCGGGTCGGTCCGCGGGTCGCGGTCGAGCCGCGGGTCGCCGTCGAGGCCGGAAGCCCCGCAGCGCTCGCAGTAGAGCCACGAGCCGCGGGGGATGGGCCCGTGGTGCGGGCACTCGGGCGTCAGCTCCTCGCCCCGATCGCCGAGTTCGACGCGGACGAACGGCGGGCAGCCGTACATCGGCGTGACCGGCGGCTTCCATTCCTCCGGCGCCCGGAGGTCGTGCTCGATCGCCCCGGCGGCCCTCAGCCCGGCCTGGACCGACCGGACCGACATGCCCTCCCGGAGGGCGATCTCGACGGGGGTGAACCCCTCGTCGCGGTACCAGAGCAGCACCGCGGACATCAGGTGCGACGGCATCCCCAGGCCCCTCGCTTCGTCTATAGAGACGGTATCGCACGCCCCCGACGGCCCCGACGCGGCGGGCCCCGACGGCGGTCCCTCAGCCCTTGCGGCGGTTGGGGTTGCACTTTTTCGGGTACGCGCAGGACTTGCGCCGCCGCTCGTGCCGGCGCGACAGCTCCGCCCGCAGCCGGTCGAGCGCCGTCCGGGCGATCCGCCGGACCGCGAAGACGCTGCACCCGATCTCCTCCGCCGTCCGCTTCAGCGACGCCGGCGGCCCGCCGTCGAGGCCGTAGAGCCGACCGACGACGTGCCGCTGGATCATCGGCAGCGCCGCCAGCCCCTCGCCCAGGTCCTCGTCGGGCTCGGGATCGGGCCGGGCCGCGGCGTCGTCGACGCCGACGGGGAGATACTCCGCGGCGAGGATCCGGGCCGCGGCGTCCCTCGCCGCGCGGCGGCCCGGCGTCAGCGCCGCGCCGTCGCCCCCGGATCGCAACACGGATTCGATATATTCTGGAACGTGGATTATTCGGGCGGCGTCGAGGGCCCGCGCGATATAGAGATGCATCCATCTCGCGGCATAGTTTCCGAAGCGGACGCCGGGGTGGGCGACCGGGTCGTACTTCGCCGCGGCGCGGACGATCCCGAAGACGGCCTCCTGCACCAGGTCGGCGACGTCGACCGGCCCGCGCCGGCCCGCCGCCCGGGCCAGCTTCCTCGCCAGCCCCATGTGCTCCATAACCAGGCGATTGCGGGCGTGGTCGTCGCCCGCACGGGCCCGGCCGCAGAGGATGCACTCCTCGGCGTGCGTCAGCCGTCCCTGCATCGTTGCACCTCATCGCGGTCGCGTCATCGCATCGCTTGGATGATAGTGTTTTTTAAGGGCCTCATGCGGGCTTTTTTGGGGGCCGCGGAGGGGCGGAAATCGTCCACGACGTTCACGTGATGGACGGCCCGCCGCCCCCGGGTCCGTACACCGTAACCATCTGGCTACGACCGTAGCCCCCCGGTATCCTGGGTGCAGCGTAGCCGGGCGGCTACGGAACCGGCCGCCCGCCGCATGAATCACGGGGGAAATCGCGATGGATGTCGACGGCTACGTCCGGGTCTCGACCGAGGAACAGGCGCGCGGCGGCGTCTCGATCGAAGTCCAGACCGCCAAGGTCCGGATGTACTGCGAATTGCATGGATTGACGTTGCGGGAGATCATCGCCGACGAGGGCCGATCCGGGAAGGACCTCGACCGGCCCGGCCTCCGCCGCGCCCTCGAACGGCTCCGGTCGGGCGAGTCCGAGGGGGTCGTCGTCGCCAAGCTCGACCGGCTCTCCCGGTCGGTCGCCGACTGGAACGCGCTCATCGTCGAGTTCTTCGGCGAGCGGGCCGGCCGGCAATTGTTCAGCATCGGCGACAGCATCGACACCCGGACCGCGGCCGGGCGGCTGGTCCTGAACGTCCTCATGTCCGTCGCCCAGTGGGAGCGCGAGACGATCGCCGAGCGCGTCTACGACGCCATGCAGTACGTGAAGAAGATCGGGAACCGGGCCGGCCAGATCCCCTACGGCCGCCGGCTCGCCAACCCCGGCGACCCCGACGACACGCGCCTGGAGGACGTCCCCGAGGAGGTCGCGACGGTCGCCCTGATGCTGGAGCTGCGCCGCGGCGGCTGGTCCCTCGGCCGGATCGCCCGCCACCTGACCGACCGGGGGGCGCCCACCAAGTCCGGCGCGACGACCTGGTCGAAGTCGTCGGTCCACGCGATCCTCCGGAGGTGCGAACGTGCCATCGCCTCGTAAGGCGGCCCCCCCGCCGCGGGCCACGATCGGCGAGCAGCTCCGCGCGGCGATCGAGAAGTCCGGCCGGACCCAGTACGACATCGCGAAGGAGGCGGGGATCCACCGGATCCTCATCTCCCGCTTCGTCTCCGGCGTCCGCCCCTCGCTCTCGCTGGAGACCGTCGACGCGCTCTGCCGCGCCCTCGACCTCCAGCTCTGCCCCGGCCGGCGGAAGCCGAAGGGGTGACCCCCTCCCCTGCCCCGCCGGCACATGGGCGCAAGTCCATTGGAGCGGGCGCGCGCCTCGCGCCGATACCTGGACGGCCGGGCCGTCGAGCCGTCCCGGCGGCCGGGACGGCCGATCGTCCGGGGAGGGGCCGACGTCATGGCGGGCAGGAAACCCAGGGCGGCCGGCCCGACCGGCCGGGCCGAGGCGGCGAAGGCGGCCGGCGGGCCGAGGCGGACGAAGACGACGCTGCGGCTCGGCGACCAGGTCCGCCGCGAGCTGGCCGTCGTCGCGGCCGAGCAGGGCCGCGACATGGCCGACATCGCCGAGGAGGCCCTGGCGTCGCACCTCGGCAAGTTCGCCGTCATCCGCGACTTGCGACGCCGGGCGGGGGCGACGACGGAAGGTGAGCCGCCGGCGGTCGAGCCGGGCGAACCGGCCGCGGCGTGAGCGGGTCGGGGGGTCAGCACAACCCCTTGGTCGCGACCGGGACGCCGTCGCGGATCGTCCACTCGTAGCGCGGCAGGTCCCACGCGAGGACGTAATCGGGCGTCGGGTCGAAGTCTTCGCAGTCCGCGACGTAGCGGACCGCGTTGGACGCGTAGTCGTATTGCGCCTCGACGACGACGCAGCGCCCCATGATCGCCCGCAGCTCGGCCAGCTCCGCGGGGCTGCCGTCGCGGATCTTTTGCAGCGGGAGGCGGAAGACGCCGAGGCGGGGGCGGCGGTACGAGTCGAACATCGTCGTCACTCCAATCCGGTCGGGCCCGGCTTGTCGCATCTCGGGCGTCCTCGGTCGACCTCGTCGTAGAGCCTGGCCAGCCTCGCATCCCACTCGACCCGGTGGCGCAAGTCTTTGTACGCTGCGACCAGCACCATCGGCCCAACCGCGACGATCGCGACCAAGGCGAACGCCAGAATCGCGATCAGGCAGCATCCGAGCAGGAAGAAGATGACGGTCTCGAATTGGTGGTGGATCGCGTGGTCCATCCAGCGGAGCGTCTCGGCGTCGAGCATCGTCCCCTCGCTTCGCTTCGAACCGCCACGGGCCGGGCGTCCTCCCGTCGGAGGGGCCCGGCCCGCGGCCTACTCGCTCGGACGGTGGGCTGAAGAGCTTTCCCCGCTCGCCGGCACCCGGACGCCGGTCCGCTTCGCGATTCGCACGTTTCCGCCCGGGTCAAGGGCCCCCGTCCACGCCTGCCATACGCCGGGTCGGCGATACGTGCATGCCCCAAGTGGTGTGGCATGCACCGATTATGCGAGCATAGGCCCGGCCGGGCAAGGGGTTGCGCCGGCCGGGCCGCCTCGGAACTATCTCAGGACCGGCCGGCCGCCGTCTTGGCCCCCTCGACCACCTCGAAGACGTCGTCGCGAGGCTGGCAACTCCGCATCACACCGAGCGCCCGAGCCGTCCGGGCGTCGACCATCTCGTCCATCCGGGCGACGGCGTCATCGCCCGGCGACTTCAGCCGGTCGTGCAACACCCGGCCCTGATACTTCAGATCCCGCACCACGTCCTCAGCCGACGTGCGTCGCGCCATGATCCGACTCTCCGAGTCCCGCCGCCTTCAGCCGGGCGGCTCCGGCGGAGACGTCATCCGACCCCTCCGAACGCCCCATACGAGATGCCTCGCTTTTGTGACGGGGGACCTCACACAATTTCGAGCTCCCGGATGTACCGACGATTGCGACCGAAACTCTGAAATCGAGCAACGCCCGGGGTTGATCATTCTACTTAGAAGCCGCGGACGTCGCGGCGCAGAGCAGACATTCAGAGTGCAACGCACATGTCCAATCTCAGCATTCGTCGGCGCGTGGTCCAGGCGGCGTTCGAGGATCTCACCAACATCGCAGCCAACGGCGGCTCGCCAGCCAGGGCGTTCCAGGCCGTCACGGATCTGCTGGAAGCCCTATCCGACATGTGGGCTTCGATCGAAGTCGCTCGGATGTCAGGCCCATTCAAGGAGCTGACCGCGATTTACAACGCCGCGATGGTATCGGAGGGGGACGACACGCTGAAGATCGACTGCACGGAGTTCTTCGACGGCCTCGCTGCCATCGTCGACTCGTCCAAGGAGATGTGCTCCCTCACCGCCGGCACCCTTCGCGAGATCGCAGCTCACTGAACTGATGCCGGTCGGGCGGCTCGCCACCTCCCGGCCGGCGGATTTTCACGGCGCGTTCGGATCGTCGGAAGTCAGTCGAATCGTGCGGTGGCCGACGATCTCGTACACGCCCTTTCCCTTCCGTCTCACCCTATCTCTATCAGCCGTGAAGATCGACTTCACACCGGGCATTTCGCCGTTGGGATCGGCGGTCGTGAAGGCGTCGATGATGTCGACGTAGACCTGGAGCGTGTACTCCCTACCCGACTCGTCCTTCGCCTTGAACGTCTGGATCAGGTCCCGCCTCTTGATCGCCATGATCCCTCCCGCCTCACATCTTCGGCCGTTTTCAACGCCCCGCACGGGGCGGCACGTCACACTCGACCCGGCCGGGGCATCGCAGATTCGCCACGAACCGCTCGACGTCTTCCATCCGCCGGAACCGGCCCTCGCGCGCCATGCGTTGCACCAGCTCGGCGTCCGCCCTCGGCCAGCGCCCGAAGCCGACGCCGTTGACGCGGAGGTCGACCAGGTCCACGTCCTCGGGGCCCAGCGGGAGCAACGCCTCGATCAGCAGGCCGATCGGCCCGAGGACCAGGCCGAACGCGACCCCCTCGGCGATCGGCCGACGCCGGACGCTCGCGATGTACGCCCCCCCGCCGCCGAACGCGCAGGCCCAGAAAGCGACGGCGAGCGTCCCGACCACGGCGAGGGCTTCGGCCGTCATCGCCTACTTCCCCTTCCTCCCCCGCGCCGGGGACTCAGGATCGGCCGTCGCCCCGCGCAACGCCTCGGCGTGCAGCCGCTCCGCGTCGCGCTGGGCGGTTTCGACGATCGTCCGGCTGATGTATTCCGCGACGGATTCGCCGGTGTAGCCGGATGCGATTTTCGCCCACTTCAGCGACTCGGGGGTCAATCGCACCGTCGAGGTTTTGGGCTCTTTCTTTTCCATCACCGCCGCCCGAGTGCTCATCGTCGATATCCCCTACGCCGACCACATCTTACCCGGCGATCGCCCACGTCGCGATTCTACACCGATGTACATAAAGGGTCAACGCGGCCAAAAACCTCAACGTAGGCAATTGACACATTGGCCACATCGCGGTAGTATGCAGCGGTTCGCTCGGTGGTTCGAGCGGCGCATGACGAGGGCCGCGGCGTGCTGACACACGCCACGGCCCGGAGACTCCCCCACCAACCCTGCGGAGAGAGAGACATGGCGACTGTAGCCCACCCCGAGAGTGGACGCAAGGCCACCCGGGCCTGCGCCGGCGGCTGCGGGCGGAAGATCGCGAACACGGGCCCTTACGGGGTGAAGCACTGCGAGGCGTGCGCCGATCGGGTCTCGGCCCGGGAGTCGCTGGAGCACCTCCTTTCGGCCGGCGACCCGGTGATCGTCCGCCTGGCGGCGTGCTGGCTGGGGACGCTGGACATGGACGCCCCGGCGTGGCGGGACGCGCTCCTGCGGGCCGAGGTCGAGGAGGCCGTCGACAGGGCGTTCAACGCCTACCTGAAGCGCGACGAGGAGAGGGCCCGCGCGATCCGCTACCGGGCCGAACGGGACCGACGGGCCGCGGAGGGGCGGATCCCGACGCTGGGCGACGACGACCTGGACCTCCCCTTCTGACGCGGGAGGATCGATCATGGAACGGCGGGTCCCCCTGATGATGAAGCTGACCGCCGACCGGCTGCTGAAGCTGGCGGCGGCGCGGGAGATCAGCCGCGAGCGCCCGGGCCGCGAGGTCCGGGTGTACGCGGCCCCCTCCGGCCGGACGGTGGTCCGGCTCGACCGCGACGACGTGCAAGGCCCCGGCGAGCCGATCGCCGTCTATCGCTGCGGAAGGCTGGTCGCCCCCGAGACGGGAGGAGTCCGATGAAGTTGAAGGTGTCGATCGCGGGCCCCGGCGGCGCGTCGGCCGAGGTCCTGGCGGAGCTGGCCGACGGCTCCACGCCCGACCAGGTCCGCGACGCCGTCCGGCTGCACGCCGCGGCCCTCCGCGCCGGCCTGGGCGACGAGGCCCCGCCGGCCGCCGAGGACGACGGCCCCAGGCCCCGCCGCAACGGGCCGCCGCCCCCGCGCGACAACGACGGCGGCAAGCCCCCCGAGAACGGCCGCCAGCTCCTCGCGTGGGCCGGCGACCGGGGATGCAAGCGGCGCGTGTTCGAGCTGAAGGACGCCTGGGAGTTCCCGGACCAGGTCGTCTCGTGGGGCCGCGACGAGGCGATCGCGGTCTACAACGAGCTGCTGAAGGAGGCCGACCGGCCCGCCCCCCGGGGGGGCTACGGTCGCAACCGCTACGCCGGCGGTCGCGCCTGATCCGGCCCGATCCGGCGCGGATCCCCCTTGCCGCGCCCGCCGGGCGCGGCTAGCCTGGACGGGTCCGTCGCCCCATTGCGACGGCGCATGCAGGGGGCATTCCCCCTGGAATCGGTGGTCTGAAGTCGACGGCCGACCGGCCCCGCTCGTCGCGGGCCGCGTGCTCGTCCGTCCCGTCCGTGTCTGACCGAAACCCGAAGCCCGATTCGCACGCCATTCCGGCAAGATCGTCGTGCAAGTCGAGCGTAGAAGAGAGCCAATCCATGAACGCCCGAAGAAAGTCCGCATCCGCGGACCCCGTCCCTCGTGCGCGCCGAACGGGACCATCCTACGGCCCGTCGGTGTACGGATCAACCCCGGACATCCCCGACGAGCACGAAATCCCGTTCCCCCTCGCGGGGGACGTCTGGATCTCGGACGAGTACGTCTGCGTGACCGCCGTCCCGGCCGACGAATGGCCGGAGTGGACGGACCTGGTCGCATTCGGCGCGTCCTCCGTCGGGGGGGCCGGCCATGTCTGACCGGACCCACGACGGGGGGCGTCGGAAGCGACGGAAAGCCCGAGCCGCGTTCATCCGCGGCCGGATCCTCGCCTACCTGGCGCGAAACCCCGGCCATCACGGCGCGGGGGCGATCCACGTCGGCTCGGACGAGCTGAGGGGGGTCGACCCGGCCGAGCTGTGGCCCCACCTCCGCAACCTCTGCGACCGCGGCCTGGTGTTCGTGAGCTACGTCACGATCGTCCAGCCGTGCCACGGCTTCAAGTTCTCGCAGACCGTCCCCGCCTTCAGCCACTGGCGGCACTTCATCGGCTGGGCGCCGACGCCGCCCGGGGGGGGCGGCGATGGCTGACGTCCTCGCTTTCGACCCCGACGCCTGGGCCCCTCCGTTCATCCCGCCGGACGGGTTCAACTTCGTCCAGGCCCCGCGCGTGCGCATCTGCCGGACGGCCGCCGACGTCCTCGACGCGATCCTGTGCTGGATCAAGCCGGGGCAGACCACCGTCTACGTGACCGACGAGGACCTCTCCGTCGCTCTGTGGCGGCTCGGGAGGCCGAAGTCCCTCCGGTTCGTCCAGAAGGGCCTTAACGCGCTCCAGTGGAAGTTCGGCCTGATCGCCCGGTCGCGGGTGAGGAAGGGGCGTGATCTTGTTCGACAAATCACGCTCAATTTCACGCTCGCCGGGGGCCGGGATCGCAAGCCCAAGTCGAAATCGGCCAAGACGATCGGGCCGAAAAATTTTGGACCACCGGTCGCACCGACGGGCGCATCCCCTTCGCCCAATGGGGCGGTTTCTCTAGATGCATCTAGAGAACAAGAGAAAAGCAACAGGGCGGGAGCCGCCGACGCGGGGGATGGGACCCCCTCGTCGTCTCCCGCCGGTGCGGGAGGGGACGCCTGGGGCGGCGCGCCGAGCACCCCGAAGGAGGCCGCGGCGTTCCTCCGGGCGAAGATCGCGGAGTTCGCCGAGTCCAAGGCCGTCGAGCCCCCGCCGCCGCGCGAGCCCTCCCCGCGCGGGCCCAGGCGGGAGCGGCCGCGCGAGGTCGAGCGAGAGGAGCGGCCGGAGGAGCCCCCGGGCGACCCGGTCTCCCGCGCCGAGTGGGAGGCCCGCCGCCAGGCCCTGGCCGACGCGCCCCTCGACCAGCTCGCCGCCCTGGCCGCGCTGGGGAACCGGGAGGCGCGAGCGGAACTCAACCGCCGGCATCACGCGGAAGTCGAAGCGGCGAAGCTGGCTGCGGCGACCCAAGTGGGCGTCGACCTGGGGAGCGGGCCGGACCGTTCCGTGGCGTGCGTCCTCGACGCCGAAGGCCCGATCGTCGTCCGCGACCTCGATCCCCCGCCGAAGGCCGAGGCCCCGCCGCGCGGGCGCGACTCCCCCGAAGTGATCCCGCCGCCGCCGGCCGACAAGCCTCGGCGCGGCCTCCTCGGCCGGCTGTTCGGTCGGGGCTGATCGAGCCCGTTTCCGACCGCGCCCCCGGTGCGCGCCGGGGGAGACCCGATCGGCCATGGACGGCCCTCTCGATTGCCACGAAGCGATGAAGAGAGAAACCGCCCGCGCGCCATTCCGGCAAGATCGTCGCGCGGGCGGTCGAAGAGAGACCAGAACCAATTCGACAGGAGCGAACCCATGCCGAGAATCGGCCCATGGCCCTGCCTGCTCGTGACTTGTGTAGAGTGTCCGGGACTCCCCTCGGACTCTCGTAATGCCCCCCGTAGGACTCGAACCTACAACCCGCTGATTAAGAGTCAGCTGCTCTGCCAATTGAGCTAGGAGGGCGTGGCAGGTGGGATTGATAGGAACATCATGACGCTCGAAGGGGCGGAATGCAAGAGGGCGATGGGAGGATTTCCGGAATTCGGGCGGGGAGGCTCCGGACGCCTGGAAATGTGGGATTCGAACGGCGGGGGGGCTATAATTCTGCGGGACGGACTTGCGGGCGGACAGGGACGGGCGCGGGGGAGGGCGGGGATGCGGAAGGACTTGGACGACGTCATCCAGGGCTGGCCGTACGACCCGGAGCCCGGGGAGGTCCTGGCTCGCGAGGTCCGCGCCCGCGACGGTCGCAGCGTCTTGCAGATCCGCATCGAGCTGGGCGTCCTCCAGCTCGAAGTCGCGGGGCGGCCGGACGGCTCCCGACCCCACGGGGCGACGACCTACCTGGACTACCTGCGCCATCACGCGGCGAACCGCGGCCCCGGCGACAGCGGGGGGCCGGGCTGGACCATGTCGCAGCACCACTGCGTCGAGGCCGACCGCGAGTTCGTCCAGTTCTACCACCGCCGCATGGCCTGGCTCTCGCTCCGCCGGTACGAGATGGCCGTGCGCGACTCCGACCACACCCTGGCCCTGATGGATTTCGTCCGGAAGCACGGGGCGGACGAGGATTACGTCGCCTCGCACGAGCAGTTCCGCGGCCTCGTCCAGTTCCACCGCGCCCAGGCCCTGGCCGCCCTGGCCCTCGAACGCCGGCGGCCCGAGGAGGCCATCGACGCCCTCCGCGACGGCGTCGAGAAGCTGACCCTGCACCAGCGAGCCTGGTGGGACGAGCGCGACTCCTCCGAATCCCCCGACCCCTCCCTGATCGAACAGCTCCGGCTCAACGAGCAGGAAATCCGCCGCAACTTCGCCGTCGAGAAGACCTTGCGGGAGCAACTCGACGAGGCCGTGGCTCGCGAGGATTACGAGCAGGCCGCACGCCTCCGCGACCAGATCCAGGCCCAGGCCCGCGGTCGTCGCTGACGCTCGGCCCGATTCAATGGGAGGGCCGGGACCAGTCGACCCGGTCGGCGGGGAAGACGGGGCCCTCGACGCAGACCCGGCGCAGGTCGGGACGGCCGTCGTCCTGGAGGATCGGCGTGACGCAGCTGAAGCACGCGCCGAAGCCGCAGGCCATGTGGTTCTCCAGCGAGACGTCGCAGGGGACGCCGTGGGCCCCGGCCAGCCGGGCCACGGCCGCCAGCATGGGCGGCGGGCCGCAGGCGACCAACTTCGCAGGCCTCTCGCCGGATCGGAGCCGCTCCTCCAGGAGGCCGGTCACGAACCCGGGCCGGCCGGCCGAGCCGTCGTCGGTGGCGATCTCCACGCCGATCCCGGCCCGCTCGAAGTCCTCGACGCCGGCCAGGAAGTCGGCCGACCGGACGCCGTAGAGCAGGGTCGCCGAGGAGACGGGCGGACCGACTTCGCGGGGCTGGTCGCCGTAGGTCGCCCGCCCGAGCCATTCCCGGCCCAGGGCCAGGAACGGCGTCTGGCCGATGCCGCCGGCCACGAAGACCGCCGGGCCCGGCCCCGACGAGGGGCCGAAGCCGTTGCCGAGCGGCCCCCAGACGTCGACCCGATCGCCGGGCCGCCGTCGCGACAGGGCGGCGGTCCCGCGGCCGATGACGAGGTAGACGACGTCGAGCGAGGTCGGCTCGCCCGAGGCGTCTCGGTTCACTTCATAGAGGGCGAACGGCCGGCCCAGCAAGGGATCGTCGGCCCCCTCGCCGGGGCCGCGGACCATCACGAACTGACCGGGAAGGATCCGCCGGGCGATCTCGGGGGCGGCGACGCGGAGGAGGAACGTCCCCCGCGCGACCTCGCGGTTCTCCAGGACGGTCGCGGCGGGGGCCGTCACGGCTCGGCTCGTGCAAAGCTCGCTCATGAATCCTCGCCCGGTCGCTTGCGCTTGACGCCCGCCGCCTTGCGCGGGGGCTTCCGCTTGGGCATCGGCCGCTTCGGCGGGCCGCCGGGGGCGGACGCCTCGGAGACCTCGCGGTGAACCCTGGGGTCCAGGCCGATGATCCGACGCCCCTTCGCCATCGGGACCGGCGGCGGGCCCGGGGGCTTGCGCTGCGCGGGGGGCGGGCCGGCGGAGCGAGGCCCGGGGCCCGCAGGTCGACCGGCCCCGGCGGGACGCGGGCGCTGCGAGGGGGGCGGGCCTTCGGGCCGCGAGGGCGGGCCGCCTTCGGGACGATAACCCTGGCCGCGCCCGCGGGGCCCCGGCGGCGGGCCGCCCTCGGGGCGATGGCCCTGGCCGCGCCCTCGCGGGCCCGGGGGCGGGGTGACTTCGGGGCGATAGCCGGGCCGGCCGGGGCCGGCCTGGCGAGGCGGCGGCGGGGCGTCGCCGCCCTCGAAATGCGGGCGGGGCGGCCGGACGCCGCTCGGCGATCGCTCGGGGCGGGCGCGTCGGCCTTCTTCGGGCCGGCCCTGCGGCGGGCGGCCCCGGCGTTGCGACGGCGGACCGCCCTGGGCGTCCATGTCGCTCTTGCGGATGGGCCCGTCGTGGGGGCGAGGGGCGGCGGCCCCCCTCCCCTGCCCTTGCGGACGTCCCTGGCCCTGGCCCTGGCGAGGGCCGCGGCCCTGGGGGCGGGCGTCGTGCGGGAGGTCGCGCGGGGTCGCGAGGGCGACGCCGGAGGCGACCTTGCGGAGCATCTCGACCTCGGTGCGCGACAGCGGCCGGGCGTCGCCGACGGGGATCCCCTTCAGGCTGATGGGGCCGATGGCGATCCGGGTCAGCATCATGACCTTGTGGCCGAACTTCGCGAGCATCCGGCGGATCTCGCGCTTCTTGCCCTCGGCCAGGACCAGCTCCAGGACGGTGGCCTCGCCCTGCGAGCCGACGATGCGGGTGCGCTTGGCGCGGACCTTGCCGTCGGAGAGCCAGACGCCGTCGGTGAGCCGGGCCAGGACGTCCGGGGCGGGCGTGCCGGCGACCACGGCGCGGTAGATCTTCTCGACCCCGTACCGCGGGTGGGCCAGCTTGTTGGCAAGCTGGCCGTCGTTGGTCAGGATCATCAGGCCGGTGCTCTCCTCGTCGAGCCGGCCGACGGTGTAGACCCGCTCGGGGACCTCGGGGAGCAGGTCGACCACGCGGGGGCGGCCGGCGGGGTCGTCGTTGGTGGAGACGTAGCCCTTGGGCTTGTTCACGGCGTAGTAGACGTGGCGCTCGGCCTTGAGCTTCTCGCCGTCGACGGCGATCACGGCGCGGTCGGGGTGGACGCGGGCGCCCAGCTCCTTGACGGTCTTGCCGTCGACCGTGACGCGGCCCTGGAGGATGTATTCCTCGCACGCCCGGCGCGAGCCCAGGCCGGCCTGGGCCAGCACCTTCTGGAGGCGTTCGCCCTTCTCGGCCTCGGGGCTGGACTTCAGCGGCTGCCGCCGGGGCTTGCGGGGGGCGTCGCCGGCGGGACGGCCGCCGCCGGCGCGCGGGGGCTTCCCGCCGGGGCCCGAAGGCGGGCCCTCGCGGCCGGGGCCCTGGGGCCTTCCGCCCTGCCCGAACCTCTTGGGCTTCCGCCCCGCGCCGGAGAGGCTGCGCTGCGGGCCCCCCGGCGGTTTCGGCCCGCCCCCTTCTTTCCGCGGCGGCCGGCCCTTGCCGCCGCCGGGATGCGATCTACGCTCCGCCATGGCCCACCTTCCTCGTCTTCTTCTGCGGCAGCGAACGGGCCACCGGAACCGATTCGACCGAACTTCGGGGGCGTTGCACCCCCGCGCGGCTGGATAGTCTTCATCTTACGTTCGCCGCCCCCGTTTCGGCCAGCGAATCCGCCCCGATCCGACTCGCTCGCGGGCTGACGCGAGGGCGATGAGCCGCCGCGGGGCTTCGCCCCCGCCTCCCCCCGCGAGGTTCGGCTTCCTTTGAGTTCGATCGCGCGACGACTGACGGCCCACACCAAGACACATTCTCATTCCATGCAACGTCTTGCAACATTTCGAGGCATCACAAGATTGGGTTCGATCGTCGAACTCGCGTCGATTTTCCGAGCCGCGCCGCGCCATCTTCACAACGGGCTGGGCATGGGACGCGGCCGGCGATGGGCCGGCGACGGGGATCGTCCCACCGTCCTCGGTCCGGCCCCCGGGCCTCCCGGCCGATGGCTCCCTTGCACTTCCACCGGATTGCCAAAGTATCGAACACGGACGATGGTCGCCGGGATGATCCGCGGCCGGGCCGTCGGGATTTCAGGATTCCGGGGAAATCGGAGGAGCCCGACGGCGGAGCCAGGCTCGGCGCATGGGCGCAGGGGGCCGGTGGGCGGCGTTCGCGCGAGGCGAGCGGCCCACGCGGGCGCGAGCCCTGGCCGCGCCGGGTCCGCCGAGACCACGGGGCCCCCTTGGTTCCCGTCCTGCGCGGCGTCGTCCGGGATGGGCCCCTTCGATGGGAAGCGGCCGTGGTGGACCGGTATCGGGGCGACGGCGTCGACGCCCTGGCGGGAGGGCGATGCGAGGTCGCATCGCCCCTGCGGGGCGGCCATCGAGCCTTCGAGTCGATGACGACGGGTTTCGGGCCCATCGCCCGCTTGGAATCGAGCGGAGGCCGGCCGCCGCGCGAGCGGTGCCGGCGGCGCGGCGGCGGTCAGGCCCCGTATCGCATGATCCCGAAGGCGGTCGCCCGGCTGAGAGCGGCCGTCGTCTTGCTCAGGGTCACCGTGAAGATCGTGTCCGGGGCCGCCGCCGCCGTCCCGAGCATCGTCACGGAGAAGGTCTTGACCGTCTCGCCCGCGGCGAAGGTCAGCAGCTCGGTCTTCGCCAGGTAGTCCTTCCCGGCGATCGCCGTCAGGTTGGCCGTCGCGGCGGTCACCGTGATCGGGGTCTTCTGGGCGCCGTTCAGCCGGATGGTGAAGTTCATCGTCTTCGCGCCCGAGAGGCCGCGCGTCGTCTGCACGTCGGCGATCGATAAGGCCGGGGCGACCGGGATGTCGTCGTCGACGATCGTGGCGGAGCCGACCGGCGTGAAGATAGCGGCGTTGACCGGGTTGGAGAGGTTCAGGACGAACGCCTCGTTGCTCTCGGGGATGGCGTCCGGCACGAGCGGGACGGCGACGCTCTTGACGGTCTCCCCGGGCGCGAACGTCAGGGTCCCCGAGGTGGCCACATAGTCCGACCCCGCCTGGGCGGTGCGGTCCTGGGTCGCGTAGCTCACCTGCACCGTCGACGTGGACGCGACGACCAATTTGACCGTGAAGGTCATGGCGGTCGGGGCCCCGGTCCCCTCGAGGGCGCGAGGGTTGTCGACCATTACGAACGTCGTCAGCAGCTGCCGCTCTTCCATGACGTCGAAGAGGGGGCGGCGTCGCCGGGCGATGAGACGATCAGAATGCATGGATAGCTCTCTCATGTGTCTCGGTGAGATGCGGCGATCCGGGACGTCGCATGGACGTGCGGCGACCCAGGTCTACCCGAAACCTAGGTCGGTGCCGGGCGGGCGGAGATCGGATTCGTGGAAAGGGATCGTGAGGATGGCCGGCGCTCGGACGCACGAATGATGCGTACGGGGACGTCGACCTTCGTCGGACGGGAACGGGAGCGATGCGGCTCGTCGTCAAGCTTTCCACGCGCGGCGTGGACGGCCGGGCGGCGACGCGGATTTGCGGCGTCGCGACCCGAGCGATTGGGAAGATACCTCGCACCGGGGACCGTCGTCAACAGGTCAGGCTCAGATATGTATTTTTTTGAATCCGAGATTCGATGATGCCTTGCTCGATATAAAGAAGGCGTCAACCCAAGACATTAAGACCGCAGGATCGCATCATTCAATGAATGAATCCGACCGACGACGCGCGCCCGCCGACGGCTCACGAGAGGATAGAAGGGGACTCGCGTCGTCCGGCCCCGGGCGGCTCAGGCATGCGAGCCGGGGCCGCCTGGATCAGGCCGACCCCGATCGAAGGCGGGGGGCCGAGCCGCGTCGGGTCGGCGTCGCGCGGCGGTGAAGCGCGACGATCCGTCGCGGCGCGAGGGAGACTGGAGATATCCTCGCCGCCCCTCGACATCGAGGCCGCCGGGCCGGCGACGTCTGTCGGCGGCCCTCGCGAAGGCCAAATGGGGCCGCGGCGGGATGTCGCGCCCGGATCGACTCCGTCGCCGCGACTCGGCGACGACCGCGTCGGCCTGCATCGGCCGGCGCGCCCGCGCGGGCGACGACGATGGGGTCGGGGACGCCGCCGCGGGGCGTTCGAAACGAGGACGGCACGCCCGAGGATGGGCGTGCCGTCGATTCGAGGGGTTTGCGGGATCGGTCCGATCAGGCGGCGCGGCGACGGCGGTACAGCAGGACCGCGGGGACGCCCAGGCCCAGGAGGGCGAAGGCCGAAGGCTCGGGGACCAGCGTGATGCGACCGTTGACGCTGGTCAGGCCATTGTTCGCGTTAGGGGCGCCGACCGAGATCCGGCCGGGCGTGCCTTCGTCGGCGTTGAGGATCCGATACTGGACGAGCCCGTCCGCCGAGGTGATGACCAGCGGCCCGTTGAACTGGACGATCAGCTTGCTGCCGCTGACCGAAATGGTCCCGGAAATCGAGCCGGAGAACGACAGGCCATTATCGAAGCTCGGCGACGCCTGCAGGATCTCCAGCGTGAAGCCCGAACTCACGATCTGGTCGGTAGGGGCGCTGGTGAAGCTCGTGTTGAACTGCCCGAAGCTGACGTTGGAGAAGTCGCCGATGCTCAGGTCGAGGGGCCCGGCGGAGCCCGAGTCGAAACTGATGTCGAGCCCGGACAGGTTCTGCAGGACGCTCGTCCCTGAGGCGGTGAAGACGCCGGTGGTGACGAATGTGACCATCGCCGCATTGACGGCCGGTCCGACAAACAAGGTGATGGCCAAGGCGGCCAGTAAGGAGGAGGTGCGGATCTTACTCATGCTGTTCGCCTCGAAGATGCTTGCGCGGTGTCCGTCCTTGCAAACCGGGGGGCAACATACCGGGACGGGCGCGATATGATGCATCACAGCCCGCGACGCCGCAAGTTGGCATTGTTGCCTGGGGGGACAAAGGACAATAAGACCTTGTCCAGCCGCATTCGTCAAGGACCATGTCAAATTGACATACCCGAATCACGTCCCCGCCCTTCGTCCGTCGAGATTTAGCAACATAGGAATTCCTACGTTCTCCATCGCCATTCTTTGTGCAAAAGTACGGAATCCATCTCGATCTCGACCTATCTACTTCGTAATTCTTAAGTTGACACGTGATCGACGGCATCACGGCGGCGGGCCCGTCGGCGGCCGGCGGGTGATCCTTGCCGATGAGGCCGGATTCATCGAAGATGGGACGCGGGCCGGCGGTGCGGGCGAAGCGGACGCCGCGCGGGGCTCCGGCCCCCATCCGGGAGGCGATGATGAGGATAATATGGGAGCGTTGCGCGGGGATCGTGCTGCTCGCCGCGGCCCTCGCCGGGTCGACGGCCGTCCGGGCCGAGGAGCCCCCGAAGCCGGCGGAGGCGAACAAGCCGAGCCCGCCCGGCCCGAAGAAGTATCAGGACTTCGCCGAGCTGACGAAGGACTCGAAGAAGCACGAGGGCTTCTTCACGCTCCATGAGAAGGGGCGGAGCCTCTACGCGGAGATCAAGCCCAACCAGCTCGACCAGCCGATCCTGGCCCCGATCGCCATCGCGCGCGGGTCGGCCAGCGCGGGGAACCCGCTCAATTTCGGCGACGAGTGGGTGCTGTCGTTCCGCAAGGTCGAGGACGACCTGCAATTGATCCGCCGGAACGTCCACTTCACGGCGGCCTCGGGGACGCCGCTGGAGAAGGCGGTCAAGCAGAACTACACCGACTCGATCCTGATGGCCCTGCCCATCCTCAGCGTCAGCCCGGCCGGCGGCGCGTTCGTCGTCGACCTGGGCGAGGTCTTCATGGGCGACTTCGCGCAGGTCGGTTTGGGCTCGATCGACAAGGCTCGCTCGCGCTGGTTCAAGATCCGCGCGTACCCGAACAACGTCGAGATCCAGGTGGAGGCGACGTTCTCGGGCGGGGGCCGGGGCTATTACTCCTTCGGCGGCACCTCGCCGGTCGTCGACCCCCGGGGGACGACGATGGTCATCCACTACAGCCTGTGCAAGGCCCCGGACCCGGGCTACAAGCCGCGGGCGGCGGACTACCGCGTCGGCCACTTCCTGAACGCCGTCACCGACTACAGCCAGGCCGACCCGGACAGCGACGCCCGGCGGATGATCAACCGCTGGCGGCTGGAGAAGGCCGACCCCAAGGCCAAGCTCTCGCCCCCCAAGAAGCAGGTCGTCTGGTGGATCGAGGACAACGTCCCGCTGGAGCACCGGCCGTACGTCGAGGCGGGGATCCTCGAATGGAACAAGGCGTTCGAGAAGATCGGCATCCTCAACGCCCTGGCCGTCCGCTGGCAGAACAGCCAGGACGACTTCGAGCCCGAGGACATCAATTACTGCACCCTGCGCTGGATCACCAGCGGGTCGACCTACGCGATGTCCGGCCTGCGGAGCGACCCGACGACCGGCGAGATGATCGACGGCGACGTCATCTTCGACGCGAGCTGGATCAAGACGTGGAAGGAGGAATACGCGATGATCGTCGGCGTGCCGACGCCCGCCGCCCGGGACGCCGACCGGGCCCCGGCCGTGCCGCTGGCGATGGCCGAGGTCATCAGCCCGATCATGGCGAGCAAGCAGGGCTTCGGCCTGCCGATCCCGCCCCCGGGATCCCCCCGCGAGGCCGCGATGAAGGCCGCGGCGCTGGGCCTGCCGGCCGCCCCCGGCGGCGTCGCGCCGATGGCCCTGGACGTCGTCCCCGCCGGCTGGGATCCGATCCAGGCCCAGATCCACCGCCGCATGGCCCAGGGCCGCATGGCCTCCTGCAACTACTCCGCCGCCAAGACGTCCGAGATGCGCTTCGCCTCCCTCGCCCTGGCCGCCCTCGCCGCCGATGACGAGAAGAAGGACGGCGACAAGGACAAGGAGAAGGACAAGGAGAAGAAGGACGAGCCCAGGCTCCCGGAGGGGTTCCTGGGCCAGGCGATCAAGGAAGTCGTGATGCACGAGGTCGGCCACTCGCTCGGCCTGCGGCACAACTTCAAGGCGAGCGTGATGCTCAGGCCGGAGGAGGTCAACGACACGAACGTCACCCGCGCCAAGGGGCTGACCGGCAGCGTGATGGACTACAACCCCATCAACATCGCGCCGAAGGGCCAGAAGCAGGGGGACTACGCCTCGACCACCATCGGCCCGTATGACTACTGGGCCATCGAATACGCCTACAAGCCGATCGACGGCGACGAGGCGGCCGAGTTGAAGAAGATCGCCGCGAAGTCCCCCGACCCCGACCTGACCTTCGCCACCGACGACGACTTCTACAACAACGACCCCCAGGTCAACACCTACGACCTCTCCAGCGACACCCTCGCCTACGGCAAACAGCGGATGGAGATGGCCGCCGAGCTGCTGAAGGATCTCGACGCGAAGGTCGTCCGCGACGACGAGTCGTGGGGCCGGCTCCGCACGGCCTTCGGCGCGTGCGTGAGCCAGTTCGGCAACGGCGCGTACCTCGCCGCGCAGCACGTCGGCGGCCAGTCGGTCAGCCGCGACTTCAAGGGGACGGAGAAGGCCAAGGATCCCGTCGTCCCCGTCGCCGGCGACAGGCAGCGCGAGGCGCTCAAGCTGCTGGTCGAGCGCATCCTGTCCGACCGGGCGTTCGGGTTCTCCCCCGCGCTGCTCCGCAAGCTGGTGCGCGAGTCCTGGCAGGACCAGGGGTTCGGCATGTCCGGCAACGCCGGGTATCCGGTCTACGACGCGATCCTCAACATCCAGGAGATCGCGTTCGACGAGTGCCTGGCCCCGTCGACGCTCCGGCGGCTTCAGGACCAGGAGGCCCAGAGCGAGCCCGGCTCGAACCCGCTGAAGATCGAGGAGGTCTTCCGCGCGTTCACCGACGGCGTCTTCTCCGAGCTGGCCCCGCCGCCGGCCGGCCCCTCGCCGACGGCCGTATCGACGGCCCGCCGCAACCTCCAGCGCGAGTACGTCAAGCGGCTGAGCGCCATGGTCCTCGGGCCGAAGGCGAACAACAACTACCTCGCGATGTACAGCTACGTCATCCTCCTCGGGGGCTCGTCGTCCACGCCGCCGGACGCGAAGAACCTCGCGCGGCTGCACCTCGGCGAGATCCGCGACAAGATCGGCGAGGTCGTCGCCCGCAAGGAGCCGAAGATCGACGACACGACCCTCGCCCACCTCAAGGAGCTGCGGCACCGGATCGACCAGGTGCTCGATGCCAAGCTCGACGCCAACGAGCCCTGATCCCGCGCCGGCCCGGCCTCGCGGCGGAACCGCCGCCGGGGGCCTGGGGCCGCGCCGATCGGGTCACAGTTCGTTGTTGCGGGCCGCGGCGCGGTCGGTGAGGACCGTGGCCCAGGCGGGGGCGAGAGGCGAGCGGCTGTCCCGGCCCTCGCGCTTCGCCCGGCCGATCCCGCCGGGGGCCGGGAAGACGAATTGGTTGAGCACGCCCATCACGTCGGCGAACAGGCCCGGGAAGAGGCCGTTGGCCCGCGCCATGATCTCCGCCGGCAGCGAGATGATCGCCTCGGCGTCGCCGTGGCGAGCGGCGTCGACGATCCGCCGCGCGGCCTTCTCGGCGCTCACGGAGAGGCCGGGGAGGGAGTCGGCGATCGCGAACCAGGCGAACTCCTTCTCATTCTGCCCCTTGAACGTCGCGCGGGCCGGGCTGCCGGTGCGCATCAGGCCCGGGGCGACGGTCGTGACGTAGATCCCGTCCTTCAGCAGCTCGGCGCGGAGGCCCTCGGAGAAGCCGACCAGGGCGAACTTGCTGGCGCTGTACGGGAGGAGGTGGGGCGCGGCCACCTTGCCGCCGACGGACGCGATGTTGACGATCCGCCCCCCGCCCCGCGCGCGCATCGCGGGGAGCGCCGCGGCGATCGCGTAGTAGGGGGCCCAGAAGTGGGTGAGCATGGCCTCTTCGAAGTCTTCGAGGGTCGTCTCCTCGAACGGCCCCACCTGGATGATCCCGGCGTTGTTGACCAGGACGTCGAGCCGGCCGAAGCGGCCGAGGACGTCGGCGACGAGGGCGTCGACCTGCGCCGGGTCGGTGACGTCGCAGGCGAACGCGGCGACGTCGGCGCCCCGCGAGGCGAGGTCGGCGCGGGCTCGCTCCAGCTCGTCGGCGTCGCGGGCGCAGAGGGCGACGCGGGCGCCGTGGGCGGCGAACTCGCGGGCCGTGACGAGCCCGAGCCCGCGCGAGCCCCCCGTGATGAGCGCGACGCGGCCGTCCAGGTGGATCATCCGACGGTTGCGGGCGAACGCCCGCGCGGCCGCCGTCGCGCCGGCCGCGATCGCCGCGCCGGCGAGGGCCTTCTTCCAGCCGCTGTTCATGACGTCGCCTCCGACTCGGCCGATCGATGGGGGTGTCGCATCGTCGAGTCGTGGGACGCAAATCGGGCGCCGGGGTCCCGGGGCCGCGGCGTGCGGCCCCGGGCGTCCGCCCGGAGGGGGCGGATCAGTCGCTGTCGGAGGAGGCGAGGCGGCGCGGCCGGCCGAGGCCGGAGGCCCCGGGGCCTGACCGATCGCGCCCCCCGGCGGGATCGGCCCGCGGCGGGGCGGCCCCGCAGAGTCACCCCCATCAATCCCTTGCCACGACCGGGACGGCGCGGGACAATGGGAACGACCTTCCGCCGCGTCCGGGCGACGTCCGCGGATCTCCTCGCTATCCCGTACGCCCTATCGAGTTATGCCCATGCCGCGCACGGTTCTGATCGTCGACGATGAGCGCGACACCAACGACGTCCTGGCCAGCTTCGTCCGGTCTCGCGGCTTCGAACCGATCCAGCTCTACGCCGGCGCGCAAGTGAAGGCCGCCATCGCCAAGCACGATCCCGCGCTGATCCTGCTCGACGTGATGCTGCCGGATTTCGACGGGTTCGCCCTCTGCGACGCGCTGAAGCGAGACCGCGAGACCAACCTGATCCCGATCATCATGGTCACGGCGCTGCACGAGGACCATCACCGAGTCGCGGGGGTCCGGGTGGGGGCGAACGGCTATCTCTCCAAGCCGTTCTCGCCCGAGCAGCTGTTCGGGGCGATGGACGAGGCCCTGGCCTGGCACGACGAGCATCGCCGCCGCGGCACCTCCGGCGAGATCAACTTCGACATCCGCAGCGAGCTGACCTACCTCCAGCAGGCCAACGACATGCTGGCCGACCTCTTCGCCCACACGCCGCTGACCGACCGCCAGATCAAGGACCTGAAGCAGGCCGTGATGGAGATGGGGGGCAACGCCATCGAGTGGGGCCATCGCAAGAACGCCGAGCTGGTCCTGCGGATCACCTACCGGATCGACCCGGAGGCCGTCACGCTGATCATCCAGGACCAGGGGCCCGGCTTCAACCCGGGCCGCATCCCCCACGCCGCCTCCGACGAGGATCCCATCGGCCACATCGACCTCCGCAACGAGCTGGGCATCCGCGAGGGGGGCTTCGGGATCATGCTGGCCCGCGGCCTAGTCGACGACTTCCATTACAACGACCTGGGCAACCGGGTGACGCTCATCAAGCGGTTCGCCCCCCCCGCCGACGCGTCCTGAGGCCGGCGACGCGTCGTCGATTTCCTGACGCCCCGTTCATCCCCGTCCTAGAATGGCTGTGTGAACGCGGCACGAAGCCGCGTCGTGGCCCGGGGAGTCGAGCCGGACATGAGCGTTGAAGCGAGAGCGTCGACGGGGGGCGTCGAAGCCTCCTCGCGTCGAGGGGCCCTCGACCATGGCTTCGCCTGGCGGCTGCTGGACGCCCTCCGCGACCCGGCCTACTTCGTCGACGTCCGCGGCCGCACGCTCTACTGGAACGAGGCCATGGCGCGGTTCACCGGCTACCCGGCCGAGGAGGTGCTGGGCCGCCCGGCTTCGAACTCGAAGCTCGGGTACGAGGACGCCGCGGGCGTCCCGCTGCGGACCGACGACTTCCCCGGCAAGCGGACCCTCCGCGAAGGCCGGGCCGTCGACCGGATGATCTCGGTCCGCCGCCGCGACGGCGAGCGGATCCCGGCGGAGGCCCGCTGCTCGCCCGTCCGCGACGAGGCGGGGGCCGTGGCCGGGGTCCTCGTGGTGCTCCGCGACGCGACCTCCGCCGCCGCGCTGGAGCGGGCCCTCCGCCAGGCCCGCCTGGCGGCCGAGAGCGACCCGCTCACCGGCCTGGCCAACCGTCGCGCCCTGGACCGGATGCTGGACCTCCGCCTGCGGGTCCAGGTGTGCGAGGGCCGGCCGTCCTGCCTGATCCTGGCCGATCTCGACCGCTTCAAGTCGGTCAACGACGGCTGGGGCCACGTCGTCGGCGACCGCGCGCTGGCCGCCTTCGCCGACATGCTGCGGGGCCAGAGCCGCGCCGAGGACCTGGTCGCGCGGTTCGGCGGCGAGGAGTTCGTGGTCCTGCTCCCCGACGCCCCCCTGGAGGTCGCGGCGAGGGTCGCCGAGCGGCTCCGCGCCGCGACGCCTTCCGCGACCCCGCCCGAATTGGCCCCCCGCCGGCTCTCCGCCAGCTTCGGCGTCGTCGAGGCCGCGCTGGGCGAGACCGCCCCGCAGCTCCTCCGCCGGGCGGACGCGGCGCTCTACCGCGCCAAGGCCGCCGGCCGCGACCGGGTCGAGGTCGACGAGGCCGCCGACCCCTGGGGCGGGTTCGCCCGGCTCCCCGGGCCACCGGAGTTCGATGCCCTGCGACTCGACCCGCCGGGGGCCTGACGCGGCCCCCGGTCAGGCCCCGCGGGCGAGGCGGCCCACCTCCTCGGACGACCGGGCGCGCAGCAGGGCCTCCCGCAGCGCCGGCCGCGCCCCCGCGGGGATCGTCGCGAGGGCCTCGCGCACGGCCCGGATCCGGTCGACGGCCACGCTGAGCGAGTCGGCGCCCAGGGCCGCCAGGACCCGCGCCCCCTGCGGGTCGGCCGCCATCTCGCCGCACGCGGAGATCGGCCGGCGGGCCTCGCGGGCCGCGTCGATCATCCCGGCGATCATCCTCACCAGGCCGGGGTGCAGGGCGTCGTCGGCCCTCGCCCCCACGGGGTCGTCGCGGTCCTGGCCCAGGGCCGAGGCGATCAGGTCGTTCGTCCCCAGCGAGAAGAAGTCGACGCGGTCGGCCCAGTCGGCGACCAGGGGCGCGGCGGCGGCGACCTCGATCATCGCGCCGACGGGGACGTCCTGGCCGGACGCCAGCCCCTCGCGAGCCAGCTCGCGGCGGGCCTCCCGGACGGTCGCCAAAGCGAAGTCCAGCAGCGCCGTGCGGCTGACCAGCGGCACCAGCAGCCGGACCGTCCCGCACGCCGAGGCGCGGAGGATGGCCCGGACCTGCTCGTGGAACATCCTCTGCAACGCCGGCGCGTCCAGCACGAGCCGCCAGTCGAGCGTCTGCGACATGGCCGACGCCGCGGCCGAGCCGTGCGCCAGCTTGTCGGGCCGCAGGTCGAACGTCCGGATCGTGACCGGCCGGCCCCGGACGGCGTCGATCAGCTTCCGATAGATCTCGACCTGCTCCTCCTCGGTCGGCAGCGTCCGGCGCGCCAGGAAGATCATCTCCGACCGGTACAGGCCGACGCCGCCGGCCCCGGCCGCCACCACCCGGCCGGCCTCTCCCAGCAGGTTGACGTTCGCGTCCACGCGGGGCGACTCGGCGGCGACCGGCTCGGCGACGGCGGCCCCCGGGGCGGGGGCGAGCCGCAGCGGGGGGGGCGGGGACGCTTCGGCGGGATCGGCCCGGGACTCGGCGGCGACCGGCCCGGGGGCGGCGGCCGGATCCAGCGTGAGGGTTCCGTCGCCGCCGTCGACGGCGATCAGGCGGCCGGCCTCGACCTGCTCCAGCAGGCCCGCGACCTGGCCGACCATCGGCAGGCCCAGGCTGCGGGCCATGATCCCGGCGTGCCCCTGCGGCCCGCCGTGCTCGACCGCCACGCCGGCCAGCCGGTCCAGGTCGACCGAGAACAGGTCGAGCACCGAAGCCTCCCGCGCCACCAGGATCAGCCGGCCGTCGCCCGCGACCACCGCCGCATCGTCGCGGGGCCGGAGGTGCCAGGCGATGCGCCGGAACACGTCCTTGATGTCGTAGATCCGCTCCTGGAAGAACGGGTTGGTCATCCGAGCGAAGGTGGCGACGTACTTGTCGAGCGTGCCGACCACGGCGGCCTCGGCCGAGTCGCCGGCCTCCAGGCGGGCGTCGAGGTCGCGCTCCACGCTGCGGTCCTGGAGGATCATGAGCTGGGCCTGGAGGATGGCGCCGTGGTCCTCGCCCACCAGGGCCGAGATCCGCCGGCTGAGCCGGGCGATCTCCTCGCGGGCGGCCTCGATCGCCGCGGACAGCCGGGCCTTCTCCGAAGCCTGATCCGCCGCCGGCCGCTCCGGCGCGTGCGCCAGGGCCGCCAGGCCGTCGACCACGTAGGCCAGCCCGACGCCCCGCCCCGGCGACAGCCCCCGGCCCCGGAGCACCCGCGCCGGGGCCGCCTCGCTCGCCGACGGCCCCTCTTCGGCCTGCGCCCCGGCCATCTGCTCCAGCAGCCTCGCCCCGGTGACCAGGGGCGCGAGCTGCGAGGCCACCGTCACGAGCATCCGGGCCTCGTTCGGCGAGAACGGCCGGCGCTCCATGGTCTGGACGACCAGCACCCCCTCCACCGCGCCGGCCTCGATGATCGGCACGCCCAAGAACGAGAGGAACCGCTCCTCGCCGGCCTCCTGGAAGTACTTGAACCGCGGGTGCGACGAGGCGTCGGCCTCCATCACGGGCGCCATGCGCTCGGCGACCAGGCCCGTCAGGCCCTCGTCGAACCGCATCCGGATGGAACCCACGCACGAGGGATCCAGGCCGACCGTGGCCGCCAGGACGAGGTCGCCGCCGCGGGGGTCGATCAGGTAGACGGAGCAGACGTCGGTCCGGAACCGGCCGTGGATCAGCCGGACCGTGTTGTTCAGCGTCTCCTGGGGGTCGTGCGAATGCGTGACCAGCTGGCTGACCTCTTCCAGGGTCAGCAGGAGCGAAGTCTCATGGCTCGGGATGGTCGCGACATTCTTCATGGTTCAAGGGGGGCGTCCGATGGGACCTCGGCTGGCGCGAAAGGGCAGGACGCCGTCGTCCCGGGTCGCGGAATGCCGGCACCTTAAGCAAGAAACGTGCCGGGGCCTCATCGACGCCCTTTCGCCCGCTAAACGAGGGCCTTCGGACCGTCTCGGCCATGATCCACGTATGCACGACGCCCGGATGCAAGGCACCTCTTGCCCGCCATAAAGGCAAGCCGGCCCCTGGCTCCGTGCGGGCCCGGACGTGTCGACGGTAGGCCCTCGTGCCCGGGTGGGGCCCTCCTTATACTGGCGGTCGCGGTCTCCGGCGACGGGTCGTGGTCGCCACGGGGGACGCGCACGCGTGGTCGCTCGGGGATCCTGTAATCATGTCCGCCCGCTCGTTCCGTCTCGGTCGCGCGGCCCTGGGTGGGGCCGCGGTCGTCGCAACCACCCTGGGGATGGCCGGGGATCAGCCCCGGGTGGCCTCGATCCCGACGCCCAGCGGTTGGCGTCAGCACGACATGGCGCGGCCGAAGCCGCCGGTCGTCGAGCCGGCCGGCTGGTCGGCCGGGGCCCCGGCCCCCGCCGACGCCGTGGTCCTGTTCGACGGCCGCGACCTCTCCGCCTGGCAGTCCTCCTCCGGCGGGGCGGCCGAGTGGTCCGTGGCCGATGGGGCGTTCGTCGTGGCACCCGGCAAGGGGGCGATCCGGACGAAGGAGTCGTTCGGCGACGTCCAGATCCACCTGGAATGGGCCTCGCCCGACCCGCCCCGCGGCCGGAGCCAGGACCGGGGCAACAGCGGCCTGTTCGTGATGGGGGCCTTCGAACTCCAGATCCTGGACACTTACAAGGCCGACACCTACGCCGACGGCATGGCCGGCGCGATCTACGGCCAGTATCCGCCCCTCTTCAACGCGACGAGGCCCCCCGGCGAATGGCAGACCTACGACGTGGCCTTCCGCGCCCCGAGGTTCAGCCCGTCCGGGGCCCTGCGCGAGCCCGCCCGGATCACCGCCTTCCTGAACGGGGTGCTGGTGCAGGACAACGAGACGCCCGTCGGCGGGACGTCGTGGCTGGAAGCCGTCGCCTACGAGCCCGGCGTCACGACCGGCCCGATCGAGTTGCAGGACCACGGCCACCCGGTCAGGTTCCGCAACATCTGGCTCCGCAAGCTCCCCGAGCGCGTCCCCGCCGCCGAGGCCGAGCGGAAGGAGCCGAAGATCGTCGCCGTCCCCGCCGCCGACCTCGACGCCCTGGCCGGCTCGTACGGCAAGGAGGGCCTGCGGGTGGAGATCACGCGCCAGGACGACGCCCTCCTGCTGAAGCTGCCGTTCCGCAAGTCCCCGCTGCGGATCGTCCCGGTCGCCCCGCTGCACTTCGTCCTCCCCTACACCGACGGCGACGTCACCTTCGAAAAGGACGCCGCCGGCAAGCCGACCCTCGCCAGGCTCCGCATCGCCGACGGCACCCCCCGGCCGCTGGGGAGGGTGGAGGAGTGACGTCGTCGGGCCCGACTCCTCAGGGCGATTTCGACGCCTTGCGGACGGCCTCGGCGGCCATGGCGCGGGGCCAATTGTTGCGGGGCGGCGTCTCCTTGCACGCGGCCAGCCGACGACGGGCCTCGGCGTCCAGGCCGCGATTCCGGAGGAGCAGGTAGGCGAACCAGGAGACGTCGCCGCGGTCCGAGGCGGGGGCCGCGGCGACGGCCTCGTCGATCGCCTTGGGGTCCGGCGCGGCCTTCTCCCCGCGCGCCGAGGCGTCGAGGAAGGCGAGGGCGAGCGCCTTCGTGAAGTCCGAAGATTCGGGCGGGCCGGCGGCCAGCCACTTCAACGCCTCGTCGCCGGCCTTCCGATCGCCGAGCTGGCCCGCGAGGCCGGCGAGGGTCAGCGCCAGGTAGTCGGTCGGGCCCTTGGCGAACGATTCCCGGAGCCGTTCCAGCCCCTCGCGACGGCGGTCGACCGACCACAGGAAGCAGCCGGCCGCGTAGGGGTCCACGGGGCGGCCGCCCTTCCTGGCCAACTGCGCCTCGGCCAGCGCGCGGGCCCCGCGGAGGTCGCCGCGGCCGGTCCTCAGGCAGAAGCGGAACCAGGCGTCCCAGGAGTGCTCCGGGTAGCGCTCGGAGGTCTGACGGTTCCAGTTCTCGGCCGACTCGAACTCCCCGAGCGCCTCGTCGACGCGGCCCGCGCAGGTCATCGCCCAGCCGGCCCAGGTCTCGGCGGCGGCGTCGGCGTAAGGCTTCGCCTCCGCAGCCTTCCCCTGGGAGAGCAGGCGTTCGGCGATCTGGACCTGGATCTGGGCGTGGTCGAGGCCGATGGGCTCGGCGTCTTCCAGATAAGAGTCCAGCGCGGCCTTCCAGCCGGCCTCGTCCCCCTTCTCCAGCCGGCAGGCGGCCAGGTTCCTGTAGACGTCGGACTCCGGCTCGATCTTCAGGCTGCGCTCCAGCAGCGGGATCGCCTCGTCATAGTTCTTCGCGTCCATGTGATGGAGGCCGAGGGCCTGCAGGAACACGGAGGAGCCGGCGAACCGCTTGTTCCAACCCTCCAGCCGGCCCTTGGCGATCTCCCAGTCGTAGCCGACGAGGCAGGCGGCGGCGAAGTCGTCGTCGGGGCAGAGGTCGATCAGGGCGAGGGCGTTGGCCGACGGATCGATCCGGCTGGCGACGGCCAGGGCGAGGTCGCGAGCCGAGACCGAGCCGTGGCCCACGGCGAAGCCCCAGAGGTCCTCCGCCCGCGGGGCCTGGAGCCGCCGGAGGCGGTCGATCATCTGGATCTGGGAGACCTCCAGGTCGCTCCAATCGGCATCCGCGGCGAACGCCTGCAGGGCCGCCGCGCCGTCGCGGCGGTCGACGATGTCTTCCAGGACGGAGACGTAGCGATGGCCCGCGACGAGGCCGCGGACCTCGGCCCAGTATTCGTCGACGGGCACGCCCCACATGGCGTACATGAAGATCACCCGGCGGAGCGTGTAGAGGAACCGGAAGTCGCGGGCCGTCCGGGCCAGGACGCCCCACGACGGCTCGCCGGGGTCGGCCCCCCCCGCCTCGGCCAGGGCGGCCAGGATCCGGGCCTCCCCCGCGTCGGCCTTGATCGCCGCCGCGACCGCGGGCGGCAGCCCCTTGGAGGCCGCCAGCCGCCCCGGCAGGCGGGCCTCGAACAGCTCGGGGCCGGCGACGGTCGACTCGTGGCGATCGTTCATGCCGCCGCTCAGGAAGATGAGGTCGTACGCGCGGTCGCACTCGGGCGCGACCTCCAGCAGGGCGACGGCCCCGTTCGTCGACCTCCGCCGCCCCCAGGGGAACTCCGTCGCCTGCATCGCCAGGAACCGGGCCAGCTTCCGGTGCGGCCCCTCGATCGCGTTCAGCCGGGCGACGTCGCGTCGCAGGCCGGCCTCGATCACCTCGACCCATGCCGGGGGGCCGGGGCCGCCGGGGCGATCGCCCCGGAGGTTCGCCGCGACTTGCAGGTCATGGGCCGCCGACGCGTCGATCCCGATCATCGACGCCACGAACGCCCGGAGCCATCGCGGCCGGGTCGCGTGCGCATCCTCGTGGGCGGCGAACCGCTCCGTGTACAGCAGGGCACGGGCGGCGAACGCCCGATGCGAGGGGCTCCAGACGTGGCACGTCAGCGCGGCGAGCTGCGCGTAGGCCCTCGCCAGCGCCCCCAGCCGCTCGGGAGACTCGCCGTCGGCCCGGATCGTCTCGTGCAAGGCCCGGACCGCCGCGAAGACGTCGACGAAGTCCAGCGTCTGCAAGGCTTCCTCGACGCCCGGGGGCGCCGGGGCCTGCGCCTTGTAGGCGTTCGGCCTGCCCGAGAGCCCGATCGACCTGAAGGCCGCGACGATCTCCTTCCGCGACATCGGCCCCATGGCGTCGGCCAGTTCGATGGGGTGGCGCCAGGAATCGGGCCCGGGGAGCTCCTTGAGGATCAGGCGTCCGGCCCCGGCGCCGGCCTTGTGGACCCTGAGCCGGCTCCGCAGCAGCCGGAAGTCGGTCGCGAACTCCAGGCCGTCGTCGGCCCCCTGGGGGATGGGCGCGTCGTCCAGCAGCTCGTCCCGGGTGGCGAGCCCCAACTCGTCGCGAGCGGCGACCAGGAACGCCTGGCGGACGATCTCGCGCTGGAGCAGCCGCTGGCAGGCGTCCCGGCCCTCCGCGTAGGTCTTCGGCCCCGTGGGCTTGCGGAGCGCCACGATCGCCGCCGCGCCGGGCTTCTGGGGCCGGACCACGACGAGCCGGGTCCTGGCCTCGGCCGGGTTCGGCGCGTCGTCGAGCGGCGGCAGCCCCTGCGCCGCGGCGATCGTGGCCATCGCGCCGAACAGGGCCGTCGCCGCGAGGGCCGCCCCGCTCCGCCGTGAGTTACGCCCGACGCCTTCGGATCCCGCCATGTCGCGCCCCCCCCTTCGACCGCCCCCTCCCGCGAGGGGCCTACGAGCATCCTAGCTCGGGGGCGGGTCGCGGGCGAGGCGGTCAATCCCCGTTCTCGACGGTCGTCAGGTCTTCGAGGTTCTCCCTCAATCGCTTGAGGACGTCGGCGGAGCCGGCTTCGGGGGCGAGGTCGCGGAGCTGGGCGGGGTCGGTCCGGACGTCGTAGAGTTCCTCGCGGCCGTCGGCGTTGCGGATGTAGGAGAAGCCCTCGGCGACGACGGCGGCCATCGGCCCGCGCCAGGCGGGGGGGCGGGCGGGGTTCTTGGAGATCCCGTCCTTGATGCGGACCTCGGCGAGGACGGGGGTTTCGTCGGCAGGGCGGCTCGCCAGGGAGACGCCGGGGAAGTCCGACGACTCCAGGCCCAGGACGTCCAGGACGGTGGCGGGGACGTCGCGGAGGCTGACGGCCTCGGCCACCGTCTCGCCGCCGCGGGCGCCGCGGGGGAGGAACATCAGCAGCGGCACGCGGGTCTCCTGGTCGTAGAGGCTCCGGCCGTGGCCCACCAGGCCGTGCTCGCCCAGCTCCTCGCCGTGGTCGGAGGTCAGGATCACCAGCGTCTCGTCCAGGACGCCGCGGCGGTCCAGCTCGTCGAACAGCCGGCCGATCTCGCGGTCGAGGTACGCCAGGCAGTCGTCGTAGGAGTCGCGGGCCAGTTCGAGCTGGGCGTCCGTGACCCCGGCGCGGGAGCGGACGTCCCACTCGTGGATCATGGCCTCCTCCTCAGCGTTCGCGGCCGGGCGGCCGAAGGGGCGCTGGAAGTCGGCCGGCGGGACGAACGGGCCGTGGGCGTCGAAGTAGTTGAGGAAGGCGAAGAACGGCCGATCGCCCCCCCCTTCCCGATCGAGCCAGCCCAGGAACGCCGCGTTGATTCTCCCCGCGTCCTTGCGGCGACGCTCCACGCCGACGAGCGGTTCCGGCAGCGCCTTGACCGCCAGCCGCCCCAGCGACGAGCATCGCAGGGCCTCGGCGACCGAGACGGCCGCCTGCTCCTCGTAGAAATCGTCGTAGTGCCCGAATCCCCGCCCCAGGCCGAACCACTGGTTGCAGAAGAAGGTGTTGGCGATGAAGCCGGCCGTCGCGTAGCCGCGCGAGCCGAGGGCCTCGGCCAGCGTGGGATAGGCCCGGTCGAGCGGCTTCTTCTCGCCGACGTTCAGCTCGTGCGGCCATCGCCCCGTGAACATGCTCGCGTGGGACGGCAGCGTCCAGGGGGCCGTGGACCGGGCCTGGTCGAACCGGACGGCTCGCGCCGCCAGCCGATTGAGGTTGGGGGTGGTGTCGCGGTCGTAGCCGTACAGGCTCAGGCTCTCCGCCCGGACCGTGTCCAGCACCATGAGCAGGACGTTGGGGGCGTGCTTCGCCGCGGTGGACGCGGGGCGGCGGGCCGTCAGCGTGGCGTGGAGATGGTCCCAGCCGAGCAGGGCCGCCGCGACGACCCCCAGGGCCGGCGGGGCGGCCATCAGCGCGCGCCGGAAGCGCTCCGGGTGCTCGCGGGCGTGTCGAGACGTGACCGCCCCCAGGCCCGCCGCCAGCGCCACGGCGGCGTAGCCGTAGAAGCCGGGGATCGTCAGGAGGATGGCCAGGCCGCAGAGGAACCCCATCGCCGCGAGGGCCGCGCCCGCCGCCCGGGCCGGCCGCACCCGGGCGAACAGCCCCAGGACCGCGCCGATCGCCCCGAAGATGGCGAGGTTGGAGGCCGGGATCATCCAGTAGAAGTGCCGGCTCATCTGGAACGTCCCGAGCGCGCCGCCGCCCGAGAGCCTGTTCCTCACGAGCCACTGGGTCAACTCCAGCGCCCCCGTCAGCAGCCCGAACAGCAACGCCAGCCGCGCCACGCCCAGCGGCGAAGCCGCCCGCTTCGACCCCGTCCCGACGGCCCGCCCCTCGCTCGCACCATCCATGACGCCCCCCTTCCCCATCCCGGGAAGGCCCATCCATACCCCAGGCCGACGATCCCGGCAACGCCGATCGCCGGCCCCGATTGCGCTGGTGGACGGCGGGGGCGTCGGGTAGGCTGGGCTTGCGGAACAAATGTTCGAACGTCCGGAGTCCGTCATGGCGTCGAGCCACTTCCACCCGCGGGGGATCCTGCGGCGCGAGCTGTTGCAGGTGGGATTCTCGGGCTTCCTGGGCCTGAGCCTGCCGCGGATGCTGGCGGCGGCGTCGCCGCAGGGGGCCGGCGCGCGGGGGCCGCGGGCGAAATCCGTGATCCTGGCGTTCATGTCGGGCGGTCTCAGCCACATCGACTCCGTCGACATGAAGCCGGACGCCCCGGAGGGGATCCGCGGCGAATTCAGGCCGATCGCCACGGCCGTCCCGGGCATCTCGTTCTGCGAGCACCTCCCGCTGCTGGCCCAGAGGGCCGGCGACCTGGCCGTCGTCCGCTCGCTCTCGCACAAGTACACGAACCACCTGAACGCGACCCACGAGGTCCTGACCGGGCACTCGCAGCCGGGCGCGTTCTTCGACAAGGTCGCCTCGCGCGACGACTATCCGTGCTACGCCTCGGCCCTGGACTACCTCCGCCCTCGCACGGACGGCGTCCCCACCGGCGTCATGCTGCCGACGTTCCTGATGGAAGGCCCGCTCACCTGGCCGGGCCAGCACGCCGGGTTCCTGGGACCGAAGCACGACCCCTGGCAGATCCGCCAGGACCCCAACAAGCCCGGCTTCCGCGTCGAGAGCCTGGCGCTCCCCGTCGGCTTCAGCGTCGAGCGGCTGGCGGGCCGGCAGGCGCTCCTCGACCGCGTCAACGAGTCGATGCTGCCGCGGACCGACGTGGCCCGCGACCCGATGAGCGACCAGCGGGCGCGGGCGATGTCGCTCCTGACCTCCGGCCGGGTGTCGGCCGCGTTCAAGCTGGACGAGGAGGCGCCGGAGGTCCGCGATCGCTACGGCCGGCACATGTTCGGCCAGTCGCTCCTGCTGGCTCGGCGGCTCGTCGAGGCCGGCGTGCCGATCGTGCAGGTGAACCTCGGCCGCGTGCAGCAGTGGGACACGCACTCGGCCAACTTCAAGAACCTGAAAGAGCACCTGTTGCCCCCGACCGATCGCGGCCTCTCCGCGCTGCTGGACGACCTGAAGGCGCGCGGGCTGCTCGACGAGACGCTGGTGGTGATCGCCGGCGAGTTCGGCCGGACGCCCCGGATCGGGTCGAGCACGGGGAACAACAACACGCCCGACGGCCGCGACCACTGGGCCGCCGTCTTCTCGGCCCTCTTCGCCGGCGGCGGCGTGCAAGGCGGCCAGGCGATCGGGGCGTCGGACCGCATCGGCGCCTATCCCGCCGGCCCGCCGTACTCGCCCGGCGACTTCGCCGCCACCATCTACGGCGCGCTGGGCGTCGATCCGGCATCCGAGGTGCGCGACCGACTCGGCCGACCGATCCGGCTCTGCGAGGGCTCGCCCATCGCCCCGCTGTTCGGCGCCTGAGCCCGCCACCGCCACCCGCCCCCGGGTCCCGCTTGACGCGGATATTCGATTTTTATAGAAATCGAATATCCGACGCACGGACGACCCGAGGGTGGAGGTTCGAGAACGATGGCGCGAAGGCCGAGCGGCCAGCCGACGGACGCGGAGCTGGCGATCCTGCAAGTGTTGTGGTCCGAGGGCCCCTCGGGCCTGGGCGCGGTGCATGAAGCCTTGCGGGCGCGCCGGGGCGTCGCGCTGACGACGGTGGCGACGACGCTGAAGGTGATGCTCGACAAGGGCCTCGTCCGGCGCGAGGACGGGCCGAAGGGCTACGTCTGGTCGGCCGCGACCACGCGAGGGGCGGCGGCGGCGGGGATGCTGGGGAAGATCCTCGACCACGTCTTCGACGGCTCGGCCCGCGGCCTGGTCGCCCACCTGATCGAGGGGGGCACGCTCGACGACCGCGACCGGCGGGCGATCCGCGAGATGCTCGACGCGGCCGACGCGCCGAAGCCGGCACGCCGCAAGAAGGGGGGCGAGGCATGACCATCTCCCCACACTCGCCGGCCTGGATCGCCCTGGGCTGGACCTTCCTGCACGTCCTCTGGATCGCCGCGGCGATCGGCCTGGCGGCGTCGATCGCGAGGCGGGCGATGCGGCGGGCGTCGCCCGAGGCGCGGCACGCGGCGGCCCTCGCGGGGCTGCTGGCGCTGGCCGCGTCGCCGTTCGCGGCGTTCGTGGCCGTCTACGAGCCGGCCCCGACGGCGGCGTTCGTCGCGCCGGCCGCCGTCGCGCCCCGCCCGCCGGCGGCCGAATCGTCGCCCGGACTCACCGCCGCCGCGCCGGCGCCGCCGGCCCTCCGCGCCGACCGGGCTCCCATCGCAAACCGATCATGGTTCGAACCGTGGATCTCATTCCTGCCGGCGGCCTGGCTCGCGGGGACGTCGCTCCTGCTGGCGAGGACGGCCGCCGGGGTGGTCGGCGTGGAGCGACTGCGACGGTCCCTGAAGCCGCACGAACTCGGCCCGGTCGCGATGCGATGCCGGGCGATGGCGCGGTCGCTGGGGACCGCGCGGGACGTCTCGATCGCCGCGTGCGACCGCGTCGCCGCGCCGATGCTGATCGGGATCGTCCGCCCGATGGTCGTCCTGCCGGCCGCGGCCCTGTCGGGCTGGGACCGGGACCTCGTCGAGATGGCCCTGCTCCACGAGCTGGCCCACCTCCGACGCCTCGACAACCTGACGAGCCTCTTCCAGCAATTTGTGGAGGCGCTTTTATTCTTCCACCCGACGACGTGGTGGCTCTCGGCCTGGCTGCGGCTGGAGCGCGAGAGCTGCTGCGACGCCCTGGTCGTCGCCCGCACCGGCGACGCCGTCGGCTACGCCCGGCTGCTGGCCGCCCTGGCCGACGCCCGCCCGCCGGCCCTCGCCGCCCCGCTGAACGAACGCCCGATCACGACGAGGATCCGTCGCATCCTGTTCATGGAGGACCGCCCGATGACCCTGAAGCCCACCGCCCCCGAGGCCCTGGCCCTGGCCGCAGCCGCCCTGCTGGCCGCGTCGCTCACGCTCCCCGCCCGCGGCGACGATCCTGCCGCCGCGAAGAAGCCCGACGCCGCCGCCGACCTCCGCCGCCTGGCCGAGATCGTCGCCGCCCAGCCGTCCTCGCCGCCCCCTTCCCAGCCTGCGGACGGCCCGCCCCCGCCGGACGAGCGGATCATGACGCTGCTGGGGATCGCCACGGCCCAGGTCAAGATGGACGACCGGGTCGGCGCCCTGGAGACCCTGCGGGGCGCGTCGATCGAGACGCCGGCCGCCGCCGACCTTGGTCGGGGCTACCGAGCGTTGTACGCGGTCGAGTACCTCGTCGAGGCCGCCGCGATCCGGTACGACGCGGGCGACGTCGAGGGGGCCCGCGACCGCTTCCACCGGCTCGTCGCCTTGCTCGGCGAACCCGACCCGGACCGAGACGGGCCGATGGTGCGGACCATGGAGCGATGGGCCGCCCGGACCGCCGCCAGCGTCTCCTCCCACAGCGAGGACGATTCCCAGGTCATCCTGGATGTCACGACGAACGACGCGAAGGGCGCGGACGGCGAACCGGAGGCCGATCCGGCGTTGGCGCTGGGTCATCTCGAATTGCTAGCTTCGCTGGCCGACGCCCTCGCGAAGCGGAAGGAGGTCGATATCCTGCATTCGCTGGCCGACCGCGGGCTCGCCCTCACCGATCAGCCCGACGCGCCGCTGGCGAAGGCGCTGTTCCAGGACGTGTTCGGCAAGATGCTGGTCCTCGCGGGCGACGAGGCGGCGGGCCGCGGACTGACCGCGAAGGCCCGGGACGCCGTCGCGGCCATGCCCGCCGGCGACGTGAAGGACGGGACCGCGCTCCTGCTCGCCTCGACGCTCGCCGAGACCGACCTCGATGGGGCGCTGGATCAGATCCGGACGGCGGCACCGGGCCGGCGGAATCGCGCCCTCCGACGGCTCCTGGAGCATCTGGGCGAGACGAGGCCCGGGCCCTGGCTCGACGCGAACGGGCTCAAGATCAACATCGGAGACCCGTACCTGGCCATGAAGGATCGGGCCCGCGCCCGGGCCGACCTGCCGAAGATCCTGGCCGTCGCGCGGACGGTGGAGGACGCGAAGGGACGGGCGCGGACGCTCGCCGTGCTGGCGCGGTTGCAGGCCCAAGCGGACGACCTGGCCGGGGCGCTCGCCACGGCCGAATCGATGCCCGACCTCCGCCGCGCCGATCACCCCGGCCCCGCCGACGGCTTCTACGACGCCGTCAAGCCGGCGACGTTCGCCCTGATCGCCCGCCATCGCGCCCAGGCCGGCGACGCGGCGGGGGCCGAGGCCGCGCTCGCCCGCTCGGCCGAGTTGACGAACGCGGTGGCGGACGAAGTGGAGCGCATCGTCTCCGGGTTGGTCCTGGCCGACGCCTACGAGACGGCCGGCCGCCGCGACGCCGCCAGGGCAGTCCTGGACGACATCCTCCCTCGCGCCCAGGCCCAGCCCGAGCCGCGCCGCTCGCGCCTGCTGGGCGCGATCGCCCGGGAGCAGGTGAAGTCGGCGGGCGTGGCGGAGGCGTCGAAGACCATCGACGCGATCCGCGACGAGACGGGCGTCGAGAAGGCGAACGCCCTCTGGACCCTGGCGACCCACCTCCGCGACGCGGGCGACGCCGAGGCCGCCCGCGCCGCCGCTCGCCGCGGCCTGGTCTGCCTGCGGCCCAAGGCGTCCGATCCGAAGCCCGAATCGAACTTCCACGGCTCCGTCACCCGCGACGGTTTCATCGACTACGACGTCGAGACCCCGGCCGCCTGGCTGGCGACCTGGCGAGGGACCATCGAGCCTTCCCTCCGCGCAATCGTCGGCGAGCCGGAAGTCGAACTCGTCGCGATGGACCCCGAGCAAGGCCGACGCCGGCTCTCCGCCCGGGTCGCGGAGGCGTTCCGGGGCGGCGGGCTCGTCGAGGCTTTGAAGGTTGCCGAAGCCGTCGAAGACCCGTCCTCGCGAGCCTTCGCCATCCGGAGCCTGGCGGACCACGTCGCGAGCGAATCCCTCCGGAGGTGACCCCGCGAGGAAACGGCCGCCGGGGCGCCGATCATGCGGATCGCGCCCCGGCGGTCAGCTCGCGCCAACGATCCTCCAGGAACCGGGAGTAGGCCAGGGGCGGCAGGCCGTAGCAGCCCAGGGAGAAGCCGTCGTTGCACTCCACGAGGAGCGTCGCGCCGGCTTCGGTCGCGCCGAAGTCGAGGCCGCAGGCGGCCGGGGCGTCGGGGGCGAAGTCGACGACGGCGGCGCGGACGACCGCCGGATCGGGATGCCGCAGGGGGTCGCCCTTGTACCAGCCGACGCCGATCACCTCGCCGCGCCTCACGAAGTACCGCCACTCCGACACGAACGCCACCGGCTCGGAGGCCCACAGCGGCGTCTCGCCCGGGAATTTCGCCGTGGGGATCAGATCGCGGAACGCCGAGACGACGTAGCCGGCGAACGCCTTGTCGTCGCCCCTCGGCTTGACGAAGACCGGCCCGCCGGGTCCGTCGACGCCGCGGCGGACCTCGGCCCAGGTGGTCGGCCGGACCTCGCGGCCCAGGTACTTCGCCAGGCTCGGGGGGTAGTCGAGCGGCGGCGGCGCGATCCCCAGCCGCCCCAGCGCCCGCCTCACGAACGCGACCGAACCGACGACGATCGTCCCGGGATCCGCCGGGACGTCGCCGGCGTCCATCGCGGCCCAATCGGCGAAGGCCGCTTCCATCCCGCGCTCGTCGAACCCCTTCCACGCCGTGAACCCGTTCGCGTTCACGAACTCCCCGCGCTCCTTCTGGACGACGACGTCGGGCCTCATGGCCGCCCCCCCTCCCGGGCCGTCGCATCGGGCGCGGACCCTCGCCCGATCGCCTCGGCCAGCGAGCGGCCGGCGCCGCCGGGCTCCAGGATGTGGAGGCGGTGGCGCTCGGACAGTTCGCGGCATACCAGGACGCCGCGGACGCTGTTGCCGCGGGGATCCAGCGGGGGCGAGAAGACGGCGATCCCGGCCACCCCGGGGACCACGGCGAGGAGCCCGCCCCCCACGCCGCTCTTGGCCGGCAGGCCGATGCGGTAGGTCCACTCGCCGGCAAAGTCGTAGCTGCCGCACGAGAGCATGACGCTCAGCAGATCCTTGACGTAATCGGCCTCCAGGGCCCGCTCGCCGGTGATCGGGTTGACGCCGCCGTTCGCGAGCGTCGCCGCCATCACGGCCAGGTCGCGGCAGTCGACCATCGCGGCGCACTGCTGGAAGTACAGCTCCAGCGTCTCGTCCACGCGATGCTCGATCATCCCGAAGTTCAGCATCAGGTGCGCGATCGCCCGGTTGCGATGGCCCGTCGCCCGCTCGGAGAGGAACGTGGCGGCGTCGACGTGGACCTCGCGGCCGGTGTAGCGGCGGTACATCTCCAGCAGCCGGCCCAGCCTCGCGGCGGGGCCGGCGCCGTCGACCAGGTCGGTGGTGGCGATGGCGCCGGCGTTGACCATCGGGTTGAACGGCCGGTTCGTCGCCTCGTCCAGCACGATCGAGTTGAACGCCTCGCCGCTCGGCTCGACCCCCACCTTGGACAGCACGCGCTCGCGGCCGTGGTCTTCCAGGGCCAGGCCGAACACGAACGGCTTGGAGACCGACTGGATGCTGAACGGCCGCCGCGAGTCGCCGACCTCGAAGGTCCGGCCGTCGACCGCGACGACCGCGATGCCGAACCAGGACGGGTCGGCCTTCGACAGCTCCGGGATGTAGTCGGCGACCTTCCCAATCGCGACCGGCGCGTACTTGCGATGCAACTCCTGCAACGTCTCGACGAGGGGGCTCGGTTCGGCGGTCACGGGCGTCGGCTCCGGCGTCGGCGGCTGGGGGCCGCCCTCGGGGCGGCCGGATCCAGTATAGGCCGACGCCGAGGCCCGGCTCACCAGGGGAGCGGCTCGCCCAGGTGGAAGAAGCCGCCGGTGGGGCCGCGTCGCGAGACCGTCGGCGCGGCGTCGAAGCCGCCGACGGCGTCAAGCCGACCATGCCCACTTGTCCACGTCGCGAACGGCCCGAACAATGCGACGATGACGACGACGGAGCGCAAGATCCGGGAGCTGGCGGCCTCCAGGATCCCCGCGTGCGTGGGGATCGACCTGGCGGGGGTGGAGCACCGCGAGACGGGCGTGGCGGTGATGCGCGACGGCCGGCTGGAGCTGCTGGTCTCGGCCGGGACGGACGAGGAGGTCCTGCGGCTGGCGGCGCTGGCGGGCCGTCGGGGGACGATCGCGATCAACGCGCCGCTCACGCGCCCGGCGGGGCGCTGCTGCCTGGACGACGACTGCCCCTGCCGCCACGACCCCGGCACGCGCAGCCGAGCCCTGGAACGCGAGCTGGCCCGGCTGGGCGTCCCCACGCTGGCCACGGCGCTCATCAAGGTGCTGGCCCGCCGCGGCGAGCGGATCGCCCGCGCCCTCCGCGAGGCCGGCCGCGAGCCGCTGGAGGTCTACCCCTTCGCGACGCTCAAGCTCCTGGGCCTCCCCTGGCGCGGCAAGCGCACGGCCGAGGGCCGGCGGGAGATCCATCGCGGCCTCCGCCCCCTGGTCCCCGGCCTGCGCCGGCCCGGGGCGTCGGAGCACCAGCTCGACGCCGTGGTCTGCGCCCTGACCGCCCATCTCCACCGCATGAAGCTCACCCGCACCGTCGGCCTGCCCGACGAGGGCCTGATGATCGTCCCGGACCTCGAAGTGCTGACCCTGGGCTACGAGCCCCACCCCTCCGGCCGCGGCCTGCAAGCCGTGTGGCGCCGGAGGCGGCGGCCAAGGGCGAGGGGATAGCCCGCGAGGCCCGGCCCGGCTACGCGAAGGAAGGCGGTTCGAACATCGCGGACTCATGAGGTTCGGGGCGACGTTTCGCCCCGCGAGACATCGCCGGCCCGATCAGACCTCGCCGTACCCCTTGCCCGTCTTCTCCTCGATGAGGCCCTCGACATGGCGGACGGCCGCGGCCTCGTCGGCGAAGGTCTTCGCCTTCGACTGGCCGTCGGAGCCGATCCGCCCGTAGCGGACGACGACCTCGCGGCCGTCTCGCGCGACCTCCCAGAACTTCGACGACCCGCCCTCGACGAGTTCGAATCGTCGCGGCCCCGCCGCCGCGATCGCGACCGAGGCGACGGCGGCGGGCTCGGCTGCGACCGCGACCGACTCCGAGGGCCCGGCGACGTCGATCCGCACGCCGAGGAACGACGGGAACCGGGGGACGCCCCCTTCGGTCAGCTCCTGGTAGCGGAACGCGACCAGCGAGCCGACGGCCGGCGGATGCTCGCGCTGGGCGTCCGAGAAGCCGGTCCCCACGGAGAACTTCGTCCCGTCGGCCAGCTCCACCAGCAGCGCCCCGAGCCTCCCCTTGTGCCTCCCCGCGCCGGGCTGGTGCGCCAGCACGCGGGCCTCGGCGTCGCGGAAGCTCTTGACCTTCAGGAGCGTGATCGAGCGCCCGACCTCATACGCCGACGCCGGCCGTCGCAGCATGAGCCCCTCGCCCCCCAGCGCCTCGACGCGGGCCAATTCGGCTCGCAGGTGTTCGACCCCCTCGCAGGCCGCGTGCTCGTGGGCCCGCAGGTAGGGCGGGACGCGACACTCGACGTGATCGCGCACGGAGGCGATCCGGGCTTCGAACGGGCCGTCGAACGCCGGTGCGTCGAAGGCCACATACGCGACCTCCTTCCAGTGATCGCTCCGGTCCTGCCGGCGGACGACGCCGACCGTCCGCTGGAACTGCTTCCGCCCGATCCACAACTCGCCGTCGAGCGGCGTCGCGGGGAACCCCTCCAGGAACCAGTCCGGCGCGTGGAACGTGTTGCCCAGCCGCGAGATCAGCCGGCTCCCGTCCCAGTAGGCCCGGACGCCGTCGAGCTTCTCGCTCATCCACCAGCCGGCGAGGTCCTGGGCGTTGTCCCAAGACTCGGCCAGCAGGAGCGGAGGGCCGGCCTTGGCCTCCGCCTCCGCCCCGTCGGCCTCGGGTCGCGGCGCGACGACGGACCCGACGCGCGCCTGCTCCGCCGCGTCCCCGCGCAGCTTCCGCAGGTGCTTGCAGGTCCGCGACTCGATCGCGATCGACTGGTTCCGCCAGGCCGGGCAGGAGCAGGAGTAGACGCCCCCCGTGTTCTTCAACACATAAGGCTTCGCCCCCGACCCCTTCATCTCCAGGGTCTCGCCGTCGAGCAGGTCGGGCATCGGACCTCCCCCCAGATAGTCGACATTTGAACCGTATATCCGCAAGCGTCTGTTGTAGTGGGCCGGCGGCCCGGCCGCAAGGCCCCACTCGACGGGGGTGTGCCTTTGGATTTCGGCGGATCGTACAGGAAGCCGAGGGGGCATCATGACGACCTTCCCCCCTCGCGGGGGAAGGTGGCCCGAAGGGCCGGATGAGGGGGACGACGCGCCAGACGACCGTCGGATCTCGCGACGGCCGGGACGGACGGGCCTTCGAATCCCGACGGCGTTCGTGCTCGTCGTCCCCCTCATCTGACCGCTTCGCGGTCTGCCTTCCCCCGCGAGGGGGGAAGACGTCGGACGTCGATCGCCACATTCCAAAGGCCCCCCCCTCGACGGAAGGCCGGCGGCGTCATCGCAGGAATGGCTGGGGAGCGGATTCGGGCCCCGGGGTCGGTTATCCTCGCCGGGGTTGGCGTCCGGATCCCGAACCTCGACAGGAGACCTGATCGTGCCCCTTCCCGTCCGATCCCGGCTCGTCGGCCTCGCGGCCGGCCTCGTCGCCGCGGCCTTGCTCCCGTCGGCCCACGCCCAGGCCGTGAAGGCCCAGGCGAAAGCCAAGGCCCAGGCCAAGGCCGCCCCGCGCTACGCCGTGCCGCCGACTTATGCGAACGTCCCCTACGGCGAGCACGAGCGGCAGGTGCTCGACTTCTTCAAGGCCGAGTCCGACGGCCCCGCCCCGCTGGTCGTCTACATCCACGGCGGCGGCTGGAACAGCGGCGACAAGATGAGCTTCGGCGACCTGAAGAAGCTCCTCGACGCCGGCGTCTCGGTCGCGACGATCAACTACCGGCTCGTCCCGCAGGCCCGCGAGGCGGGCGTCAAGCCGCCGGTGAAGTGGCCGCTGGAGGACGCCGCGCGGGCCTTGCAGTTCCTGCGGTCGAAGGCCGGCGAGTGGGGCTTCGACAAGGCCCGCATCGGCGCGACGGGCGGCTCGGCCGGGGCCTGCTCGTCGCTCTGGCTGGCCTTCCACGACGACATGGCGAAGCCCGATTCGCCCGACCCCGTCGCCCGCGAGTCCACCCGCCTCGCCGCCGCCGCCGTCAACGGCGCGCAGACGACGCTCGACCCGAAGATCACCCGCGCGTGGATCCCCAACATGAAGTACGGCGGCCACGCCTTCGGCTTCGCGGCCGAGGGGGGCAAGTCGCAGTTCGACGTCTTCTACGACCGCCGCGACGAGGTCGCCGACTGGGTCCGCGAATACTCCCCCCTCTCCCACGTCACCCGCGACGACCCGCCGGTCTTCCTCAACTACCCCGCGCAGGACAAGCCTCCGGTCAAGGGTGAGGAGCAGAAGGACCCCACCCACTCCGCGCTCCTCGGCCTGATCCTGGAGGAGAAGCTCAAGGCCGAGGGCGTCGAGGGCCACCTCGCCTACCCCGGCGCCCTCGACGACCATTACAAGACCCCGGCCGACTTCCTCATCGCCAAGCTCAAGCCGGCGAAGCCCTGAGCCGTCAGCCCAGGCCCTCGCACCACGCGAGCATCGCGCCAACCTCTTCCAGACGCTTGAGGTCGGCCCGGTGCTCCGCGAGGGCCCGCTCGTAGGTCGCCTTCGTCTTGGTCAGGACGAGGGTATGGGGGCTCCCCTTGCGCTCGGTGTGGCAGGCCAGGTCGATCGGCCGATGGCGGACCTGCTGCTCCACATGCCGACGCCGGGCCTCCGGCGCGCGCAGCCGAAACGTCGCCGTCGCGGGGTCTCGCAGGAAGCTCGCGACGTCCGCGCAGTCCGCGCATCGGCAGCCGATGGAGTCGTCGCGGCGGAGGTCGACCGGCTCGACCGGGGCCTCGACCGTCCGCCGTCGCAGTTCGTCTCGCACGGCCGACAGCCACCGCACCAGGGCGGGGATCGGGCGACGGGCCTCGCCCCTCAGCCAAGGATCCAGTTCCCGGAGCGCGGGGACCTGGACCGTCACGACGTCCCAGCCGGACGCCGGTTCGAGGACGGCGGCGATCAGCCGATCGAGCCCCTCCACGTCGTCCAGCTCGATCAGGAGCCGGACGAGAGTCGTGAGGATCTGGACGCGATCGACGGCGCGGGCCTTCCAGTCGCGGGCCCCTTCCGGATCGCGCCAGCCTTCCAGGAACGCCAGGAGGGGCCCCGCCAGTTCGCCGCAGGTCGAACGGCGGCCCTCCTTCGCGCCCTTCCGGCCGGACCATTCGGCGAGCAGCCGCGCATTCCGCTCGATCGTCTCGCGCGACGTGTCCGCGAAGGCGTCTTCGAGGGCGTCGGCGATCGTCGGCCAGCCGAGGCGGTCGCCCAGGTCGCCGAGCGCCGGGCCGGGGTCGAGCGTCGCGTCGTGGGCGAACGGACCGCGGATCCAGGCCGCGATCAGGCCCAGGTCGCCGATCGCCGCCAGCAGGCCGAGCAGCGCGGGCCTGTCGGGATCCGGGCGCTCCCACGGCGGCGGGGCGTCGCTCTGGTGCCTCGACGGCCAGGCGGCGATCAGCCGGCGCGCGAAGATCCGGCACTCCTCGCCGAGCGCCGCCTTCTCCTTCGACCGGGCCTTCGCGCCCGCCCATCCGTCGACCATCGCCGCGAGCCCGCCGACGGCCGCGTCGACGCCGGCGTCGAGCAGCACGCCGAGCCGCGACGCCGACGGCCACAGCACCACCGCCGCGCGGTGATACCAGCGCTCCAGCGTCATCCCCTCGTTGCCCGTGTAGCCCTCGTACTCCTCGCGGTCGGGGGGGTCGTCGCCCATCGCCTCGTCCGAGGCCACCTCCCCCTCCAGCAGCGGTACGGCACCGACGTCCCATGCGCGCCCGTCGGCGTCGCGGAAGCACCCGGCCGTCAGGGTCTCCTCGTACACCTCGACCATCGTGTACGGGCCGCCGTCGTCCTCATCTCCCTCGTCGTCTTCGTCGTCCTCGTCGTCCCAGTCTTGGTATCGATCGCGACGCCCGCCGCCGTAATCCTCCTCGCCCATACCGGACTCGTGGAGCGTGACGAGGGCGAGGAAGGCGTCGCAGCCCGACCGGCGGGCGGCCTCGAACAGGAGGCCCGCGCGGGAGCGGTCGGCCCCCTTGAGGGCGTCGAGGGCGAGCCCGGCCTGGGTGTAGCCGTGGTCGAGCAGCACCGCCAGCCGCGGCGAGCGTCCGTCCGGATCTCCCTCGCGGGCCCAGGGGGCGAGCACGCGCGCGACCGCCGCGGCCGGCCCGTCGTCGCCGGGGCCGTCGGCGTCTCGGGCCGACTTCGCCACGGTCAGGTTGTAGGCCAGGACGAGGCGACGGCCGCTCGTCACGGGCTTCACCTCGTGCTCGCAGTCGGCGTAGAACGCGGCGTACCGGAGTTCGAGCGACTTCGGCCCCCCGAAGCGCACCATCTTCCGCCGGCCGTCGTGGCGGACGATCAGCTCGCCCCCCTCGTGCTCCGAGGGGAGATTCACGACCAGCGTCGCCACCATGCCGTCGAGCTTCTCGCCGTCGCGATGCGGCAGGAAGAAGCCGCCGGGCTCGTAGAGCAAGAGCTTGTAAAGATGAGCATGGATCTCGGAATCGCCCAGGCCGAGTTCCTTCGCGACCTCGGCGACGACCTCCGTCAGCGTCTCGTCCCAGCCCTCGCCCGAGAGCGCGACGAGGCCGGCGTCGACCTCCCAGACGCGGCGGACGTCCAGGTCCACCAGCGTCTCGGCCCCCTTGCCGTAGGGGGCCTGCCGGGCCCGGCGCCGCAGCGCGTCGGCCTTCGTCTTCCGCAACGGCAGCGGGATCCGGCCGACGCCCTCGACTTCCAGCGTCGGCGGCGGGATCGCAATCTTCCCCGCGGCGCAGAAGGACCCGCCGCCCTCCACGCCCTCCAGCGCCGCGAGCAGCCGCGCCGCCACGTCGTCGCTCATCGTCGATCCTTCTTGTTGCGGTCGAAGTAGGATTTCAGCAGCAGGCCGCGGTCGGTGGGCGAGGCGCTGGGCCTGTCGTCCTTCGGATCGGAGCCGTGTTCGAAGCTCCAGCCCGGCCACTCGCGGTAGGCGTGATAGGCCCAGTCCCAGCCGTACTCCTCCATCACGTCGATCACGTCGCGGAGGTAGTCGCGGGCGCTCGTGCCGGGGGCCCAGCGGATGGCGCTGAACTCGCCGATGTAGATCGGGACTCCGAAATCGCGTTCGAATCGACGGGCCGGCTCCAGCGCCTTGCGGACCTCCTCCTTGCCCCACGCCCGTCCCTCGATCACGCCGGGGTAGGTCAGGCCCGTGGGCTTGTCGTAGACCCCCTGGTGGGTGAAGGCGTGCGGCTTGTACATATGAACGCTGTAGACGACGCCGTCGATCCCGGGGAGCGGCTCGAAGTCGTCGAGGCCGCCGGGGTCGCCCCAGGGGGCGGGCTCGACGACGATCGCCTTCTTCGGGTCGATCGCGCGGATGCGCCTCGCGGCGTCGAGGGCCAGCTCGGGCCAGGACCGGACGCCGTCGGGGAGCATGCCCAGGACGGGCTCGTTGAGCAGGTCGTAGCCCCAGACGGCCGGGTCGTCGTGGAACCGCCGGACGATCCGCTCCCACACCTTCAGGAAATGCTCCTGCCGCGCCGGGTCGCGGAACAGGCCCATGACGTTCGCGCCGACGTCCCGCCCCCCCGGCGGCGTGTGCAGGTCGATCAGGACCGCGATCCCCTCCGCCTTGCAGACGGGGAGCAGCCGGGCCAGGCGGTCCAGCTCGCCGTCCAGCCAGCGATCGTACTCGGCCTCGGATGCCTTATCGGCCGGGCCGTTGGGGAAGCCTCCCCAGAGGAGCTGCCAGCGGACGTGGTTCGCCCCCCAGGTCCGCGCCAGGGTGCGCAGGTCGTCGGCGTCGACGCCCGTGCCGATCATCGCCCCGCGGAGCCGCCCCGGGCCGTGCCTCGGGTCGGGCTTCGTCCCCGCGGAGGCGACCGCCCGCCGCGGCGGCACGACCTCGATCCGCACGTCGTCGAACGTCGCCCGTCCGGTCGTGGCCTCCAGGCCGAGCACCAGTTCCGCGGCCTTGACGTCGTCCGAGATCGAATGCGTGAGGGAGACGCGCGACCAGCCGAAGGAGCCGACGTCGACGGCCGCCTGCGGCCAGTCGTCGCCGTCGCCCTTCGTGTGGAGCATCACCTTCACGCCGTTCCACGGCTGCGGCGGCTTCGCCACGCCGTCGGCCTTGACGTACGCCTCGATCCGGACCCGCTTGCCGCGGAGGTCCTCGACGGGCAGGACCCACGTCGCGTTGCTCGACCCCGCGCCGGCCGACGCCGGCCGGTCGACGACCAGGGCCGCGGAGCCCGACCGCCCCGCCCCCGGCGCGATCCGCACGCCGTCGCCGGCGACGGCGCCGTCGAGCGGCCTCGCCTCGTCGAACGACCGGGAGAAAACGACGGGGGCGTCGGCCGGACCTCCGGCTCCCGACGCCCCCAGCAACACCCACGGCCACAGCGCGGCGAACGTTCCGATCATGGCGGGCCCTCCCGTCGCCCGCGTCGACGTCCTTCGTCCATCGCGCGGCCCGACGCCCCCCAGGCTAACGCGCCCGGGGTGCGTCGCAAAGCCGCGAGGGGCGCGGCCGAGAGCCCCCGAACGGCGGTATCAGGGCCGGAGTTGCCGGGCCGGCGGCGCGACGGGCGCGGCCCCGGGCCGCGGCTGGGCGTTCCGGAACAGCGGGACCAGGCCGTTCTCGAAGACGGGGCCCATGGCCGAGGGGAGCGAGAACCGGAAGTCATACCCGCCCGGCCCGTCGGGCGTCAGCGACGCGCCGAAGAACGCCGGCTCGGCGGGGAGGCCGGCGGGATTCTTCAGCTCGGGCCGGTTGGTCGTCACGGCCAGCTGCGCCGCCATCATCCGCACGAGCCCCTGGCCGCCGACGACCATGAGGAAGCTCGCCCGGTCGGACAGGTCCGACGTCACCTTCTTGAACCCGGCCAGCGAGCCCGCGGACGAATCGCCCTTCGCGAAGCGCTCCAGGCGGCCTTCGGCCTCCTCCCACGTCGGTGCCGTGACCTGGATCACGCGACGGCCGTCGACGCCGATCCAGTAGCTCATGGAATCGCCGCCGAGCATCGCCTTGATCTGCGCCTCGCTGCCATTCCCCTGCCCCGCCTTGGCGATCTTCTCGGGGTCGAACGTGACCGTGATCCGGGTGAAGCTGACCCCGCCGTGCTTCTGGGCGTCGCGCTCGACCTTGACGTCCTTGTAGAAGTTCAAGGGGCTGTCGGCGTCCTTCATCGCCTGGAGCATGGCCTCGGTAACCGCGACGTACACCTTGGGGTCGGCCGCATCCGTGACGTTGAACGTCCGCATGCCGTCGGCCATCGTCGCCGACCCGAACGTCTCGATCCGACCAAGGGCCTTGAACCGCTCCCTCGCCGGCGCTGGCGCCGGCGAGGGCTTGCCGGAGGGGTCGAGCATGCGGAGGCTCAGCCCTTGCCACTTCTGGACGCTCTCGGCGGACATGTTCATGTACATGTAAAACGTCGCATCCGGGTCGAGCTTGCCGAGGTCGGCCGCGAGCTTCCCGGTCGGCTCGACCGGCTTCGCGCCGGCGGCCGGCTTCGCGTCGAGCCGCCCGGCGACCCGCAGGCCCTCGGCCGCGAAGTCGAGGTTCAGCGTCAGCGCCTCGGCGGTCTTCAGCGAGTCGAACAGGCCGCCGTACATGTCCTTGACGAAGTCCATCGACGCGCCGTTGGGCGCGTTCTTGGCGGCCATGTCGAGGTTCGCCATCAACCCCTGCCGCGCCTGATCGATCTGCGCCCCATAGCGGGCGGTCAAGGCCGCGGCGTTGACGTATACGCCGAGGTCGTTCGCCAGGAACGGGGCGGTCAGGGCCGGCGTCAACGCCGCCCCCAACGACTTCTCGCCGGGCTTGGCGACGCCCGCCACCAACACCTTGTCGGGGCCGAACGCCGTGAAGCCTTCGCCGTCGAAGGCGTACCACGACCCGGGCCCGAACGGGCTCGTGAACGACTCATAGCCCCCCTCCTCGGCCTTCGTCGCGACGTCGTTGCCGTTGGCCAGCGCCTTGAGGATGCCCTTGTAATCGTCCTTCAGCACGAGGATCGCGAAGGCCGGGACGCCGTCCGGCCCCGGGGCCTCCGCGCGCAGCAGCCCGACCACCGGGGCGTCGACGACGTCCGCCCCATACTGGGCCTTCCACTGGTCGACGAACTGCGTGACCGCGGGGACCGCCGTCGCCGCCAGGGTCGGGCTCATGGCCGTGAGCATCGCCGACAGGTCGCCGGACGCCGAGGCGATCCCCCGACATCGGACCACGACGTCCGCCTCGCCCGGCACCGCCTTCAGCCACGCGGCCGAAGCCTCCGCCGGCGCCTGCCCCAGCGCCGCGGCCAGCAACCACATCGAAACCTGAGCCACCATCATGCGCGTCCCTCCTCCGCATCACGTCCGCATCCCACGGCGTCCTGTTACGCCCGTCACAGTAGCCGGGACTTCGGACCGTCGCAAGGGGCCGCCGGAGCCTTGCCCACGGACGAAACGCGCGAGGATTGACAAGGAGCGACTCGGCATCGAACGTTGGAGAAGCCCGAACCTTACAGTCACCCAGGAGCCCGACGCGATGCCCAACGACGATTACCCCACATGCGCCAGGACCTATGCGACGTTAGAGGCTCGGACAAAACCTATCCGGCGGCCGGTAATTCGTCGTGCAATAACCTGTAGCAGATGACGCATGCGGCGAGAGTGGCCCAGGCTTCCCGGACGACGAGCAGGCGGTCGTAGCGGACCCGCATGCGTCGCAGGCCTTTCAGCCAGCTGATGGTCCGCTCGACCACCCGGCGGACCTTGCCCAGGCCGCTGCCGTGAGGTGTCCGTCGTTTGGCGATGTGCGGCTCGATCCCCAGCCATCGCAGCAGGTCCCGGGTCCCCTCCGAGTCGTAGCCCCGGTCGGCGAACAGGTCGTCGGGCAGCTCTTTCGGTCGGCCCGGCTCGCCGCCGATCTTGGGATAGTCGAGGACCAGGGGGATGATCTGGCGATGGTCCGAGGCGTTCGCCCCGGCGGCCCGGATCGCCAAGGGAACGCCCCGGCGATCGACCATCAAGGTGTGTTTCGTCCCCTTCCGGCTGCGGTCGACGGGGCTCGGGCCGGTCGCCTCGCCGCCGCCGAAGGCCCGGACCGTCACGCCGTCGACGACGACCGTGTCGACGTCGAGCCGTCCGGCCCGCTTCAACGCCCCGAGCAGGTCGGCGTGCAGGCGGGCCCAGACGCCGAGGGCCTCCCAGGCCCGCAGGCGTCGGGCCGCCGTCCGGCCCGAGCATCCCATCTCGGCGGGCACGTCCTCCCAACGGCAGCCGGTCGCCAGGACGAACCAGATCACCCGCAACACCTTGCGGTGCGAGATCGGCGGCCGTCCCCCCTCGCGGCCGACCGGCTGCTCCGACGGCAGGCCGTTCAGGAGGTTTTGTCCGGGCCTCTTACGCATTTACCCGGGCGAGATCGACCCGACCGAGGTCACCGGCCGCCTCGGGATTGAGCCCTCAAGCTGGCAACGCCGAGGAGAGGTCGTGGTGCGAGCAAACAGACCATCGAAAGTCGCGAGCATCAACGGATGGTTCCTGACGTCAGAAAACCGAGTCGACTCGCGCGATTCGCGCCGCCACATCGATTGGCTTCTCGACCAGGTCGCGCCGGCCGCCGACGCGCTTCGATCGCTCCAGATGCAAGGATGCCGAATGGATATTTCTTGCTACTGGGTTTCTCGAAGCGGGCATGGAGGGCCGACCATCCCGCCACCTCAGAATTCGAAGGCTCGCCGATCTCGACATGGAATTATGGTTCGACTTCTACGGCCCCTTCGAGGACGATGACGAATGAGCAGAGAGTTCATTACGCCAGGCGAAAGCCGCCGGTCCGTTGAGGTGCCAGAGGCTTTCCAATTGAACAAAGGGCGACGATCGGGCGGTCGAGACTCCGACACGAACAGCCGAGGTAGTTCGGCGTTGCGCAAAGAGAAAGCCCGCCGCTCCTTTCGGAGGGCGGGCTTTCGGGTTTGTGGGATCCCGGCGATGACCGACTTTCGCGCTGACGCACTATCATGGGCCCCGCGGGCTTAACGGCCGTGTTCGGGATGGGAACGGGTGTGGCCCCGCGGGTATGGTCGCCGGGAAGTCGGCCGGCGGGG
>Ga0209958_1000436_pt1 | contig 79577 bp, 68 predicted proteins | sample ThiBio_inoc_plan_FD_183942 | JGI IMG/M metagenome (GOLD analysis project Ga0209958, IMG submission 183942) | Wastewater bioreactor microbial communities from Cape Town, South Africa - Thiocy_inoc_plan (SPAdes) | ecosystem: Engineered > Bioremediation > Thiocyanate > Unclassified | place: South...
CGGCGGGGGCGATGACCTTCCCTGTCAAGTGCAGCACGATCAGCTTGGCTGTCTTCGGGCCGATCCCCGATACCCGCCGGAACGGCGCGTCGTCTTCGGCAGCGACGGCGGTGGCGATCTGGTCGACGGACATGGCGCTGAGCACGCCCAGTGCGGACTTGGGGCCGACGCCGGTGACTCCGACCAGAAGGAGGAAAGTCGTCAGTTCGTCGCGGGCCTCGAAGCCGACGAGACTCAAAGCGTCTTCCCGCACGATCAATGACGTGTGCAGAAACAGCGGCTCGCCAACGCGCGCCGAGCGGGCCACGGCGGGCGTCACGGCGACGGTGAGTCCGACTCCCCCGACCTCGACCACCACTGAGTCCTGATCGGCGTAGCCGACGATGCCCCGCACTGACGAAATCATCGTGCTCCCTCCGTTCGGCGCTGCGCGCGCCTCAGAGCAGGCTATGCGGCGAATCGGACATTTGTTCGAGCGACACGCTCAGACCCGGGCGCGCCGTTCGGCATCCCGCCAGGCCTGCTGCGCCTTGGTCAACGAGCCACCGCTCGCCGCGCCCGTCTGCGGAGCACCCCGCCACGCGTGGCAGAGAGCGAGCGCCAGCGCATCAGCAGCGTCTGCGGGCTGAGGCAGGGCGTCCAGCCTCAGGATGCGGGCCACCATCGTCTGGACCTGGCGTTTATCTGCGCTGCCGTATCCGGTGATCGCGGCCTTGACTTCCGTTGGCGTGTGCGTAGCCGCCGGAAGACCCCGCTCGCCCGCGAGCATCAGCGCAATACCGCTGGCCTGCGCGGTACCCATGACCGTGCTCCGGTTCTGTTGGGCGAACACGCGCTCCACAGCGACGACATCCGGCCGATGCAGATCGAGGATCTCTCGGATGCCGGACGCGATGCCCGCGAGACGGCGCTCGATGGCGAGGTCGGCATCCGTCCTGATCACGCCGACATGCACGAGGACGGCCGAGCGGTCGGCAGCGACATCCACGACACCCACGCCGCAGCGGGTGAGACCGGGGTCGATTCCGAGCACACGAACAGTCGCCACCCGGCAACGCTAGGCGCGACGAGCGGCGGTGCCCAGAAGGCGCGCCCTATTCGTCGTTCTCGAGTTCGGCCTGCACCTCGGCGCTCAGGTCGAAGTTGCTGTAGACGTTCTGGACGTCGTCGCTGTCTTCGAGAGCATCGATGAGGCGGAAGACCTTGCGCGCAGTATCGGCGTCGACCTCGACCTTGAGAGAGGGGACGAACTCGACATCCGCCGATTCGTAATCCAGCCCCGCCTCCTGCAGTGCCGATCGCACCGCGACGAGGTCGGATGCCTCGGTGATGACCTCGAACCCCTGCGCGTGCGGCTCGATCTCCTCCGCGCCGGCTTCGAGAGCTGCCATCATGACGTCGTCTTCGGTGGTGCCCTCGCCGGAGACGACGATGACGCCCTTGCGGTGGAAGTTGTACGCGACCGACCCGGGGTCGGCCAGCGTTCCCCCGTTGCGCGAGAGCGCGGTGCGCACCTCCGCGGCCGCGCGGTTCTTGTTGTCGGTCAAACACTCGATCATGAGCGCGACGCCGTTGGGTCCGTAGCCTTCGTAGAGGATCGTCAGATACTCGACCGAGTCGCCCGAGATTCCCGCGCCGCGCTTGATCGCGCGATCGATGTTGTCGTTGGGAACCGACGTCTTCTTCGCCTTCTGTACGGCGTCGTACAGCGTCGGGTTACCCGAGAGATCGGCACCGCCGAGCTTGGCTGCGACTTCGATGTTCTTGATGAGTTTGGCGAACGACTTTGCACGACGCGCGTCAATGACGGCCTTCTTGTGCTTGGTCGTCGCCCACTTGGAGTGGCCGGACATGCGCTCGATTCTATCGGCCGCGCGACGCGGGCACCGTCAGGCTGCCGCGCGCACGGCTTGCAGGAACAGCTCGTGGAAGCGGGTCTCACCAGTCACCTCAGGGTGGAACGAGGTTCCGAGCAGCGCACCTTGACGGACGGCGACCACCCGGCCATCGTCGAGGGATGCCACCACCTCGGCGAGCTCCCCCACCTGCTCGACCAGCGGCGCGCGGATGAAGACAGCGTGGACGCTCTGATCGTCGAAAGCCGGGACGACGAGATCGGTTTCGAACGAGTCCACCTGGCTCCCGAACGCATTGCGGCGAACGACCACGTCAAGGCCTCCGAATGTCTGCTGGCCCTCGATTCCGTCAACGATGGAATCGGCCAACAGGATGAGGCCAGCACACGTGCCGTACATCGGCATTCCGGCCTCGCGAGCGGCCATGATGGGCTCGCGCATCCCGAACGCCCGCGAGAGCTTGTCGATCACGCTGGACTCCGCGCCGGGGATGACAAGCCCGTCGACAGCGGCGAGTTCCTCGGGGCGGCGCACGAGGGAGACTTCGACATCGAGGGCCTGCAGCACGGCCGCGTGCTCGCGCACGTCGCCCTGGAGGGCGAGCACTCCGACGTGCGGACGCGTCGCGCTCACCAGCCCCGCTCGGCCAGTCGGTGCGGCGCGGGAAGGTCGGCGACGTTGATGCCCACCATCGCTTCGCCCAGGCCGCGGGACACGTCGGCAATGACCTTCGCGTCGTCGTAGAAGGTCGTCGCCTTCACGATCGCTGCGGCGCGCTGCGCCGGATTGCCGGACTTGAAGATGCCCGAGCCGACGAAGACGCCATCGGCGCCGAGCTGCATCATCATGGCGGCATCCGCCGGAGTCGCAACGCCCCCGGCGACGAAGAGCACGACCGGCAGTGTTCCGGTCTCGGCGATCTCGGCGACGAGTTCATAGGGCGCCTGAAGATCCTTGGCGGCGACGTACAGCTCGTCCTTGGAGAGAGCGCCGAGCGCGGCGATCTCACCCTTGATCTTGCGGATGTGCTTCATCGCCTCGGAGACGTCACCGGTGCCGGCCTCACCCTTCGAGCGGATCATCGCCGCGCCCTCGTTGATGCGACGCAGGGCCTCACCGAGGTTCGTGGCGCCACAGACGAACGGCACCGTGAAACCCCACTTGTCGATGTGGTTGACGTAGTCAGCGGGCGAGAGCACTTCGGATTCGTCGATGTAATCGACGCCGAGTTCCTGCAGCACCTGTGCCTCGACGAAGTGGCCGATGCGGGCCTTGGCCATGACCGGGATCGAGACCGCCTCGATGATGCCGTCGATCATGTCGGGGTCGCTCATGCGCGACACACCACCCTGAGCACGGATGTCGGCGGGCACCCGCTCCAGCGCCATCACCGCGACCGCACCCGCGTCCTCGGCGATCTTCGCCTGGTCGGGAGTGACGACATCCATGATGACGCCGCCCTTGAGCATTTCGGCGAGACCCCGCTTGACGCGAGACGACCCGGTGGTGGATGCGGACACGATGACCCTTTCGTCTTGACCTATGCCAAAACCTAGCATGTCCCACCGCCTAGACTCGTCGAGATGACTGCTCTCGACACCCCACCGGCGATCGCGGGCTCGACGGCGACCGACATCGCCGAGAGTGTCCGGGGTCTTGTCGAACGCGGCATGCTCGTTCCTGGAGATGCGCTCCCCCCCGTCCGCACCCTGGCCGAGCGTCTGCGCGTCAATCGCAATACCGTCGTCGCCGCCTATCGTCATCTCGCGCAGGCAGGCACGGTCGTGACGCGGGGCAGGGGCGGCACACTCATCGCCGGATCGCCCCGGATGCCGCAAGAAGGGTTCGCTGCCGGAACCGTGCTCCGAGACCTCGGCACCGGTAACCCGGACGCCGCACTGATCCCGGATCCGGCGAGGGTGCTGTCCCGCGTCATCGGCCGACCCGTGCTCTACGGGGAGCCGGTCATCGACCGCGAGTTCGAAACGTGGGCCAGCGCGTGGATGCGGCAGGCCATGGTCGATCAGCCCGAACTGCGGCTCACGATCACGGGCGGCGCGTCTGATGCGATCGAGCGGCTGCTGGGACAATCCCTTACCCGTGAGGATGCCGTCGCCGTCGAAGACCCGTGCTTCTTGTCGACGATGAACATCCTGCGGCTCGGTGGGTACCGGGCAGTGCCGGTTCCCGTCGACCACGAGGGAATGACGGTCGCCGGGCTTCGTGCGGCCCTCGATGCCGGGGTGCGCGCAATTGTGAGCACGCCCCGGGCACAGAACCCCACCGGTGCAAGCCTGTCGGCCGCGCGGGCAGCCGCGCTGCGTGCCGTGTTGGCCGAGCATCCGTACGTTCTGGTCGTGGAGGACGACCACTTCTCCCTCCTCTCCGAGCGTCCCTTCCACACGATCGTCGGACCCGAACACGAACGCTGGGCTCTCATCCGGTCCGTCTCGAAGTTCCTCGGGCCTGACATGTGTCTGGCGGTCACCGCGTCAGATCCCGACACGGCGGCACGTCTGGCGCTGCGTCTGAGCCCCGGAACAACGTGGGTGAGCCATCTGCTGCAGCGCCTCGCTCACGCGCTGCTCACCGATGATGCAGTGCGAGACGACATCCGGCGAGCGGGCGCCCACTACGCCGCGCGCAATGCCGCAGTCGCGCAGTTGCTGCAGGATGCCGGTGTTCCGGCGCATGCTGCCGACGGCCTCAACCTGTGGGTCCCGCTCGGGGCCCCGGCCCGCGCGGTCGGCGAGCATCTCATGCGGCGCGGCTGGCTCGCGCGCTCTGGCGAAGAGTTCGTGCTCGCCGGAGCGGATGCCGCGCAGCACCTGCGCCTCACGGTGCACGATCTCACGGATGCCGAGGCGACGCGCCTGGCATCCGATCTGTCAGCCGCGATCGACGCGGCCCGTTCCATGGAAGCAGGCCAGCCCTCATGAAGATCCTTTCGATCCAGTCAGCCGTCGCCTACGGACACGTCGGCAACTCTGCAGCGGTGTTCCCCCTGCAGCGCATCGGCGTCGAGGTCTTGCCGGTGTACACCGTGAACTTCTCAAACCACACCGGGTACGGCGCGTGGCGCGGACCGCTGATCTCCCCCGCCGACGTCGCCGAAGTACTCACCGGCATCGAGGAACGCGGGGTCTTTCCGCAGATCGACGCGGTGCTGTCGGGCTACCAGGGCTCGGAGGGAATCGGCGATGTCATCCTGGATGCCGTCGCGCGGGTCAAAGCGGCCAACCCGGCTGCGGTCTACGCCTGTGATCCGGTGATGGGCAACGCAAAGTCCGGATGCTTCGTCGCTCCCGCCATCCCGGTGCTGCTGCGCGAGCGCGTAGTTCCAGCTGCCGACATCATCACCCCGAACCAGTTCGAGTTGGGGTTTCTGACCGGAACCGAACCGGCAGATCTCGAATCCACGCTCGTCTCGGCCGACCTTGCCCGCGACATGGGCCCGCGCACGGTCCTCGTCACCAGCGTCGAACGTCCGGACGCACCCGAAGGAACGATCGAGATGCTCGCCGTCACCGACGATGGCGCGTGGATCGTGCAGACGCCGCGTATCCCGATGAAGGCGAACGGCTCTGGCGACGTGACTGCCGCGTTGTTCACCGCCCACTACGGCGCCACCGGTGACCCAGCGCTTGCTCTCGCACGCACCGTGTCGAGCGTGTTCGACCTTCTGCAGAACACGTATGACTCGGGCGAGCGGGAGCTGCAGCTGGTCGAGTCGCAGGAGGCCTATGCCCACCCGCGGATGCAGTTCGAGGTCACGCGGGTCCGCTGACCCCGACGCTCAGTAGGCGGGCCAGGCTGCCGCGAGAGTCTCGCGCACGTCGCCCAGGAGCTGAGGGAGTGCCTTGGTGCGCGCGATGATCGGGAAGAAGTTCGCGTCCGAGGCCCACCGCGGCACCACGTGCTGGTGCAGGTGCTCGTCGACACCCGCGCCGGCTACCGCCCCCTGATTCATGCCGATGTTGAAACCGTCGCACCGTGAAACGGCGCGAAGCACGCGCATCGCCGTCTGTGTGAGCTCGGCGATCTCCTGAGTCTCCTCCGTCGTCGCGAGGTCGTAGGTTGCGACATGGCGGTAGGGGCACACCAGGAGGTGACCGGAATTGTACGGAAAGAGATTCAGCAAGACGTAGGCGCTCTTGCCGCGGTGGACGATCAGGCCGTCGGCATCCGTTTTGCCGGGCGCCGCGCAGAACGGACACGCGGCGCGCATTGCGTCGGCACCGGCCTGGATGTACGCCATCCGGTGTGGAGTCCACAGTCGCTGAAAGCCGTCGGGTACACCGGCATACTCGGAAGAGGGAACGGATGCCGGCTCGGATGTCCCGGCATCCGTCATGCCAGGTCCTCAGCGGTGTCCACGAGAGTGCGATCTGCGATCGCCGTCAGGATGCGCTCGATCGCGTCGTCGACCGGGATGCCGTTGGTCTGCGACCCGTCGCGGAAGCGGAACGAGACTGTCCCTGCGGAGCGGTCCTGCTCCCCCGCGATCAGCTGGATCGGCACCTTCTGTGTCGTGTGCGTGCGGATCTTCTTCTGCATCCGGTCGTCGGAGTGATCGACCTCGGCCCGCACTCCGCGCGCGCGCAGGCGCGCCACGATCTCATCGAGGTACTCGCCGTATTCTTCAGCCACGGGGATCGCGACCACCTGCGTCGGCGAGAGCCACACCGGGAAGGCTCCCGCATAGTGCTCGAGCAGGATCGCGAAGAAGCGCTCGATCGAGCCGAACAGCGCACGGTGGATCATCACGGGACGGTGCTTTGCCCCATCGGGGCCGGTGTACTCGAGCTCGAACCGCTCGGGCTGGTTGAAGTCGAGCTGAATGGTCGACATCTGCCAGGTGCGGCCGATCGCATCGCGGGCCTGCACGGAGATCTTCGGTCCGTAGAACGCGGCGCCGCCCGGGTCGGGCACGAGTTCCAGACCCGAGGCTTCGGCCACCTCGCGCAGCGTTTCGGTGGCCTCTGCCCACAGGGCGTCGTCACCGATGAACTTCGGGTTGCCCTCCTCCTTCGTCGACAGCTCGAGGTAGAAGTCCTGCAGACCGTAGTCGCGCAGCACCGACAGCACGAAGTCGAGGTTGCGAGTGAGTTCGTCTCGCACCTGGTCGGCTGTGACGTAGATGTGCGCGTCATCCTGGGTCATCCCCCGCACGCGAGTGAGCCCCGCGAGGGTTCCGCTCTTCTCGTATCGGTAGACCGTGCCGAACTCCGCAAGACGCAGCGGAAGCTCACGGTAGCTGCGGCCCCGCGACCTGAAGATCAGGTTGTGGAACGGGCAGTTCATGGGCTTGAGATAGTACTCCTGCCCCTGCCGGGTCACGTGGCCCTCGGCATCCACGACTTCGTCGAGCTCCATCGGGGGGTACATCCCGTCGGCGTACCACTGCAGGTGACCGCTGGTCATGAAGAGGTCGCCCTTGGTGATGTGGGGCGAGTTGACCATTTCGTAGTCGGCGGCGAGCAGGCGCTGGCGCATGTACTGCTCGATCTCGTAGCGGATGATGCCGCCCTTGGGGTGGAAGACCGCAAGGCCCGGCCCGATCTCGTCGGGGAACGAGAAGAGGTCAAGTTCCGCGCCAAGCTTGCGGTGGTCACGCCGGGCTGCCTCTTCGAGGCGGTGCTGGTAGGCCCGAAGCTCGTCTTTGGTCGGCCACGCCGTTCCGTAGATACGCTGCAACTGCGGGTTCTTCTCGCTGCCCCGCCAGTAGGCGCCGGCAATCCGGGTCAGATCCCAGCCGTTGCCGATCATGCGCGTGCCCGGAACGTGCGGTCCGCGGCAGAGGTCCTTCCAGACCGTCTCGCCATCGCGGGTCACGTTGTCGTAGATCGTCAGTTCAGCACCGCCAACCTCGACCGATGCCCCTTCCGCGGCATCCGCACCGCCGCCCTTCAGCCCGATGAGCTCGAGTTTGAACGGCTCGTCGGCAAGCTCTACGCGCGCTTCACCCTCCGTCACGACACGGCGTGTGAAGCGCTGGCCCTCACGGACGATCCGCTCCATCTCTTTCTTGATGGCTTTGAGATCCTCGGGGGTGAACGGCTCATCGACGCCGAAGTCGTAGTAGAACCCGTCGGTGATCGGCGGGCCGATGCCGAGGTTCGCCTGCGGACGGATCCGCTGAACGGCCTGTGCCAGCACGTGCGCGGTGGAGTGGCGAAGGATGTCGAGCCCGTCAGGGCTGTCGATCGTCACCGGCTCCACGGTGTCCTCAGCGGTCACAACCGTCGCGAGATCCCGCAACGTGCCGTTGACCCGCAGGGCGACGACGGAGCGGTCGGGGAAGAGAGCGAAGCCGTCGGCGGGATAGGCCACGTCGGACGGGACGAGCGGTTGTGTCACAGCGAACTCCTGGGCGATGTCAGTCTCAAGGCTACCGAGCCGAGCGGGGGCGTCGGACCAGAGCGATCACATGATCTGCCCGATGTACGAGTACTTGACAAAGACCTCGGGCGCGAGCCCCGCCTCCTCGAGCACTCCCTGGACGGCAGCCATCATGTAGCGCGAGTCCCATCCCATGTACAGGTGGTGGTCGGCATCCAGGCTGTCCCAGTCGCCGTTCCACGCGCGATCGTTGTAGACGGGCCCACCTCGCCGTGAGCAGTACGCGATGACGGCATCGCGTCGATCTGCCCAGAGCCGCTTGAAGATGCGATTGAAGAGGTACTTGATATCGGGGACTTCCCAGTGCTCGCCGACGTATTCCACGTACGAGAACTCGCGCTCCCAGCCTCGTGGCCAGCCACGTCGCGGGGTCGCATCCAGGATGGGCGTCAAACCGTCATCGTCGATCACGAGGGGTCCTCGGCGTCGCCAGAGGGTCATCACCTGCTGAGCGAGTTCTGCAGACCGCGCGCTGATCGCACCGGTCCCCCACGTCTCGATGGACTCCAGCTGCCGTGTCAGGGTGATGAAGCTCTTCCCATAGACACTGCGCTTGACGGGGAAGTCGGCGTCGAAGACCTGAGCTGCGAGTGCCTCCTCCAGCAGCGTGAGGTTGCCCAGGGTCGCGGCCAGGGCACGATGGCTGTTCTGTTCGTCCTCGCTGTAGTCCTTCCACCGCCTCCCATCACCACCCGTCCAGTCGTCCGATGGCGCTGGGGGGAAGACGCGGTCGACGACGAGGTCATCCTGCACCGGGTCAGCGTCGGCCAGTCGGGACAGAACATACTCCGGATGCGGCAGCGGGCTGTGCTTCAGCGCAACACGCACGCGATCATCCGACGGACTCAGGCGCGAGATTGCCGCGACGAGCGAGTCGATGCCGTCTCCGGACGCGCGCACGAGGCGGGCGACAAGGCGCTCCGAGCTCACGCCGACGACGTCGCGGCGCAAGAGAAGTGACTGCAGGTCGTCGAGCACACCGAGGAGATCGTCACGTCGGACCTCGCCTACCCGGTATCGCTGGCACAGAGACATGACCAGCGGATATGTCCCGCGCCCGAACGTATTGAGGTGGTGCAGACGCGTCCGGATCTCGGCATCCGGTTCACCCTCGGGATCAAGCAGCGTCGCATAGAGCTGCGCGAACGAGCGCCACTGCTCCGCCTGGGTTCGAAGCGCCGCGGGGTCGAGTCGAGGGAAGTGAGCCCGGAAGACGTCGTAGACGCCGCGACCCGATGCGGTCGCTATGACCTCTCGTCCGCCGACCATGACGAGGTAGTGGGCCCAAAACGAGGCGATGTGCTCGCCGGTGCTGCGCTCAATCGCAGCCCAGTACTCGTCTTCGATGACCAGTTGCTCGGCATGCGAGAGTCCCATGAGCACGTAGTTGTGAATGAGCTCGTGGTCACGCAGAGGCTCGCCCGTGGAGTTCAGGCTCTCGAAAATCTGCTGCGCATTGGCGCCGGTGCCCAGCGAAATGGCGACGTGTTCCAGCCGCTGGAGTCCGCGCCAGACCCGCGCGACATCATCCGCGGCAATCTGACTGCGAAAGAACGCGTAGTTGTCGGCGAAACGGGAGGGCGCGGTGACACCGTCGGCGGCACCGACCACCACCTCCCGGAAGGGCCCTGCCCACTCACGGTGAGGCCGAAGCTTCGTCTCACCGGTTGCGCGATGAAGGAGCACGCACTCGAGCTCGTCAGCAAGGACGGCGTCTTCACCGCGGATCGTGTGGAACAGGGCAGCAACCAGGAGCATCAACGTCGTGATGCGTTGCTGCCCGTCGATGAGCACCCATTCGTCCGCGCTCTCACCCGACGGTGTACTGGACGAATCGGCAGCGCTGAGAATCGACCCGATGAAGTGCATCTGGTCGTCATCCCGATCGGCTACCGCACGGATGTCGCTCAGCAGCTGTTCGCATCCGCCGATGTCCCACCGGTACTGCCGCTGATACACCGGAACGACGATCGTCGCCTGCGCCGACGCCAACCACGCGACCGTGTTCACGGCGTGAGCGCGGATGTTCGTCGCGGTGATCATCGAGTGTCTCCTCCGGCTGTATGGACGACCTCGACGAGTCTAATAATCACGGCGCGGATGCCCAGGTTCCCGCGCAGAGCCGGAGGTAGGGTTACCTAAGTTGGGCCTGTAAAAACGCGCTGGCTCACCGACCGAAAGGCACAGACCCTATGGGTTACATCAAGAGCGCCGCTCTCGACGAGACCGGCTTCGTCGTCCTCGACAGTTACAACGAGCCCGTCGATCCGAAGGAATGGCTCGACATCGAATACGTGGACTGGAAGTCCTCGGGTGACACCCGATTCGCTCCCCTCGCCTCGGCCAAGGGCGAGATCGAGTGCAACGGCTTCTGGAATCACCAGCCGCCCCGCACCGACAAGGACGGCGTCTGGATCGATTCCCAGACCGAACTTGCTCCCACTCTCACTGCACGGGCGAAGGAGCCGGGTGCGAACGTGGGCCGGTGCCGCATCATCGAGCTGCAGCCGAACTCGTACGCCGACTGCCTGTACAACCTGCACCAGGACGACAATAACCGCCTGAACCCCGACGGCACCGGCTGGGTGGTTCGTGGTTTCTTCAATCTGACCGACGACAAGGACAGCTACTTCGTCCTTCGTGAGAACCGCACCGACCCGAGCATCGAGTACCGCATAGCGCTTCCCGCCGGCGCCCAGCTGATCGTCGACACGCAGCGCCTCTGGCACGCTGTCCACCATCAGGGAGATAAGCCGCGCTACTGCCTCATTACCTCGTGGACATCGGGCCCCGAGCTCGACGCCTATATCGAGAAGTACCACGGCAAGCCCACCACCGACTACTACCCGGTCTCGGAGGAGATTCGCGAAGCCGGCCAGGCCGAGCAGGCGCGCCGGGATGCAGCCCGTGCCGCCTACTACGCAGCAAAGGGCCAGAAGGAGAAGCTCGCCATGAGCGAGGCCTGACCGACGCCGACGAAGACCCCCGTCCGCCGATGGACAGGGGTCTTCGTCGTTACACGCTGGGATCGATCGGGACGGCTCGCGCGTGCGCAGCGAGGCTCTGCGTGGGGTCAAGGCGATCAAGAATGATTCCCGCGATCTCGCGCAGCTGCGCCTGCTGGGTTGGGGAGAGCGCGTCGAGCACGAAAGAGCGCACGTTGGCCACGTGCCCTGGTGTCGCCGCGATGACCTTGCGGCGACCGGCGCTGGTGAGTTCGACATCCGTCGCACGCGCGTCATCGCGCGCCGGGAGGCGCCGAACGAATCCTCGCTCTTCCAGCCGCGAGATGACATGCGACAGACGAGGAAGCGTGGCGTTCGACTCGATCGCCAAGGTACTCATCCGCAGTGTGCGCCCATCGCTGAGTGCCAGCAGCGAGAGGACGAAGTAGTCGAAGTGACTGAGCTGCTCGTCTCGCTTCAGTTGCGTGTCCAGCTGTTTGGGGAGCAGCTCGAGCACGGCAACGAGCGGAACCCAGGTGGCCCGCTCCTCGGCCGTGAAAGATCGGGTTCTGTGCATTCCGCGATTCTACGGGAATAGTTGTTGCTACAACTATGTTGAGCAGTGACGTAGCTCGCGAGGGCTATCCACCTCCCGCCGGAACGCGGGGACTCTCAGAAAAGGTCAGGGAACATCATGAGCACGATCACCATCTTCGGCAGTGGAAACATGGGCGGGGCCATCGCCGGCGTCCTCGCGCGCGGCGGCGCGTCGATCCAACACATCGTCAGCGGTGACACGGACGCAACGATCGAGGGCGACCTCGTCATCCTCGCCGTTCCCTTTGGCGCGCTCGAGACGATCGCCGCAACCTACGGCGAGCAGCTGACGGGAAAGACCGTCGTCGACATCTCGAACCCGCTCAACTTCGAGACCTTCGACTCGCTCGTGGTGCCGGTCGGCTCGTCTGCTGCAGCTGAGCTCCAGAAGGCCCTGCCTGGCGCACATGTCCTCAAGGCCTTCAACACCAACTTCGCAGCAACCCTGGCGGCTGGAAAGGTCGGAACCGAGCCGACAACCGTGCTGGTTGCCGGAGACGACGCCGACGCGAAAGCTGCCTTGATCAACGCTGTCACCGCCGGTGGGCTTGCAGCGCTTGACGCCGGAGCTCTGGCGCGTGCGCACGAGCTCGAGGCGATCGGCTTCCTCCAGCTGACACTGGCGGCCTCCGAGAAGATCAGCTGGACCGCGGGCTTCGCGGTCGTCCAGTAACGGCTCCGGGCAACAGGAACGAAAGGTTCGGTATGTCTGACAAGCTCGCGGCAGCAACCCACATGGGAGCGGTCACTCTGAGGGTCGGGGACCTGGATGCGATGATCCGTTACTACACCGAGGCGGTGCCGCTCCAGCTTCTCAGCCACGCCGGGCCAACCGCCATGCTGGGGCGCGGCGGCGTCCCCGTGCTGGTCCTTGTTCACACGCCCGAGCTGCGCCACGCCGCTTCCGGGCAGGCGGGCTTGTATCACACGGCGATATTGTTCGAGACCGAAGCTGCACTCGCTTCGGCAGTGGCATCGGTCGCACGTCGGGCACCCGGAACGTTCACCGGCAGTGCTGATCACCTCGTCAGCAAGGCCTTCTACTTCACGGATCCTGAGGGCAATGGTGTCGAGTTGTATTGGGACCGCGCCCGAACGCAGTGGTCCTGGAGGCACGGACAGGTCGAGATGGACACGCTCTTGCTCGACCCACATCAGTTCCTACGCGAGCACCTCAGTGGCCCGGTCGTCGAGCCTGACAACATCCGTTCGGCTCGAGTCGGGCACGTCCATCTCAGCGTCGGAGACGTACGAACAGCGCGTGATTTCTATGTCGACCGGCTGGGGTTCGATGCCACGCTGGACTTCCACGGCTCGGCGCTGTTCGTCTCCGCCGGTGGCTACCACCACCACATGGCGATGAACGTGTGGAACAGCCGAGGAGCCGGCCGGCGTAACCCCGCGCTGGGCCTCGGTGAAGTCAACATCCTCGTCCCTTCTCGTGACGATCTCGGCGCTCTCGATGAACGGATGCGCCACCACGGTGTCGACGTGGCCGATGACGGCGCGACTCTTGCCTTCGAGGATCCTTGGGCTAATTCGATCCGGGTGGCACCGGTCGTCTAGCGCCACCACGCTGAGCGGACCCATCCAGCTCGGCACACAGGAAAACCCCCGGGACTCCGGGGGTTTTCGTTGTTGGTGGTGCGCGATACTGGGATCGAACCAGTGACCTCTTCCGTGTCAGGGAAGCGCGCTACCGCTGCGCCAATCGCGCCTAAAAGGCTATTCAGTTGTCATGCGAGGTGGCGACGGGATTCGAACCCGTGTAAACGGCTTTGCAGGCCGGTGCCTAGCCGCTCGGCCACGCCACCGTGTGTGGTTCGACCCACGTGTCGTGCTCCCGAAGGAAGCCCCGCACTCGAGCGGATGACGAGACTCGAACTCGCGACCCTCACCTTGGCAAGGTGATGCGCTACCAACTGCGCTACATCCGCATTGCACCACCGTGTGGCGCTTGATCGACTTTAGTCGAGAATCGCCGCCGCGCAAAACTGAAACGGCTCTGCGCGTGTCGAGGCGCGCGGTCGTGTGCCGGACCAGGAATCCGGTAGGATCGAGACTCGGCCCGCGAGGGTCTTGGGCGATTGGCGCAGTTGGTAGCGCGCTTCCTTCACACGGAAGAGGTCATCAGTTCGAGTCTGGTATCGCCCACCACACTCAGCATCAACGGCGTCTCTCTGCATCCCAGCCGTAGCGGCGGCGCAGCGCGTTGGCGACCAGCACAAACCGGTCAAGATCCAGCGCTGCCGCCTCACGACGCATCCCGTGATGATGCTCGCTGTAGAGCTGCTCGATGTCGACCCAGGAAGATCTCCCCCGCGCATCCCACGGCCCCGAGCCGATCGCAACATAGTCCCGATCCCCGTCGTGCGACTGACTGGTCAATCGCACCGCAAACACGTGGTCCGAATCCTGCCTGCCGATTACGAGAACCGGACGATCTTTGCCCCGTCCGTCGCCCTCGATGTAAGGCACCCAGGTCCACACGATCTCGCCGGCGTCGGCGTCCCCGTCCGGTTCGGGTGCATAGCTGATCGTGAGACCGTGTGCGCCAGGTGGCGCGATGAGCCGTGTCCGGATCGCCAGGGGCAGCGCATCTCGTGCGGCGTCCGTGCCCACGGATGCGTGCCGCGAGGGCGTGAGCGCGCGGACAACTCTGCGCACAAGCGACGACAGCTGACTCACGAGGTCACCCTAACCGCCGAAGACGCGAAGAAACGCCTCAGGGGCGCCGCGAATGAGTCGCGACGCCCCTGAGGGCTCTGAAGGAGAGTCGTAGCTTACTTCTCGACAGTCTCGTAGGCGTAGCCCTCTTCGCCGTGAACCGAAACGTCCACGCCGGCGAGCTCGTCCTCGTTCTTGATACGGAAACCGATCGTCTTCTCGATCGCGAAGCCCAGAATCCAGGCGACGACGAAGGAGTAGACCAGAACACCCACTGCGGCAATCAGCTGAAGCACGATCTGCTCGTAGTTCCCGCCGACGAACAGACCGGTCTCGGTCGCGAAGAACCCGAGGTAGAGCGTACCGATGAGACCGCCGACGAGGTGAACGCCGACCACGTCCAGCGAGTCGTCATAGCCGAGCTTCCACTTGAGCTCGATGGCGAACGCGCAGATGACACCCGTGACGAGGCCCAGAAGAAGCGCCCACCCCGGTGTGAGGTTTGCACATGCCGGGGTGATGGCAACAAGACCGGCAACCGCACCGGATGCGGCGCCCACCGAGGTCGCCTTGCCGTCCTTGAACTTCTCGACGATGAGCCAACCGATGATGGCTGCTGCGGTCGCACCGAGGGTGTTCACGATGATGAGACCGACGGACGAGTCCTCCGTGCCGAGGAGGCCGAACGTGCCCTCAGCGCCGGCGTTGAAGCCGAACCAGCCGAACCACAGGATCGATGCTCCGAGCATGACCAGGGGAACGCTGTGCGGCTTGTTGATGCCCTTCTGGAAGCCGATGCGCTTACCGAGGACAAGCGCCAGGGCGAGGGCAGCAGCACCCGCGTTGATGTGAACGGCAGTACCACCCGCGTAGTCGATGACGCTCGTGGAGAAACCAAAGGTCTCGCCAAGACCCATGATCCAGCCACCACCCCAGACCCATGCGGCCACGGGGAAGTACACCACGGTCGCCCAAACGCCGGCGAAGATCATCCACGACCCGAACCGCGCGCGGTCAGCGATCGCACCCGAGATCAGAGCCACGGTGATGATCGCGAAGGTGGCACCGAACGTCGCCCCCACAAGCGTGTCGCTATCTGCTCCCCCGAGACCGAAGTCCGAGAACGGGTTGCCTGCGAACTCCCAGGTGCTCGAGACGGCAGACATGTTGAAGCCGTACAGAATCCAGAGAACGCTCACGAGACCGAGCGCCCCGAAGCTCATCATCATCATGCTGACGACGCTCTTGGCCTTGACCAGGCCTCCATAGAAGAACGCCACGCCCGGCGTCATAAACAACACCAGGGCCGTCGCGGCGACGGACCAGGCGAGATTTCCAGCATCCATTGAGAATCCTCAATTCGTGTCGTGTGTCAAAAGTTGCACCGAAGCGGGTAGTCGGGCACTTGCGGAGCCAGTCTCGCGGCGACCGGTTTCGACCAGAGGGTGCCCTGTGTTTCGCGTCTGTTACACGACCTGCGCTCAGGTAAACATCAGGTTTCGTGTGACCCCGAGGTCACCACGAAATTCACGCGAGAGTCGAAGCGACCAGGCGCGAGATCGCGCGGAGGTACTTCTTGCGGTATCCGCCGGCCAGCATCTCGTCAGGAAAGACCCGGTCCAGGGTGATGCCGGTCGCGCGAATCGGGATCTGCGCGTCGTAGATGCGGTCAACCAGTGCGACGAATCGGAGAGCCGCGGACTGGTCGGTGAAGACTTCTACGTCGCGAAGGCCGACGAGGGATACCCCCTCGATCAAGCGGATATAGCGCGACGGGTGGACGCGCGCCAGCTGAGCGACGACGTCCTCGAAGGCGTCGTCGCTCACGATCCCATCACCGGATGCTGATGCGATTGCCTCTTCATAGTCGGCAACGTCCAGGGACACCGCGTGTCCGTCGACATCCCGGTGACGGTAGTCGGTTCCATCGATCCGAATGGTCTGGAAGCTCTCGGCCATCGCATGGATCTCACGCAGGAAGTCCTGCGCGGCGAATCGCCCCTCTCCCAGCGCATTGGGCGGGGTGTTGGATGTCGCCGCAAGCCGGGTGCCCGTGGCCACCAGTCCGCCCAGGAGTCGTGTCATGACCATCGTGTCGCCGGGGTCATCGAGCTCGAACTCGTCGATGCACAGCAGGTCGGCCCCGGTGAAGAGCTTGACGACGTTCTGGTAGCCAAGTGCCCCGACCAGCGCCGTGTACTCGATGAACGATCCGAAGTACTTCCGACGCACGGGCATCGCATGGTAGATCGCAGCGAGCAAGTGCGTCTTGCCGACACCGAATCCGCCGTCCAGGTACACGCCGGGCTTGAGCTCGGGCTGCTTCGGTCGGCGCCGGAACAGACCTCCGCGTGCTGCCTCCGGGCGCCCGCCGGCGAAGGCGACAAGAAGCTCCTTCGCCTCCTGCTGAGAGGGGAAAGCCGGGTCGGCGCGGTACGACTCGAACGACGCATGGGCGAACTGCGGTGGGGGCGTGAGCGCCGCCACCATCTGGTCGCCGGAGAGCTCGGGTGCGCGCGTTGCGAGGTGGACGATGCCGGTGGGGCCGGATGCTGGCATGGGTAGCTTCCGCGGAGGAGGCGGATGCGGGCGTGCCGCGTGCCGCCTAGAGTCGGGGAGGGCGGGAGGACCCTCCTACTTTACGCGGGGTGTCGCCACACCCCGCGCACCCGGAGGCTCCCCGACCGAGTTCCACGGGCCCAGAGAGGATCTCTCCATGATCGTGACCGAACTGTCGCCACGAACCCTCGACACGATCGACATCGACGACGACCGTGACGCAGCGCGTGCGTGGATCGCCGCGCGTTACGGCTCCGCAGATCCGGACTCCGTGCGGCTGAACATGATCACCTCGCTCACCGGGTCCGCCGTCGGCGCCGACGGTACGAGTGAGACCCTCACCGGCGGGGCAGACCGGCTCATTCTCAGCGCAATCCGTGGGGCCGCGGATGCCGTGATCGTCGGGGCTCAGACGGTGCGCGCCGAGGGCTATCTCCTCCCCCGGTCGGCGGCTCTCGCTGTCGTGACCCGCTCCGGCTCGTTGGAGGGGCTCCGGATGCCTGACGAGGTGGACCAGCCTCTCATCGTCCTGTGCCCCGCATCCCGGACCGAGCACGTGGAAGCAACTGTCGCTCACCTTTCCGCCCAGGTCGTGGGACTCCCTACCGACGAGCCCACGCCGGCGCTCGTGGTCGGTGCTCTCCGGGACCTGGGCCTGCGTCACCTCGTCTGTGAGGGCGGCCCGTCACTGGCCCGACAGTTCGCGGAATCAAGAATCATCGACGAATACTGCATCACGGTTGCACCGGCGCTGACGCCGGTGGAGCATCCGTTTCTGAGCATCCACGACGCCGTCGAGACAGAACTCGCCGGTCACCTCGTCGACGAGGAGGGATTCACCTATCTGCGTCTACGCGCTCGCTGACGAACCCTCGCTGGGTCAGCCACCGCGTGATCCGGCCCGTCCAGCGCTCCTGGTCGTAGTTCCACAGCTTGGTGTGACGAGCCACGCTGAAGACGTCGAGCTCCACGAGGTCGGGACGCGCGACCACGAGGTCGTGGGAAGCATCCGAGGGGACGAAGCCGTCATCGTCGCTGTGGAGGATGAGTATCGGATGCCGGAGCTCCGCCGAGCGGGCGAGCACGTCGAGGCGACGGAACGGAATCGCAGCGCCCGCGCCGGTGAGCGCCGTCGCCCAATCAGCACCGAGCACGGTGATCGCCAGGCGCGTGACTGCCGGAGGCAGCTTCATGAGCCGCGCCTGGTAGTCGAGCACGATCCGCCAGTCGACCACGGGTGAGTCGAGGATGAGACCCACGATGAGGTCGCGATGCGCGGAGTTCAGGGCAAGTTGCAGCGCAATAGCACCACCCATCGACCATCCCATGATGATGACCCGCTTCGCGCCTCTCCGGCGGGCGAACCCCACCGCGGCGTCCACGTCGCGCCACTCGGTGGCACCGAGTGTGTAGGTGCCCGAGCGGCTCCGAGGCGCCTCGCCATCATTACGATACGAGACGACCAACGATGTGATTCCCAACCCGTGGAAGATCGGGACGGCGCGTAGGCACTCCGCTCGTGTGGCGCCACGCCCGTGCACCTGAATCACCCAGATCTCACCCTCGCCGGCGGGAAACAACCAGGCGGGGCAGGGTCCGAGCGCCGAACCGACCAGCTCCGGACTGACGGGCAGATGCAGTTCTTCGGGACGCTCGTAGTACCACCCGCTGAAGGCGGCATCCCTGACGATCCGAGCCTGGGGACCGACATGAGTGAGAAGCTTGCGCTTGACCGTGTCGGCCGTCTCCGACAGCACGGATCCGAGTTTGAGGTAGCGCTCTGTTCCCGTGGTGAACAGGCCATACCGGCCAGCCAACTCGGTGTCGGGAGTGCGCGTGAGCGTGATGGTCTGGGCGGACGTATCAAGCTCGAGGATGCGGCAATCGGGGATCCGAGCTGCCGGCGTGACGACTTTCCTTGCCATACGTACGGCAATACCGCCCCACAGTGCGAGGACAGCGCCGAGGGCCATCGAGATCGCCGCGAGAGCCGCTTTGACGATAACGACGTACTGTGGGGAGGCGGCGCGCCTGGACTCGACCATGGGGTCCTCACTCTAGTCTGTCGGGGTGACCGGAGACCTTCTGTCGGGGGTGGCGTTCGACGACGTGGCCGCGGTGATTCGCGAGGCCACCTTCCGTGACGACCTCACGGTCCGCGAGATTCCCGCACCGACCGGCCTTGCTCCTCACGCCCTCGCTCTGGCCGCTGACGTGAGGCCCGAGGCAGCCGGCACCGACTCAGCGTACGGAACGGGTCGCTTCATCCTGTTACATGACCCGGACGAGCCCTCCCAGTGGAATGGCGCCTGGCGCATCGTGTGCTTCGCGCAGGCGCCGCTCGAGCCTGAGATCGGCATGGACGCGCTGTTGGCGGATGTGACCTGGTCGTGGCTCACGGACGCCCTGCAGGCACACGCCGCTACCTATCACTCCCCCTCAGGCACCGCGACGAAGACCCTCTCGAAGGGATTCGGGAGCCTTGCCGACGAGGGCGATGGCGCGCAGATCGAACTTCGCGCCTCATGGACGCCGACCGCGAACCTCGACGCGCACGTCGAGGCGTGGGCAGAGCTGGTCTGCATGCTCGCGGGACTTCCCCCCGGATCTGAGCAGATCGCAACGGTGACGTCCCGCAGGGTGAGCCGTGGCTGAGTACACCGTGATCACAGACGCAGACGCCCTCCGTGCCGCGGCTGCGCACCTCGCTGCTGGCACAGGTCCCGTGGCCGTCGACGTCGAGCGCGCCTCGGGGTTCCGCTACTCGCAGCGCGCCTATCTTGTTCAGGTCTTCCGCCGCGGCGCGGGCGTGATTTTGATCGACCCGCCAGCGGTCGGTACGGACTTCTCGTCACTGCAGCAGGCAATCGGTGACGTCGAGTGGGTGTTTCACGCCGCCAGCCAGGACTTGCCCTCGCTGCGCGAGCTGAGCCTCGAACCCCCGACGATTTTCGACACCGAACTGGCATCGCGACTCCTCGGACGAGAGCGTGTAGGCCTCGGGGCCGTCGTCGAAGAGACCCTCGGTATCACTCTCGCGAAAGCGCACTCTGCCTCCGACTGGTCGACACGTCCGCTTCCGCAAGCCTGGCTCGAGTACGCGGCGCTCGATGTGGAGTATCTCATCGACGTGCGCGACATCCTTGTCCAGCAGCTCGCGGACGCCGGCAAGACAGAGTTCGCTGCGCAGGAGTTCTCTGCCGTTCTCACCCGGGAGCCCAAACCTCCGCGGGAGGATCCCTGGCGTCGGCTCAGCGGTCTCCATACCGTGCGCGGGCGTCGGGGGCTCGCGATCGCGAGGGCGCTGTGGCTCGCTCGCGAAGAACTCGCCGTCACGCAGGATGTCTCACCCGGGCGCCTCGTCCCCGACCGGGCTCTGGTCGCCGCGATCCTGGCAGATCCGAAGACCAAGCAGCAGCTCGCAGCCGTGAAGGAGTTCACAGGCAGAGCCAGCCGCTCCGAGCTCGATCGATGGTGGGCAGCGTTCGAGGCGGGACGCGCCGACCTCGACCTGCCACCCGAGCGGGTGCGCAACACCGACACGATCCCGCCGGTGAGGGCGTGGGCTGACCGAGCGCCGGAGGCCGACGCTCGACTCAAGGCAGCCAAGCCTGCGATCGACGAGGTCGCGCAGTCGCTGCACATGCCGGTCGAGAACCTTCTCACCCCAGAGCTGCTGCGACGCGTCGCCTGGGCTCCACCGGCTGTCATCGGCGCCGACGGAATCGGCAAAGCCCTGGCTGAACTCGGTGCACGACCGTGGCAGATTGAGCAGACTGCACAGGTGATCGCCGAAGCCTTTGTGGAATCCGGTCAACCCTCTCCAGAGGCCTCCGAGAGCGCTTCGTAGGTTCGACCCAACCGATTCCGCGCCGTTTTGACGCCTTCCTAGGCTGGCGTCATTCCCAATCCTTGGAGGCAGAGTGGCCGAAATGTCGGACGTCTTCTTCGTCGACGGTATGCGCACCCCGTTCGGGCGCGCGGGCGAGAAGGGCATGTACTGGAACACCCGGGCTGACGACCTGGCGGTCAAGGCGATCATCGGGCTGATGGAGCGCAATCCTGACGTACCGAAAGAGCGCATCGACGATGTGGCGATCGCTGCGACGTCACAGACCGGCGATCAAGGACTGACGCTCGGTAGGTCTGCGGCGATCCTTGCCGGATTGCCGATGACCGTTCCGGGGTTCGCAATTGACCGGATGTGCGCGGGCGCGATGACGAGCGTCACCACGATGGCTGGTTCGATCGGTTTCGGCATGTACGACCTCGCGCTCGCAGGCGGTGTGGAGCACATGGGGCGTCATCCGATCGGCTCCAACGCTGACCCTAACCCGCGCTTCGTCGCGGAGAAGATGGTGGACCCCGGCGCATTGAACATGGGCGTCACGGCCGAACGCCTCCATGACCGGTTCCCGCAGCTCACCAAGGAGCGCGCGGATCGGTTCGGCATGCAGAGCCAGCTGAAGGCGCAGGCAGCATACGACTCCGGAAAGATCCAGCCGGATCTCGTCTCCGTGGCGATCAAGAACGCTGACGGCGCCTGGGGGCTCGCCACCGAGGATGAGGGCCGACGTCCCGAGACGACGATGGAAGGTCTCGCAGCACTGAAGACCCCCTTCCGCCCGCACGGGCGCGTTACCGCGGGCACCTCATCACCGCTCACAGATGGCGCGACGATGGGACTGCTGGCCAGCGGCGACGCGGTCAAGCAGTTCGGCCTTGCACCCAAGATGCGACTGGTGTCTTTCGCCTTCGCGGGAGTGCAGCCTGAAATCATGGGCATCGGGCCGATCCCCTCGACCGAGAAGGCGCTTCAGAAGGCCGGTCTCACGATCGATGACATCGGACTGTTCGAACTCAATGAGGCCTTCGCTGTGCAGGTGCTGTCGCTGCTCGATCACTTCGGAGTGGCGGATGACGACCCTCGCGTAAACCAGTGGGGCGGCGCCATTGCCCTCGGCCACCCCCTCGCGGCATCCGGCGTGCGCCTGATGATTCAGCTTGCGGCGCAGTTCGCCGAGCGCCCCGACGTCCGGTACGGGCTCACCGCCATGTGTGTGGGCCTCGGACAGGGTGGCTCGGTCATCTGGGAAAACCCCCACTACGACGGCAAGAAGAAGAAGTAGGAGTTCGCCGCCATGACCAACTACGACGAGATCGACTTCTCGCCGCTCGATGCCCTCGCCGACGGTGAGGTCATCACGCACTCGTTCGTGACTGACGTGCGTCTGGCCTCCGGCAAGACGCTCGCGCTCATCACCCTGGACAACGGACGCGATCACACCCGGCCCAACACACTCGGACCGGCAACACTCAAGGAGCTCGGTGCGACTCTCGACACCCTCACGGCGCGCGCTGCGGCCGGTGAGATCCACGCTGTCGCTATCACGGGCAAGCAGTACATTCTTGCGGCTGGCGCCGACCTGAGTGATGTCTCGCGGGTTCCTTCGGCCGAGATCGCAAAGCTCATTGCGCAGCGGGGCCATCAGGTTCTGGGGAAACTCTCGAGCCTCGGGGTCCCGAGCTTCGCATTCGTGAACGGCCTCGCGCTCGGCGGCGGGCTCGAGATCGCATTGAACTCCACGTATCGCACGGTGGATGCTTCGGCGGCCGCTATCGCGCTCCCCGAGGTGTTCCTGGGCATCATCCCGGGGTGGGGCGGGGCATACCTCCTCCCGAACCTCATCGGCATTGAGAACGCGCTCGAAGTCGTCGTGTCCAACCCGCTCAAGCAGAACCGGGTGCTCAAGCCCCAGCAGGCCTATGACCTCGGCATCACGGATGCGATCTTCCCCGCGGCCAACTACCTCGAGGACTCGCTGCGGTGGGCAGATGGCGTCCTGACCGGCTCCGTCAAGGTCGAACGCAAGAACGAGCCGGGCAAGATCGAGCGTCTCACCAAGTGGCCGATCGCCATCAAGATGGCGCGCGGGATGCTGGAGAGCCGCATCGGCACGGTGCCCCGCTCCCCTTATGTCGCACTCGACCTGCTTGATAAGGCCAAGGGCGGCACGAAAGCAGAGGGCTTCGCCCGCGAAGATGAGGCGCTGACCGATCTCATCACCGGTGATCAGTTCGCGGCATCCATGTATGCGTTCGACCTTGTTCAGAAGCGCGCTAAACGCCCCGTCGGTGCGCCCGACAAGGCACTGGCAAAGAAGGTGCAGAAGGTCGGGATCATCGGGGCAGGACTCATGGCCAGCCAGTTCGCGCTGCTGTTCGTGCGCAAACTCCAGGTTCCCGTCCTGATCACCGACCTCGATCAGGCGCGCGTCGATAAGGGACTCGCCTACATCCACGACGAGATCGGCAAGCTCGAGCAGAAGGGGCGACTCGACGGGGATGCCGCGAATCGCCTGCGCGCACTCATTCACGGCACCACGGACAAGAGTGAGTACGCCGACTGCGACTTCGTGATCGAGGCGGTCTTCGAAGAGGTCGGAGTCAAGCAGCAGGTGTTCGGTGAGATCGAGAAGATCATCGCCGACGACGCGATTCTCGCGACCAACACCTCCTCGTTGTCTGTGGAGGAGATCGGTGAGAAGCTCGAGCACCCCGAGCGACTCGTGGGGTTCCACTTCTTCAACCCGGTCGCGGTAATGCCACTGATCGAGATCGTGAAGACACCGACCACCGACGAGGCGGCTCTTTCGACCGCGTTCGTCGTCGCCAAGGGGCTGGGCAAGAACGCTGTCCTCACCGCCGACGCCCCGGGCTTCGTCGTCAACCGTCTTCTCGCGAAGGTCATGGGCGAGGCTGCTCGGGCCGTGTACGAAGGCACGCCGCTGCTCACGGTCGAGAAGGCCTTCGGCCCACTGGGCCTGCCTATGACGCCGTTCCAGCTCATCGATTTGGTGGGCTGGAAGGTCGCCGCACACGTGCAGGACACAATGGCTTCCGCGTTCCCGGAGCGCTTCTACGCCAACGAGAACTTCCACCAGCTGGCTGAGCTGCCGCAGGTTGTCGACAAGGACAAGAACGGCAAGGTCACCGGCTGGACGAAGGCCGCCGAGAAGATCCTCAAGCCTGCTGTGGGCACTGCGCCGGCAGGCGAAGACGAGATTCTGCGCCGCGTGCAGGACGGGCTGGCACAGGAGATCCGCATCATGCTCGATGAGGGTGTCGTGCCCGAGGTCGAAGACATCGATCTCTGCCTGATCCTCGGTGCCGGCTGGCCCTTCATCGACGGCGGTGCCTCGCCGTACCTCGACCGCGAAGGGGCGTCTCAGCGCGTCTTTGGGGGCACCTTCCACGAACCGCCCATCCGAGGAATCGCCGCCGTCTGATCAGACCGCACACGAGAGAGGGGGCCCGGCTGGATCAGCCGGGCCCCCTCTCTCGTTGGCATTGCCTCGTCAGTCGCGGCGTTCCGCGAACTCGGCGATGAGATCGGCGCCGTTCTCGGCACGGCGTGCAATCGGAATCCTCGTCCCGAGGACCTGCGCGACGACATCCTGGGCGATCTTGCTGGCGACGAGCCCGGCATCCTCGAGGATCTGCTCGCGGGTCGCATGAGCGATGAACTCGTCGGGAAGCCCGAGTTCATCGACAGCAGTGTCGACGCCAGCCTCCCGCAGGACCTGGCGCACGCGCGTCCCGATCCCGCCGACCCGGATGCCGTCCTCGATCGTGATCACGAGGCGGTGTGCCGCCGCGAGATCGATCACAGACGGCTGCACCGGGATCACCCAGCGGGGGTCGATGACAGTCGCACCGATCCCTTGGGCACGTAGTCTGGTCGCGACGTCCATCGCAATGTGTGCCATCGGTCCGATGCCGATCAGAAGGACGTCTTCCGCTCCCCCGCGGGCGAGCACATCAACGCCATCCTCGAGGCGTTCGACCGCGGGGAGATCCGGAAGCACTGATCCCTTCGGGAAGCGCACAACGGTCGGTGCATCCGATACCGCAACCGCCTCGCGGAACTCTTCGCGCAGACGCTCCGCGTCCCGCGGAGCAGCGATCCGGATGTTCGGAACAAGCTGGAGCATAGCGAGGTCCCACACGCCGTGGTGGCTCGGGCCGTCCGGCCCAGTGACCCCGGCGCGGTCGAGGACGAATGTGACCCCAGCGCGGTGCAGTGCGACATCCATCATGACCTGATCGAACGCGCGGTTCATGAAGGTCGCGTACACGGCGACGACCGGGTGCAGACCCCCGAAGGCCAGACCAGCGGCGGAGGCCACAGCGTGCTGCTCAGCGATGCCGACGTCATAGACCCGCTGCGGAAAACGCTCAGCGAACGGCTGCAGGCCGGTGGGCCGCAACATCGCAGCGGTGATGGCGATGACGTCCTCGCGCTCGGAACCGAGCTCCACGAGCTCCTGGGCGAAGACGTCGGTCCAGGCCGATGCACCTGATCCGCCGACGGGCTCGCCCGAAACGGGGTCGATCTTGCCGACTGCGTGGAATTGATCGGCGACGTCTCGAAGGGCCGGCTCGTAACCGCGCCCCTTCTCGGTGATCGCGTGCACGATGACGGGAGCGCCGTGTTCCTTCGCAAGCTCGAGCGTCTCGATCAGCATCGGCAGGTCATGCCCGTCGATCGGGCCGAGGTACTTGATGTCGAGATTCGAGTACAACGCCTCGTTGTTCGTGAACCGGGAAAGAAAACCCCGGGTTCCGCCCCGGACACCTCGGTAGAAGGCGCGAGCTGCAGGGCCGAGCCTGCTGGAGATCCGGTCGGAACGCTTGCGCAGCGTTTCATAGCTGGATGCCGTGCGCACGCGATTCAGATAACGTGCCATGCCGCCGATCGTCGGCGCGTACGAGCGTCCGTTGTCATTGACGACGATCACCAGATTGCGGTCGTTGTCGTCGGAGATGTTGTTGAGCGCTTCCCAGGTCATGCCGCCCGTGAGCGAGCCGTCACCGACGACGGCAACCACGTGGCGGTCACGCCGCCCTGTGCGGGCGAACGCCCGCGAGATTCCGTCAGCCCAGCTGAGCGAACTTGAGGCGTGCGACGACTCGACGACGTCGTGCTCACTCTCCGAACGCTGCGGGTAGCCGGCAAGGCCGCCACGGCTGCGCAGCTGCGAAAAGTCCTGGCGCCCCGTGAGGAGCTTGTGTACGTACGACTGGTGCCCGGTGTCGAAGATGATCGGATCATCGGGGGATGAGAACACACGGTGCAGGGCGATGGTGAGTTCCACCACTCCGAGGTTCGGTCCGAGGTGGCCGCCCGTACGCGCGACATTCTCGATAAGAAACGCGCGCACTTCTTCGGCAAGGTCGCACAGCTGATCCGTCGTGAGAGCGTCCAGATCCCGTGGCGAGCGGATCGTGGGCAGCAAAGCCATCTCACTCCTCCCGTCGGGTGGCAATCCAGCCGGTGCCATCTCGCAAGTCTATCGAGGCGCCGACGGGGCGGGATCGAGCACTCCCGTGTCTCGACCCCGCCCCTCGGCTACGCTCCAGCCTCAGACGAGCGAGCGCAGCACGTACTGGAGGATCCCGCCGTTGCGGTAGTAGTCAGCCTCACCCGGCGTGTCGATGCGAACGATCGCGTCGAACTCGACAGTCTGCTTGCCCTCGGGCGAGAACTCGCTCGGCTCGGCCGTGACACGCACGGTCTTGGGAGTCACGCCCTCGTTGAGCTGCTCGAGGCCGGTGATACTGATGACCTCGGTGCCGTCCAGGCCGAGCGACTTCCAGCTCTCTCCGGCGGGGAACTGCAGCGGCACGACACCCATTCCGATCAGGTTCGAGCGGTGGATACGCTCGAAGCTTTCGGTGATGACGGCCTTCACGCCGAGCAGGTTGGTTCCCTTGGCCGCCCAGTCGCGTGACGAGCCAGAGCCGTACTCCTTGCCGCCGAACACGACGAGCGGGATTCCCTGCGCCTGGTAGTTCATGCTCGCGTCGTAGATGTACGACTGCGGGCCGCCCTCCTGGGTGAAGTCGCGGGTGTAGCCGCCCTCGACGATCTGACCGTCGTTGACGGCTGCCACGAGCTCGTTCTTCAGTCGAATGTTGGCGAAGGTACCGCGGATCATGACTTCGTGGTTGCCGCGGCGCGACCCATAGGAGTTGAAGTCCTTCTGCGCGACGCCGTGCTCGGCGAGGTACTGAGCGGCAGGTGTGCCGGCTTTGATGTTGCCGGCGGGACTGATGTGATCGGTTGTCACCGAGTCACCGAGGGTGGCCATCACGCGAGCTCCCCGAATGTCGCTCACGGGGGTGAGCTCCATCGTCATGCCGTCGAAGTACGGGGCCTTGCGAACGTAGGTGGAGTTCGGATCCCATTCGAACTGCGCGGCATCCGGCGTGGGAAGGCTGCGCCAGCGCTCGTCACCGTCGAACACCGTCGCGTACTGCTTGATGAACTGCTCCCGCGAAATGGACGAGTCGATGACCTCCTGGACCTCTTCGGTCGAGGGCCAGATGTCCTTCAGGAAGACGTCGTTCCCGTCCTGGTCCTTGCCAAGCGGGTCGGTCTCGAAGTCGAAGTTCATCGAACCGGCGAGGGCGTAGGCCACCACGAGGGGCGGAGAGGCCAGGTAGTTCATCTTGACGTCTGGGCTGATGCGACCCTCGAAGTTCCGGTTGCCCGAGAGCACCGCGGTCACCGCGAGGTCGTTGTCGTTGATCGCTGCCGAGACCTCGTCGATGAGCGGACCGGAGTTGCCGATGCAGATCGTGCAGCCGTAGCCGACCGTGTAGAAGCCGAGCCCCTCCAGCGCCTTGTCGAGGCCCGATGACTCGTAGTAGTCGGTGACAACCTTCGAGCCCGGGCCCAGGGTCGTCTTGACCCACGGCTTGCGCTTGAGGCCCTTGTCGACGGCCTTCTTCGCCAGAAGACCTGCCGCAAGCATCACCGACGGGTTCGAGGTGTTGGTGCACGAGGTGATCGCGGCGAGCGTGACCGCGCCGTTGTCGAGCAGGTAGCTCTGGCCCTCGGGAGTGGTCACCTTCACGGGCTTGGATGCGGCAGCCGGGCCGCCCGAAGAAATCAGGACATTGTGAACGTGGCCGTCCTCGTCACCGGGCTCCCCGCCCGGGTCGGATGCCGGGAACGAGCCCTGCGATTCGAGGTCGACGATGGAATCAGACGACGTCGGCGCGGCGTAGTTCAGGATGTCCTTCTCGAACTGCGCCTTCGCCTCGGAAAGCAGAATGCGATCCTGCGGGCGCTTCGGTCCGGCGATCGAGGGAACGACAGTTCCGAGATCGAGCTCCATGTACTCGCTGAAGACGAGTTCCCGCGCCGGGTCGTGCCACATCGCCTGCAGCTTGGCGTACGCCTCGACCAGGGCCACCGTCTGCTCGTCGCGGCCCGTCAGGCGCAGGTAGTCGAGCGTGACATCGTCGATGGGGAACATCGCAGCGGTCGAACCGAACTCGGGGCTCATGTTGCCGATGGTCGCGCGGTTGGCGAGCGGGACGGATGCCACACCTTCGCCGTAGAACTCGACGAACTTGCCGACCACGCCGTGCTTGCGAAGCATGTCGGTGATCGTGAGCACCACATCCGTGGCGGTCACGCCAGCCGGGATGGAGCCGGTGAGCTTGAAGCCGACGACCCGCGGAATGAGCATCGAGACCGGCTGGCCGAGCATGGCGGCCTCGGCCTCGATACCACCGACTCCCCAGCCCAGCACGCCGAGGCCGTTGACCATGGTCGTGTGCGAGTCGGTCCCGACGCAGGTGTCGGGGTAGGCGCGGAGCACACCACCGACTTCACGGTCATACACGACCTTGGCGAGGTGCTCGATGTTGACCTGGTGGACGATGCCGGTGCCGGGCGGAACGACCTTGAAATCGTCGAAGGCTGTCTGGCCCCATCGCAGGAACTGGTAACGCTCGCCGTTTCGCTCATACTCGATCTCAACGTTGCGCTCGAGTGCGTTTGGCGTGCCGAACAGATCGGCGATGACCGAGTGGTCGATCACCATCTCGGCAGGCGAGAGCGGGTTGATCTTGGCGGGGTCGCCGCCGAGGGCGGTGACGGCCTCTCGCATCGTGGCGAGGTCGACGATGCAGGGAACACCGGTGAAGTCCTGCATCACCACACGAGCGGGGGTGAACTGGATCTCAGTGTCGGGCTCGGCATCCGGGTTCCAGGAGCCGAGCGCCTGGATCTGTTCCTTCGTGACGTTCGCGCCGTCTTCGGTGCGAAGCAGGTTCTCCAGGAGCACCTTCAAGCTGAAGGGAAGCTTCTCGTACCCAGCGACCGAGTCGATCCGGAAGATTTCGTAGTCGGTCTCCCCGACTGTCAGTGTGATCTTGGCACCGAAGCTGTCAACGGTGGACATGTGTGCTCCTTCGTCGGCGGAGGCGGGAAGCCGGTCGCTCCCCATCTTGTTCGTCAGCATCAGACCCTGCCAGCAAGGCGAGCCTTACCGGCCCTGACGCGGAAAAGTATCTTGATGTCAAGATAAATGCTATCACTCGGTGCGTCGCGGATACAGCGCCCTGACCACCAGCCACGTCACGGCGATGAGGGGGGCGAACAGCGGTATCCCCATCAGCAGCTTGGTCGTTCCAAGCGCGGTGACGTCTCCCGCGAAGTACAGCGGGAGCTGAACGATGAGGCGTGCAGCAAAGAGGGCGGCCCACGCAATCGACAGCCAGAAGAAGACCCGGCGCTTGCGCGGGTCACGGCGCCACGCCGTCCCTTCGCCCATCAGGAACCCGACGGCAAGTCCGATCAGAGACCACCCCACCAAGGCCGAGATAAGGAACGCTGATCCGTAGATGGCATTCGTGACGAAGCCGAGCACGAAGTTGTCTTCGGCTCTCCCGGTCCACAGCGCGAGCGCAGCTGCGGCCGCAGCGGCGATCAGACCACCGAGCGCGGCGTTCACCGACGAGCGGGCGACCAACCGCACCACCGTGAAGACCAGCGCGAGCCCCACCGAGACGCCCAGCGCCAGCACGAGGTCACTCGTCAGCGTGTAGAGGACGAGAAAGGCAAGGCTCGGCAGGACAGATTCGAGGATGCCGCGCCAGCCGCCGATCGCAGCCCACACGGCACGACCGGTTGTGACGTCTTGCGCCGGGTCCAGACCCGCGCGACGCGCAGCTTCGCCGAGAGCAGCGCTCACAGCATCCGAGACCCGGGGCTGCTCTCCGCTCACCGAGGGAGCTGCTGAATCATCGGGCTGCGCAGCATCATCGGCATCCGGGCGCGGAGTGCTCACGTGGTACCCGGGGCTGCGGGCATCCGAAGCGGAATCAGGTCGCGCGGGGGCATCGGGGTCGTGCCCCGTACCACGACGATCGAGCGGAACAGATCCTCGACCTGCGCTGCAGCGTCCACATCGGTGGCTGCGGCGCCACCTACCACGCCACGGAGGAACCACCGGGGACCATCCACGCCGACAAAGCGAGCGATGCGCTTGCCCGCCGACGGATCAGTGCCCGCCACAACGGGAACTTCGGCCAGGAGCTCTGGGCCGAGCGGGCCGTGACGCTCCTCGACGCGACCGCCCTGCTGGCGGATCTGCGCGCGGATCTGGTCCCGCGTCTCATTCCACAATCCTGTCGATCGCGGCGCAGCGAAGGCCTGGACCTGCAGCGTGGACCCGGCATAGTCAAGTCCGACAGCCACGATGCGCTTGGTCTGCTCCTCGACCTCGAGGCGCAGATTCAGGCCCTCGCGCGGCAGGATCTTGATGGCACCGAGGTCGATGTACGGGCGCACAGCTCGCGCCTCGGCCTCATCGAAGGGGCCCGACTGCTCGCGGTCCGCGGGAGCGGACTTGGCATCCTTTTCGGGCCCGTCAGTCGAGGCATCCGGTGAACCGTCGTCGATCTGCTCCGTCATCGCGCTACGCTCCGTCCCACACCGTCAACGCTACCCCCGACGTAGCCGGTCGATCCGAACCCGCCGTTGCCACGCACACTATCGGGCAGTTCCTCCACGGGGAGGAACCGGGCAACGGTCACCGGCATGATGATCATCTGAGCGATTCGGTCACCCACCGCGATCTCGTACGGTTCACGCGCGTCGGTGTTCAAAAGGCACACCTTGATCTCGCCGCGGTAGCCGGCATCCACGGTGCCGGGCGAGTTAACAACCGTGATGCCGTGCTTTGCGGCAAGCCCGCTTCGCGGAACCACAAAGGCCGCGTACCCATCCGGGAGGGCGATGCGAACACCGGTGCCCACGAGCGCACGCTCGCCCGGTTCGAGACGCACAGCCTCAGCGGCGACCAGATCCGCGCCGGCATCGCCCGGATGGCTGTACGTCGGCGGGTGGGCGGCGATAATGGGGATGTCCACGGATGGGGTCACGCAACGAGGGTAATGCAGAACACGATGGCGACGACGAGAGTGCAGACCGCGGCAGACTATCGAGAACGGCTGGGACCATCCCTGTGGGTGATCGTGTCTGCAGCGGTGGTGGCACCCATGGCAGCGCTGGTTCTCACACCTATCGACACCACCGTGGCGCTGGCCGTGGGCGCAGCGATCGGAGTCATCGCGATCGCCCTCCTGGTCTGGGCGAGTCCGGTCGTGCGGGTCGCTGACGGGCGCATCTTCGCAGGCCGAGCCTGGATTGAAGCTCGCTACCTCGGCGGACCCGTCGGCCTCACGGGTGAGGATGCGCGCTTCGCGCGCGGGCCGGGACTGGATGCGACGGCGTGGCACGTCATCCGCGGTGGCATTGACGGCGTCGTGGTCGTCCCGGTCATCGACCCGGATGATCCGGCACGAGCCTGGGTCATCTCGAGCCGGACACCGGACAGACTCGCTGCGGCGATTCGACGCGCTCGGGCCGTGCTCTAAGCGGCTCGGCCGCCACGCGCCCCGATCAGGCGGCGCACTCCTTGCAGATGATGCCGATCGCTTCCTCGTGGTCCACCTGTGAGCGGTGCTTCACCAGGAAGCAGCTGGCGCAGGTGAACTCGTCCTGCTGGGGCGGCAGAACCACCACGTCGAGCTCGAGGTCTGAGAGGTCAGCGCCTGGCAACTCGAAGCCCGACGGGTTGTCCGAATCGTCGACGTCGACCGAACCTGACATCTTGTCAGGGACCCGCTCCTTGAGCGCCTCGATGGACTCGCTGTCGTCGTCACTCTTGCGCGGTGCGTCGTAGTCGGTGGCCATTCTCTACTTCCGTTGCGTGATGCTGTGGTGCGGTGCTGCGGGGCCGCTATGGGCGGCGATAGTTTGCACGACGGATCGGGATTTAGCAAATGCTCGGTCCGTGTGTCGACGCCGACGAAACGAGCGGCACGCGATGGATATTCCCTGCCGCGGCGGTTCGGTGTGTCACCATGGGGCCGACAGGCCGCAGAGGCACGGGAGGAGCGTGGGATGGAACAGCTCAAAGTCATCGCAACGGAAGACGATCAGCTGATCCTCGCAACGGAGTCAGGCGACAGGTTTACGCTCGCCCTCGATGATGCACTGGCGTTCGAAGTCCGGCGTGCCCGGCGAGCCCGGGAATCTGACACCACGGCCGCCAGGCCAAGCCCCCGTGAGATCCAGACGCAGATCCGTGCGGGCCTCAGCGCGGAGGAAGTCGCGGAGCTTCTGGGGGCGCGGGTCGAAGACGTGCGCCGATACGAAGGGCCCGTCCTTGCTGAACGCGAGCACGTTCTCAGCCAGGCGCTGGCAGTCCCCGTACTCGTGTCTGCCGAACTCGAACCCGACGGTGAGTCGACGTTCGGCGCAGCAGTGCGTGCGAAGCTCGCCGAGGCTGGTGCGACCGCTGAACGGTGGACCAGCTGGAAGGACGGCACGGGCTGGGTCATCAAGCTCGAGTTCCGCACCGGCGACGTCGATCGCGACGCCCGGTGGGGATTCGACCCGCGGCGCACGACTCTGTCACCGCTGAACACTGATGCGACGCAGCTGTCGAGGCAGGGAGCCCTCCCCGACGGCCTCATCCCTCGACTCCGCGCCCTCGATCCCTCTCCGTCGAAGGATGACTCGCGATTCGACTCCGGAGCTTTTGGCCCGCGGCGCGACGATGAACAGACGCGCGACACAGAGCGGGCTGTTGAGCGCACGCCGGATCGGGCGAGCGCTGCAGTTCGCGAGGCTGCGACCAAGCGCGCGGCCGATCCCGTCGTGACCACCTCCCCCGAGACAGCGGATCTGCTTGAGGCGCTGCGCCGCAGGCGAGGCCAGCGCGAGTCCGCTCCGGAAGCCGGCGCCGATGAGGCAGAGCGCGCACCGGTTGCGCTCTTCGATGCGCTCGAGCCCGGCTACGACGAGGCCACCTCTCCGCCTGCGGCAGCAGCCGAGGAGGATCCCACCGACCTCGAGGCGACGCAACTGTCGTCATCCCGTCGGCGCGGTCGGGCGGCCCTTCCCACCTGGGACGAGATCGTCTTCGGCGCCCGCTCCGACGAGTAGCCCCGAGGACGCCGCGATCACGGTCAGGCGGCGTATGCGCCGGCTCGAAGCAGCGGAACGACAGATTCCTCGAGCGTCAGCGAACCGTGCTGCCCGACCATGCGCTGGGGAGACCGGTCGTCGAGCCGGTTGTCGTAGTAGGCGACCCGTGCTCTGGCTGCGACGAGAACGTCCCCGATCCGGTGGACCATGTCCAGGCTCACGGATCCGAAGACCCCGGCGGCGATCGCTTCGTCACGGGTCATGACCCAGGCCCGCTCGGCGTCGGCTGCCCGCCAGACACCGGCCACCGCATCCGCTGCCTGCGGCTGCGTATACAGATGCAGCATGCGTGGTTCGCCCGCGATGTCGGCGACCCCCTCGAGGCGTGGGTCACCGTCATCCAGGAGGACATGACGGCTCGCAGGCACGTCGATCATCCCGTGATCGGCGGTGATGAGTACGCCTACCGGGGGCGCTGCACGCGCGAGGTCGCGAAGGGCAGCATCCACGCGTTCGAGACCGTCGGTCCATGCCCCCGACTCCCAGCCGGCACGGTGGCCGATGCCGTCGAGTTCGGGAACGTACAGGTAGGTGAAGCTCCCCGGATGCTGCGCAGCGATCGCCCCGGCGCGGGCGATTCGTTCATCGAGATCCGAGACCCCGATGAACTCGGCACCGTCGGTGGTCGAACGGGTGAAGCCCGTGGTGGCGAACTCCGGTTTCGAGACCACGTAGACGGGCCCGTGCTGAGCCTGTGGACGGGTGAGCGGCGTCTGCGGCTGCCAATCCATCGGCAGATCGCCGTCTTCCCACCCATGCAGCAGGTTGGCAACGCGGCCCGTCGCGGGAACGCGCACGCGATACCCGAGCATGCCGTTGCGCCCGGGGGATGTCGCGGTGAGCAGACTGGTGAGCGCGCTCGCCGTCGTCGAGGGGAACGTCGTGCGCGCGACATCCCGTGGACCACCGACGCTCGCAAGAAACCTCGCGTGTCCAGATCGGGCCCGCAGCTGTGCCGCACCCACGCCGTCCAACAAGACCAGGACGGCGCTGCGAACAGGCCTCAGCCAGGTGCCCTCTCCACGCAGCGAACGAAACATCTCCGGCACGACGTCGGTGAGGCTCCGGGTTCTCGGCGAGTGCGCAGGTAGTGTGATCGGCATCCACGCCAGTCTCCCACGCGCCCTCTTCCCGCAGGGCGAGGTGCGTCCGTTCCAGCGTCCGAGGTTTTGTCATGCCGTCATCCCGTCCCCCCCAGCCCGCTGAGGTCGCCGAGCGGATCGAGGATGTCGACGTCGCAGCAGAGATGCAGGGCTCGTTCCTCGAGTACGCGTACTCGGTGATCTACTCGCGGGCCCTCCCCGACGCCCGCGATGGTTTGAAGCCGGTGCAGCGCCGCATCCTCTTCCAAATGGCAGACATGGGGCTGCGGCCCGACCGTGGCCACGTGAAGAGCTCCCGCGTCGTGGGCGAGGTCATGGGAAAACTCCACCCCCATGGCGACGCGGCGATCTACGACGCCCTCGTACGCCTGGCGCAGCCCTTTTCGCTGCGCGTGCCGCTGGTAGACGGGCACGGCAACTTCGGGTCGCTGGATGACGGTCCCGCTGCGCCCCGGTACACCGAGGCGCGACTGGCAGCCGCCGCGCTCGCGCTTACCGAGAACCTGGATGAGGACGTTGTCGATTTCATCCCGAACTACGACGGACAGTTCCAGCAGCCGGCGGTCCTGCCCGCAGCCTTCCCGAACCTGCTGGTCAATGGCGCATCGGGCATCGCTGTGGGTATGGCCACGAACATGGCGCCGCACAACCTCATCGAGGTGGTAGCGGCAGCCATTCATCTGCTCGAGAACCCCCAGGCCTCCGTCGAAGAGCTCATGGAATTCGTTCCCGGACCCGACTTCCCGTCGGGCGGCATCATCGTCGGACTCGACGGGGTGAAGGATGCCTATTCCAAGGGTCGCGGATCGGTCAGGACCCGCGCGAAGGTGTCGATCGAGTCGCTGGGCCCCCGACGCACGGGCCTCGTGGTGACTGAGCTCCCGTACCTCGTCGGCCCCGAGCGGGTGATCGAGAAGATCAAGGATGCCGTCACGTCCAAGAAGCTGCAGGGCATTGCCGACGTCACAGACCTCACCGATCGGCACCGCGGCCTGCAGCTGGTCATCGGGATCAAGACCGGATTCGACCCGAACGCCGTGCTCGAGCAGCTGTACCGACTGACGCCACTGGAGGACTCCTTCGGCATCAACAACGTTGCGCTTGTCGAAGGGCAGCCGCAGACGCTCGGCCTCAAGGAGATGCTCGAGGTGTACGTCGGGCACCGCATCGAGGTCGTGACGCGGCGCAGTCGGCACCGCCTGGGCAAACGACGTGAGCGGTTGCACCTGGTCGAGGGTCTCTTGATCGCAATCGTCGACATCGACGAAGTCATCCAGGTGATCCGCGCGTCCGACGACGGCGAGCAGGCCCGCACTCGCCTCATGGAGGTGTTCGACCTCTCCCAGCCGCAAGCCGAGTACATTCTTGAGCTTCGTCTGCGCAGGCTCACGCGCTTCTCGCGCCTCGAGCTCGAGCAGGAACGTGACGCGTTGAAGGCTGAGATCGCCGAGCTGGAGGCGCTGCTCGCGAGCGATAGGTTGATCCGCGCACAGGTCGCCACAGAGCTGGATGCCGCGGCCGAGGCTTTCGGTACGCCGCGCCGGACTCTGCTGCTCAATGGTGGACCCGTCGCTTCGCGCTCGTCGTCGAAGAAGCCCGTGGATCTGCAGATCGCCGATACCCCGTGCCGAGTGTTCCTCTCGGCTACGGGTCGCATGGTTCGGGCCGACCTCGATCCGCAGGCTACCGGTGGCGGGATCGTCTCGCCCACACGCCGGTCGAAGCATGATGCGATCCGTAGCGCCGCCGATGCGACAACCCGCGGCCACCTCGGGGCGCTCACCACCCGTGGACGCCTCGTGCGCTTCTCCCCCGTCGACCTCCCGTCGGTTCCCGGTAACGCGGTGCAGCTTGCTGCAGGGACCCGCGCAGACCAGTACCTCGGACTTGCGGGCGGTGAACACGTCGTCGCGATCGTTCCCCTGGACGGCGCAACCCCGCTCGCGATCGGTACCGCGCAGGGTGTCGTCAAGCGCGTGCTGCCGAGCGAAATCGCCGCTCGTGACGAGATCGAGATCATCGCCTTGAAGCCCGGCGACGCTGTCGTCGGCGGGGCGCTGGCTCCCGATGACGCCGAGCTTCTCTTCGTCACCGACGATGCGCAGCTGCTGCGTTTCGACGCGAGCGCCGTGCGTGCTCAGGGACGCGCGGCCGGCGGCATGGCCGGTATCCGCTTGGGCTCGGGCGCTGCTGTCATCGGCTTCGCCGTGATCCCAGCCGCGGATGCTGCCGAGGCAGTCGTGGTGACGGCGGCGGGAAGCGCAGGCGCGCTGGCCGGTGCAGACGTGAGCTCTGGCAAGGTGTCGCCGCTGAGCGAGTTTCCCCCGAAGGGTCGCGCAACCGGCGGCGTTCGCGCGCACCGGCTCCTGAAGGGTGAAGACCGGCTGGTTCTGGCCTGGGCGGGGTCCGACCCGCGCGCCGTAGCGCAGGACGGTGCAGCACGAACCCTGCCGCCCGCCGGCGCCAAGCGCGACGCATCCGGGGTATCGCTGGAAGCCGGCGTCGCCGCGATCGGCACCGTCGTCCGCTGAGCCCGATCGCCTCAAGGCGTCGCTCAGGCGTCGCTCAGGCGTCGATGCGCTCGCGAGCGAGCCGGTCCGACGACTCGATCAGAAACTCGCGCCGCGGCGCGACGTCATTGCCCATGAGCAGTTCGAAGACGGATGCCGCGGCTTCGGCATCCTGAACCCGAACGCGACGCAGGGTACGACCAGCGCGATCCATCGTGGTGGTCGCGAGCTGCTCGGCATCCATTTCACCGAGGCCCTTGTAGCGCTGAATGGGCTCCTGCCACGTGCGGCCGGCCTTGGTCAGCCGGCTCAGCAGACCATGGAGCTCTGCCTCACTGTAGGTGTAGAGCGTCTCGTTGGGCTTGGACCCGGGATGCTTCACGATGACGCGGTGAAGCGGCGGAACGGCGGCAAACACTCGGCCTTCTTCGATCAGTGGCCGCATGTAACGGAAGAAGAGGGTGAGCAGGAGCGTACGGATGTGAGCGCCGTCGACGTCGGCGTCGCTCATGAGGATCACCTTGCCGTAGCGCGCCGTGCTGATGTCGAACGAGCGACCCGATCCGGCACCGATGACCTGGATGATCGATGCGCATTCCGCGTTGGAGAGCATGTCGCTGATCGACGCCTTCTGGACGTTGAGGATCTTCCCGCGAATCGGAAGCAACGCCTGATACTCGCTGTTGCGCGCGAGCTTGGCAGTGCCCAGAGCCGAATCACCCTCGACGATGAAGAGCTCAGAGTCGGCGACGTCGTTCGAGCGGCAGTCCACCAACTTGGCCGGAAGCGACGATGACTCCAGCGCGTTCTTGCGACGCTGCGTCTCCTTGTGCGCGCGGGCTGAGATGCGAGCCTTCATCTCGGCGACGACCTTGTCGAGCAAGAGCGACGTCTGCGCCTTGTCGTCGCGCTTGGTGGAGGCGAATCGTGCCGCGAGCTCGCGGGAGACCACGGTCGAGACGATCTGGCGCACGGCCGGGGTGCCGAGGACCTCCTTCGTCTGCCCCTCGAACTGCGGCTCGGGAACCCTCACCGTGAGCACGACTGTGAGCCCCGCCAGGATGTCGTCCTTGTCGAGCTTGTCGTTGCCGACCTTCAGCCTGCGCGCGTTCTGCTCGACCTGGGCGCGAATCACCTTCATCAGGCCGGCTTCGAAGCCTTGCTGGTGCGTGCCACCCTTCGGCGTCGCGATGATGTTCACGAACGATCGCATCGTGGTCTCGTAGCCGGTCCCCCACCGAACCGCGACATCGACCTCACACGATCTCTCGAGTTCGGTCGGAACCATGGTCCCGGATGCCTGGAGCACGGGAACAGTCTCGGTGAAGGTACCGGTGCCCTGCAGTCGCCAGGTATCGGTGACCGCGGCATCCGGAGCGAGGAACTCCGCGAACTCCGAGATCCCGCCATCGAAGCGATACTCCGTCGTGAGCGGCGCCTCGGGGTCACGTTCGTCGGTGATCGTGATCGATAGGCCCGGCACGAGGAACGCCGTCTGGCGCGCCCGCTGCTGCAGGTCCTCAAGCGAGAACGCCGCGTCACGAGTAAAGATCTGCCGATCGGCCCAGTACCGAATGCGCGTTCCCGTGACACCCTTGGCAACCTTCCCGACCGCACGAAGAGTGGAACTCTTCTCGAACGGTGTGAAGGCAGAGTCAGGCGTGGGGCCCGCGAACTCGCCCGGCTCACCACGGTGGAACGACATCGCCCACGTCTTGCCGCCCCGGTCGACCTCGACATCCAATCGCTCCGACAGGGCGTTGACGACTGACGCTCCCACGCCGTGCAGACCGCCCGAGGCGCTGTACGACCCAGAGCCAAACTTTCCGCCGGCGTGCAGCTTCGTGAACACGACCTCGACGCCCGACAGCCCAGTGCGCGGTTCGATGTCGACCGGAATCCCGCGGGCACGGTCTCGCACTTCAACGCTTCCGTCGGCATGGAGAACGATCTCGATTGTCGACCCGTGCCCGGCCAGTGCCTCGTCGACGGAGTTGTCGATGATCTCCCAGAGGCAGTGCATCAGACCGCGCGAGTCGGTCGATCCGATGTACATTCCAGGCCGCTTGCGGACGGCCTCGAGGCCTTCAAGCACCTGAAGATGATGGGCGGAGTACTCGGAGGTCACAATCGTTCAGACTACGCGCGGCCCCATCGATCGGCCGGCAGGCACGCTGCGCTGCGTACCCGCGTACGCGCTCAGCGAAATGTGACCCGTTCGCGGCATACCCGAAACATCCCCATGGTTGTATGTCATGACACCGCCAGGAGTGACGCACCGAGGAGGCATGACCATGGCTACCCTTTCCCCCGCAGAGATCGACGTCATCGAGAGCCGTCTTACCGCGGCCGACCGTTGCGACTCGTGCGGCGCTCAGGCCTACATCGCCGCCGAAGTCAACGGCAGCGAGCTGCTCTTCTGCGCCCACCACGGACGCCGCTACGAAGAGAAGCTGCGCGAGGTCGCGACGAGCTGGCACGACGAGACGCACCGTCTCAGCGCTGAATGATTTCAGCACACCGAACACCCCGTACCCCCTGAATGGCTTCGCTTGATCCGCTGACGCGGATGCACTACCGCGCCGCGCGCGCACGACGGATCGATGTCGTGTCGCTGTGGCAGCGCGCGCGCGAAGCGTCACGGGAGCACGATCGGTGGGCTCCTGCCGTGCTCGCCGACATGCTCTGGTCGGCGGGCGTGCGTCAGGTGGGATTCCAGGATTACGTCGACTACGACTTCGCGATGCTGACCCGCGCGGAGCGCGACACCTACATGACGCATCCCGTCTCGAACGAGTTGTCACAGCGCTACGACGATCCGCGGCACCGTTCCCAGTTCCACAACAAGATCGCGTTCAACCGCACGTTTGCGCCATTCCTCCACCGCGAATGGATGACGATCACGCCCGACAACGCGAAAGGACTGCGCGACTTCGTCGAGCGCCACGGCACCGTCATCGTCAAGGAGCCGGTCGGTCAGGCAGGATCCGGCGTGCACCGCTATCGGGCGGACGCCGTGACAGATTGGGCGGCCTTCCACACGGGTCTGCTCGAGCGCGGCGAACTCCTCGCAGAAGAGGTGATCATCCAGCATCCTGACCTTGCTGCTTTCTGCCCGGGCACGGTGAATACGACCCGGGTGACGACCTTCTTCGACGGCGAACGCACACACATCCTCGCCATGGCGCAGAAGTTCGGCCGCGGAGAGGTCAGCGATCAGATGAGCTTCGGCGGCTTCTATTCGATGCTCGATGACGACGGCCGGGCGGTGGGCGCCGGCTACGACTCTCACGGCAACGTGCACGAACTGCACCCCGACACCGGACGCCGTATCTCGGACTTCACTCTGCCGATGCTCGACGAGGTGAAGCTCTTCATCGATGCGGTGGCACGCGTCGTTCCCACGGTGCGCTATGTCGGCTGGGACGTCGTCGTGACTCCCGCCGGTCCGGTCCTCGTCGAAGGGAACTGGGCGGCAGGGGTCTACGAGAACAAGCCCAGCGTGACCGGCATCCGTACCGGCCACAAGCCCCGGTACCGGGCTGCGATCGGCTTCTGAGTAGCGCTAGACGGCGCGCACGATTCCGAGCGGCGTGGACTGGTGGCCCTGGCCCAGGGGGTTGTCGCGAAGCACGGAGAGCAGCGTCTTCTCGTCGCTCTTCGAGAGCGTCGACCCGAGGATGTTCCCCCCCAGGTCGTTGATGTCCACCACCGCAACCTCGACACCGGGGGCCAGCAGCGTCTTCAGATGCTGAGCCACCTCGCGCGGACGCTCGGGGCCCAGTACGACAGCACTGTTATAGGGCGGGATCGTCCCACTCGTCGGGCCGTCGATCGCACGGGCTCGGTCTCCGGCGATCCGGTAGAAGTCACCTGAACGCCCGAACGCCTTCGTCACTGCCGAGACTGCCGCAGCGAACAGGATGCGGGGCGTGCCGCACTCGCGCAGCGCCATCTCCATGGTCTCGGGCATTCCGAGGCCGATCCCGTACGGAGTTCGGGTCACGTACCGCGAGAGGAAGAGCGCCAGCTTGCGCGGCTGGATATCCGAGACCGCGTACGAGCGACCCTGCGTGATCGCGACGATCTTCTCGGTGACGAACAGCGTGTCGCCGGCGACAGCGTTCTCGAGGGCGTACTCGCGGATGATGGCATCCAGGTCGTCACCGGGCATCACGACGCGCGTGCGGATCGGAATCCGGCGATAGCTCGTGCCGTCGATCTCGACGTCGAGCGACTTCCCCTCGTTGGCGACGCCGGTCATTCCAGATAGTCCCGCAGGGACTGCGACCGCGACGGGTGGCGAAGTTTGGCCATCGTCTTCGATTCGATCTGGCGGATCCGCTCACGGGTCACGCCGAAGGTGTCGCCGATCTGGTCGAGCGTCTTGGGCTGGCCATCGCCGAGTCCGAAACGCATGCGGATGACGCCGGCCTCTCGCTCCGAGAGCGAGTCGAGCAGGGACTCGAGCTGACGCTGCAGCATCGTGAACCCGACAGCGTCAGCCGGGACGACAGCCTCGGTGTCTTCAATGAGGTCACCGAACTCGCTGTCACCATCCTCACCGAGCGGCGTGTGCAGCGAGATCGGCTCGCGGCCATACTTCTGGACCTCGATGACCTTCTCGGGGGTCATGTCCAGCTCACGGCTGAGCTCTTCGGGGGTGGGCTCGCGACCGAGGTCCTGCAGCATCTGACGCTGGACGCGGGCGAGCTTGTTGATGACCTCGACCATGTGCACCGGGATACGGATGGTGCGGGCCTGATCTGCCATCGCGCGGGTGATCGCCTGACGAATCCACCACGTCGCGTAGGTCGAGAACTTGAAGCCCTTCGTGTAGTCGAACTTCTCGACGGCACGGATGAGGCCGAGGTTTCCCTCCTGGATGAGGTCGAGGAATTGCATCCCGCGACCCGTGTAGCGCTTCGCAAGCGAGACCACCAGGCGCAGGTTAGCTCCGAGCAGGTGGCTCTTGGCGCGCTGACCGTCGCGGGCTATCCACTGCAGGTCCAGGCCAAGCTGGCTGGACTTCTCTGCCGGCGTCATGTTCGACAGCTTCTCTTCGGCGAACAGACCCGCCTCGATCCGCATAGCGAGCTCGACCTCTTCGGCCGCGTTCAGCAGCGGAACCTTACCGATCTGCTTCAGATAATCCTTGACCGGGTCGGCTGTCGCGCCGGTGATCTGCGTCGAGTAGACCGGGACATCATCCTCGTCGCTCGAGGTGATGACGATGGCGCCAGTAGGGAGCGGCTCGGTGAAGACAGGCTTGCCGGGCTTGTCGTCATCGTCAGCGTCGTCGTCGTCAGACGCGTCCTTCGCGGCCGGCGAGTCGGCTGCATCATCCGATGACTCCGAGTCGGACGACTCGTCATCGGCTGCCTCGTCGTCGCCGTCAACATCAGCCTCGTCGAGTTCTTCGTCCTCGTCGATGTCGTCGGCATCGTCATCCGCAGTCTTCGTGGATGTCTTCCTGGCACTGGCCTTTGCGCCCGCCGCACCACTACGCTTCTTGGCTGCGGGACGCTTGCTGGCAGCAGTCGTGGCGACCTCGTCGTCGCTCTCGATCTCCGTTGCCAGATCGTCCGCGTCGGCCTTCTTGGCGCGCGTACGGGTGGGTGTCGTGCTTGCGGTCACGTTTCGCCTCTCAGCGCACGGCAATCTGATTGCCGCGCTGTTGGTTTCGGACGCTAGTAAGACCCTTGTCAAGTCCCGAAGCGTCTGACGGCTACGGGTGACAATGGGTCGAACCACCATTGTCTCATACTCCGTACGCGATTCCTGGCCTACTCCCCCGGCCGCGCGAACGGATATCAATCACAACGTGTGTGACGCGCTACCTATTCCGAGATGCTGGTCGTCAAGCCTTGTCGTCGTCGCCGGCGGGACGGCTGGCCAGATACCGCTCCAGCTCAGCGGCGATCTCGTCCGCGGTCGGCAGGTCGCCGGCATGGATAATCGGTGTCGCGTTCGTGGCCCCCGCCATGTAGGCGTCGTAGCGCTCTTCGAGCGTCTCGACCATCCGCTGCAACTCGTCGCTACCGCCAACCTGCTCCTGCACCTTCTCGAGGTACTCGCGGTTCTCTTCGCGAAGCTCGTCACCGGCGAAGACCAGTCCCGTGGCCACCGTCACGCTATCGAGTGCGGCCAGAGCGGCTGCAGGGTATTGCGTGTCTGCGAGATAATGAGGCACCAGAAGCACGAATCCCGCGACATCCGCCGCGGCTTCCGCAAAGCGATACTCGAGAAGGTGGCCGACAGTCGCAGGCACCTGCGTCTCGGGCTGCCATACCGAGTGAGCCGCCGTCAGCTCCGTCCGGGTGCCGCTCACTGTCGTTCCCAGGGGGCGCGTGTGGGGCACGGGCATCGGAATCGCGTGGACCCACGTAACGCTCGACACGCCAAGCTCCGCGGCAAGGTCGAGAACTGCTGCCGTGAACGAGTCCCAGGCGAAGTCCGGCTCGTATCCGGTGAGCGTGATGAACGGCTGACCCAACGCGTCGTGAACGAGGGAGAGCTCCAGCCGGGGAGGGCGATAGTCAGTGAGGTGGTCGTGCTCGAAGGAGATGACGGGGCGACGCGCGCGGTAATCGAGAAGGATGTCGTTCTCGAACACAGCGATCGGGGTCGGCTCCAGATCCTCCCTCACATAGCTGACGACCCGGCTCACGGCAGATCCGGCATCGGTGAAACCGGTGAGGGCGATCACGAGTGGCAGACCCGCGGGCACCGGCGGGGCGCTGGCGACGCGGTGATAAACGGGTACCGACAAGGTCATGCCTCCATGCTAGGCGCGCGCTCGTTACGACTGCCCCGCCGCGTGCCGCTCAGAGCGAACATGCCCCGACCTAGGATGAATGCATGGCCAGTCCTGTCGTCGATTTCAGCGAAGCCCCGATTACCGAACACGACGCAGACGCGGTGATGTTGGTCATCCCTCTCGTTTCCGCTACCACTGACGACGAATGGCAGGCGCTTCCCGGCCTGCGCGACAGCCTGGAGTCGATCGGGTTCACAGGCGCGGCGGGATCCTATGCCCGAGTGGCGGTTCCGCAGCTGTTCGCTCACCCCGTTGCCGTCGTCGGCAGCGGTGCGGGTCGGGACGCGGCATCCGTTCGCAACGCTGTCGGTGTTGGAAGTCGCACTCTGGCCGGGTTCGCCACTGTCGCGGTGGCTCTGCCGTTCCATCAGACAGCGGATGCGGCGCTCGCAGCCGCCGAAGGCGCAGGTCTCGGCGGCTACAGCTTCGCGAGCTTCAAGAAAGAGCCGCCGAAGCCCCGCGCGACGCGTGTCGTCGTTCACGCTGCGGCGGCGGTTCCGCCCGAGGATGCAGCACGAGTGCGCGCCGTGATCGAGGCAGTCGCGCTTGTGAAGGATCTCGTGACCACCCCCGCCGATGCCCTCGGCCCTGCTGACATGGCTGAGGTTGCCAGCGACCTGCTGACAGGCCTCCCGGTAACAGTCCAGGTGTGGGACGAAAACGATCTGGCAACCGGCGGGTTCGGTGGCATCCTCGGTGTCGGGCGTGGCTCGGTCCGCCCTCCACGCCTCATCCGCGCGGAGTATGCACCGGACGGCGCGACGCGCCACGTGGCTCTGGTCGGCAAGGGGATCACGTTCGATTCGGGTGGACTGTCACTCAAGCCCGCAGCCGGCATGGTCGACATGAAGTACGACATGTGCGGCGCTGCGACGGTGCTTGCCGTGCTTCGCGCCATCGCCGAGATCGGCGCTCCGGTGCGCGTGTCCGCGTGGCTGTGTCTGGCCGAGAACATGCCCTCGGGAACGGCGACCAGACCCGGTGATGTCCTTCGCATCGCCGACGGCACGACGGTCGAGGTTCTGAACACGGATGCCGAGGGCCGGCTGGTCCTTGCCGACGGGCTCGTCGCAGCAAGCCGTGAGCACCCCGACCTGATCGTCGATGTGGCAACACTCACAGGTGCGATCACCACAGCATTGGGAACGCGACACGCGGGTGTCATGGGCGATGACGAGACCGTCGCCCGCTACCTGGCGGCCGCGGATCGTGTCAACGAACTCGCCTGGCAGATGCCCCTTCCCGACCACATGGTGGACGAACTCGACTCCCCCATCGCGGATCTTCGGAACGCCAAGGTCGGCGACCCCGCGGGAGGATCGCTTTTCGCGGGCCTGTTCCTGCGTCACTTCGTCGGAACACGCGACGACGCCGAGGGCGGCGGATCCCGGATCCCGTGGGTTCATCTCGACATCGCCGGTGTGGGCATGAACAAGGGTGCCCCGTTCGGGTTCACCGACATGGGTCCGACCGCTGCGACGACCCGGAGCCTCATCGAGTTCGTCCTCAGCGAGGCGAGCCGATGAGCGCGGACGCCTTCGACATCGTTGTCCTCGGCGGCGGCTCCGGAGGCTACGCCGCGGCGTTGCGCGCACGGGAGCTCGGGCGCACCGTCGCTCTGATCGAGCGGGACCAGGTCGGCGGGACCTGCCTTCACCGCGGTTGCGTCCCCACGAAGGCGTTGCTGCATTCCGGCGAAGTCGCCGATGTCGTCCGAAACGCTGCCCACCACGGCGTGAGCGCAAGCTTTGAGGCCATCGAGATGGCGGCGGTCCACGACTACCGCCGCAAGATCGTCAGCAAGAAGCACGCGGGTCTCACCGGACTTCTCGCCGCGCGCGGTGTCGTGACCGTGATCGGTGACGGCTATCTCGAGCCCGGCCTGCAGGTGCGGGTCGGTGACCGCGTCCTGTCGGCATCCGACATCGTCCTCGCCACCGGCGGACGCACCCGCGAGCTTCCGGACGTCCCGCTCGGGGGGCGGGTGTTGAGCAGCGACACCGCGCTCGAACTCGACGAGGTGCCAGCGTCCGTCGTCATCCTGGGCGGGGGCGTCATCGGTGTCGAGTTCGCCAGCATCTGGCGCTCGTTCGGTGCGGAGGTGACGATCGTCGAGCCACTCGGTCGTTTGCTTCCCTCGGAAGACGAAGCCAGTAGTGCGGCGCTCCTTCGGGCGTTCCGTAAACGCGGGATCACGGCGACTTTCGGAGTTTCGTGCACCGACGTTGCTGCGGGTGAGGGCGACGTCACGGTCACCTTGTCGGATGGTTCGACCCGCACCGCCGACTACGTTCTGGTCGCGGCGGGCCGGGTTCCGTCCACCGAAGACCTCGGCTTCGAAGAAGCTGGCGTTGAACTCAGTGCCGGCTTCGTCGTGACGGATGCCGAGCTGCGCACGAGCGCGCCGCACGTCTGGGCGGTCGGCGACATCGTCCGGGGGCCACAACTTGCCCATCGCGGATTCGCGCACGGCATCGCGGTTGCAGAGCGCATCGCCGGGCTCTCCGTCGCCCCGCTCGATGACCACTCGGTGCCGCGGGTCGCGTACTCGAGTCCGGAGGTGGCATCCGTTGGGCTGACGACAGCGGCGGCGGTCGAACGGTTCGGTGAGGATGCCGTGCAGACCGCGGAGATTCCGCTGGCTGCCAACGCCAAGAGCGAGATCCTGGGCACATCCGGATTCGCGCGGATCGTGCGTCGACGCGAAGGACCGGTCCTGGGTGTGCACCTTGTCGGCGATCGCGTGGGTGAACTCATCACCGAAGGTCAACTGCTCGTCGGGTGGGACGCGCATCCCGAGGATGTCGCTCCCCTCATCCACGCCCATCCGACGCAGAGCGAGGCACTCGGTGAGGCCCTGCTGTTGCTATCGGGCAAACCGCTGCATGCGATCTGACGACCGCCCCTGCAGAATCACTAAGCTGGAAAAGACATCGGCATCCTGAAGGAGACAAACTCATGAGCACTTCCGTGGTCCTCCCCGCACTCGGCGAGAGTGTTACGGAGGGAACGGTGACCCGCTGGCTCAAGAAGGTGGGAGACACAGTTCAGGCCGATGAGGGGCTTCTCGAAATCTCGACCGACAAGGTCGACACCGAGATTCCCTCCCCCGTCTCGGGCGTGATCGAGGAGATTCTCGTTGACGAAGACGAGACCGTCGAGGTCGGCGCGATCCTGGCGAAGATCGGTGACGGCTCGTCTGCACCGTCGTCGGACGCCCCCGCCGAGCAGGCGCCTCAGGAGTCGGCTCCCGAGCCGGAGCCCACCCCGGCCGAAGAGCCCGCCCCCGCCCCCGCGGCGCAGGCTGCTCCCTCCGGTGAGGGAAAGGACGTCGTCCTGCCAGAGCTCGGCGAAAGCGTGACGGAAGGCACCGTAACCCGGTGGCTCAAGGCCGTCGGTGACACCGTTGAGGTCGACGAGCCGCTTCTGGAGATCTCCACCGACAAGGTCGACACCGAGATCCCCTCCCCTGTCGCGGGAACGCTGCAGGAGATTCTCGTGCAAGAAGACGAGACAGTCTCTGTCGGCGCGACGCTCGCCCGAATCGGTGACGGCGCTCCGCAGCAGTCCGCGCCTGAGCCCGCTCCCGCCGCGGAGCCGGAGCCGGAGCGTGCACCGGAGAAGCCGGCGGCCGAGCCCGAGAAGCCCGAAGCATCGAGCCAGACCGCGCAGACGCCTGCGACCTCGTCCGAGGCGACCGAGTCCGCGGCCGCGGAAACTGCTTCCGAGACCGACGGCGACGGCAAGACGTATGTGACTCCGCTCGTTCGCAAGCTCGCGCAGGAGAGGGGCGTCAACCTCGCGACGGTCAAGGGAACCGGCGTCGGGGGGCGGATCCGCAAGGAGGATGTCCTGGCCGCTGCCGAGTCGGCGGCAACTCCCGCGGCTGCAAGCGAAGCGCCCAAGCGCGCTGCCCGCGAGGTTTCTGAGCTCCGTGGGACCACACAGCCGATGTCGCGTCTGCGCAAGGTTCTCTCCGAGCGCGCTGTCGCGTCCATGCAGTCGACGGCTCAGTTGACCACTGTCGTGGAGGTGGACATCACCAAGGTCGCGGCGTTCCGCGATGCGGTGAAGGGCGAGTTCCAGAAGAAGACTGGCGACAAGCTTTCGTTCCTGCCCTTCTTCGCACTCGCGGCTGCCGAGGCTCTCCAGGCGTACCCCGTCATCAACGCCACAGTCGACGATGGTTCGATCGTCTACCCGGCAACCGAGAACCTCTCGATCGCCGTCGACACCGAGCGGGGACTGCTGACTCCTGTGCTGCGTGATGCAGCAACGAAGAACCTGGCTCAGATCGCTCACGAGATCGCCGACCTTGCGGCTCGCACGCGCGAGAACAAGCTGAAGCCAGACGAGCTGGCCGGCGGCACGTTCACGCTCACCAACACCGGCTCCCGTGGTGCACTGTTCGACACGCCGGTCGTCTTCCTGCCGCAGTCCGCGATCCTCGGCACCGGCACCGTCGTCAAGCGACCCGGTGTCGTGCAGGTTGACGGAAAGGATGCGATCTCGGTTCGCTCGTACGTCTACCTCGCGCTGTCGTACGACCACCGGATCATTGACGGTGCGGATGCCGCACGCTTCCTCGGTGCCGTGAAGGCTCGCCTCGAAGAGGCGGACTTCGCCGGCGACCTCGGTATCTGACCAGGTCGACGCCGAAAAGGAAACGCACCAGCGCTACGAAGATGGCTGCTGCGTGAGGTCGAGCACCTCACGCAGCAGCCATCTGTCATCGTGGCGCGCAATCACAACGAGCTGCGGCGGGTAGCTGTCAGCCTCGGCGCGGACCACGGCGACGTCCCCGTACTCGTCGACAAGGTGAAGGGTCCGAAGCGCAGCAGGAGCGGTGGCGGCCCCGGCGGCGGGTGCCACGTCCCCACGCTCGGAGATCGTCCCCACACAGGCGGCATCCCAGGCACACGTCGACATGGCGTCGAGGATCACGCCCGCCACGCGGGACAGATCGGGCGACTCCTCCTCGAGCCCTGAGTCGGGCGAGGTAGCCTCTCCGATAGCCGGTAACGGCGCGCCTCCCCCGGTCGGCGCATTGTCCGCTGGCGCAGTCCGGGCGTCGGGGGTCAGAAACGTGACGGCGACGGCGAGGACCACGCCGACGGCAACAGCGGCGATCACCAGTCGGCCCCGCCTGACCGGGCGCTCCGCTCTCGGGCGACGCCGGAGGGAACGCATGGCGCCACGGGCAGAAGCGGCCACGTCCGCGAGCGTCTCGTGCCATCCGCCATCGCCACCGCGCACGAGCCGATCGAAGGCAGCAGGCTCGTCCGGCGTGACTGGCCGGGACTCCGCGCGCAGCGGCGAGTCAACGGTTGCCGGGCTCGGTGTGAGCCGTACTGGGGCCGGAGGCTTCGAGGACGGGCGAAGCGGCCCCGGCTCGACCCACTCGAACACGGCGCGCTCACAGGCGTCGATACCACCTGCCCGAATGTCATCGGCCCGCAAGACAGCCACGATGGCATCCCTGACGGAGCCACCCCGCGCATCATCGAGCGGAAGCCGGTTCAGGATGCGGCAGGCGCTCTGCGCAGCGGGTTCCGCGCCGGGCATGAGCGCGAACACGGGTCTGGCGGAAGCGGAGAGCCACCATGCTCCGCCGAGATCCTTACTGGCTGCTGCGCGCAACTCGTTCGCCCCCCGCAGCAGGCTGATCATGATCGTGGCACACTCCGGCTCCGTGACCGGCGCCAGCAGGCTGTCACGCACCTCGAGGTAGGTTTCTAGAGGCTCACGACACGCTTCGACCAGCGCGCCGACGGCGGCTTCAGAGCGCGATGTACCCATGTGCACGACATCCAGTGCGCGGATCACGTGCGTGTCCTCCTGCGGCGTCCAGAACAGCTCCCCCGCAGGCACCTGTTCGGGATCGATCAGCAGGTGGACGCCTGCCGGGCTGCGCACGAGCGTTCCCGCGTAGGGAGACTCTCGTGTCGTGACCCGACGCAGCGGGGTGAAGGGGATCAGGAACGGATCATCCGCCCACCCGGGCATTGCATCACTCATGTCCCCAGCCTGAACAGCCATACCAAACTCGCAGTCAGCCCAGCGCCGATGCGGGGACCCGCGATCCCGATCGCAGCCTGGGGAGGAAGGCGCGCAGATGCGGCTGGGCGAGCCGGCGACTCATGCGGCGCGTCCGTCACGGGTACGCTGGAGGGATGGCAGCACGCGCGTCCTCACCCGAGAAGAGGCCCGGCTTTTTCTCGCAGCTTCGTACCCTGTATACCTTCACGCAGCAGACCTACCGGGGACTCCCCTGGCTGCTCGTCGGCGTCGCGCTCGCCGGTGCCGCCCTCGGTGTGGGCATCGGGTTCCTCATCCCGCCGGTGGCTGTCTGGAGCATCATCCTCTGGGGTGTCACGGGTCTTCTCTTCGGTGTCCTGATAGGTCTGACCCTGACGACGCGCCTGTCGACACGCGCGATGTACAAGCGCATCGACGGCGTACCCGGCGCCACCGGCCACGTGATCTCCACCTCGTTGGGACGTTCGTGGCAGGCCAACGAGAACCCGGTCGGCGTCAACCCCAAGACCCAAGAAGCTGTTTACCGTGTCATCGGCCGCGGCGGCGTCGTCATTATCGGCGAGGGCTCACGCGGGAGACTGACTCGGCTGGTCAATGACGAACGCCAGAAAGTTCAGCGGGTGGCATCCGGTGTACCGCTGACGGTGCTCTACGTCGGACACGGCGAAGAGGACGTGCCGATCTCGCAGCTCGCGACCAGGATCAAGAAGCTTCCCAAGAAGATCGACCGCGCAACAATGGCTGCCGTGATCAAGCGAGTCGACTCAGTTTCCCAGACGCTGACCTCGCTGCCGATCCCAAAGGGCATCGATCCCACCAAGGTTCGGGCACCGCGCCCCCGCTGAGTCCCGGCGGCACCGTCAGCGACTACGAAGCAGGACTGTGCCCGCCACCTTGTCGTGCAACCCACGCTGATCGGCGTCCCAGATGACAGCCGGGATGACGACAATCAGCAGCAGCGTGCGCAGCACGGGTCGCCACAGGCCCACCCAGCCCCCCTCCACGCGCTGGAGGGTCAACCCGAAGATCCGGTGTCCGGGGCTGCCCTGCAACGTCGGCAGGAACGCGATCTGGATGAGCGCGAAGATCCCGAGAATGGCGAGTGCGTCCCACCCGAAGAACCCAGAGATGAGATACGCCGCACCGTAGTCGACGCACAACGCACCGACTCGACGACCGAGTCGACCGATCGATCCGGGTCCAGACTCCGCAAGTCCGAGGCGTTTACCGGGGTAGTCCTGGGCAACTGAGGTCACCGGAAGAGCCTATCTGGGCGCGCCGATTCGACAGGCTCGTAACATGCCCGAAACAATAGGGACACGGCAGGGCAATCCCTGCCGACTACCGTTTTGGGAAACCCGACACGGGTATCACCACGCCCTACCTCTGGAGTCTTCATGTTCAAAGATTCATCTGAGGTGCTGAAGTTCATCAAGGACGAGGACGTCAAGTTCCTCGACATCCGTTTCACGGATCTCCCCGGTGTGCAGCAGCACTTCAACATTCCGGCATCCACCGTCGACGAGGACTTCTTCACCGTCGGCCAGCTGTTCGACGGATCCTCGATCCGCGGTTTCGCGAACATCCACGAGTCGGACATGCAGCTCATCCCGGATGTCACCACGGCGTACCTTGACCCGTTCCGCGAGGCCAAGACGCTGATCATGATCTTCGACATCTACAACCCGCGTACGGGCGAGATTTACCACAAGGACCCGCGTCAGGTTGCCAAGAAGGCAGAGAAGTTCCTCGCCTCCACCGGCATCGCGGACACCGCGTTCTTCGCACCCGAGGCTGAGTTCTACATCTTCGATGACGTGCGCTACGAAGTGAAGCAGAACACGAGCTTCTACTCCGTCGACTCGTCTGAGGGCGCCTGGAACACCGGCCGCGAAGAGGACGGCGGCAACCTCGCCAACAAGACTCCCTACAAGGGCGGCTACTTCCCCGTCTCGCCGGTCGACAAGACCGCCGACCTGCGCGATGACATCACCCTGAAGCTCATCGAGTCCGGCTTTGTTCTCGAGCGCTCGCACCACGAGGTCGGTACCGGTGGCCAGCAGGAGATCAACTACCGTTTCGACACGATGGTGCACGCGGCTGACGACATCCTGAAGTTCAAGTACATCGTCAAGAACACGACGAACGAGTGGGGCAAGGTCGCGACCTTCATGCCCAAGCCGCTGTTCGGTGACAACGGCTCCGGCATGCACACCCACCAGTCGCTGTGGCTCGATGGGAAGCCCCTCTTCTACGACGAGGCCGGCTACGGTGGGCTGTCTGACATCGCCCGCTGGTACATCGGTGGCCTGCTTGCGCACGCCCCCGCGGTTCTCGCGTTCACCAACCCGACGCTCAACTCCTACAAGCGTCTGGTCAAGGGGTACGAAGCTCCCGTCAACCTGGTCTACTCGGCTGGTAACCGTTCGGCTGCGATCCGCATCCCGATCACCGGAACCAACCCGAAGGCCAAGCGCATCGAGTTCCGCGCTCCCGACGCGTCGGGCAACCCGTACCTCGCCTTCGCCGCGCAGATGATGGCCGGCCTCGACGGCATCATCAACCGCATCGAGCCCCACGAGCCGGTCGACAAGGACCTGTACGAGCTGCCCCCCGAGGAGGCCAAGCTCATCCCGCAGGTCCCGAACTCGCTGCTCGACTCGCTCGACGCTCTGCGCGCCGACCACGAGTTCCTGCTGCGTGGCAACGTGTTCACGCCCGAGCTCATCGAAACGTGGATCGACTACAAGTTCGAGAACGAGATCCAGCCGATGAACGCCCGTCCTCACCCCTTCGAGTACGAGTTGTACTTCGGGGTCTGATTCCGAGGGGTTTTGGGACCGCACTCCCGGTCTCAGAGGCCAGCAATTTACTGAGCCCCAGGCGGCAGTCGCCGTCTGGGGCTCAGTCTACCTCTGGACGTTTACGGACGGCTACGGGCGGTAAACGGACAGGTTTTCGGACGGGACGGACGACCGCTTCTGCGGTGCCGTCAGCGGCTGCGGCGCGGCCAGGCTGACCGACAATCAAGCCGCGTCGTGTGACGATGCGGTCACACCGCATTGACCCACGGCCCCCGTCCGGTCGACGGCGCTGTTACCTGTTCACTGTCGTGACCGGGTCCGTAGTCACGCCCGATAGCCGATCACCGTGGTCATGCCGGTTTCTGCGTGGTAGATGTTGTGGCAGTGGGCGACCCAGAGGCCGGGGTTGTCGGCGTCGAAGTCGACGGTGAGGGTCTGTTGCGGCAGGATGATCGAGGTGTCCTTCCGGGGGCCGCCGTCTTGATGCTGGTAGGTGTGACCGTGCAGATGGAAGGGATGCCACATCGTCGTCTGGTTGTCGATCGTGAGCCGGACACGCTCCCCCTGCCGGATCTCATGTGCGCCTCGGAGCGGGTCGCTCATGTCGAAGCGGCGGCCGTCGACGCCCCAGTCGTAGGCGGCCATGCTTCCGGTGAGCGCGATGGAGACCTGTCGATCGGGCCCTCTTGTCGGCAGCGTTACCTCACCGGCTGCCCTGAGTAGGTCTGCGGTACCGACGCGGTCGCTGTCCAGTTCCGGGACGCTTACGTCGACTGCAGGCACCGAGCCGTCGCCGGTGCGGACGAGCGCGAAACCGCGGTCGCGTTTGCCTTCGGCTTGCGCGATCAGGGGGAAGACGCCATCTGCAAGGGTGATGACCGCGTCGTATCGCTCTCCCATGCCGATGAGGATGCTGTCGACTTCGCTCGGAGTGACGGGAAACCCATCCGTGTGAGTGATCGTGAGCGTGTGTCCGCCGACTACGACGCGGAATGCGGTGTCGCTACCGGCGTTGATGATCCGAAGCCGAATCCGCTGACCAGGCGAGGCAGTGAACTGGGCGGGGTCCCCAGCCGGTTTCCCGTTGATGAGGTAGGTCGGGTAGTAGACGTCACCGGCGTCGCCGCCGAGTAGGTCGGACGTGGCGCCCATGAGCGTGTTGCCCATGCGCATGAACATGTCGCCTGTCATCGTTCCCATCCCCCGGCTCAACTCGGCGAGGACCTCGTCGGGAGTGGCGGTAACGCCGTCGAGCCAGTCGTCGAGGATGATGACCCATTCGTCGTCGTAATCTCCGGCCTCGGCAGGATCCTCGACGATCAGTGCTCCGTAGAGGCCGCGGTCCAGCTGCACCCCGACGTGGGGGTGGAACCAGTAGGTTCCAGGGTCGGAGGCGATGAACTCATAGTCGAAGCTCTCGTCGGGCCGAATGGGCTGCTGGGTGACTGGCGGTACGCCGTCCATGTCGTTGCGCAGTGCGAGCCCGTGCCAGTGCACGGAGGTGTCGGTGTCCAGCTGGTTGCGCACGGTCGCTTTCAGTGTGTCTCCAGCGCCGAGACGGATCACGGGGGCCGGGATCGAACCGAACGCCCAGGTGGCTGCGGTGGTCCCGGCGAGGTCAAGCGCACTGGGTGCGGCGGTCAATGTCGCGGTGGTGACCTTGCCGGTGCCTCCGCGGCGGCGTTCGGCCTCCCGCACGGGGGCGCCGTCGGGCTGCACCCAGTTCGCAGCGGGAGCGCAGGAGGCCAGCGCAATGGTCGCGAGGGTGCCGACGCTAACGCCGAGGAACGCTCGTCGTGTGAGCAGGAAGCGGGTACGCGGGTCTGATGGCACAGTCATCGGTGTTTCCTCTCGGGTCGCATGGGGTGGCGGTGACTTTCGTCTCGTCCGTCCGAGTCGGGCGTTGCGTGTTCGGCGGTTCGTGGGACGGTAGCTACTGCCGCGATTCCCGCCGCGGAGGATCGGCACCGGGATCCCGCTGCGAGCAAGGCCATCGAGATCAGCACGATGACAATGCCGATCCAGCCCCACAGACCGGGGTCTTCCCGCAGGACCACCAGGGACAGGAGCACTCCGAACACCGGCACGAGCAGGGTCCACGCAGCGAGGATGTCAAGACGGGCACGTCGGGTTTCGGTGAACCACGCGACTGTCGTCGCGGCGGTCCCGACCAGCGACAGGAACAGGAGGGCGAGAAGGAACGGGATGCTCCAGTAGATCCTCGGGGGTCCTTCCGCGAAAGCGGCGGTGCCAGCGAGGAGAGCCCCTCCGATGAGCAGTTGCGCGGCGGCCACGAATCGCGGGTCCGCCTGCACGATCCGCCCGATGAGGGTGCCGGCAGTCGTAGCGGCCGCCGAGGTCAACGCGATCCACGCCCCACTGCCAAGCCCTACCGGCAACACGATCACGAGCAGCCCGGCGAAGCCGAGGGCGATGGCGACGATGGCGACGGGGGTGGGGCGTTCGCGATAGATCCACCACGCGGGCAGAAGGATGAGGATCGGCTGAGCGTTGGCGAGCACCGACACGATTCCGGTAGACAGTCCGGTAGCAGCGCCGAACATCGTCGCGAACACCACGGCGATGTTCACCGCTCCGAGGCAGACAACGAGCGCCCAGGTCCGCGGGTCGCGCGGGATCGGCACCCGTTGGATGCCGATGAGCAACGCGAGGGCGGCACCAGCGATGAGGGCCCGCAGTGCCGCGAGCCACAGCACCGGCGCGTCCTCAAGGGCGATGGTGATGCCGACGAAACAGGAACCCCAGGCTGCCGTGATCCACAGCATCCGCCAGGGCCGAGGATGTCCGACTGGGGTGGCACGCAGCCACGGGTGGGCGACGGTCATGACGGATCGCGGGGGCCATTGCTGGTCTCACCGTCGACGGCGGCGCCATCCTGGCGAGCACCGCCTGCGTGGTCGTGATTGGTGTGATGGCTGCCGCCGTGGTGGCCGTGGCCGAAGATGTGCATCGCTGCCATGCCAATGATCGCCACATATGGGAGGGCCGCGAGCACGTGCGGCAAGTGGTCGATGAACAGGTAGATGACGATTCCGACGACGGCCAGGCCGATGATGGCCCAGGCAGACAGGGGCATCCGTCGCCGCGGCGCAGCGACACCTGGTTCCTGACCGGGGTGCGGATGCTGGTCATCGGTCATGGTCGGAGTCCTCCGGACGGGTGAGAAAGTCCTGGCGCATGCCAAGGCTCTTGTCAGTAAGGCGGATCGAGGTCTCGGCATCGGTGACGGTGCCGGAGAGGGCGCGGATCGCGTCGATGGTCTCGGGCACGACGATGGCCTCGTTGTAGACCTGGTAGGCGAGGTACGCTTCGTTGCCGGTGACGGTGACCAGGTCTTCCCATATGGCGACTTCCCACATGTCCCCTCGGGGCCGGCCGAGGTCGCGCATCAGCTCGATGGTGGAATTGAGGGCGATCAAGCCGTCGGACATGCGGATGAAGGCTATGCGGGGCGCGGCACGGAGGGCGTCCAGCACCTCATCCCGGGCGGCCTCCCGGGATAGTTGCAGTGTCCAGAAGTGGGTGTGCGTCTGGGTGTGGGCGCCCTTGGCTGCGATGGTGACGACATCCAGGCCCGGGAGAACGGTCTGCGCGTCGGGACCTTGGTGGGAGGGGATGGTCGGCTCCGGGACCATCGTGTTCATGATGCCACCCAGGTGCGACTCCCACGGGTCGGTGGCGCGGCGGATGAGCACTCCGCGGGCGCGCTGAAGCAGCCCCGCCGTGTCCAAGGCGCCGAGGACGCGGACGATGCTGGTCGTATTGCAGGACACCACCCGGGTGCTGTCGCGGCCGAGGGCGGTGGCGTAATTGGCTTGGGCGACGAACGAATGCCCAGTGGTGGCGTGGGATTCGCCACCCTGCAGCACCGCTTTCACCCCAGCCCCGCGGTAGCGCTCCAGGTTGCCGGCCGCGACATGCTTGGGGGTGGTGTCGACGATCACGTCGCACTGCGTGAGCAGCTCGTCGAGGCTCCCGCGGACGGTCACACCCGCGTCGTGCATACCCTGCCGCACCTCAGCGGTGGAGGCGAACACGGGCAATCGGTTCGCGGCGGACTTGATGCGCCAGTCGGTGGCGATGTCCGCGACGCCGATCAGGCGCATGTCCGGTTGCAGGAGGATCGCGTCAGCGACGCGCTTGCCGATGACACCATAGCCGTTGACGCCGACTCGGATGGGGTTCATGAGCGTGCCTTTCTGAGAGGGTGCGGGGGGCGCGGTCGTCATCGTCGCCGCCGCGTGGTCCATAGCAGATAGCCGCCGAGGGAGGTGACCGCGCCCGCGCCGGCACCGATCAGGCCGGTGGCCAGGCCGAGGCCATGCCTCTCCAGAACCGATGCGATCCGCCGGTATCGGCGCCGGTGCGTGCTCATCGAGACTCCTTGGAGACGGAGCGTGTCCTGGCATCAGCTGAGCGGACGGCGAACACCTTCGTTTCGCCGGCGGAGAGCTGGCCGCCGTCGCTGCCGACGCGCAGCCGGATGACTGGGGCCGTGGTCGGGTGGGCGTGCAGTTCTAGACCGCTTCGGCCGAGAGTCACGTCGAGGAGATGGTCGCGATATCTGACCTGGAACGCGACTCGGGTCAGGTGTGGAGGGAGTTGCGGCGCGAAGGTCAGCTCGTCGTCGCCGACGGTCATGCCGGCGAAGGAGCGGACGGGCAGATCTACCGTGCCGGCCATCGCACCCAGGTGGATCCCTTCGCGAGTCGTGCCGCCTTGGGAGTCGTCGAGGTCGGCGATCAGGGCTTCGCGGAACGCGATCCACGAGCGTGCAGGGTCGATGCCGGCCAGGACAGAGGCGTTCACGACGCGGCTGAGCGTAGAACCGTTGGCGGTTCGGGTCAGGTAGTAGTTGACGGTGCGGACCAGGTCGGCCTCGGAGAACGGGTAGCCGAGGGCGGCGAGCTGCTTACGGAGCCCGTCACGGCCGAGAAGGTAGACGAGCATGACGACGTCGGGCTGCTTGGCGAGCTTGTACCGATTGGTGCTGTCGTTCTCGGATTCGAGGATGAGATCGAGTCGGCCGATGTTCCCGTACTCGTCGCGGTAGTGACCCCAGTCCAGCTCCTCCAGGTCCTCATAACCGTCGAACTGGGTGAGGATCCCATCGGCGTGGAACCCGACGGTGAGCCGTCTGCTCAGGCGCGCCCAGAGCGCGATCTCGTCGTCGGTGACGTTGAGCCGGTCGCACAGGCCGTCGGCTCGGTAGCCGGCCAGGACTCCCAGCGTGTCGCCGGCCCGCTGGGCGACCCAAGAGGCCAGGACATTGGTGTAGGTGTTGTCGCGCAGCCCGGTGCCGGGAGCGTCCGGCGGGCCATCGTGGAACTCGTCGGGACCCATCACTCCGGCGATGTGGAATCTGTCCGTGGTCGGGTCGTGTTCGGCGAGGGAGGCGAACAGGCGGGTCACCTCGATGATGAGCTCGGCGCCGCGCTCGGCGAGCCAGTCGAGATCGCCGGTGGCCTGATAGTGCTGCCAGGCGTTGTGGGCGATGGCGAGCCCGACGTGACGCTGGCGACGTGAGTTGTCCGGCATCCATCTGCCGGAACGCGGGTTGTAGAGCGCGGTGGGCGTCTCCTCGCGGCCGTCGCTGCCGCTCTGCCAGGGAAACAGCGCCCCGCCCAGGCCGGCGGCCGTCGCGGCTGTGCGAGCTTCGTTCAGGCGCCGCCACCGGTACTCGATCAGCGACCGGCTCACTTGCGGGGCGCGGGTGTCGAGGATGGGCAGCACGAAGACCTCGTCCCAGAAGACGTGACCTCGATACCCCTCACCGTACAGGCCGCGTGCGGGCACCCCTGCGTCGAGCGCGGTGGTGTGAGTGGACACGGTCTGCAGCAGGTGCAGGACGTGCAGATTCAGTACGAGTTGACTGTGCGTATCGGCGTCCAGCGTCACCGCGAACAGGTGCCAGAGGCGTCGCCATTCCGCCTCGTGCCGTTCGAGGAGCCCTGCGACATCCTGGCCGCGCCTCTCGAACAGGTCGAGTGCGGCGGCACTCGGTTCGCTGATGGCTCGGTCGTGGGAGGTGAAGATCGCCGCGGTCTTGGTGAGAGTGACCGCTCGGCCCCGTTCCAGCTCGACGCGGAACTCTCGCGTTGCCTGCGAGGCCGTTTCGGTGAGGTGTTCCGTCACGGCGGCGGCACCGGTCAGACGCGTGCGGACGGCGGTGACGATACGGATCCGGCTCTGCCGGGTGTGTGTCTCGCACACGGTGATGTCGTCGGCGTGGCGGAACGCCGGCGGGGCGAGGTGTGTGGTGTCCGAACCGATATAGGCGGCCACGTTGGAGTTGCGTACCCCCGCGTCGACTCCTGCTCGCAGGGTGAGCGTGCCGTTCCAGTCGGGTGCACTGATCGTGGTCTCCAGGACGGCCAGGTGAGGGTCGTCCATGGAGATGAAGGACCTCTGCACGAGGAAGAGCTGATGCCCGTCCGGGCCGGCAAGGACGGCGCGGCGTGTGGCGAGCCCGCGTCGGAGGTCGAGCTCGCGTCGTTCGCTGAGCGTCGGCGCCTGTCCGGAGGAAAGCCATGGTCCGTTTCCGATTCGGAGGTCCACCGGAAGCCAGTTCGGTGTGTTGACGAGGTGTTCTTCTTCGACAGCGCGGCCGTGGATAGTGCTCATCAGTCGGTTGTAGACGCCAGCGAGGTAGGTGCCCGGGTAGTGGATGCCGTCGTCGTGGTGCTCGGGACGTACCCCTCGCGTCACCAGATAGCCGTTGCCCAGCGCGGTGAGTGTCTCCCGGTGCCCCTCGTGCGCGGGGTCGAAGCCTTCGTAGACCAGCCGCCAGGGATCCGTCGTGGAGAGGCCCAGATCCAGCTCGCCGACATCGTTGAGCACGACGTCGGCGCCCGCGGCTTCGAGTTGCTCGCGCTGTTCGGCGCGGTCGATTCCGACGACGAGCCCGAAACCGCCGCGTTGGCCGGCTTCCACGCCGGCGACCGAGTCCTCGACGATCGCAATGCGAGCGGGAGGAACGCCGAGGCGGCGTGCTGCCTCGGCGAACATGTCGGGGTAAGGCTTGCCCTGCAAGTGATGCGTGAGCGCGGTTTGGCCGTCCACGACCGTGTCGAAGGCGCCGGTAAGACCGGCTGTGTTCAGCAGTTGCTGCGCGTTTCGACTCGCGGTGACCAGACCGGCCGGTACGGCCGCGTCCCGCAGGCGCCGCAGCAGCGCTGCCGTGCCCGGATAGACCCGCAGTCCGCGCGTGCGCAGCTCGGCAAGGAAGAGTGCGTTCTTGCGCGCGGCGATCCCGGCGATCGTCCATGCCGACGGTGGGTCGTCGGATTGCCCGGCATCCAGCCTGACGCCGCGGGCGGCGAGGTATCTCGCCACTCCGTCCTCTCGGCTCCGCCCGTCCACGTATCGCCGATAGTCAGCCACCGGGTCGAAGGTGTTCTGCGGATCATCCACGTGGACGCGCGAATCTCGCAGCACCTCGTCGAAGAGCTGCTTCCACGCGGCGGCATGGATGGCGGCGGTGTTCGTCACGACGCCGTCCAGGTCGAAGAGGACTGCGTCGTAGGCAGTGTCAAGACGATGAGTCCTCTGCGCCTGCGATCGCCGATCGGCCCTCATCGTGACGCACCGTGAGGGTTCATGACGCACCGCCGGACGCCGAGGCCGTGGTGGGAGTGCTCGCGGTTGCCGGATCGGCCGGGGCGGGCAGGCGCAGCCGCTTCAGAAGGAGCGCGTTGACTGCGACGATGACGCTGGAGCCGGACATGCTGATGGCGGCGATCTCTGGGGTGAGCATGATCCCGAAGGCCGGGTAGAACACTCCGGCAGCGATGGGCAGCGCGATGGCGTTGTATCCGATGGCCCAGCCAAGGTTCTGCCGCATCTTCCGTAGCGTTCCCTTGCCGATCTTCAGCGCGATTGCGACGTCCAGCGGGTCGGAGCGCATCAGCACGACGTCGGCGGTCTCGATCGCGACGTCGGTGCCAGCGCCGATCGCGATGCCGAGGTCCGCCTGGGCGAGGGCGGGCGCGTCGTTGACGCCGTCGCCGACCATCGCGACCTTCTTGCCGGCCTTTTGCAGCTCGGCGATCTTCGCGGACTTGTCCTCGGGGAGCACGTCGGCGATGACCGTGTCGATGCCCAGCAGCGACGCGATCCGTTCGGCGGTGGGCTTGTTGTCGCCCGTGAGCATCGCCACCTCGATACCCTGCTCATGCAGCGCGTCGATCGCTGCTCTTGCGGTGTCACGGGCGGCATCGGCAAGGGCGATGACCCCGGCGATCTTCCCGTCGACAGCGAACATGATCGCGGTGCGACCACCGTTGGCGAGGGCCTGCTGCTGCGCGGCGACCGCGCTGGTGTCGATGCCCTCGGACGCCATCAGCCGAGCGTTGCCGAGGACGACCTGCTTCCCGTTGACGGTCGCGATCGCCCCCTGCCCGGTGACGTTGCGGAATGCCGTCGCGGTCCGCCGAGGGATGCCGCGCTCGTCGGCATAGGTCACGATCGCTTTCGCCAGCGGGTGCTCGGACTCTCGCTCGAGCGCCGCAGCGAGGGACAGCAGCTCCAGGTCGTCCGTGCCGACCGGGAGGTAGTCGGTGACCTCCGGTTCGCCCTTGGTGAGGGTGCCGGTCTTGTCCAACACGACTGTGTCGATGCGGGCGGCGGTCTCGATCCCGGAGGCGTTCTTGAACAGCACGCCGCGCTTGGCGCCCAGGCCGGTGCCGACCATGATCGCGGTCGGGGTCGCGAGTCCGAGAGCGTCGGGGCAGGTGATGACCACGACGGTGATGGCGAACAGGATCGCCATCGGCACGTCCATCCCGGCGAGGAACCAGACCAGGAAGGTGAGGGTGCCGCCGATCAGGGCGACCAGGACGAGCCAGAACGCCGCCCGGTCGGCAAGACGCTGCCCGGGTGCCTTGGAATTCTGCGCCTCCTGCACGAGCTTGACGATCTGCGCGAGCGCGGTGTCGGCGCCGACCTTCGTCGCCCGCACTCGCAGCGTGCCGACGGTGTTCACGGTCGCGCCGATCACCTCTGAGCCCGGCGCCTTCTCAACCGGCATGGACTCGCCAGTGACCATCGACTCGTCGACCTCGGACTCCCCTTCATCCACCGTGCCGTCGGTGGGGATCTTCGCCCCGGGGCGGATCAGCATCAGGTCGCCAGGGACCACCTCGGACGTGGGGATCTCCACCTCCTCGCCACCGCGGATGACGACTGCGCGGGCCGGGGCGAGCTCCAGTAGGCGGCGGATGGCGTCGTTCGCCCCACCGCGGGCACGCATCTCCACCCAGTGCCCGAGCAGCACGAAGGTGGCCAGCACGGTCGCGGCCTCGTAGAACACCTCGCCGCCGCCGGTGAGGGTGATGATCAGGCTGTAGATCCAACCGGCGCCGACGCCGACCGCGACCAGCACCATCATGTCCAGTGTGCGGGCGCGCAGGGCACGGTAGGCCCCGTCGAAGAAGATCCAGGCCGAGTAGAAGATCACCGGCAGCGACAGGATCAGCATGAACACGTCATCGCGCAGCCCGAACGGGGCCGGCACCTCGAACCCGATCACCTCCCGGCCGATCGGCGACCACAGGGTGATCGGGATCGACAGGATCAGCGCGACCAGGAACCGGTTGCGCATGTCGCGGATCATCGCGTCCATCGACATCCCGCCGTGCCCGCCGTGGCCCATCATCTCCTGCGCACTGTGCCCGGACGCCTCCGTCCCGTGATCGTGCCCGTCCGCGGCGGTTGCCGGATGGCCAGCATGCTCATCACCCGCGCCCGCCGCCGGGTGGGCGTGCTCGCCAGCGACCGCGGTACCAACGTGATCGTGTCCGTCCGCTGCGATTGCCTGATGGCCTTCATGCCCCTCGTGCCCGTCGTGCGGTTCATGGCCAGCATGCTCGGGATGCCCGCCGTGATCGGTGCGCGCCTCGTGGCCCCCGTGGCCGACATGCGTGTCGTGCCCCTGCGTGGTCGCGTGGTCGTGCGGCTCGTGGGTGGGGTCGCAGATGTGGTCGGGCACGGACTGCCCGGCGCAGTGGTACCCGCATTCGATGACCCACTGCTGCAGGTACGCGACGGAGGTGGTCTGCGGATCGTAGGTGACGGTCGCGGTCTGCGAGACGGGGTTCGCGTCGACGCTGATCACACCCGGCTGGCGGGCCAGGTGGGCTTCGGTGACATTCTTCGAAGTCGCGCGGATCATGCCGCTGACCTGCAACGTCACGGTCTTGGTGTCGTTCATTGGGGTTCCTTCCCGATGGCGAGGTCGGTGGTGCCGGGATGGGGCCATTGCCAGTCGGCGACGGCGGGGATGTCGGTGCCGTGCTCGCGAGTGTGGGCGCGGGCGCGCAACCGGGCGTCCTGCAACTCCTGACGCAGTTCGGCGCGACGTGCGGCCAGGCCTGGGACGTGGTCCAGAACGTCGATCGCGAGCCGGTACCGGTCCAGGTCGTTGAGCATGACCATGTCGAACGGGGTCGTGGTGGTGCCCTTCTCCACGAAGCCGTGGACGTGCAGGTTCGGGTGCCCCGCGCGCTTGTACGTGAGCCGGTGGATCAGCCACGGGTAGCCGTGGTAGGCGAAGATCACCGGCTTGTCGGGAGTGAAGATCGCGTCGAACTCCCTATCCGACAGTCCGTGCGGGTGCTGGTCCTCGGACTGCAGACGGGTCAGGTCGACGACGTTGACGACCCGCACGCTCAGCTCCGGGATGTGCTCGCGCAGCAGCGCGGCCGCGGCGAGGGTCTCGAGGGTGGGCACGTCTCCGGCAGCGGCGAGGACGACATCCGGCTCGGTGCCTTCGGTCTCGGTGCCGGCCCAGGGCAGGATGCCGAGCCCGCGGGTGCAGTGCTCGATCGCCTCATCCATGGTCAGCCACTGCGGGGCGGGCTGCTTGCCGGCGACGACGACGTTGATGTACCCGGTGGAACGCAGGCAGTGGTCGTAGGTGGACAGCAGGGTGTTCGCGTCGAACGGCAGGTAGACCCGCACGACGTCGGGGCTCTTGTTCAGCGCGACGTCGATGAAGCCGGGGTCTTGGTGGCTGAATCCGTTGTGGTCCTGCCGCCAGACGTGACTGGACAGCAGGTAGTTGAAGCTCGGGATGGGCTCCCGCCACGGCACATGCCGGGCGGCTTCGAGCCACTTGGCGTGCTGGTTGAACATCGAGTCGACGATGTGGGTGAATGCCTCGTAGCAGTTGAACAGCCCGTGTCGCCCGGTCAGCACGTAGCCTTCGAGCCAGCCCTGGCACTGATGCTCGCTGAGCACCTCGATCACGCGGCCGGTCGGGGCGAGGTGCTCGTCTACCGGGAGCACGGCCGCGTTCCACTGTTTGCCGGTGGCTTCGTAGACGGCGGGTGCGATCCGGTTGGAGGCGGTCTCGTCGGGTCCGAAGATGCGGAAGTTGTCCGGGTTGTCCCGGATCACATCGGCAAGCCATTCTCCGAGCACCCGAGTCGCCTCCGCCGATGTGGCGCCCCGCCTATCCGGGTGAACCAGGTGGGCGTACGCGCGGAAGTCACCGAGGCGCAGCGGGACGCTCAGCTGCCCGCCATTGCCGACGGGGTTCGCGCTCATCCGCCGCGCGCCGTCTGGCGCGACCGCGACCGTCGCCGGGAGCGGGGCGCCGGCGGCGTCGAAGAGTTCGTCGGGACGGTAGGAGCGAAGCCAGTCCTCGAGGATCCGCAGATGCTCCGGGTTGTCGCGGACCTCGGCGAGCGGGACCTGGTGGGCGCGCCAGGTGCCCTCCACGGGGAGCCCGTCGATGACCGGCGGGCAGGTCCAGCCTTTCGGGCTGCGCAACACGATCGCCGGCCACACTGGCCGCCCCTCCAAAGTTCCGTTCGCGGCGCGGCCCTTGATGTCGGCGATGCGGTCCAGCACCGTGTCCAGCACTCCCGCGAACCGCGCGTGAGACTCCCGCGGGTCCTCGTCGTCGAAGCCGACGGTGACGACGAACGGCTCGTGACCGTAGCCGCGCAGCAACGCGACCAGCTCCTCCTCGGGGATGCGGGACAGCACGGTCGGGTTGGCGATCTTGTAACCGTTCAGGTGCAGGATCGGCAGGACGACGCCGTCGTGGGCGGGGTTGAGGAACTTGTTGCCGTGCCAGGCCGTGGCCAGCGGCCCGGTCTCAGCCTCCCCATCGCCGATCACGCACGCGACCAGCAGGCCCGGGTTGTCGAACGCGGCGCCGTAGGCGTGCACGAGGGAGTACCCGAGCTCCCCGCCCTCGTTGATCGACCCGGGCGTCTCCGGGGACGCGTGCGAGGGGATGCCACCGGGGAAGGAGAACTGCCGGAACAGCGCCCGCAGCCCGTCCTCGTTCTGAGCGATCTGGGGGAACAGCTCCGTGTAAGTGCCGTCGAGATAGGCGTTGGCAACCATCCCCGGCCCGCCGTGCCCTGGCCCCGTGACGTACAGGGTGTCCAGGTCGCGGTCGATGATCGCCCGGTTCAGGTGCGCGTAGAGGAAGTTCAGCCCCGGGGTCGTGCCCCAGTGCCCCAGCAGCCGCGGCTTGATGTCGTCACGGGTGAGGGGCGTGCGCAGCAGCGGGTTGCCCTGCAGGTAGATCTGCCCGATGCTCAGATAGTTCGCCGCGCGCCACCACGCGTCCACCCCGGACAGGGTTTCCGCGGTGAGCGGGGTGGTGTGGCGGACCCAGCGGGTCGATGTCGTGCTCATGGTCGGTGTCCTCCGGATCCGCGGCTGCAGCGGCCGCCGGGTGTGATGGTGTTCATGATCGTGCTCCTGACGGGAGGACCACGGTGGCTTCGGTGCCGCGCATCCACACGACGCCGCGGTCGTCGACGAGCACGATCGCGCCGTCGGCGGTGGTGCCGAGCGCCTGGACGGTGCCGCTGGCCGTTCCGGACCTCTCCCAGCCGGCGCCGTTGAGGCGCCAGAGGGCGCCGTCAGTGTCGACGCCGACCAGCCCGCCCGCCGGATCAGACTCCAGCAGGTACAGCAGCGGCGCGTCGGGGACAGGGGCGAAGGTGGCTCCGGCATCGCGGCTCTCCTGGACCCCATCCTGCGTCGCCGCGTAGAGGGCGCCGTCGAGTGTGGCGGCAAGGTCGACGGCAGGCAGATTGGCGCCGTCGACCCAGGTGGTTCCGCCGTCGGGGCTGGTGCGCACGGTGATCGAGCTGGACCCGATCCCGTAGATCGCCTCGGCGGTGGCGGTGAGGACGTGGAAGTCTTCCTGCCCGGTGAAGGCGACCGGCTCCCAGGTGGCGCCGGCGTCGATGCTGCGGACGATGCCGAGGTTGTGCTCACCGAGCTCGGTCGGCGTGGCCGGTCCCGGGTGCCCGGATGCGTAGAGCGTGTCGCCGTGGGCGGTGAGGCCCATCGCGTCGAAGTCGTTGCCTCCCACCGGGCCTGCGAGCACGCCGGCGGCAGTGAGCGTGTACAGGCCCGTGTGCGCGCCGAGCAGCACGGTGCCCTCACCGAGGTCGATGATGCCGTGCACATGCCCGAACGCAGGCTCGGTCGGTGCGGGCGCCGGGGCGGTAGAGCCCGCGCAGCCGGCCAGGAGGAGCCCGACGGCGACGATTGCCGCCGCGGCGACGGTGATGGTTTGGCTTCTCATGCGATGGCTCCGATGAAGAGAACAGTCGCCACGGACAGGATGATCAGGGCGAGGAGGATGGCCACCAGGGAGGCGGCCAGGGTGCGGGACGTCATGACGGGGGCCTTTCGACGGGTCACGCTGCCGGTTCCTGGAAGCGATGGCCTGGCGGGTCGCCGGGGCTCGGGCGGAGCCGGCTTGGTATCGGCTCCGCCCGAGGGGCCGGGGGGGGTCAGAGGGTGGCGAGGATGTCCTGCATCGTGGTGATCTCGTCGGTCTGCCCGTCGATGATCTGCTGCGCCAGCGCGGCGACATCCGGGTTCTGCCCGTTGTCGAGCACCATCTCGGCCATCATGACCGCGCCCTGGTGGTGGGTGATCATGCCCTCCAGAAACAGGCGGGTCGCCTCGACACCGGTAGCGGCATCGAGGGCCGCCATGTCCTCCTCGGACATCATCCCGTCGCCGTGGTCCATGCCCTCCATGCCGCCGATGCCGGACATGGAGTCGTCGTAGGGGATGCCCCAGTCCTCGAGCCAGCCCTTCATGGTCTGGATCTCGGGATCCTGAGCGGCCTTCATCTGCTCGGCGAGGGCCACGACCCGCTCGTCGATGCCGTCCTTGGCCAGGATCTGATCGGCCATCTGGATGGCCTGCTCGTGGTGGGGGATCATCATCGTCACGAACATCTCGTCCGCCGAGTTGAACGACGCTTCCTCGGTGGTGTCGGGTGTCGTGCTGGTCATGCCGCCGGGGCCGTGATCCATGCCGGGCATAGAGCTGCCCGTGGGGGCGCAGCCGGCGAGCACGAGCGCGATGGCGAGAGCGCCGGTGGTCAGCGCGAGGGTACGGAAACGCATGAGAGGGGTCCTTATCTGTCAGTCGAAACGGGTGAGCTGATTCCGCCCGCCCGGGGTGGGCACGGCGAGAGAACCGTCCGGCACGCGGTCGCGCCGGCACGGGCGGGGAATCAGGTTCGACTGATGGACAGGACGAGGAGAGAGGGTGGTCGCGGGTGCGGCAGCGCGGCCAGGACAATGCGTCCGTGGAGTCGCAGCAGGGCGAGGGCGACGCCGAGGCGAGCCAGCAGGACCGGCGCCAGCAGCACGATGGCGGCGGCTAGCAGTGCTAGCGCGCACACCATCGTCAGCATCGAGTGATCCGGCACTCCGCCCGAGCCGCCACAGTCGCCTGCGCAATGACCGGCAGCAGCTTCGGAGTTCATGCCGGGCGTGGTCTCGGTCGCGGTGACGGCGCTCATGTCGGTGCCGGCGTCCACATGGGCGGATTCGAACGCGGTCGCCGTCGTGTCGGAATGCCCGCCCAAGAGGGTGCCGGTGAGTGTATGCATGGCCAGCAGGCCGGCGATCAGCAGAAGGGCGGTGGTGAAGGTCAGCAGGAGCCGGTGCAGCCCGGACCGGGCGTGCACGAGAGCTCGGATGTGGTTCACCGCCGACCTCCTTCCCGCATCCAGGTTACTCCGGGCGCGCCGGATTCTGATCGGCGCGCACCTGAGGCGACGCGCGAGCGTCGTGACCAGCCGAGTCGACTGAACCGGGCCGCGGTGCGGGCGAAGATCCTGGATGGCACGTGTCGGGCGCTCGGTCATCGTAGGCCGGCCCCGCTGCGATGGGACTTCTCGATCAGTGCGAGCAGCCCGAGGGTGTCGTCTTTGATCTGGGTGCGTCCGACGGCCGCCCAGTTGCGGTCCAGGTGGCGACGGAGGTAGTCGAGGACGTGCGCGAGGGCGACGGTGTGCCACGAGGCCGATTGGGCTGGATTCGCGGTATTGCCGAACGCGACGGCGCGAATCAGGTGACCTTCCGGGGCGGTGACCTGCCCGACCGTGAGCAGCTCTTGCACGAGGGCGGGCGCGTCGGCGGGTGAGCAGCAGCCGAACCGCGCGAAGGCGGCTTCCAGCACAGCGGGGTCGCGCATAGCCGGGTTGAGTTTAGGGGCGCCTTCCTTGACCTCGCCCACGATCATGTCCGGCATGCCCGGCCGGGCGCCGAGCGCAGGGTCCGGATCGTCGTCGGGTGCGCGGTTGAGCCGGATCGCGAGGATGTCCAGGTCGGTGACGGTGCGGGGCCTGTCGGCACCGGCCGCGTCCAGCACCGGGTACTCGGCGACGGTGAAGTATCCGTTTACCCGCAAGTACGCTTGCACCAATCCAACCGCGGTGTCCACCGTGCGCTCCGTTCTGTCGCCGTCGTCAGTCAGGCGGCGTGGGCGTAGCGGGCCGGGTCGGCGTCGAACAGCGGACCGCACTCGGGGCAGCAGAACCAGAAGCGGGCGCCCTCGTAGTCCCGGAACAGGCCGCGTTGCTCGGCCCACGCCGGATCGACCCGGTTGCCGGGCATCACCGGACAGGTCACCAGGTTCGTTGCCCCCGCCGGAGGCTCGTGATGGTGATGCTCGTGCGCGCTGTGATTCTGCGCTCCGTGAGCATGCTCGTGAGCGTGGTCATCCGTGTGGTCGCGCCCCGAGTGATCGTGGTCGTGGGACATGATGTCTTCTCCTTCTTGAGCGATGGGTCAGGCCCGGATCGGGGCGGGCTCCCGCGAGACCGGGGCTGCGCTGGGGGTCGGGACGGACAGGGGGCGGAAGCGGCGCAGCCGGAGGCTGTTGGTGACCACGAACACGCTGCTGAACGCCATAGCGGCGCCGGCGAGGATGGGGTTGAGCAGGGCGAGCATCGCGACCGGGATCGCGGCGACGTTGTACGCGAACGCCCAGAACAGGTTCCCCTTGATCGTGCCCAGGGTGCGGCGGGCCAGCCGGATCGCATCCGGGACCAGCACCAGGTCTCCGGAGACGATGGTCAGGTCGGCGGCGGTGATGGCCGCATCGGTGCCGGTGCCCATCGCGATGCCGAGGTCCGCGGCGGCCAGGGCGGCGGCGTCGTTCACGCCGTCGCCGACCATCGCGACCACGCGTCCCGCGGCCTGGAGCTCTCGGATGGTGTCGAGCTTGCCCTGCGGGGTGACCCCGGCACGGACGTCCTCGATGCCGACCTGGTCGGCGATCGCGCGGGCGGCGCCCGGGTTGTCGCCGGTGAGCAGGATCGGGGTCAGCCCGAGCGCTCGGAGTCGGGCGATCGCCTCGGGGCTGGTGGGCTTGACGGTGTCGGCGACGCTGATCGTGCCGCGCATCTGCCCGTCCCACGCCACCACCGTCACGGTCGCTCCCGCCGATTCGTCCGCCGCGATCGTCGCGGCGAGCTCCTCGGGGACCGGGATGGCCCATCGCGTCGTGATCCACGAGGCGCGGCCGGCAGCGACCATCCGGCCCTCGACGATGCCGTGCACGCCCTGACCGGCTTCGGCGGAGAAGGACTCCACCGCGCCTGCCGCAACGGTCGCGGCGGCGGTGATGGCGCGGCCGATGGGGTGCTCTGAGCCGTGCTCCAGCGCGGCGGCGACTCGGAGCAGTTCCGCCGGGTCGGTGCCTTCGGCGGGGTGGATGCCGGTGACGGTCATGGTGCCGGCGGTGACCGTGCCGGTCTTGTCCAGCACGACGGTGTCGATGCGGCGGGTCTGCTCCAGCACCTGCGGTCCGCGGATCAGGATGCCCAGCTGCGCGCCGCGGCCGGTTCCCACCAGCAACGCGGTCGGCGTCGCCAGCCCGAGCGCGCACGGGCACGCGATGATCAGGGTCGTCACCGCGGCGGTGAAGGCGACCTCCAGCCCGGCTCCGGCGATCAGCCAGCCGGCGAACGCGGCCAACGAGAGGACGATGACGACGGGCACGAAGATCGCCGAGACCCGATCGGCGAGGCGCTGCACCTGCGCCTTGCCGGTCTGCGCCTCCTCGACCAGCCGGGCCATCCGGGCCAGCTCGGTGTCCGCTCCGACGCGGGTGATCTCCACCAGCAGGCGACCGCCGGTGTTCACGGTCGCGCCGACGACGCGGGAGCCGGGGCCGACTTCCACCGGCACGGACTCGCCGGTGAGCATCGACTCGTCCACCGCCGAGACGCCCTCGGCGACCAGGCCGTCGGCGGGGATCTTCTCGCCCGGCCGCACCACGACGCGGTCGCCGGGGACGAGCTGGCCGACGGGGATGCGCTGCTCGACGCCTGTCCGGAGGACCACCGCGTCCTTCGCGCCGAGCTCGAGCAGGGCTCGAAGCGCTTCCCCGGACTGCCGCTTGGCGCGGACCTCGAGGTAGCGGCCGAGCAGGATGAACACGGTCACCAGCGCGGCGACCTCCAGGTATACCTCGTGACCGCCGGACTGCGGGGTGCCGACGAAGGTGACGCTCATCCGCATCCCTGGCATCCCGGCGCCGCCGAAGAACAGCGCATACAGCGACCAGCCGAACGCGGCCAGCACGCCGACGCTGATCAGGGTGTCCATCGTGGCCGCGCCGTGGCGGGCGTTGATCGCCGCGGCCCGGTGGAACGGCCATGCCCCCCACACCACCACGGGGGCGGCGAGGGTCAGGGCGAGCCACTGCCAGGAGGTGAACTGCAGCGCAGGGATCATCGACAGCACCCCGACGGGCACCGCCAGAAGCGTCGAGATGATTAGCCGCTGCCGCAACGACAGCAGCTCCTCATCGCGAGGCGCACCAGCTTGCCCCTCGACGGGGTCGGTGGCGGGTGGGGCAGGAACGGTCGCCCCGTACCCCGCCTGCTCGATGGCCGCGATCAGCTCCTCCACCGCCACCGGGGACTCGGCGTGGACACGGGCCTTCTCGGTGGCGAAGTTGACGGTCGCCTCCACCCCGGGCAGCTTGTTCAGCTTCCGCTCGACCCGCGTCGCGCACGACGCGCACGTCATCCCGGTGATGTCGAGATCGACATCCGTAGCCGTACTCATGACGCGCTGGCGAGGCTGTATCCGGCCTCCTCGACCGCCTCCCTCACGCGGGCAGCGTCCACCGGGGCGGTGCTGGACACGGTCACCGTCGAGACGCCGCCCGCGTGCAGATCGACCTCGACGCCGGAGACGCCGTCGATGGCGGAGACCTCCTCGGTCACACTGCGCACGCAATGCGAGCAGGTCATCCCTTCCACCAGGAACTGCGCCGACACGCCACCCACCCCAGGCTGAGCCGGCGGTGCAGCCTCGGCCTTCGCCGCGGTGCCGTGCGTGGTCGGGCTGCAACACGCGCAACCGCCGCCGCTAGTCGCCTGCAGTCCGAGGTCCTGGAATCCCTGTCCGGTCATGATGTGCTCCCTTCGCGAGCATTGAATGAATGTTTGTGGGGACGAATGTTTAGGAGCGGACCAGCCGCGCGATCGCGGCGTTCGCCTCACGCAGCTTCTCCTCCGCGACGGGGCCACCCTCGGCGGTCGCCTGGGCGACGCAGTGCCCGAGGTGATCCTCGAGCAGGGTCAGCGCGACCGACTCCAGCGCCTTCGTCACCGCGGAGACCTGGGTGAGGATGTCGATGCAGTACACGTCCTCATCGACCATCCGCGCGATCCCGCGCACCTGACCCTCCGCACGACGCAACCGCGCCAGCAGCGCCTGCTTGTCATCCACGTATCCGTGTGCCATTCCGACCACCTCCTACCTGACCATATACCTACTAGGGGTATAGGGTACATGTCAGTCCAAATATTCCCGGAGAACGCAAATTGAAAGGGCGAACGTGACTAACTGGTACGTCATCACCGGTGGGCCTAGCTCGGGCAAGACCACGACCGTGAACCTGCTACGCGACCGCGGCTACACCACCACCATCGAGCACGCCCGCCACTACATCGATCTCCAGCGCATCGAGGGGCGAACCGTCGAGGAGGTCCGCGCCAAGCAGCGCGAGTTCCAGCGCGGCGTGCTGGACATGCAGCTCGCCGAGGAAGCCGCCCTCGATCCCGCCACGACGGTGTTTCTGGACCGGGCCATCCCAGACTCGCTGGCCTACTACCGCTTCCTGCAGCTCGAACCCGACCCGATCCTGGTGGCCGCGCTCGAGCAGGTGGACTACCGCACGACGTTCATCCTGGACCTGCTGCCGCTGGCGCCGGACTACGCCCGCACCGAGGACACCGCCGCCCAGCAGCGGATCCATCACCTGCTCACCGAGGTATACGCGGCGCTGCCGTTCCCGATCGTGCACGTCCCAGTGCTCGGGGCGCAGGAGCGGGTCGACTTCATCCTCGACCGGCTCTAGCGCCGGTCGCCGCTCCCGGGCGCCTACTGCCCGGGTGTGGAAGGCAGGACTCCTCATAACATACCCCCCTAGCGTATGCAAGCCGGTCGTCGACCGCTGCCGCCCGGCCTACGGTTCTTCGCAACCGACCCGATACGGGCCGACGAGAAGGAGGACTGAGATGACCATCGCGGATCAGATGCTCCGGACCCACCCGAAGGATCTGGGAGACCTCGATCAGGCGGCACTACTGGCCTGCATTCAGGCCTGCGTCGACTGCGCCCAGGCGTGCAGCGCGTGCGCCGACGCCTGTTTGAGCGAGGACATGATCGCCGACCTCACCAAGTGTGTGAGGACCAACCTCGACTGCGCGGACCTATGCGAGACAACCGGTCGCATCCTGTCGCGGCGCACCGGCTACGACGCGAACGTCACGCGAGCCACCCTGGAAGCCTGCCGCACCGCGTGCACGGCCTGCGCCGACGAATGCGAACAGCACGCCGGCATGCACGAGCACTGCCGGGTGTGCGCGGAAGCCTGCCGGACCTGCGAGCAGGCCTGCGAGAAGCTGCTCGGCCTGCTGTGAGCGACCACACCCCGCACGAACGGGCCTCGCACACCGGCGGTGCGAAGAGCTACCTGCGCCTGCTCATCGCGCTGGCCCTGAGCCTGGTGGTGATGTACTTCTTCACGTTCGCACTGATCAACGTCGTCGGCGATCTCTACCTGAACATCAGCAACCTCTACATGGCCCTGATGATGGTGTTCCCGATGGGCATCATCATGATCGCGATCATGTGGCGCATGTTCCCGAACAAGCCGCTCAACATCGGGCTCATCGTCGCATTCGCCCTGCTCACGGTCGGCGCGTTCTTCATGGGAAGGGCCGCGACGTTCGTGGGAAACCAGCAGTTCCTGGACTCGATGATCCCCCACCACTCCCGAGCCATCCTGCTCTGCGAACAGTCGAACATCACCGACCTGGAGATCAAAGACCTCTGCGGCGAGATCGTCGAGTCCCAGCAACAAGAAATCGATCAGATGAAGGACATCCTGCAGCGGCTCGGGAACTAGACCGGCCCTGCTGGATCAGCGTCGGGCCGAGTCACCGCGGCTAGAGACTGCCGGGCGATCTCGAGCTCCTCGTTTGTGGGCACGACCAGGACGGCGGTCGGGGAGCGGGAGTCGGAGACCGTCCGCGCCTCCCGCCCCGCCGTCGCGCGGTTGCGCTCGTCGTCGAGGCGAATCCCGAGACGCTCCATGCCGGAGACGGCGGCGGCGCGGGTCGCCGGGGCATTCTCGCCGACACCGCCGGTGAACACGATCGCGTCGGCGCCGCCGAGCTGGCCGAGGTAGGCGCCGAGGTAGTGCCGCAGCCGGTAGTGGTAGACCTCCAGCGCCGCAGTCGCGGCGGGATCGCCGGCGACCGCAGCCGCGTGGATGTCGCGCATGTCCTCGGTGCCGGCCAAAGCGCGCAAGCCGCTCTCGCGGGTCAGCAGCTCCTCAAGCTCGTCCCATCCGAGGCCCGCTCGGCCGAGGGCGATGAGCACTCCGGGATCGAGGTCGCCGGCGCGGGTGCCCATGACGAGTCCTGCCAAGGGCGTCATGCCCATCGAGGTGTCCACGGACCGCCCGCCGGCGATCGCGCAGGCGGAGGCGCCGTTCCCCAGATGGAAGACGATCAGCCGCAGCTCCGACAGCGGCCGCCCCAGCCGCTCGGCCGCCCGGGCGGAGACGTATTGGTAGGAGATGCCGTGGAACCCGTACCGGCGGATCCGATGCTGCCGGACGAGCTCCGGCGGCAGCGCATAGGCGGTGGCTGCCGGGCGCAGGGTGCGGTGGAACGCGGTATCGAACACCGCCACGTTCGGGACGCCGGGGAACACGGCGCGGGCGGCGCGGATGCCCGCGAGATTGACTGGGTTGTGCAGCGGCGCCAAGGCGGCGAGATCGTCGATCTGCTGCTCCACCTCGTCGGTGATCAGCGTCGCGGAATCGAACCGGCTGCCGCCGTGCACCACCCGGTGACCGATGACGCCGACAGGTTCATGGCGCAGCTCGGCAAGCAGATCCCGGATCGCGGCACCGTGCCCCGTTCCCTCGGAGGCATCGTGACCGAGCCGTTCCACGGTGCCGCCCCGGATTGCCGTTCCGGACTGCCCGTCGACCAGCCGCCACTTGATCGAGGAGGAGCCCGCGTTCAGCACCAGCACGACGGTCATCCGTAGCCCCCAGAAAGTGCTCAATCGTCATCGTCGTCGGATTCTATGTGCCATGAGTGGCCCCCCGTCGATGCCAACTCCGAACCTTCCACGCGTCGGTGCTTCTTGCGCCTGACGGCGTCCAACGAACAGCCGGAGTCGGCTAATCGGCGCGCTAGCGCGGTAGCGCCTCGGTCGCTCCCTCCCCCCTTTCGCGCGGCCTGCGGTATGAGAGGCGCGACAGCGGGGCTTGTCAGCCTCTCGTAGAGGCGAGCACCGGAGGAGGCCCGCCCATCGCGTAAGCCGCCGACTTCTGCTCGAAGGCTTGGCGCCGCTCGGCGCGGCGAGCCCGGATCAGGATGATGAGGGTGATCGGGCCGTTGACGAGGAACTTCAGCGCGTTCCAGATGAACAGCAGCACGACCAGGTTCAGCCAGCCCGGCCCGCCGTCGGCGATCCACACCGTCAGCAGCCACGCGCCGAGCAGGTACAGCACGGCGATGAGCATGGCGGGCACGCCCCACTTCAGGCCGCGGCGCGTGTGCAGCGCGTCGAGCAGGATGTTCGTCGGCATGTACGTCCGCAGGAACAGCCGAACTCGGATGCTGAGATTCCAGAGCAGTCGGAACACGATGTCCGCCTCCCGAGAGGGTGCGTAGCTCCGCCGAGGAGGTAGATCATGTGGTGAGTGTCCCGAGGGACCGTCGAAAGCGACCTAGAAATCGTGGCTACTACCTCAAGATCAGAGTACGCCCGACCCGCGAGACGCGGAAGGGATGCGGCGGGAGTCGCGAGAGCGCCAAGTAAGGAGCCCCGCGTCTGGCGCGCACTCCAGCCCAGTGGCATGTCGGCTCGCAATGAGCAGTCGCTGAGCATGCCCGTTCTGCCCTTACAGGCGCGGCCCAGCGACCCTGAGACTGCGGGTGGTCGGTCCAGGTTCTGCCGCGCGTACCGCGAGCTGTTGCGCGCGAAGGGTCGCGGCGCGTGCTCGTGCCGCGTCTGCGCGTTGCGAAGCATCATCGCCGACAAGGCCGAGCCCCCTGGCCACGGCGATGCCGTACTTGTCGCGATAGGCCGCGACGGTGCGTGCCTCGCGTCGCCAAAGTGCGGCGAGCTGCGGATCAGAGGGTTCCATCCCGAGTCCCGAGATCCACTCCCCCGAGGACTCGACGGCCTCGGTGACGAGCGCATCTGCTCGCTGCTCGATGAGCGCGGCACGTTCACGGAGTGCGCTGCGCATATCGTCGTCCATCGGGCCGAGCGCGGGAGTGACGACTCCGGCGATGGGCGTGGCGGGCTGGCGCACGCGCCCCGCGCCGTTCGTGTGCTCCAGGGCGCGGATCACCCGCTCGTGGAGCACCGCGGCCACATCGCCCGCGTCATTGAGCGGACGAGAAGCGACGAGAGCGCTCAGAAGGCGCTCGGCATCGTAGCCGTCGGCTTCGGCTCGGCGCAGCTCTGCGCTGAGCACGCCGAACGCGGTCGAGTCGATTGCTGCGGATGCCTCGGCCTCGGTGAGCCGCGTCCTTCGCAGCAGAGCCTCCCACCGTGGCTGTTGCGCGGCGGCGGCGATGGTCTCGTATTCGGCGGCGAGTTGCGCGACCGAGCCCCACACATCCTGCTCGGCGGCGATCGTCTGGCGGGCGGAGAGTTCCGCGCCGACGTGCTGGAGCACCCCGGCGAGCACCTTGCGCGCCGCGACCACGAGGGTGTCCTGAGCGGGCGGGTGAATGTGGTCATCATCGGGGCGGTTGAGGGAGACATAGGCGAAGTTCCCGGCCTTGCCACGGGTCATGGCGACGTAGAAGTTCTCGCGGGTCGCGCCGGGCTCGATGAGCGTGTGTCCGGTGTCGACCGTGACTCCTTGCGCCCGGTATGCGGTGACCGCGTAGCCGAGTTCGACATGCTCGGCGACGTATCCGGCAGGGAGTCGCAGCGTCGCGCCTCCGCGTCGCCCGGCAGGCCGCACTCGTAGCGACCCGTCGATGCCGATGGCGGTGATCGTCCACCGGCTGCCGTTGCGCACCCAGCCGCGTCCGGTGCGCAGTTCACGGTCGTTGCGGCGGGTGATGATCGCGTCCCCGACGGACGCCTCGGTGCAGTCGTGCAGCCGCACCTCGGCGCGCGCGTCGACCTGCCCGGCGAGGATGAGGTCGGCGCGGGCGCGCCGGTTCAGGGTGGTGACCATCGCGCTCGACTCGGCAATGAGGATGCTCGCCAGCCCCAACGCGCGGTCGCGCTGCCAGGCGGCGTAGGCGGCGTCGGCCATGCGCTCGGTTTCGCCCGCCCGGATACGACCGTGGGCCTGGTAGGTGTCGATGGCTTCGATGCGGCCGTTGCGTAGATCGCGGGTGGCACCCTTCTCCCAGGCTGCGGTGATGCGGCGCACGTCGGTCAACTCGGGCACGTCGGCACGGTCGGCGACGAGCATCCCGAACGCTCCCCCGGCGTCGACGGACTGGAGTTGCGCGGGATCGCCCACGAGCAGCACCTTCGCTCCGGCGTCGGCTGCGACGCGCACGAGCCGGTCGAGCGCGAGCGTCCCGGCGAGGGATGCCTCGTCCACGATCACGAGCTGCCCGGCGGTGAACCCGGTGCCGTGGTCGCGGTGGGTCTGCCACCACTTCGCGGTGTTCTCCGTCGGGATGCCGAGGTCACCGGCCAGCACCTCGGCCGCGACCGCGGACGGTGCCAGACCGACGACCGCGCCGCGCCCGTGCTCGGCCTCCCACGCACGCCGCAGCGCGCGCAGCGCGGTGGTCTTCCCCGCCCCCGCAGGGCCGACGAGCAGGTCGAGTACCCGACCCGACGACGCAATCGCTGCGAGCGCGGCGCGCTGGTCGTCGCCGAGCGTGCGCCCACGGTGGGGTTGCAGCGCGTGCGCGATGGTTGCGTCGGCCAGGCGCGGTGCAACCTGCTCGCGGGAGCGTGCAAGCAGACGGTCCTCGGCGGCGAGCACCGCGGCACCGCTGTAGCGGGCGGTGTTGCGGGGGCGGAACATGCTCGTCCCGTCCGCGCGCTGGAACGCGGCGGGGCTGGAGGCCAGCTCGGGCGGCGTGAGCCGGATGGACGCCTGCTCCGCGGCGTCGGTGACCATCCCCGTGATCGCCTCGCGGTCCTCGGTGGCGGTGAAGCGCCAGCCCATCGTCTGGCGTGCGGCCTCGGCGTAGAGATTCCAGTGGCTCCACGTCGTGCGCTTCTCGGCAACCGCGGCGACCACCGACGCGCCGAGCCTGGCGATCCGCTCCAGCGGCACATCCTCCGCGCGCAGGAGCTTCGCGGGCTCGACCGCGACGGCTTCTCGCGCCCATTCGGTTGCGTCCCGGCCCAGCAGTCGGCTCGCTCGGGTGCGCCACTCCTGGGCGAGGTCGGCGAGTGGGCGGACTTCCTTGTCGGGCCGGGTTGCCAGCGTCGCCTGCTGCCGCAGCCGGATGATCGTCTCCCGCGACGGCGCGTGCCCGTGCGCGATCTCGTACTCGGCGATCAGGCGGTCCTTCTCGATGTCGATGTGCCGGGACCGGGACGAGAACTCCGCGACCAACTCCTCCGGCACCGTGGCGACCGCCCACACCGGATTGCGGTCAGCTCCCCGCTCGCGCCGCTCCCAACCCACGCCGAGCGCGCGGGTGAGGTGGTCGGCGAAGACCGCGTTGTGCAGCTCGCTCAGCGCCACGGTCGCCGCGTGCAGCGGCCGGCTGTCCAGCGACCGCCACTTGCCGTCGAACACAGTGCGCACCTTGTTGCTCACCACTACATGCGTGTGCAACTGCGGATCACCCGCCCGCGAATCGAAATGATCGAACGCCGTGGCGATCAGCCCCGTCACTTCGACCTGCGCAACAGCGCCGTCGCGGGTGGTTGCGCCCGAGCGTGTCGCCGCAACCTCCCGCTCCATGAACGCAACGACCTCTGCAACGGCCGCATGGTGCGCCCCTGCGAACTGCGCCTGAGTCGCTGCGTCCGCAAGACCCCACAGCACCGACGCGGACTTCGGCAGTGAGAACGTGAAGTCAAACCCCGCGACCGCCCGCCGCGACCTGCGCGCCGATTCCTCGGTCTCGATCACCGCGACTGCCTCGGCGCGATCCGCCGCGCCCAGCGCCGGATCGAGCCGGGAGAGCCGCGTGGCGATCCGATCCTCAACGGCCGGGAACACCGGGTACGCCTTCCCCATCGGATCGCCCGTCACCGGGTCAAGGCCCATACCCAGCAGGAGCTGGAGCTGCGCCTCGGACACCTGCGCACCTTCGTGGATCTCGCCGTTCCCGAGCGCGGCAAGGCCGCCGCCCATCCAGCAGCCGGGTGGAGTGCCCTGCTCTGCGTAGTAACGGGTCAGCGGAGTCGAGAGCGCCCGCTCGCCGTCGGCGGATGCCACGGTGCGCAGCAGGTACTTGTAGCCGTCCCCCGCATCCATGACCCGCATCGAAACCGACACCCGGCACCGCCTCTCTCGTCAAAGAAGAGGTGAGCCGCTGAGCCCGCCGTCAGGCGGGGTCAGCCTCGATGTGCCAGACGTGTACCGGTCATGGCGGGCTTCCGAGGTCAGACAAGGCGGGCGCGGACGACGGCGATGTCGCGCTCATGATCGCGCACGATCCTGTCGGCCTTGGTCGTGAACTCCGACTTGTGGATCACGACGAGCCTGATACCCTGCTGCGGCAGGATCTCCGCCTTTCGCTGGTCGTAGAGCCGCCGCTGCTCGCCACGAGGCACACCGGAGACGGTCGCGCGACGGTCGAACAGCGGGACGGCCACGGTGTATTGCTTCTCCTGGAACTCGACGACGAGCCCCAGCGCAGGCCAATACCCGTCGACGGGGAGCCTGCGAGCCCGTCCGGTCGTCGGCGACACGTCACCGACAAGCCACAGGAACGTCGCCTGTCGCTCCCCGCGGACCCCGATCACCTCGTCGCAGAGGTCGAGAACATAGTTGACTTTGTCAACCTGATCTGGCCCCGGGGTGACGTTTTGAAGTGGCCCCGTCGAGGCGTCGGTTCGATGTGGGGCGCTGTCTGCTGTCAGGCGCAGCAGGAGGTGGGGAGTTCGTTGCGGAAGAGG
>Ga0209958_1000437_pt1 | contig 79535 bp, 78 predicted proteins | sample ThiBio_inoc_plan_FD_183942 | JGI IMG/M metagenome (GOLD analysis project Ga0209958, IMG submission 183942) | Wastewater bioreactor microbial communities from Cape Town, South Africa - Thiocy_inoc_plan (SPAdes) | ecosystem: Engineered > Bioremediation > Thiocyanate > Unclassified | place: South...
GACCGGCTTCCTGCTCTTTCAGGATGCCGATGATCTGTTCCTCGCTGAACCGGCTGCGTTTCATAAGTCCGTCTCCGTAGATGGCGGACTCTACCCAAATTTGGAGGAGTTTTCCGGTCTCAGGTCACAAAGGCCGCGAAACAACGCTTCCAATACCGCCATTTTGTACGTGGGTTTCCTTTGACATCACAAAGCCAATCAAAGAGCAAATAGACAACGCGAAATCCACCCTTCTTGATCTACAAGAGGAAATGACGAGGAGATTTGGCGTTGAACCGGAGAGCCGACGGAAACGCATGGATAAGTGGAGAAATTACCTGCGCGCCTTGGATGCACGTGAGGATGGTCAGACATTAGCAACTATCGCCAGGGAGATACTTGCGCCAAATAATTTGAGAGTTGATGAGCAGACCGCTTACGACGTTCTAAATCAGGCCAAAGCTTTGATGCATAATTTCCCGAGGTAAGAAATAAGGCTGTACCGTTATTCCCGGAATGATTTCCGCGAGTGACCCGCGCTAATTGTGGTGCGTTGTTAACCACGATGGAGCACCAGAGCATGCAGCCAAACAACAATGCCCAATCCCCCCTAGCCTACGGCATTAACGACGCCTTGGCCGTCGTGCCCGTGGGGCGCTCGCTTTTGTATCAGGAAATCAAGGCGGGCAATCTGCGCACATTCAAAATCAAAAATCGGACGCTCATTGCATCCGATGACCTTTCCGCATGGCTGGAAAGTCACAGGCGCGCCGTCGCCTGAAATGAAGCGCCCCGGCTAACCGCAGCCACGGCGCCGGGGCAAATCGCGTTAGCTCTCGTTTCGGAGAAATCCAACTTGATGAAGTTACCTCAAGCCGCCTTTGGCGGCAACGCCTTTGGCTTGCCTACTGCCCGCCATCGCCGCCCCGAACCGGCGACATATCCGGCCCGATGGATTGGGCGCCGCTGCAACGTGTCGCCCACCGTCGCCCGGCTGGTGTCCGAAGCTCATTTCGGGGAGGTGCGCCAATGAAAATCGCCGCCACCTTTCTCCGCGCCGTCGTCACGGGACCGGATGGGGCCACACGGCCCCTCATCGTCACCGGGCGCCTTGCGTGGGCCTTGGGGCACCTCATTGAAGCCGGAAACAAGGGATGCACGCCCCTTGATAACCCCGGCCCGCGATGGTCGGCCTATGTCCACAAGCTCCGAACCGATTTCGGGTTGGATATCGAAACCGTCCACGAACAACACGAGGGACCGTATCCGGGAACCCATGCCCGATACGTCCTGCGGTCGCAGGTGGACTTGATCCGCGAGGTTTGAAGCTGACCGGGAAGGGGGCAATGCGCCCCCTCCCACCAAGGAAGCGCGCCATTCTCGCCACCAAATTTTACGGAAATAAAAAATGGAAACTATTTCCCTCTGCTACACGCAGCAACACAAGGAAATCTGCGGCTTTCAACGACGTAAGGCACATCACCTCCCTAGCCACATATATAATAGTATGAAGTCTATTTCAAAAATAACACACAAACATCTTAGCATGAGTGACGCAGAAAGCCTTATTGCTGCCGTTCTGTACGGAGAATCCCAATATCAACATTGGCGAGGCATTACCATCAATCTGACAATGCTGGACGCGCCCCAGGCGGTAGAAACCACCATGCGAGTCCTCATGGACCATTTGCGGCACTGGCAGGAAAGGAACGGCGCCCCACCATTTTGGGCATGGGTCCGCGAGCAAGGCTCTGTCCTCGGGGACCATGTCCACATTCTCGCCGCCGCCCCGCCCCGAACCGGCCACGCCCTTAGGCGAGATATAACCCGCTGGTTACGCGGCCCAACCATCCGGGGCGAGGTCTTGCCCAACACGCTGCATATTCGTCAAACCCTCGCGGTTGGATGGCTGATCTATGTGTGCAAGACGGTCACACCCACCGATGCGGCAACCCTATCCGCGCGGTCGGGAATCCGCATTCGCCCTGAAAAGCCGGGAGGCCCGGTCATTGGACAACGACGGGGTATCGCTCGATGCCTAGGCCCAAAGACCCGCAACGCTGTTTTACTCAAGATGCCCTGGGCAGCGAGCAACACCGCAACTCATGGCACAGTGGACGCTTGAGGCATCGGCTGGCACTATCAGCCCCTAGGTTGTGAATGGTGACACACATGTCGATTAAAATTACATGTCCACATTGCGGTAAAGACAACGAATTGGATGCCAAGCGTTGCTGGGGGTGCAAAAGGGAAATCCCATATGAATTGTACCAAGCCGCCATGGAAAAGGCCGAAGCAGAACGGCTCGCCAATGACGAGGGATTGCGGCAGCAACGGCGGGCAGCAGCGGAAGAGCGGGCAGAGGCGGAAGCTGCTTTTACCGCTGGCGACGTGGGCCGTATTCCACCCCACCTACGAGAAGATTTTGCGTCTCGCATCCCATTAAGCACCTCCCCCTTCATCTACAGCCATGAAATTGCGGAGGTGATGGGAGTAGTTACCGCAGAATGCGTGTTCGGGATGAATATATTTAAAGACCTTGTAATGAGCATGACCGACCTTCTCGGAGGTCGCAGCAAAACAGCACAGAAAGCATTTCGGGATGCGCGAGAGATTTGTTTGACCGAGTTGCGTAAGGAGGCCATGCGAGTTGGCGGAAATGCGGTTATATCCATAGACCTAGACTACAGTGAAATTGGCGGACAAAGCAAAGGAATGCTATTTCTTGTCGCATCCGGCACGTCAGTTAAATTGAAGCCAAACGTATGATTAAAAATAACTATCTAGAAAACGATATTTATGCACATTTTCGTCTGCGGAAGATTTATTATATCAAGTGATTTCGGCAAAACTGACGACGCGAACAATGGGTGGCATGGGTTCCGGTGGGTGGAATAAGAAGCATCGGCCAACCACCGCCGACGCCTTCGCGCTGGACGTGGGCAGCTTGCGCCGCGCCGGGGCGCTGGTTCCCGGCTGGTCCGGTGGGTGGCAATGGACCCGCAACGGCGAACGCGCGGCAGATATCCGCATCAATGCCACCGATACCGGCTTGGTCCTGAACTATCGCACCCGAACGGGCACCAGCCCTTGGCGGGAGGTTTCTCAGGGTGTGCTTGTTCACTGGATGCCTTGCCGCTTTGGCGGGAAGCGCCCGCTCCTCTGCTGTCCCAAATGTGGCCGATCCGGCGTCAAGCTTTGGCTGTTGGGCGCCGTCGCCTGCCGCACCTGTCACGGCCTGACCTACCCCGTGCAGACTGAAAGCGAAGATGACCGGCTCTTTCGTCGGGCAAACAAGATACGGATACGGTTGGGCGGCGAACCCGGCTTGTCCTACTCATTACCTCGACGCCCCAAGGGGATGCACCATCGCACCTATGACCGTCTGACACGCGAAATCTTTGATATAGAATGGCAGTTGGAAGCCATGCTATCCGCGAAATGGCAACGGATATGCAGCCGCTTAGGGTTAGAGGCCACGGGGCTGGATTTCCCCTAACCACGAACAGCACCGAACAGCAACCCAACACAGAATAGCGGCATTATGTAGCAAACGCACCTTCCGACGCCTCCCACCCCCTCCAATGAGGGGGTAGGCTCCGAATGCTTAACTGCATTCGGAGATAGAGCGATGGCTGAGAGCCATGTGGTATCGGCGCTGAGGCACAAGCGCGGGGAGATCGCCGGGGAAATCATTGCCGCCGAGCGCCGCATTACCGACCTTCGGGCCGCGCTGGTGCATGTGGACGCCACCTTGAAGCTGTTCGCCGGCAGCGAGGCCAATCCCGAAGCCATTCCGCCCCGCCTTCCGAAGCCAACCCGAGCACTGCCGGCGCCATCGGGCCGAGGCGACATCACGCGGGCGGTCTTGGACGTGCTGCGGCAAACCGATTGCAGCCTGTCATCGGCAGACATAGCCGAAAATGTGGCTCAGACACTTGGCATTGTGCTGGATACCAGCGCCCGCCGGCAGGCGTTCAACGAGCAAATCCGCAACGCCCTATACCGCCAGCGGGACCGAGGCATATTGGTCAACGTAAAGGACGGGTTGCGGGTGCTCTGGCGAGTGGCCGACTGATCGCCAACCCGCCCATTTTGTCCCAATAGCCTAACGCACTGATTATGCTTGTGATATAGGCATTTCCGCCCCGAAACCTATTGGGACAAAATGGGCGGCTAAGGGCTTGGAAGAAGAAGGGGCTGAGGGCGTTACGCCCGGCGGCGCTGCCAGTAGCCCGACCAGTCCACGGACACCGGCTGCGCCAGGGCGAGGCCCAGGAGCCGGCCGACCTGCCCGCCGTTCGACTGCCGGCGGTGATCTTCGCGCCAAGCCATTTCAGCGGCATAGCGGCCCAGGTACAGGGCGCCGATGTGGTGGTGCTGGCCCCATTCGGCGCGGCGCAGGCGGGAGAAGAACGATTCCGCCAGATTGGTGCAGGCGCCGTCCAGGCTGTACGCCACCTGATGGTTAATGCGCTTCATTTCGTAGCGGGCGTGCAGATCGTCCCAGGACGCGGCCTCGTCGGCATGAACGATGGTGCCCTTGGCAACCCGGTTCTTGACCATGCTGACGCCTTCGGCCTCGCTGGTGAGCGCGAACGGCAGGGTGCGGCCCTCGCGTTGGCGCAGCACCACCACGCACTTGCGCTTACCGTTCATGTTCTCGGCCAGGCGCCGGTCAACCCGGTCTTCCTTGCGGTTGGCCGGGCGGACGTGGCCGCCGACATAGCAGCCGTCCACCTCAACGGTGCCGTTCAGCACCATGCCCTTCAATTCCGCCGCCATGGCCTCGCGCAGCTTGTGCGTCAGCACGAAGGCGGTCTTGTACTGGACGCCGAGATCGCGGGCCAGTTGGAGGGATGAAATGCCCTTGGCCGCATTGATGAAGATGACGATGGCGAGGAGGTAATCCCGGATCGTCAGCTTCCGGCTGGCGAAGATCGTCCCCGAGGTCATCGAGAACTGCTTGCCGCAGCCCTTGCACTTGAAGATGCGCCGCGAGGTGTATTCGTAGCAGGCGAGGCAACCGCAATCTGGGCAGACCGGCTCGCCCTCGGTCGAGGCCCAGCGGATCGACCGGAACATGGTTATCGCCTCGTCATCGGTCATCCGCATCACGTCGCGCAACGACAGGCTCCGCGCCTTGGCGCTGAGAAGGAAGTGCTGTCCGTGGTTCTTGCGAGGCATGGCGTGACACCGTGTCATTAACCAGTGACTTTCAGTGTAGTCACATTTTAATGACACATCAACACATAACGTCATTGCGGCATGAATTAATGACATGGAAATATGTCTTGCTTTCATCCTCGCATGACGTACACTCATGGTGTAATGATACGAGCCATGACCTACGACGAATTCCAGCGCCACGTCGGCAAAGCGGGCCTCACGTTGAAGGCCTTTGCCGAACTGGTGCGGATGAACCGGATCTCGCTGTCCAACCTTGCCAAGAAGGGCGAGGTGCCGACGCACCTGGCTGTCATCGCGGCCCTTTTGGGTGAGATGGCCGATAAGGGGATCGACTACCGTGAGGTGCTTTCCCGTATCGCCATCGCCCCGAAGAAGCCTCGGGGCGCCGGCAAGCGCGGCAAGTTCGGCGGTGACAAGCAGGAGGAGCTGTTCACGGAAGGCAAGGCGCCCAAGCGGACAGCAGACAAGGGCGTTCCCGGAACGCACTAGGAACACCCTTGGCGAACAGACGAAGAACGCTTATTGTATACGGACTACGACGGGCTGGCTTACAGCCGGACTCAAGGGGAGCGGCAAACGATGACCACGCAACGCCTCACTGCGATCGACCTGTTCTGCGGCGCTGGCGGCCTGTCCGAAGGCTTCCGGCAGGCCGGTTACACCGTTGTCGCCGGCAATGACATCGAGGCCGCCGCCGGGGAGACCTACAAGGCCACCCACCCCGACGCCGAATTCATCCTCGGCCCCATCCAGGATGTGACCGTGGAACGGCTGTGCAAGGCCAGCGGCCTCCGGCCTGGTGAACTGGACGTGCTCCTTGGTGGCCCACCCTGCCAAGCCTATTCGGTCAACAATCACCAGCGCGGCATGCATGATGCCCGCGCCAGCCTGTTCCGTGAATATCTGCGGATCGTTAAGGGCATGAACCCAAAGTGGGTGGTCATTGAGAACGTGACCGGCATCACCTCCATTGCCGGCGGTGCGGTTGTTCAGTCGATCAAGGACGAACTGCGCAAGTTGGGCTATGAGGTGGAGTGCCGCACCCTCAAGGCCGAGGAATACGGGGTTCCCCAGGAACGGCGCCGGGTCGTGTTCATCGGCAACCGCGTGGGCCTGCCCATCGAGTTCCCCGAGCCGACGCACGGCCCCGCCGGCAGTGGCTTGCTGCCGTTCACCACCATCTGGGACGCCATCGGCGACCTTCCGCCCCTCGCCAATGGCGAAAAGGATAAGCTCGCGCTCTATGCCTCGGACCCCGCCAATTCGTTCCAGGCTTACGTCCGCGAGAACGCCGGCCGGATCGTCCTGAACCACGATGCGCCGCGCCTGAGCGCCATCAACGAAGCCCGGATGCGGCACATTCCCATCGGCGGTTCCTGGCGGGATATCCCCCACGACCTGCTTCCCGAGGGCATGAAGAAGGCCAAGCGCAGTGATCACACCAAGCGGTATGGACGCATGCGCCCCGAAGGGCTGTCCTGCACGGTGCTGACGAAGTGCGACATCCATTGGGGGGCTTATATCCACCCCCATCAGGACCGGGCGATCTCCGTCCGCGAAGCTGCCCGCATCCAGGCTTTCCCGGACTCCTTCTTCTTCCATGGCTCCCGGACCGAGCAATACGTCCAGGTCGGCAATGCCGTTCCGCCCCTGCTTGGCCGCAAGGTGGCGGAAGCCATCCGGTCAATCGAAGAGGGTTGCTGCCCCTTGCCCCTGGCGGCGTGCGGCTGAAGCACGCCCCAGGGCGAGATTGATAGCCGCCTCGTAAACGTCCTGCGCAGGCAGGTTCATCGGGGATGTGAAGGCCAACGCCACCTGATCGACCGTCGTGGTGAACTGCCCGGCGAACACGAGAGGGCGGTGTTGGCCTTGAAGCTGTTCCGGCCCAAGCTCATAGCTGCGGAAAGTGATGGTGCCGTTGCCGGGGCGGTATTCGTGGAGTGTGCCGCCCAGCCGCTCCCGGATGCGGTTGTAGACCTGGACCGGGCAGACGAAATACAGCCCCATACGGCACCGGCTCTCCCGGCGCAGGACGTGCCCCTTGTAGATCAGTTGGGGCAGGATGCGCTTGTTGACGTTCTCCCAATTCATCCCGGCTTCGCTGTAACCCGGATTCCGGCCTTGGGCATCAATGTAGGGCTGGCCGGCAAAGAACGTCTGCGCCTGATCGCTGTAATTGCCGGTCGTGTCGATGGTCTGGACCTCAACGGCGGTCAACTCGACCACGTTGCCTTGCTGATCCAGCTTGGCGAGAATCCAGTCCACGTAATATTTCCGGCTCTCGCTCTGGCCGGCACCAGGCGGTCGGGGAAGCGGAAGCTCCTGCCCCCAATACCGCCCAAACACCACCACCTCGCGCCCGGTCATTCTGCCAGCCGCCAAGCGCGGCCGAATGTCGGCAGCAAGGACAAGCTGGGAACCAGCGCCGAAGGCTTCCTCCGCGATCTCCTGGAGCACCTTGAATTGTTCGGCGTAGAGCCTGTTGGGGCAACAGATGATCGGATGGCCGGAAAGCTGGTTGACCGTGCAGGCGCCGTGATTGGGCTTAATGCAGTCGCCAGCGACGAATGGGCACCGCCGGGCGTCCCGGTAGGGCGCCGCCGCCGGATCGAGGGGCCGGAAACCAAAGAATTCGATTATGCTGAGTGCCATAGTCCCGCCCCAACCAAGCCGGGGCATACTTTGAATTGAATCGGCGGGTGGTTCAAGACCCATGGATAGGATCGACAAGGTCACACGCAGCCGGAACATGGCCGCGATCAAGGGTAAAGACACCAAGCCGGAAATGATCGTCCGCCGTCTTCTGCATTCCTTGGGCTACCGTTACCGGCTCCACCGCAAGGACATTCCCGGCAACCCCGATATCGTATTCATCGGGCGCCGCAAGGCCATCCAAGTCCATGGCTGTTTCTGGCACCAGCATTCAGGGTGCAAGGCCGCGCACGTTCCCCTGTCGCGCCTTGAATACTGGCAACCGAAACTTGCCCGGAACGTCAGCCGCGATAGCGCCAGCCTGGAAGCCCTTGGTGCCGCCGGCTGGGATGTGCTGGTCCTCTGGGAATGCGAGATCAGGCGAGGCGGGGATGTCCAGGACCGGCTTGTCCAGTTTCTCGGGCCTCCGGCGGCTTAGGTGTGCTTGCTACATAATGCCGCAGAATAGAAGCAACAGGACCGCGACGACAAAGGCACCATTGCCTTTATGGCGCGGCTTTGCCCCCTCGTTCTGTCTTGCCGCGTTTTCCCTCGCCATAGCGTAGGCTTCCTCGCGCACCAGTTCCGTAAATCGCTGCACGCCCTCTTCCCCGTATTGGGCGAAAACTATTTCCAGAAAGCGCGAGGACGCTTCTGCAATTTCGGCACGGTGGTTTATCGCGTCGGGCGGAACGTTGGACAACATGCGGCGAATCGCCGCCCTGTCGAATGGATTGTCCAAGGTGGGATGTGACATGACCGCCCCCCTAATCTCTGCCGTGCAAAGCCCGGCTCACCGCGTACGGGAACGGTCTAACGCGATGCATCGCTGAAGGCGTCTAGTCGCAACTTTGATGCCGTTTCACCCTGAACAAGCATGCTACGCCCCACGATGCCGCCCATTCCTTGGACTTCAAGAAGCGCCCTATCCCCCTCGCTGACTTTCAGCTTGGTCATATCGTGGCCCGCCCAAAAGTCGTACTCAACAGTGTGAACCCCAGGGGACACCTTCCAGACAACGCAGGCGTCGGAACCGATCAGATAATAGGGGCCTTCGTCCAGCCGAACCCTGTTCGCCACCAATGCCCCGATATCGCCCTTATAGACCACGACATAAGCGCCTACGCTTCCATCTTGGAAGGCATTGGGAACCAGCCGCCCCGCCTGTTGCTCCGATGGGGCCGGAGGTAAGTGCGTACAACCAACCACAGCCAGCGCCAACAGCCCGGCAACAAATGTCTTTATGGTTGTGGTCCGAACGGGTCTCATACGCTAGAGAGTAGCCGGGCCAGATAAACCCGTCCACTTCGATCCGCTCCCACGCGGGAACGCCTTTTCCGTATAATTTCCGTATAAACGACAAAGGCCGCCCGAAGGCAGCCTTAAGTCATTGATTCGCTTGGCGTCCCCAAGGGGATTCGAACCCCTGTTACCGCCGTGAGAGGGCGGTGTCCTAGGCCTCTAGACGATGGGGACGTCTTGGCGCGAGGCGGGCTTTATGCCTGATCCTCGGCCTCTGAGGCAAGGGCTATTTTCGGCTTGGGGGTACGGATGGGAACCGGGCGGAACTGGCCGCGTTTCTCGTCCAGGCGGTGCGCCAGGGTTTGGATGGCCTGGCCGTCCAAGACGCCGATGATCAGCCAGGCCAATTCGGGTTCATGGGCCATGGCGCGGTCGGTGGCGCTGGGGTCGGCGGTGCCGTCGGTGTGGGAATGGTAATGGCCGACGATGCGGTCCTTGGTGCCGCTGTCGCGCAATTCCTTTTCCACCGCAACGCGGATGGCCGGATCCAGTTCGAAACGGTCGTCGGTGGTGGCCAGCAGGTTGCCGGCCGGCACCACTCGGGTGACACGGATCAATTGACCTTTGCCGCGCCCGATGATCAGGCCACAGGCTTCGGCGGGGAAAGCCGCTTCGGCGGCGTCGACCATTTGCTTGGTCAGTTTGGCGTCGATTTGCAGGATCATCGGGCGGCCGGGGCTTCGGGGGTCAAAACAAAGCTGCCCGAGACGGCGCCCGAGGCCGGGTCCAGGATGACGTAGCGTTCCGGCCCCGTGCCGGTCATCCGCAGCACCACGCGTTCGGCGACCACGAGGACCTGGTCGACCCGACTGCCGGCCGGAACCGGCACGGAAACGGCGCCGAAATCTTCGGCTGTCGCCACCGGCGACGCCTTGGTTTTCGTGGCTAATTTCCCGGCCTGGGAGTACAACCCCCACCCCAACAGGGCCAGTCCCGCAACCAGCAGGACGCCCATGAACGCCACCAGGGCCTTGATCGCTTTCATGCCTTCGGATTCAATCCTAATTCGAACATTTTGACGCAAAGACCGATATAGTGACCGATCCCGCCGATACCATCCTTGCCCCCGCCCCGGTCACCGCCGAGGAAGCGGGCAGCCGCCTGGACAAATGGCTGTCGTCCCGTCTGCCCGACCTGTCGCGTACCCGCATCAAGGGGCTGATCGACGACGGTCGAGTGACGGCGACGGGGCAGACCATAACGGACGCGTCGGCGCGGGTCAAACCCGGCCAGGACTTCGTCGTCTCCATCCCCCCCGACCGCCCCGCCGACCCGATCCCCCAGGACATCCCGCTGTCCATCGCCTATGAGGACGGCGACCTGATCGTCATCGACAAGCCGGCCGGCTTGGTGGTCCACCCTGCTCCCGGCAGCCCCGACCAGACCCTGGTCAACGCGCTTTTGGCCCATTGCGGCGACTCGCTGTCCGGCATCGGCGGGGTCAAGCGCCCTGGCATCGTTCACCGCATCGACAAGGACACCAGCGGCCTGTTGGTGGTGGCCAAGAACGACCGCGCCCATCACGGCCTGGCCGAACAATTCGCCGTCCATTCCCTGGAACGGGTCTATCGCGCCCTGGTGTGGGGGACGCCAGTCCCCAGAGAGGGCGAGATCACCGGCAATATCGGTCGCTCCCCCCAGGACCGCAAAAAAATGGCCATCGTCAGCCACGGCGGCAAACCAGCCCTGACCCGCTACCGGGTCTTGAAAAGCTTCGCCGCCGGCACTGTATCGCTGGTGGAATGCCGACTGGCCACCGGGCGCACCCACCAGATTCGCGTGCACATGACATCCATCGGCCACCCCTTGGTCGGCGACCAGGTTTATGGTCGTTCACGTGCGGCAAAGCTGAAGGCCCTGCCCGACGAAGCCCGCCAGGCCTTGACCAGCTTCCCCCGCCAGGCTTTGCATGCAGCGGTACTCGGATTTAACCATCCGATTTCTGGGGCCTTGCTACGCTTCGAAAGCCATATACCCCTTGATATCAACGAGTTGATCGCCACTCTAGAGTCTGTATGATTTTTCATTATACTTGAGTGCTCAACTCTGGCATTCTCCTTTTCAGGCAGATGTGATACCACTTGACCTGAAGCTTGGAAGGTGGCGGCCCGGATGGGAGGACCCTGGCCGCGATCTCGAGACGAGGAGACGAGAGATGACGGCCATATCAAGCACCCTGAACCTGGCGCCCGAAGGCAACCTGTCGCGCTATTTGCAGGAAATCCGCAAGTTCCCCATGCTGGCCCCGGACGAGGAATACCAGCTGGCCAAGCGTTACCACGAGCACGGCGACCTTGACGCCGCCGACCGGCTGATCACCAGCCACTTGCGTCTGGTGGCCAAGATCGCCATGGGCTATCGCGGCTATGGCCTGCCGCTGGGCGAACTGATTTCCGAAGGCAATGTCGGCATGATGCAGGCGGTCAAGCGTTTCGACCCCGACCGCGGCTTCCGTCTGGCCACTTACGCCATGTGGTGGATCAGGGCCGCCGTGCAGGAATACATCCTGCATTCGTGGTCGCTGGTGAAGATGGGCACCACCGCCGCCCAGAAAAAGCTGTTCTTCAACCTGCGCAAGCTGAAAGGCCAGATGCAGGCCATGGACGAAGGCGACCTGCCCCAGGATACGGTCACCACCATCGCCACCAAACTGAACGTGTCGGAAACCGAGGTGGTGAACATGAACCGCCGTCTGGCCAGCCCCGACCATTCGCTGAATGCGCCGGTGCGCATGGATGGCGAAGGCGAATGGCAGGATTGGCTGGTGGACGACCGCGACGACCAGGAAACCGAGCTGGCCGACCGGCAGGAACGCGGCATCCGCAACAAGATGCTGAGCACCGCCATGGAAACGCTGAACGAGCGTGAACGTTCGATCCTGAGCCAGCGGCGGCTGCAGGAAAACCCGGCCACCCTGGAAGATCTGTCGCAGCAATACGGCATCAGCCGCGAACGGGTGCGCCAGATCGAGGTGCGGGCTTTCGAGAAACTGCAAAAAGTGATTCGCGGCGCTTCCGCCTGATATCAAACGCCGCCGAGAAGGGCGTCCTGCGGGACGCCCTTTTTTTTATGAGCCCTTCTTGGTGACTTCCGGCCCCCATTCCTCGACCAGACGCTTTTGCGCCGATTTCAAGGCGCTGACCCGGCGGTCGGTGGTGAAGGCCAGCCAGCTTTTGACCACGGGCGGCGTCGCCATGTACATGAGCCAGCCGATGGCCGAACAGCCATAAGCCCACAACAGCACAGAGGCGTCGGACAGCATGTTCAGCGCTTCGTCCAGAGTGTGGACGCCGAACCACAAATCGAACAGATAGGGGATGATGCCGGCGAAGTTGAAACCGCCGACACACAGCCAGCCGAACTTGTTCTTGCCCTTTTCCCCGGCCCAGGCGCCCAGCGTGGGCAGCCCGCAGAAAAACAGAAGCGTGACGGTGGGCAGGGAAAACGGCACCAGACCGGCCAGGATCAGCAGCACCACGATCTTGTTGCTGCCGCCACCGCCGCCCTTCTTGGCCTTGGCCGCCATCTGCGCCTGTTTGACCGCCGAGACTTTCTTCGCCATGTCCGCCTACCACACCCGCATGATGACGACGATGGTGGTGGTGATCATCGCCACCATGATGCCCAGCACCGACGCGGTCTGACGCCCGATGCGGTCGGCTTCGTCCTTGCGTTCGTCGTCGTCGCTTTGGACCCGCTTGATTTCCTCTTCCGCCGCTTGATACTGGGCCTGGGCCCAAGCGAATTCGTTATGGTCCTTTTCGCGGGCTTCCTGGTTTTCCAACAGGTTGTAGATCTCGACGATGGACCCGCGCCGGATCATCTTGGGCAGGTCCTTTTCCAGTTCCTTGCGCTTGTCGCGGGAATGGAAGGCGCCGACCACCGGCCCGGCCATGGCGCCGCACCACGCCGCCAGGGCCGGCAGCGATTCCGGCCCCAGGCGGTACTGGAAAACCGCATACATATTAAGCAGCGACAGCAACGCCTTGCCCGGTTCGGGATCGTTCAACCCCTCCAGATTGCGGTCGATGTCGCTGCGCGCCCGCGCCCCCATGAAGGCGGCGATATGGCGGTCCACCGGCGGCGCCTTGGAATCGCTGCGCTTACCGGCGGCGGCATTCAGCGCCGGCAGCAATTCCTTCAATTCGGTGATGTATTCCTCGCCCAGCAGCGGACTTTGGCAGGGCAACGCGTCGTTCAGTTCGTACAGGCAGCGTTCCAGCCCGAAACCCATGCCGGTCTTCGACAGGTAATTCTTCAATTCGCGGAAATTGCCTTCCATCAGCGAATTGTCGGGCAGGTAATGGTGACGGGCTTCGAACCACAGGCGCGGCACTTCGCGCAGGATGATTTCCACCAGCAGCCGGGTGTCGCCCTTTTGCGCCATCACCGCCGCCAACGCCGAGCCGAAGCCGTCGGGCATGGCGTTGAAGCCCTTGTAGCGGATGGGAGCGGTGGGATCGAGGATGTTGAGCACCTTGCACAGCATCAGGTCGGACGCCGAGCGTTTGTCGCCACTGCCGGTCAACGCCATGCGCACCACGTCGGACACCACTTGCGCCCGGTCCTTGTCTTCCACGGCGCGGCGCAGCCACAGTTCCAGCTTGCCTTCCAGCACCGGCGGAATGGCCGCTTCCCAGTTCCTGGCCATGGCCTGGGAAAGTTCACGACAGTTGAAATATTCCTTGCCGTTGAACGGGAAGCCGCGGGCGGCACGCTTTTCCACCCGCTGCTGCAAGGGCGACAGACGCCGCCCCGACAGCCACAAGTCCAGGGATTCGATGTTCCAGCGCTGGTCCGGGTCGTCGCACAACAGACCGCGCAGCAATTCCACCAGGGCCAGGGGCAGGCGCTCGTCCCCCACCAAGGTGGCGTAAGACCCCTGCTGGATCTTCTGCTTCAGCAGATGTTCTTCGTCCAGGTGAGCCACCGGATTGCGGCCCAGATAAGCGAAGACGATGGTGACGCCCAGCGCATAAAGGTCGTCGGAATAGGTGCCCGAACCGCGCGCCACCGGATTGGCCATGCCGGCTTCGACGCTTTCGAACACCATGGGCTGATCGAAGGCCGGCGGCGTGGTGACGCAGTCCCCCAACGCCAGCCGTTCGCCGGCATCGTCCATGAAAAACAGGTTGGTGGCGCGAATGGCGCGGTGGGTGATGCCGCGGTTGGTCAGTTCCTTGATGGTGTTGACCAAGGGTTCGATGACCTTGCGGCCGATCTCGTATTCGTCGAAGCGCTTGAATTCCTTGCGCAAGGACGTGGTCAGGCGCTGCCCCACCGGGCGTTCATAGACCACGGTCATGCATTGGCGGCCCAAAGGCGGCCAATTCATCGCCCCCCATTCCACCAATTGCACCAAGCCGGGGGTCTGCACCCCTTTCAGCGCCCGCATGACGTTGACGCGGGGCGGCAACTCGGGGCGACAGATCAGGGCGTAAAGCTGACGGTTGGCGTCGCGCTTGTCCTCGGCCACGAAGGCTTCGGCGTTGGGCGTCGACAATTCGGGAATCGGCTGGTTGGAACGGATCAGATAGCGGTCACGCAGCACGCCGGGCGGCCCGGCGGCGGCGGCCGGGCTTTCCTGCACTGTTTCATTGGCCTCAGCGGCTTCCGCCATTCTCGCGTCCGTCCCTGTCAGCTTTGGCGCCCACGCCGTCTTCCTTTTTAAGGTGCTGGCGGCGCGGGCTCAAGCCTTGTCAGCCGTCACGAAGCGAAAGGATCGGTAACCAGGATGGTGTCCTCGCGCTCGGGGCTGGTGGACAGCATGGATACCGGGGTTTCGATCAGTTCTTCGATACGACGGATGTACTTGATGGCGGTGGCCGGAAGATCGACCCACGACCGGGCGCCACGGGTGGATTCGCTCCAGCCCGAGATGGTCTCGTAGATGGGCTCGACCTCGGCCTGGGCGCTTTGCGACGCCGGCAGATGGTTGATGATCTCGCCCTTGTACTTGTAAGCGGTGCAGATCTTCAGCTCTTCGATGCCGTCCAGAACGTCCAGCTTGGTCAGCGCGATGCCGTTGACACCGCCCACCTTCATGGCCTGACGCACCAGAACCGCGTCGAACCAGCCGCAACGACGGCGACGCCCGGTGACGGTACCGAATTCATGACCGCGATCGCCGATCAGATGGCCGATCTCGTTGTCCTGTTCGGTGGGGAACGGACCGGCGCCGACGCGGGTGGTGTAGGCCTTGCAGATGCCCAGCACATAGCCCACCTGCCCCGGACCGACGCCCGAGCCGGTGCCGGCATTGCCCGACACGGTGGACGACGAGGTGACGAAGGGATAGGTGCCGTGGTCGACATCCAGCATGGCGCCCTGGGCGCCTTCGAACAGCACCCGCTTGCGGGTGTGGCGGATTTCGTCCAGGCGCTGCCAGACCACGTCGGCGAAGGGCAGGATCTTGGGAGCCACTTCCTTGATCTGGCGCAGCACGTCCTGACCGTCCAGCGGCTTGGCGCCCAAACCCGCCAGCAACGCGTTGTGGTGGGTCATCAGCTTGTCCAGCTTGGCTTCCAGCACCCGGTCGTCGGCCAGATCGCAGACACGGATGGCGCGGCGGCCGACACGGTCTTCATAGGCCGGGCCGATGCCGCGGCCGGTGGTGCCGATCTTGGCGGAGCCCGAGGCTTCTTCGCGGGCGCGGTCCAGATGGCCGTGCAGCGGCAGGATCAGGCAGGCGTTCTCCGCGATCTTCAGCACGTCTGGGGTGATGTTGACGCCCTGGTCCTGGATGCGCTTGATCTCGTCCAGCAGCGCCCAAGGGTCGACCACCACACCGTTGCCGATGATGGACAGCTTGCCGCGCACCACGCCCGAAGGCAGCAGCGACAGCTTGTAGGTCACGCCGTTGATGACCAGGGTATGGCCGGCATTGTGGCCGCCCTGGAAACGCACCACCACGTCGGCCCGCTCGGACAGCCAGTCGACGACCTTGCCCTTGCCTTCGTCGCCCCACTGGGCGCCGACCACCGCAACATTCGCCATCTTCGTAAAATCCCTATTCCACAGACTTGACGCCATCGGCCAACAAAACGTGGCCGCAACCCATACGCTTGGCTTCGGCGGCATTATCGTCCACCGCCCGCAATCCCGCCACCGTTATCCATCCCTGGGCCCGAAGTGCCTGGGCATAAGCCCTGGGCGCCCCGGCCGGCACGAAGATGCGCTTGACCGGTTCGGGACCGGGCAGCGCCGCCACGATGGTATCCAGGAACAAGGTGGCGCCGGTGGACGGCTCGCAGCCGCCGGCCATGTAGCGGCCGCCCCGCCCCAATTCGCCCGCGATGTTCTGGGCGAACAGGGTAAAGGAAATGCCGCTATGATATTCGAAGCCGCGGTTTTCCACCGGATCGATGGTGATGGTCACCTCGGGGGCCGCATCCTTGATCAGCGCCACCACCTGGGCCAGACGGTCGCGCTCGGCGGCGGCGGCCGGCGGCAGTTCCAGCGCGGCCAGGATGGACAAAGCCCGCTCGGCCGGGCCGGCGGCCTTCAGCAACGCCGACAACAGCGGTGCGGCGACGCCGCCCAGGGCCAGAACGGCGGCGGCGTCCTTGTGGTCCAAGGACCCCCGCAAGGATTCCTGATCCACGTTCAAACCGTCCAGGATGGCCGGAACCAAAGTGGGCAGGGACAGGTCGACCGAAACGCCGGGCACCCCCAGGGCGACCAAGGCCTCGGCCGCCAGGATCGCCACTTCGGCGTCGGCTTCGGGGCAGTCGGCACCGATCAATTCGATGCCGGCCTGACCGAACTGGCGTTCGGGGCGCAGTTGGGTGCCCTTCACCCGCAGCACCTGACCGGCATAGGACAGACGCAGGGGGCGCGGCGAACCGGCCAGACGGGTCCGCGCGATGCGGGCCACCTGCGGCGTCATGTCGGGCCGCAGGCCCATCATGCGCTGGGTCACCGGGTCCATGACGCGGAAGCACTGCTTGGCCATGGCGGCATTGGAATCCGCCAGCAGCGTGTCTTCGAACTCGATCAGCGGCGGCTTGACCCGGTCATAGCCTTGGGCGGCGAAATGAGCGGTGACGCGGCTGACCACGTCGGCCTCGAATTCGGCGTCCAGGGGAAGAATGTCACGCAGGCCGTTAGGCAACAGCGCGGCTTTGGCGGAATCATTCATGGAATTCGGCATTACGCATGGTGGCGGATACGCACGGCCCGACCGGACCGCGACGATTGCCCGGTTTAGCCTGTTTGCCCCCCAGGGGCAAACGGAAAACAAAAACGATCAGAACTTGCCGCGCGAACCCAGGCGGTCCAGGGCGTCCATCACCCCCTTGGAAGCCTCGGCCGCCAATTGCACGCACTCCAAGGCGCCATCCATGTCGCCGGCCTGATAGCGCCGGGCCGCCTCGATGCCGTGCTGGTGGACCAGGCGGTGCGGCTCGTCCAGATCGGTGAAGGCGGGATGGTTGCGGATGCCGGGATCGGTGACGCCCGAACACCACTTGCCCAGGCGGCACTGGGTGTGGTCGGCCAGTTCGTCAGGGCGCAGGGTTTCGCGCCCCACCAGCATGTCGGCCAGACGCTTGCGCCAGATCATGTGGTCGGACTTGGCTACGTGAATGGTCAAATCGGTGATTTCCAGCTTGGCCATGTCGCCCAAGGTCTGGGCGATCAGCTTGGCGGCGCGGTCCATTTCCGACGCCACCTGACCGATGGTGGCGACGTTGCGCCCCGACATCTCGGCGATGACGCCGACACCATGCGACATTTCCTCGGACGCGGCTTCCTGCTGGGTCAGGATGCTGGCGATGCCCTGCATGCGGCTGGTGACGTCTGCCACCTGGGCGGAAACCTGTCCCATGCTGTCGCCGGCCTGGGCGATCACCGCCTGACCGGTTTCCACCGCCCGGGCGCCGTCTTCCATGGTGCCGACGATTTGCGCCATTTCCTGGCGCAGGGTTTCGATGCGGCAGCGAATGTCGACGGTGGCCTTGGCGGTCTGGTTGGCCAGGTGCTTGACCTCGTTGGCGACCACGGCGAAGCCCTTGCCGGCCTCGCCGGCGCGGGCCGCCTCGATGGTGGCGTTGAGCGCCAAAAGGTTGGTTTGCCGGGCGATGGCTTCGATCTGGTTGACGATGTCGCCGATCTGGGCCGAGGCCTGGCCCAGGCTTTCCACCTTGCCGCCAGCCGCCGCCACCGCGTCGGCGATGGCCTGCATGGACCGCACCGCCTTTTCCGATGCCTGACGCCCGGCCTCGACGCTGGCTTCAGCGGCCTGGGCCTGCTGGGCGGCGGCGTTGGAATTTTCCGCGATCTGTTCGACACTGGTGTGCAGTTGCTCGGCGGCGGCGGCGATGGTCTGGCTGCGGCGGTCGGATTCGGTCACTGCGCGCATCATGCCGGCGGTTTCGGTCACCGCTTCGTTGATGTTGACCGACATTTCCACGTTGCGCTTGAGTTCGGCCAAGGCACGCGCTTCCAGATGGCCGGCCAGATTCTTGATCTTCCTGCTGACGCTGCACTGGCCTTCGGGAACCGACAGGTAGCGGCCGGCCAGGATCATGTCCACCATCTCGTCGATCAGCGCCAGACGCTCGGCGGTGATCGCCTCGTCCGCGATGCTTTGGTCGACGGCAGCGATCTGCGGCTGCGCCTTACGTGACGTGAACATGCCCTTCCCCCCTTGCGACAACCGGCGCCTTGAGCGCCCCCGCCATATCAATGATTGACATTCATCAATCAACTTTTGGGGTAGCGGTATACGTCTTTGGAAGTAATTTTCGCAAGTCATAAAACAGCAACACCCCCTTTCCGCCGCAACGGAAAGGGGGTGTCACAAGGGCAAGATCAGAAGCTGAGCGACTTTGCCTGGACCACGTGCGGCAGGCTGCGCACCGCTTCCAGAATTTCGTCGGTCAGCGGCTGGTCCACCTGGGTCAGCAAGATGGCGTCGCCGCCGGCTTCGGCGCGGCCCAGATGGAAAGTGGCGATGTTGACCCCCTTGGCCCCCAGCAACGACCCCAGGGCGCCGATGAAGCCCGGCTTGTCCTGGTTGGTGACGTACAGCATATGGTTGCCCAGTTCGGCTTCGATGGGGATACCCTTGATTTCCACCACACGCGGCTTGTCGCCGCCGAACAAGGTGCCAGCCACCGAACGGGTGCGCTGTTCGGTGATCAGGGTGACACGGATCAGCGTGTTGTAGTCGCCGGTGCGTTCGTTGGTGACTTCCGACACCTCGATACCGCGAGCCTTGGCCACCAGCGGCGCGTTGACCATGTTGACCGATTCCATCATCGGCCGCAGCACGCAGGCCAGCACCACGGCGGTCAGCGGCTTGGTGTTCAGCGCCGCCACATGGCCCTCGTATTCCACCTGAACCGCCTTGATGGCATGTTCGGTCAACTGCCCGGCGAAGCCGCCCAACTGCTCGGCCAGCTTCAGGTACGGATACAACTTGGGGGCGTCCTCGGCGGTGATGGCGGCCATGTTCAGCGCGTTGGCGACGATGCCGGACAACAGGAAGTCGGACATCTGTTCCGCCACCTGCAGCGCCTGGTTTTCCTGGGCCTCGGCGGTGGAAGCCCCCAGATGCGGGGTGCACACCACCTGTTCCAGGCCGAACAGCGGATTTTCGGTGGCCGGTTCCACCTGATAGACGTCGAGCGCGGCCCCCGCCACCTTGCCGGCGACGATGGCGTCGCGCAGGTCGGCTTCGTTGATCAGCCCGCCGCGGGCGCAGTTGACGATGCGCACGCCGTCCTTCATCAGGGCGATGGAATCGGCGCAGATCAGGTTGCGGGTGGCTTCGGTCAACGGCGTGTGCAGGCTGATGAAATCGGCGCGGGCGAACAGCGTGGGCAGGTCCACCTTTTCGATGCACATGTCGTGGGCGCGGCCTTCCGACAGGAAGGGGTCGAAGGCGATGACCCGCATGCCGATTCCCAGGGCGCGATTGGCGACCAGAGCGCCGATGTTGCCCGAACCGACGACGCCCAGGGTCTTGCCGGTCAGCTCGACCCCCATGAACCGGTTCTTTTCCCACTTGCCCTGATGGGTGGACGCGTTGGCAGCCGGGATTTGACGGGCCATGGCGAACATCATGGCGATGGCGTGTTCGGCGGTGGTCACCGAATTGCCGAACGGCGTGTTCATCACCACCACGCCACGGTCGGTGGCGGCGTGCAGGTCGATGTTTTCGGTGCCGATGCCGGCGCGGCCGATCACCTTCAGATTGGTGGCGCAATCCAGCAATTCGGCGGTCACCTTGGTGCCCGAACGCACGGCCAGACCGTCGTATTCGCCGATGATGGCCTTCAGTTCGTCGGCCGACAGGCCGGGGCGGACGTCCACCTGGATGCCATGGTGCGTAAACGCCTGCACGGCGGCCTGGCTGAACCTGTCGCTAATCAGAACCTTGGGCATGACGACTTTCCCTAAATCACTTCGACACGGTATCGGCGGCGACCTGGGCGAAGGCCCAGTCCAGCCACGGCAACAGGGCGACCACGTCGGCGGTTTCGACGGTGGCGCCGGTCCAGATGCGCAGGCCCGGGGGGGCGTCGCGATAGGAACCGATGTCGAAGGCCACCCCATGCTTGTCCAGCAAGCTTACCATTTTCTTGGCGAAAGCGGCCTGATCTTCGGCGGACAAAGCGGTGAAGACCGGCGCCTTGATGGTCATGCACACCGAAGTGCACGACCGCTGAGCCGGGACTTCCACCAGGTTAACCGCCCAGTCCGAGGCATCCAGCCAGTCCTGAATCGCCTTGCGGCTGGCCTCGGCGCGGGCCATCAGGCCGGGCAGCCCGCCCACGGACTTGGCCCACAACAGGGCGTCGATCTGGTCTTCCACCGCCAGCATGGACGGCGTGTTGATGGTTTCACCGCGGAAGATGCCTTCCACCAGCTTGCCGCCCGAGGTCAGGCGGAAAATCTTCGGCAGCGGCCAGGCGGGGACATGGGTTTCCAGGCGTTCCACGGCCCGCGGCGACAGCGCCAGCATGCCGTGCGCCCCTTCGCCGCCCAACACCTTTTGCCAGGACCAGGTGACCACATCCAGCTTGTCCCACGGCATGTCCATGGCGAAAACGGCGCTGGTGGCGTCGCAGATGGTCAGCCCCTGGCGGTCGGCGGCGATCCAGTCGCCGTCGGGAACGCGCACGCCTGCGGTGGTGCCGTTCCAGGTGAACACCACGTCGCGGTCGAAATCGGCCTGGGACAGGTCGGGCAACCGGCCGAAGGGCGCGGTGAAGACCCGCACGTCATCCAGCTTCAACTGCTTGTTGACGTCGGCGACCCAGGTCAGGCCGAAGGTATCCCAGGCGAACATGTCGACGCCTCGCGCCCCCAGCAACGACCACAGGGCCATCTCCACCGCGCCGGTGTCGGATGCCGGCACGATTCCCAGGCGCCAGCCGGCGGGCAGGCCCAGGATTTCGGCCGACAGGTCGATCACCTGTTCCAGCTTGGCCTTGCCGACCTTGGCGCGGTGCGATCGGCCGAACGGCGCGTCCTTCAGCGCGTCCACCGACCAGCCCGGACGCTTGGCGCAGGGGCCCGAGGAAAAATTGGGATTGTTGGGCTTCGACGACGGAAGCGCGATCTGGGACATGGCGGCAGGAAACCCTTGGGCTTTACGACAGCGCGGGAGTTTAGCAGGGCAAAGCCGCCAGGCAAGCTTTTCGGGTCACATCCCCCACACCACTTTGACGCCGACGGCGAAAGCCGCCCACATCAGCAGGATCATCGGCAGGCCGGCCTTGACGTAATCGACGAAGCGGTAGTGCCCCGCCCCCATGACCAGCAGGTTGGTCTGATAGCCGATGGGGGTGGCGAAGGAACAATTGGCCGCCAGGATCACCGTGATGGCGAACAATGCCGGATCGACGCCCAACTGTCGCGCCACGCCGACGGCGATGGGGGTGAACAACACGGCGGTGGCGTTGTTGGAAAGCACGTTGGTCAAGGCCGCCACCAGCCCGAACATGGCGACCAACACCCCCCACGGCCCGACGCCGCCCAAAGTCGACAGCAGGGCCTTGGCCAGGAAGGCGGCGGTGCCGGTGGCGTCCATGGCCTCGCCCAGGGCCAGGGCGTTGCCCACCAGCAGCACCACCTTGGAATCGATGGCGCCCACCGCCTGACGGGCGGTCAGGCCGCCCAGGGCGACCAGGGTGACGGCGACGGCGATGGCGGCGATGGCGACGGGCAGCACGCCAGTGGCCGACAGGCCCAGCATGGCCAGGAACAGCAGGCCGGCTGTCTTGGCGTGATGGACACGCGGCAACAAGCCGGCGCTGCCGGAAATCACCACCAGATCGCGATCCTGGCGCAGGGTCTCGATATCGTTTTCGTGGCCCATCAGCAACAGCACGTCGCCGGCCTGCAAACGCAAGCCCCCGGTGGGGCCGCGCATCATCCGCGCCCGGCGTTCCAGCCCCAGGACCACCAGATTGTGATAGCGGTTCAGCCCCAATTGCTCGACCGAAAAGCCGGTGAAGCGCGAGGTCGGCGGCACCATGGCTTCGACCAGCACCTGTTCGACCATGGGAGCCGGGGGGCGCTGGGCCGGGCTGTCGTCTTCATCCTCGTCGTCGTCATGTATTTCGGGCACCGACAACAGGCCGGGATGGCGGGCTGCCGTCTCGGTCAGCGCCTTCCTGGACCCGGCGATCATCAGAACGTCGCCGGCCCGCAGCACCATGTCGTCATAAGGCGGGAACACCGATTCGCCGTCGCGGATGATCAGGTGCACGGTGATGTCGGGCAACTGCTTGAAAGTGCCGGCCAGGGACTGGGCGCCATCCAGCGCCGAACCGGCGCCCACTTCACATTGCGAGACGAACTGCTTGCCGGTGCCGCCGCCCGACTGCGCTTCGCCCGACCCTTTGGGCAACAGGCGTGGCATGACCAGCAACACATAAAGCAGGCCGATCCCGGCCACCCAAAGGCCCATGGACGTCTGCTGGAAAAAGCCCAAGCCGTCCTCGCCCAGGGCGATCAACGACGACGACACCAAAAGATTGGTGCTGGACCCGATCAGGGTGGTCATGCCGCCCAGGATGGCGGCGAAGGACAGCGGCATCATCATCCGCCCCACCCCCAGGCCCGAGCGCATGGCCAGGGCCTGGAACACCGGCAGGAACATCACCACCACCGGGGTGTCGTTGATGAAACCGCTGGTCACCGCCACCAGAACCAGGGCGCAGCCCACCAGCACCGACGGCGACAGACGCAGATTGCCGACGGCGTCGGCCAAACGGTCCAAGGCGCCGGTACGGTTCAGCCCTTCGGCCACCACCAGCAGCGCCATCACCGTCAACAGCGCCGGATTGCCGAAACCGGCCAGCAAGGTGTCGGGCGACAACAGGTTCTTGCCGTCAGGCCCCGGCACCGGCAGGAAGTGGAACACCACCATCATGACGACCAGGACGCCGATGGACGCCACTTCCACGGATACCCGCTCCGAGACGTACAGCGCCAAGGTCAGGACCAGCAGGCCCAGGGTCACCCACATTTGGGCAGAGGTCGCCAATTCGCCCAGCACCCGTCACCTCCGCCCCTCGACATTCGCACCCACAGCAATAGCACCCCGGGGCTTATTACAGCAAGCATTAGTATGTTATTTTTAATTTACTGATTATCAATGTTGTTGAAGCCGTCCACGACGATGATACTCTCGCGCCATGGTTTCATCCGGCTTCGACCCATTTGCCTTGATGCGCGATCAGACCCGTGGGGCGCCGCCGCCGCCACTGGAACAGGCCGCTTTCGAAGCCGCTCGCGCAAACGTCGCACCGGCCATGAAACAAGGAAGCGCCGCCGTGCTGGACGCGGTGTTGGCCACCTGGGCCGACGCCGACCGCCTTTTCGACAAGCTCCGCGCCAATCCCGCCTATGTCCTGGGGGCGCCCCCGGCAGCATGCCGACGGGGCTGCGGCTGGTGCTGCCATCAGAAAGTGGGGGCCGCGGCCGCTGAAGTGCTGGCCATGTCGCGCGCCCTGGCCGAGCGTCCGACGGAAGCCCGAATGCTGCAATCGTGGAAAAAGGGGCAGCCCTGCGCCTTCCTGAAGGATGGGGCCTGCGCCGTCTACGACATCCGGCCGCTGAAATGCCGGTCGCTGTGGCACGTGGACGTGCGCCATTGCATGGCCAAATATGCCGGGTTGCCGGTCAGCGGGGCGAAAACCGACCCCAGTTTCCGCCACGAGCCCAAGATCATCTACGAAGGGGCGCTGAAAGGCCTGGCGCTGCCGCTGATCAAACAGGGACACGACTGCCCCGGCCTGGAACTGATGCCGGCCCTTAAGGCGGTGATGGACAATCCCGACGCCGCCAGCCAATGGTGGATGGGGAAAAGCCCGTTTCCCGCCGAAACCGTGCTGGACTGGTTCCCTAAGCCGGCCAAGAAAAAGCGCTAAATCAAATCTCGGCCCAGCCATCCACATAGGGGACCACCTGACCGGCGATCTTCACCCGGTCGCCGGCGTGCTCGACCCACAACAGGCCGCCACGGGCCGAGACCTGGCGGGCGACCAGGGCCGCCTTTCCCAGGCGCTTGGCCCAAAACGGCGCCAGCACGCAATGGGCGGAACCGGTCACCGGGTCCTCGATGATGCCCTTGCGCGGGGCGAAATAGCGCGAGACGAAATCGCAGTCCCCCTCGCCGGGGGCGGTGACGATCAGGCCGGGCTTGGACAATTTCGCCACCGCCGCCATGTCGGGGACCAAACTGCGCACCGCGTCGGCGCTGTCCAGCACGCACATCAGATGACCGGACGTGGCCAGCACTTCGCGCACCGGCTTGGCCAGAACCGCGTCGATGCCTTCTGGGAAGACGCTGGGGCGCGGCGGCTGGGCCGGAAAATCCAGCACCAGACGGCCGTCTTCACGCTCGACCGGCAAGGCCCCGCTTTTCGAGGCGAAGACCACCCGGTCGGCGTCGTCACCCTGTTGCAAGGATTGCAGCACCACCCAAGCCGCCGCCAGGGTGGCGTGGCCGCACAGGTCCACTTCGACCTTGGGGGTGAACCAACGGATGCGCCAGCCCGTGTCCTCGCGCACCAGAAAGGCGGTTTCCGACAAATTGTTTTCCGCCGCCACCGTCAGCAAGACGGCATCCTCGGGCCAGCGAGGCAACACCATCACCGCCGCCGGATTGCCGGCGAAACGCCTTTCGGCGAAGGAATCCACCTGCCAGAACGCCACCCGCATCACATCCTCCGTCATACCTTGCGCGGATCCAGATCGGAATCACCGTTGGGGCCCAGCACCACCGGCGGGAAACACAGCAGCGCGGCCACCGCGCCGCGCTGCAGGGCGGCATTCACCGCCATGTCCACGGCGCAGCCTTCCACCCGCTTGCGCTCCCGGAACAACTCCACCGTCACCGGGCGCAGGGGAAAGCATTCCGCCAACAGCTTGGCCGCGCCACGCGGGCTGACGGCATAGGCCAGCAGCCCCCAACACAAATGGGTGCGGTAAAGCGGTGGCGGGGGCATGGCGGCTGCGGCTTGGGCGTAATGGTCGAAATAGCCCGCCTGGCCACGTGGCCCACCGCCGAAGGTGACATGGGCCAGCAAGCGGTCGGGCATTTCGATCATGGCATCGGCATCGGCGTTGCAGCCCAGAAAAACCATGTCGGCGTGAACCAGCGCCTGTCGCACCGCCGTCAGGATGGGGGCGGCGCCGTGACGCAGGCAGGCGTCGTCTTCGAACACCAGCCTTGCACCGTTGTCGTCAACGCAGGCCTGCCACTGCCGACGATGAGACAGCGCCGTGGCGGCAACACGCGGATCGCAGCCCGGCGGCAGATCCCCGTCGGCCAAATCTTCCGGTTCCGCCGCCGCCTGAAAGCGCCAGTTCACCGGATGGTGGGAATTCCAACCCAGGAAGCGCTGGCGCCGATCGTCACGACTGGCCCGGTTGATCACATGGACGACGGGTCGCGTCGTCACCAGCCATACTCGGCGATGGCATGCAGATGGTTCAGCGGGCCGTGGCCGTGGCCCAACCCCGGCGCCGTTTCGATGGCCCGGCGCACGTAAATCCGTGCCCGCGCCACCGCATCGGCCAGCCCCATGCCCTGGGCGATGCCGGCAGCCACCGCCGACGCCAAGGTACAGCCGGTACCATGGGTCGAGGCGGTGGCGATGCGTTCGGCGGAAAAACGGATGATCTTGTCGGGCAGCGCCAGCACGTCCACCAGATGGTCGCCGGGCAGATGGCCGCCTTTCAGCAACACCGCCCCCGCCCCCAGGGCCAGCAGATCGCGGGCGGCCGGTTCCATGTCGTCGATGCCGGAGATGTCGCGCCCCAGCAACACCTGGGCTTCGGGAATGTTGGGGGTGATCAGCGCCGCCCGACGCACCAGAAGCCCGATCAGGGCCTGGGCCGCGTCGTCCGCCAGCAGCGAAGCGCCGCCCTTGGCCACCATCACCGGGTCCACCACCAGGGGAATGGCGGCGGCATGGCTGTCCAGGGACGCCGCCACCGCCTCGATCACCGGCACGCTGGCCAGCATGCCGGTTTTCACGCAATCGGCGCCGATGTCATCCAGAACCAGCTCCATCTGGCTGCGGATGAAGGCGGGCGGCACGGCGTGGATGCCGAAGACGCCTTGGGTGTTCTGGGCGGTCAGGGCGGTGATGGCGGTGGCGCCGAACGCCCCCAACGCCGACACGGCCTTCAGGTCGGCCTGGACGCCGGCGCCGCCGCCCGAATCGGACCCGGCGACGATGAGAACACGCCCCTTCATGGGTCCTAACCCGCCACGCCGCAGATGTATTTCAAAGTGCGCAGGCGCTTGAAAGCCCAGCGCAGGCGTTCGCGCATCTGGGTGGACAAACGCTTGGGGTCGATGCTGGCGGAAGCGGTGACCCCCGCCGCCAGATCGGCCAATTGCTGGTCCAGCATGACACGGAAGACGATTTCGCGAATTTCCAGGAAATCGCGCCAATCGTCCTCGTGCAGCAGTTCCATGTCCTTGATGGCGCTGTAACGCTCATCCGTTCCGGTTTCCAGAACGTGGGCGCGGATGGCGCGGAAGCGCGCCGCCGACACCAGCGGCAGCAGGCCGAACTTCTTGGCGTTCAACCGGCCGTTCTTGGTGACGAAACCGCCCCAGAAGGTCAGCGACACGTCCATCTTGGCCACGTGCTGGGCCAGATACTGCATGAAGAACGCCGATTGCGACGCCTTTTCCACCGCCCAGACGCGCAATTCCTCGGCCAGTTCGGCGTCACCCCATACCGGCTGGAAATCAAAGAAGATGTCGCAATACATCACGGTTTGATTTTCCAGCGAGAACACCCAGTTATGGATCTCGTCCTTCCATTCTTCCAGGCTTTTGCGCCATTTGGGCTCACGCGCCATGACGCCGCCATCGCAGAACGGGATGCCCGCCTGATTCAGCATCTCGTTGACGCGCTTGCCCAGTTCGGCGAACCACACATCGTCGGCGGCTGTGCCGCGATGGACGATGGCGTTGTCCTGGTCGAACACCAACAAGCTTTCGCCGCGTCCGCCCGAGCCCAGGACCAGCATGGCGTAAGCGGCCGGCGCCTCGCCCCAGCCGTCCTGGCGCATGGAAATCTCGGCCAGTTCGGTGGCCCGCGCCGTCAGGTCGCGGATGACCAGGGCGATGACCGAGGAAATGCCCCGGGCGCTGACCCCCTCGGCCAGCAACGAACGGGCCAGACCGGGCAGCGCCGCCATGGCGGCGGCCATGTCTTCGGGTCCCTTGGCCTCGTGCACCGAATCGCCGATCACCAGGGCGTCGTTGGCGCGCACCTTCAGCAAAGCGCGGCCGGTGACCATGCCCAAGGGGCGGCGGTCGCGATCGACCACCACCAGATGACGCAGCCCCAGGCGGGTCATCTTGCCCAACGCCACATAGACGAAGGCGTCAGCGGGCACGGTCGAGACCGGCCGGCTCATCACCTGGCCCAGCGGCACGTCCAGGCCGGCCGCACCTTGGGTGGACAAGATGCGCAGCAGGTCGCGTTCGGTCAGGATGCCCAGGGCCCGCCCCAGGGAATCGACGCCGACGATGGACGACACCCGCGCTTCGTACATGCGATGAATGGCGTCGGTCAGCGACACGTCCTCGGCGGCGGTCAGCACCGGGGTGCTCATCACCTCACGCAACCTGTGGCGATAGGGGAAGCTGTCGATACGCGCCAAAGCGGCAACATCATTCATTGCAAATTCATCCAAATTCATGCCGGCACAGAAAACGACAAAGAAGCAAGGACAGAAGGGTCGTTCCAGTCCGGCGCAGCCTACCCAAAAGTGTCGATCGAGAAAACGGATAAACGAATAATGCCAGGATACACAAGAAAATCCACATCGTCACAAAGCTTAATGCCTTGTCGACCGGATGATGCTTAGAAATTCATGGCGATATTCACTTGCCCCCGTCAAAAAGAAGCAAACGGCAAAACTAGTCGGCCCCCGCCCCTGCCGCTGCCATGCAAATAATTCAACCCTGCCCCGCAAGCACAGTTGACGGCAATGTAGTCGGATGTTAATGACGTCGGAACCTCCCGGCAAGCCCCGGGGTCATTCCGTGTTCGCATGGGTGACCTTCGGCCTGTGCAAAGGGACAAAAAAACCAGGCCGGCAAACGGCCTCGATAACAACAACCGACCCCGAAAATCGGGGCGGGAAATAGCGGAGGGTCAAAGTGGCACAATCACCGAATGTGAATGCTCATGCCGCCGCGCATGAGAAAATCACCGCCAACCCCAAATTTCAGGAACTGGTCAGCAAGCGCCGCTCTTTCGCGTGGCTGCTGTCGGCCCTGATGCTGGGCATCTACGCGGGCTTCATCTTGCTGATCGCTTACGGCAAGAGCTTCCTGGGTCAGTCGCTGTCGGGCGGCGTCACCACCGTCGGTTTCCCCATCGGTGTCGGCGTCATCCTGTCGGCTATCGTGTTGACCGGTATCTACGTGCGCCGCGCCAATACCGAGTTTGACGAACTGAACCGCCAAATTCTCGAGGAAGCTCGCTGATGAAGTTCTCCAAGATCGCTCTCGCGGCCGCTCTCGCCATTGGCGGGTCGCTGGCCGCTACCGCCGCTTTTGCCGCCGGTGCCGACCTCGGCAACGTGGAAAAGCAAGCTACCAACTGGCACGCCATCATCATGTTCGCGATCTTCGTGGGCATGACCCTGGGCATCACCTATTGGGCCGCCCGTAAGAACAAGACCGCCGCCGACTTCTATGCGGCTGGTGGCGGCATCACCGGCTTCCAGAACGGCATGGCCATCGCCGGCGACTACATGTCGGCCGCGTCCTTCCTGGGTATTTCCGCCCTGGTGTACGGCTCGGGCTTCGACGGCCTGATCTTCTCGGTGGGCTGGCTGGTCGGCTGGCCGATCATCTTGTTCCTGATCGCCGAACGTCTGCGCAATCTGGGCAAGTTCACCTTCGCCGACGTGGCGTCGTACCGCCTGGCCCAAGGCCCGGTGCGTATCTTCGCCGCCACCGGCGCGCTGATCGTCGTCATCTTCTACCTGATCGGCCAGATGGTCGGCGCCGGCCAGCTGATCAAGCTGCTGTTCGGCCTGGACTACATCCTGGCGGTCGTGGTCGTCGGTGCGCTGATGATGGTCTACGTCACTTTCGGCGGCATGACCGCCACCACCTGGGTGCAGATCATCAAGGCCTGCCTGCTGCTGGGTGGCGCCACGTTCATCGCCTTGGGCGTGATGAGCCATTTCGGCTTCTCGTTCGAAGCTTTGTTCGCCAAGGCGGTTGAAGTCCATCCGAAGCATGGTGCCATCATGGCCCCGGGCTCGCTGGTCACCAACCCCGTCGACGCCATCTCGCTGGGCCTGACCCTGATGTTCGGCACCGCTGGTCTGCCGCACATCCTGATGCGCTTCTTCACCGTGCCGAACGCCAAGGAAGCCCGCAAGTCGGTCTTCTACGCCACCGGCTTCATCGGTTACTTCTACATCCTGACCTTCATCATCGGCTTCGGCGCCATCACCCTGGTGGCCACCGATCCGCAGTACCTGGATCCGACCAAGGCCGTTGGCAGCCTGGCTCTGAAGGGTGGCGGCAACATGCCCGCTATCTGGCTGGCCCACGCCATCGGCGGCGACATCTTCCTGGGCTTCATCTCGGCGGTCGCCTTCGCCACCATCCTGGCGGTGGTGTCGGGTCTGACCCTGGCTGGCGCCTCGGCCATCTCGCACGATCTGTACGCCAACGTGTTCGCCCGTGGGCGCACCACCGAGGCTTCGGAAGTGCGCATGTCCAAGTTCGCTTCGCTGGGTCTGGGCGTCATCGCCGTTATCCTGGGCATCATCTTCGAAAAGCAGAACGTCGCCTTCATCGTCGCTCTGACCTTCTCGATCGCTGCCTCGGCCACCTTCCCGGTGCTGGTGATGGCCATGTTCTCGAAGTCCTTGACCACCAAGGGTGCGGTCATCGGCGGTTACATCGGCCTGATCGGCTCGGTGGGCTGCGTGATCCTGTCCAAGGTCGTCTGGGTTTCCAGCTTCGGCTTCAAGGACCCGATCTTCCCGTACGTGTACCCGACCCTGTTCACCATGCCGGCCGCTTTCATCGGCTGCTGGCTGTTCTCCATCATGGACAACAGCGAACAGGCCAAGGCCGAACGGGCTCAGTACGACGCCATGGCCATCCGGTCCGAGACCGGCCTGGGCGCCGAAGGTGCCGCCGCCCACTAAGGGCTGCTGCAACCGAATTAAAGAAGACTTGGCCGCCGGTATCCCCGGCGGCCTTTTTCTTTTATGCTGGTCCCATGAATTGCCAACTGGACCATCTGGTGGTCGCCGCCCGCACCCTGAACGAAGGCATCGGCCATGTGTCGCGCCTGTTGGGCTGCGAAGTGCAGGCCGGCGGCAAGCACGCCCGCATGGGCACCCACAACGCGCTGTTGTCGTTGGGGCCCGATTGTTATCTGGAAGTCATCGCCGTCGATCCCGACGCCCCCGCCCCGCCGCAACCACGGTGGTTCGGCCTGGATGCCTTCAAGGGGGCGCCGCGTCTGGTTCATTGGGTGGCGCGCACCGCCGACATCGAGGCCGCCCGTCCGGCCCATTGCCGGGTTCTGGACATGGAACGCGGCGATTTCCGCTGGCGCTTCGCCGTCACCGCAGACGGCATGCCCGATTTGGGTGGCACCGTGCCGGCCCTGATCCAATGGCAGGCCGGCGGCCATCCGTGCAACCGCCTGCCCGATCCAGGATTGCGCCTGCGCCGCCTGACCCTGGGCCATGATCAGCCGCAACGCGTGCATGGGGAATTGGCCCGTCTGGGACTGGCCGATCAGGTCAGCCTAGCCGCCACCGGGCCGGCCTTGAAGGCCGAGATCCAGGTGGGCGGAAAGGTTGTGGAACTTGTCTAGAACATGTCTGGTATAGGCTGAACCGTCCCTGTTTAACCGTCACCCTCGGGCTTGACCCGAGGGTCCATGGATTGCCGGGTCAAGCCCGGCAATGACGACAAAGGGGGCGGGCTCGAGCAAACTCTAACGCGTCAGCAGCAGCACCAGCATCCCCCCGCCGAAAACGATGCGGTACCAGGCGAAGGGGGTGAAACCGTGGCGCACGATCAGCGCGATGGCGGTGCGCACCACCAGCAGGGCGGCGACGAAGGCGGCGACGAAGCCGATGGCGATCAGTCCGGCATTGTCGAAGCTAAGGTCGGCCCAGTTCTTGTAAACCGAATAGACCGTCGCCCCCAGCATGGTGGGAATGGCCAGGAAGAACGAGAACTCGGCCGCCGCCTTGCGGTCGACGCCGACCAGCAGCGCCCCCATGATGGTGGCCCCCGATCGCGACACGCCGGGGATCATGGCGATGCACTGGAACACGCCGATCTTCAGTGACAGCGGCACCGGAAAGTCCTCGACCGTGTGAAAGCGCGGGGTCTTGTTCAGCCGTTCCAAAGCCAAGATCAGCACGCCGCCGACCACCAGGGCGACGGCCACCACCACCGGCGAATCCAGCAACGCCCGAATGTGCTTGTAGGCCAGCACACCCACCACCATGGCCGGCAGAAAGCCGATCAGGATATTGCGGACGAAGAACATGTCGCGGTCATTGGTGAACATGCCGATGGCGGCGCCGGTCAAACGGCGCCAATAGACCACGCAGACGGCCAGGATGGCGCCCAGTTGGATGACGATCTCGAAGGTCTTGCCCGGCGGCCCCTGGAACCCCAGCAAATCCCCCAACAGGATCAGATGACCGGTGGACGACACCGGCAGGAACTCGGTCAGCCCTTCGACGACGCCCAGCAACAGGGCCTGCAAAATGGTTTCCATTGTCTCCGCCCTTGGCGATACGGCCGGCGGATCATGCCCGCCACGCCCCCCCGACGCAAGCCCAGCCATCGAGTGTTGCCCTATATGCGGGCATGCGTTACACCCAAACGTCAAAAGGGGAGGCCAAGGTGGGCAACGAAACTTCAGACTTTTACCAGTCCTACGCTACCTACAAGCGTTACGAGACCCCGCAAGTGGGACGCAAGCAAATCGCCCGCTTCGACGCCGAGGTCTGGCAGCCGGCGCAATTTGACACCCAGTGCCAGGTCTTGGAACTGGGGTGCGGCACCGGCGCCTTCCTGGATTACCTTAAGACCAAGGGCGTCACGCGGATCGTCGGGGTCGACCATGACCCCACCTTGGCCCGGGTCGTCCCGGAAAGTGTCCGCGATTGCTTCCACTGTGCCGATTTGTGGACGGCGCTGGCCGACGAATCCTTGGGCTCTTTTGATCGTGTGGCCCTGTTCGACGTCTTGGAACACTTCACCGCCGACGACGCCCTGCGGCTGTTGCAGACCCTGAAAAAGCGCCTGCGCCCCCAAGCCAGGCTGATCTTGAAAGTGCCCAATGCCGCCTGCCCCTGGGCCTTGCAATATCAATTCGGCGACTTGACCCATCGCACCGCCTTCACGCCGCTGTCCCTGCGTCAGCTGGCCGACGCAGCGGGTTTCGACACCGTATCCGTTTACCCCCAGCGCCAGGGATCGCGCCGACGCATGCTGACCGACGCGCTTGTCCATCGTTTCCTGTCCTGGGCGCTGCTCACCCCGCCCGAGTTCTGGAGCGCCAACATGTACGCCGTCCTGGTGCCGCGATGAACCGCCAGCTGAGCCTGTGGCTGCTGCCCGCGACCTTCACCTTGCTGCTGGTGGTCATGTTGGCCGTCAGCCTGCCGTTGTGGCAGGTGTTCAACCTGGACCCCGACTATTATTACCTGTTCAACGGCCTTCTGGTGCTGGAAGGACGCGCCCCCACCGACCTAAGCCATCCCGGCACCCCGGTTCAGGTGTTGATCGGCGCCGTTCTGCGCCTGATGCATCCTTTCACCCCCACCGCCGACATCATCGACACGGTGCTGCACCAGCCGGAAAAGCACCTTTTGGTGGCGACGCTGGTCATCTACCCCTTCGTGACCGTGGCGCTTTACCTGCTGGGACGGTCGTTCCTGCGCTTCACCGGCCGCCTGTGGCCGGCGCTGTTGGCGCAATCGGCCCCCTTCCTGTCGATGATCATCCCCAAGTTCTCGCTGCACCCCAAGCCGGAACCCTTTCTGATCGTCGCCGCCTGTTTTTTGATCGCCGCCGCCCTGAAGGCCGCCAAGGCCGACAAGCTGGAAGACCGTCACGCCGTGTTGCTGGGCGTCGCCATGGGTTTCGGCATCGCCATCAAGCTGCAATTCGCCGTCCTGGGGGTGGTGCCCTTGCTGTTGCTGGATCGGCGCCGGCTGTTTTTGATCTATCCGGCGGCCACCATCGTCTCGTTCCTGGTCTTTGTCGCCCCCGCTTTGCCGTCCTATGACATTTTCCTGGACTGGTGGGGCCGGGTGCTGACCCATTCCGGCGCCTATGGCACCGGCGAGGCGTCGGTGGTCGATCCGCGCCAATATCCCCGCACCATCCTGAAAATCTTCAGTTCCAAGCTGATCTTCAGCGCCACCATCGTCGCCATGCTGGTGGTGCTGACGGCTTACTTCCGCATGCGCCGTCGGGGGGTCATGGCCGCCAACCCGCTGGCCCGTCTGGCCGTCGGCTTGATCTTGGCGCAGGTGTTGACGGTCGTCGTGGTGGCCAAGCAATCGGCCGCCCATTACCTGATCCCCGCCTTGATGCTGACCGGTCCGACCCTGGCGATCCTGTGGCACGTCACCGCCCAGGCCACCGATCCCAAGCGCCACCAGCGGGTCTGGCAGGCGGTGGGCTTGGTTCTGTTGGTTCTGACCGTTCCGGCGGTGTGGAAGCAGACACGGGAATTGCAGCAACTGACCGCCGACACCCAAAGTTTCGACATGGCCCGCTATGACGGCTGCGCCAAGATCTATTTCGACTCATCCTCGGCGCTGTCTTATGCCCTGCAACGCGGCGACATGAATGCGCAGGCCAGATACTCGCCGCTTATGGCCGGCTGGATGCCCAAGGACGAATACACCTGGTTCACCAACCGCCACACATGGTGGGACGAGGGCCTGATGTGGTGGAACCAGCCGCGCAAGCTGCGTGACATTCTGGACAACCACAACGGATGCGCGGTGCTCCGCGGCAGCCAGCCCTGGACCTTGTCGCCACGGATCGAGAAGGAAATCCCCGGCCTGACCTTCGACGACCAGTGCATGGCCGGCGAAGAAACCGTCTTCACCGTGGGCGTGCGCTGCGACGGCACCAAACTGCAACCGCGCTGACGCGTTCTCGCTCTTGCAAAATGGTCCAAACCCTTTAGCCTGACCCCAAAGGCCAACGAAGGGGGATCACACGCATGTCGGCCAAGGCCATCACCGTCGCCCAGCAAAAAGGCGGCGCCGGCAAAAGCACCATCACCGCGCAACTGGCCGTGGCTTATGCCCAGGCCGGCAAGCGGGTGGGAATCGTCGACATCGACCCCCAGGGGTCTTTGGCCATGTGGTTCGAGGTGCGCAAGATGCTGGTGGACCAATCGGGGGCCGGCATCACCTTCCTGCAGGCTTCGGGCTGGCGCCTGTCCACCGAGCTGGACCGCATGAAGCGCGACCTGGACGTCATCTTGGTGGACAGCCCGCCGCACGCTGAAACCGACGTGCGCATCGCGGTGCGCGCCGCCGACCTGATCCTGGTGCCCATGCAGCCCACCCCCTTGGACCTGTGGGCGACACAACCCACATTGGACTTGGCGAAAAAAGAAAAAAGCCAGGCCATCGTGGTCTTCAACCGCACGCCCCCCAAAGGTAAGCTGGTGGACGCGGTCAAGGCCAAGATCCTGCAGGCCGAATTGCCGGTGGCGGAAACCGTGTTGGGCAACCGCGTCGCCTTCGCCGCTTCGATGATGGAAGGCAAGGGCGTGGTGGAAAGCAATCCCCGTCACACCGCCACCAAGGAAATCAAGGCCCTGGCCGTCGAAATCGGCACCAAGCTGGGGCTGTAAAGGGAAAACGCCCCATGTTGTTCTATACCTTGGCATTGTCCGTCCACGCTTTGGCCACCCTGATCTGGGTGGGCGGCATGATCTTCGCCCACTTCGTCCTGCGCCCGGCCTCCATGGACATGGCCCTGCCGCTGCGCCTGGCCCTGTGGCGCCGCGTGCTGCCGCGCTTCTTCGCCCTGGTCTGGGGCTCCATCGCCGCACTGTTGGTTTCCGGTTATGGCGTGCTGTTCCTGGGCTATCGCGGCGGCTTCACCGGCGGCGGCATCCATATCGACATCATGCAGATCACCGGCCTGATCATGATCGCCAACTTCATCTATCTGTTCTTCGGCCCCTTCCAGGCCTTCAAGGCCCGCGTCGACACCGAGGAACACGCCAAAGCCGCCACCACCATGGGCCGTATCCGCCAGATCGTCCTGGTCAACATGGTCCTGGGCGTCTTCACCGTCGCCATCGGCGCCACCGGCACGCTTTGGGCCTATTGACATGGAAAAGCGCTTCACCGCCGACGACGTCCAGATCGTTTCCAAGGACACGGTGTTCAAGGGCTATTTCCAGATGGACCGCTATGTTCTGCGCCATCGCCGTTTCGACGGTTCGTGGACCCAGGACATCACCCGGGAAATCTTTGAACGTGGCCACGCCTCGGTGGTGCTGCTTTACGACGTGGACCGCGACCGCGTCGCCATGATCGAGCAGTTCCGTCCCGGCGCCTTGGCGGCGGGCTGGTATCCGTGGCTGGTGGAATGCGTCGCCGGCATCATCGAGGACGGCGAAACCCCCGAAGACGTGGCCTGGCGCGAAAGCGAAGAAGAAGCTGGCGCCAAGCCGTCCGCCATGATCGAGGTGGGCAAGTATCTGGTCACCGCCGGCGGCTCGTCGGAAAGCTGCGCCTTGTTCTGCGCCCGGGTCGATTCCGCCACCATCGAGGGGTTGCACGGACTGGCCCATGAAGGCGAGGACATCCGCGTCTTCACCCTGCCCAGCGCCGAGGCTTACGAGATGTGCAAGGACGGCCGCATCTGCAACTCCATGGCGGTGTTGGCCATCCAATGGCTGATGCTGGAAAAGGAAGCCATTCGCCGCCAGTGGCTGGGCTGAACCAATTCACACACCCCGCATTCGGCGGGGTGTTTTTTTGCCCATATTTCACACCAAAGAACCATTGAATAATATGAGACATGTCATATATGGTCACGGATAGTGTTATTTAAACCAGGATGCACACCATGACCTCGTTCCGCGCCGGCTTCACCGAGTCCATCGGCAACACCCCGCTCATCAAGCTGAAGAAGGCGTCGGAAATCACCGGCTGCACCATCCTGGGCAAGGCCGAGTTCCTGAACCCCGGCGGCTCGGTCAAGGACCGCGCCGCCCTGGCCATCATCGCCGACGCCGAGGAAAAGGGCCTGTTGAAGCCCGGCGGCGTCATCGTCGAAGGCACGGCGGGCAACACCGGCATCGGCCTGGCCCTGGTGGCCAATGCGCGCGGTTACCGCAGCGTCATCGTCATGCCGGAAACCCAAAGCCAGGAAAAGAAGGACATGCTGCGTCTGGTCGGCGCCGATCTGCGGCTGGTGCCGGCGGTGCCCTATGCCAATCCGGGCAATTACGTGCGCTACTCGGAAACCCTGGCCAAGGAACTGGCCGAGACCGAGCCGGCCGGCGTGTTGTGGGCCAACCAGTTCGACAACGTCGCCAACCGCCTGGGCCATTACCGCACCACCGGGCCGGAAATCTGGGAACAGACCGACGGCCGCGTCGACGCCTTCACCTGCGCGGTGGGTACCGGCGGGACGCTTGCCGGCACCGGCATGGCGCTGAAGGAACGCAGCAAGGATATCCGCGTGGTGCTGGCCGACCCCATGGGCTCGGCGCTTTATAATTACTACGCGAATGGCGAACTGAAGGCCGAAGGCACGTCCATCACCGAAGGCATCGGCCAGGGTCGTATTACCAAGAACCTGGAAGGCGCCCCCATCGACGGCCAGGTGCAGGTCACCGACCACGAGGCGCTGCCGGTGATCTTCGACCTGATCAAGGAAGAAGGCCTGGTGGTCGGCGGGTCCAGCGGCGTCAACGTCATGGCCGCCATCAAGGTGGCGCGCGAGATGGGGCCGGGCCATACGGTGGTGACAGTGCTGTGCGATTATGGTACCCGCTATCAAAGCAAACTGTTCAACCCGGCCTTCCTGCGCGAGCGCGACCTGCCCGTGCCTGACTGGCTGGCATAAGACCAACCGAAGGGAACGCGCCATCATGAATTACGTCAATCCGGATGCCCTTGTTTCGACCCAGTGGCTTGCCGACCACCTGAAGGCTCCGGATGTAAGGATTGTTGACGCCAGCTGGTTCCCGCCCAGCGCCAACCGCCAGCCGCGCGAGGAATACGAGGCCGAGCACATCCCCGGTGCCGTCTATTTCGACATCGACGAAATCGCCGATACCACCACCGGCTTGCCCCACATGCTGCCGGCGCCGGAAAAGTTCGCCTCCAAGGTGCGCAAGCTGGGCCTGGGCAACGGCAACAAGGTGGTGGTGTACGACAGCACCGGCTTCGGCAGCGCCGCCGCCCGCGTCTGGTGGATGTTCCGCGTCTTCGGTCACCGCGACGTCTGCCTGTTGGATGGCGGCCTGCCCAAGTGGCTGCGCGAACAGCGCGCCACCGAGGACTTGCCGCCCATGCCGCGCGACCGCCACTTCATCCCCCATGTGAACCAGACCCTGGTGCGCGACTACGCCCAGATGCTGGCCAATATCGAGCAGGGCCGCGAACAGATCGTCGACGCCCGCGCCGCCGGCCGCTTCAAGGGCACCGACCCGGAACCGTGGCCGGTGAAGACGGTGGGCCACATGCCCGGCGCGCTGAACGTGCCGGTGCAAAGCCTGATCGACGAACGCGAACGCACCATGAAGCCGGCCGCCGAATTGAAGGCCATCTTCGACGCCGCCGGCGTGGACATGAGCAAGCCCATCGCCACCACCTGCGGCTCGGGCGTCACCGCCTGCGTCGTCGCGCTTGGCCTGTACCTGATGGGCCACAAGGATGTGGCCGTCTATGACGGGTCATGGTCGGAATGGGGCAACAAGGACGACGCCCCGGTCGTGCAGGGGTAAAAGCCGCCCCCTTTGGTTTCGTCATGCCCGGACTTGATCCGGGCATCCAGGCGTGTCCACCCAACACGCGTTTTGCGGCAACACGTGGATCGCCGGGTCAAGCCCGGCGATGACGGAATATCGGCTATCCCACCAGATGGCGGTAAATGCGCGGCAGTGCCGCCGTCAATTGCGCCAGATGGTGGACGATGGCGAACGAGCCCCGGCCGAACAGACGGGGGAAATAGGCCTGGGCCTTCTTGTCGATGGTGACGCCGAACACCGCCATGCCCTTGGCTCGGGCTTCGTGGATGGCCTTGGCGGTATCCTCGATGCCGTAACGGCCTTCGTAATGGTCGATGTCGTTGGGTTTGCCGTCGGTGATCACCAGCAGCAGCCGATGACGGTTGGGGCGCTTCTCCAACTCGGCGGTGGCGTGGCGGATGGCGGTGCCGATGCGGGTGTAATAGCCCGGCTTGACCGCGCCGATACGACGCATGACGCGGTCACCGAAATCTTCCTCGAAGTCCTTCAGGGTGTCCACCTTGACCCAGGCGCGCTTGCGCGAGGTGAAGGAATAGATGGCAAAGCTGTCGTCACAGGCGGCCAGGCCATGGCTGAACACCGCCAAGGCTTCCTTTTCCACATCCAGCACCCGGCGGTTTTCCACCCAGGCGTCGGTGGACAGGCTGGCGTCCAGCAGCACCGCCACCGCCAGGTCACGGTCCAACGGCCGGCGCTGGGTGTAGACCCGGTCCGACCCTTGGCCCGAAGCCCGAAGGTCGGCCCGCGACCGCACCAGGGCGTCCATGTCCAACTCGCCGCCATCCACCTGGGCCCGCATGACCTGGGCCTTGGTGCGCAGCGCTTCAAACTGGCGCTTGACTTGGCGGATACGGCGCTTGGCCTGGGCATCGGGACGCCAGAAATCGTCGCTGTCCTCGGCGCCGACGCCCACATGCACCTGACAGTGGTCCTTGTGGTAGCAGGCGGCGCGGTGGTCCCATTCCGGGTACAGGTGCGTCCCGGACAGCCGGGTGGTGTCGGTGGCCTCGGGCGGCAGGTCCAGGTCGAACTTCAACTTGGTCGCCGCCTTCTTGCCGTGCTTGGAAATGGTGATCTTGTCCATTTCCTCGGCCGCCTTCTTGGCCTCTTCCTCGTCGGGGTCGTCGGCGCCGCGGTTGACGTTGACCATGTCGGCGAAGGCCAGGATCTTCTCGAAGCGATTCAGGATCAGCGGGTCCTTGCGGTCGGCGTTGTCCTGGGTCTTGCGTTCAGCGGCGCGGCGCTTGTCGGGCTGATCCTGTTCTTCCTGCTTGGACCCGGGCTGGCTGTCCTCGGCGTCGTCGGGGCGGGTGCCGGTGCCCCGGTGCAGCGCCTCGCCCCACAACGGCACCGGCAGGAACGGCCGATAGCCATGGGGGGCGACACGATGCGAGCATTCCGGCAAATCCATCCCACGCAACATGGCCAGGACAACGGCTTCGACCTCGGCTTCGGCGCCGGTCAGCTTGCGCGCCGGGCGCACCGCCAACAGCGCCTCGGACAAGGTGCGATGCCGGCGGCGCAGACCGGGATAAAGCGACAGCGCCATGCGGGCGGCGGTGTCGGCGCGGGTCAGGAAGGCGATGTCGGCCTGCAACGGGTCTTCGGGCACACTGGCTTGCGGCGGCAGCACGGCGAAGAACGCCGCCAGCCAGAAATACAGGTCACGGTTCAATCCCGGATCGTCAAAAAAATCGATCGTGTCGGGCAGCGACAGCGACACTTCGTCGCGCGACGACACCGCCATGCGTTCGTCGTCCATGCCGATGCGCTGTTTCCAGGTCAGGCGGTGGGTCGACGTCTTCAGGCTGGCGCTGGTGATGGCGACGCCCGCGTCGCCACCCAGCCCCCGAAAGAAAACGGAAAGCGCCCCGCGGACCTGATCCAGGCCGATTGCCGCCTGGGGGTGACGCGGCCAGGAATGCTTGTCGCCGACCAGACGGTGCCAAAAGCGGCCAACGGTTTCTTCCAGTTCCAGGCTATCCAGCAGCGACATGATCTTTATCCGAAAACCGCAAGAACCACTTCGTCCAGACCCTTTTTCACGTCCATGTCGTCGGTCAAGGGCTCGATCATCGCCGCCTGGACCGCCTGGCGCAGCGACATGCCGGCCTGGATCAGGGTGGCGCAATAAACCAGCAGACGGGTGGACACGCCTTCTTCCAGGTCGTGGCCCTTCATGGCGCGCAGCCGTCCGGCCAGACGCACCAACTGGCTGACCCGTTCCTTGTCCAGGCCGGTTTCCTCGGCCACCACCTTGCATTCCACTTCCGCCGGCGGAAAGTCGAACTCGATGGCGACGAAGCGTTGCCGGGTGGACGGCTTCAATTGCTTCAGAACGTTCTGGTAGCCGGGGTTGTAGGACACCACCAGCATGAAGTCGTCGGGCGCTTCCAGCAATTCGCCGGTGCGGTCGAGCGGCAGCAGGCGACGGTCGTCGGTCAGCGGGTGAAGCACCACGGTGACGTCCTTCCTGGCTTCCACCACTTCGTCCAGATAGCAGATGCCGCCATGGCGCACGGCGTTGGTCAGCGGGCCGTCGGTCCACACCGTGTCGCCGCCCTTCAACAGGTAACGGCCGGTCAGGTCGGCGGCGGTCAGGTCGTCATGACAGGATACCGTGTGCAATTGCTTGGCGAGCCGCGCCGCCATGTGGGCGACGAACCGGGTCTTGCCGCAGCCGGTGGGGCCTTTCAACAACAGCGGCAGCTTCTTGTTGAAAGCCAGTTCGAACAGCTCGCACTCGTTGCCGACAGGCAGATAGAACGGAATATTCATGAGGGGGCGCAACTCCAGGAAAAAGGGGGTGGCCGCCTGCTGGCAACCACCCCCCCAGGCAGTTTACTCGGATTATTTACTCGGCGGCCTGATAGCCAGACGCTTGCTTGGCCTTGCCAGGGACCACCAGCGACCAGACGATCAGCACCACACCCAGCAGGGTGAACAGGCCGGCGCCCAGACGGAACTGGTAGAACAGCTGCAGCTGGTCCTGGACTTCCATGAAGGACATGCCCAGCACGCGCTGCAGATGGGTCTGCACCACACCGGCGAAAGTCAACGCGAAGGTCATGAACGACACCGCGCCCGAGGTGATCCAGAAGCCCCACATGTTGAGCAGCTGGTTATAGGGCTCGCGCTTCAACAGCAGCGGCATGGCATAGGTGAACATGGCGATGTTCAGCATGACATAGGCGCCGTAGAAGGCCAGGTGACCATGGGCGGCGGTGACCTGGGTGCCGTGGGTGTAGTAGTTGATGGGGGCCAGGGTATGCAGGAAGCCCCACACGCCGGCACCGAAGAAGGCGAAAGCCGAGCAGCCCAAGGCCCACAGCAGGGCGGCCTTGTTCGGATGGGTGCGACCACCCTTCCACACCATGTAGAAGGTGAACACCACCATGGCGAAGAACGGCAGCACTTCCAGGGTCGAGAAGATCGAGCCGATCCACTGCCAATAGGCCGGGGTGCCGATCCAGTAGTAATGGTGGCCGGTGCCCAGGATGCCGGTGAACAGCGACATGGCGACGATGACGTACAGCCACTTTTCGACGATTTCACGGTCGACGCCGGTCAGCTTGATCATCAGGAAGGCCAGAACCGAAGCCATGACCAGTTCCCACACGCCTTCGACCCACAGATGGACGACCCACCACCAGAACATCTTGTCCAGCACCAGGTTGTTGGGGTTGTAAAGCGAGAACAGGAAGAAGATGGCGATGCCCCACAGACCCAGCAACAAGATGTTGGTGATGGCGGTCTTGCGGCCCTTCAACACCGTCATGGTGACGTTGTAGAGGAACATCAGGGCGACGACGACGATGGCCAGCTTGATCCACAGCGGCTGTTCCAGGAACTCGCGGCCTTCATGGATCTTGAACAGATAGCCGACCACGGCGGCGGCGGCACCGATCAGGAACAGCCAGAATTGCAGGACTGCCAGCTTGGGGCTGTGCAGTTCGGTTTCCGCTTCTTCCGGGATCAGGTAATAGGCGCAGCCGAAGAAACCCATCAACAGCCAGACGATCAGGGCGTTGGTGTGGATCATGCGCAGGATGTTGAAGGGAACCAGGTCGGCCAGGAAATTGGGGGCCACCACCACGGTACCCAGCAAGGTGCCGAACAGCACCTGGGCAACGAACAGGGCAAGGGCGCCGGCGAAATAGTACAGCGCCACTTTTTGCGATTGATACTTCATGATCTCACCCTTTCGTTAACCACTGACCTTGGGGGGCCAGTTCTGGGTGTCGACTTCGCTGGTCCACTTGAAGAAGTCGGCCAGGTTGTCCAGTTCGGTCTCGGTCAGGTTGAACTGCGGCATCTGACGACGGCCTTCGACGCCCGAGGGCTGGCCCTTCATCCACGCCTTCAGCGCTTCACGGGCGCCGTTCGGGTCTTCCTTGCCGCCGAAGCGGACCCACACGTTGCCCAGTTCGGGGGCGTAATAGGCGCCCTCGCCCATCAGGGTGTGGCAGTTGATGCAGGAATGCTTTTCCCACACATGCTTGCCAGCCGCCACCCCAGGGGTAACGGGGTTGGCTGCGGCGATGGCGTTGGCCTTGGTCACGCTGTGCGCGGTCAAGGCAACGAACACCGCGAAGAAAAATGCCGTGCCGCCATAGAAGATATTGCGGGCAGCGGCTTTCGTCAGTGTCTCGGACATGGTCGCTCCTAAGGATCCGAAGGGTTGAATTCCACCCACCGCGGAACTCCCCCCGCCGGTGGCCTCACCCTGAACTCTCGACACGGGGGCATGCCCCACGTCATGGTCACCCTATGACCCGGCGCGACACCGAGCTTTAACGTTGGTCAAGCTTGCGACCTTAATCAGGTATTTAATATCCCTATAATTTAAGGCGATTTTCCAGCCACGACAACGCCCGGGGATTACGGCACACTGACCGCCATGACCGATCCTATCCGCCGCATTGGCCACGACGATTCCATCATTCCCCTGACCATGGGGCCGGTCGGCTTTGGCATCATGCGCTGGATGCCGTTGGCTCTGCTGTATCTGGTGGTGGTGCTGGCCTTGGGCTGGCAGGCCGAATCCTGGGGATGGGGACCGGCGACCCTGGCCGCCAAAAGCGGCCCGGCGCTGATCGGCGCAATCGACCTGATCCGCCGCCTGCGCACCAGTCATTATGCTTGGCGCAATCCGGCCGGCGGCATCAGCGTCACGCCGGCCAGCCTGGTGGACCGGCTGACCTTTCGCGAATGCGGTTGGTATTTCCCGCTGGTCACCCTGCCCCTGCCCTTGTGGCTGGTGGGCGGCTTGATCACACTGATCGCCTTGACTTAAGTCACCCCGGATCGCGGACCCGACGGGTCAACGCCCAACTGCCCAGCCGCCGGTCACAGTGCGACACGTGGCTGCCCATCCAGCGGGCCACCACTTCGCGCACCACCGCACGGTCGCGGTCGGCGCAGACATTGGCGTCGCGCATGTGGCGCAACTGTTCCAAAATCCGCCAATGTTCACGACGGTGGTGGTCCTGGTGGGGATAATCGGCTTCATCCATCAGGTTTTCCTGATGGGTGAAGTTGCGATCCATGTACTTCATCAAGGCGGTGATGCGGGTGCATTGAGTGCGGTCGCACTGGCCATCCACCCGCCGACATTCGACACCGGGCTCGAACAGGCGGCCCATCAGATAGCACAGTCCCTCGGTGCCGCGATCGATGTCGCGAACCCCGGTGCTGAGTTCTGACGTGCAGATGGTGGGCATTCCCGTCCCCGTGACGTTTTTGTTTCTTACTGCAAGCAACCGTACGGGAGTGGGCGGTGCAACAGCAACGGGAAATATAGGATGCATTTTACCTGATTTTTAGCCATTGCACGGTTGACAGGAGCTGGTGCCGGATTCTATTTTGCGAATGAATTTCATTTGCATAAGAGTCCGGCCATGAGTTTCTCCCGCCCCGCCTCGTTCAGCTTCATCGGGTCAACCCGCCCCATGGGCCCCGGAGACTTCATCTGGCTGGCCGCGCTGGGATGCGCCAGCCGTGGCCCCACCACCGCCGATGCGGTTTGCGCCTGCATCGACCATGTGGCGGCCGGCCAGTGGGCGCCTTCCGCCCAGTTGGTCTGCGACTGCCTGGATGAAATGGCCCGGGCCCGCCACCTCAGCTATGCCCATGACGGCCGCTATGGCCTGTTTTCGTCCACCACCCAGGGCTTCGGCATCCTGCGCATGATGTTGTCCCTGCCCATCGAGCGGCCGACCACCCCCCTGGGACAGGTGGGATTGCGGCTGAAGCTGGCCTTCCTGGATCTGGCCCAGCCGGAAGACCGCCTGCAGCACCTGCAGGATCTGATCGTCGCCCATCGCGAAGAACTGGCCCGTCGCCCCGCCCCGTGTGAATCCTGTCAGTCGCCGGGGTGTTTCGGCCGCATGTGGGGGGAACACCACACCCAGTCCCTGCGCCGTGACCTGGAGTTGCTGGAACGCATGCGCGCCATGCCGCAAACACAGCTGACCACGCGACGTGAGGGTTGTTCCCAGGATGGATTGCACATAAACTGCATTTTAAACTAAGGTTATTTTACGAGGTATGACGTGCTGAGCATTGACGAGGCCACCCTGCGTGGCGCCGGAATCCGCCCGACCCGCCAACGCTTGACCATCGGCCGCCTGATCAAGGAAGGCGGCAGCCGCCATCTGACCCCCGACAGCCTGCATCAGGAAGCGTTGAGCCAGGGCATGCGTCTGTCCTTGGCCACCGTCTACAACACACTGAATGAATTCGCCGCCGCCGGTCTGGTCAAGCGCGTCCCCATGGGCGAGCGCAGCTGGTTCTGCACCAACACCGCCGAACACCACCATTTCTATCACGAAGCTACCGGCCGCATCGAAGACATCCCTGGCTGCCAGCCGCAGGTGATGGGCTTGCCCAATGCCCCGGAAGGCATGGAAGTGGCCGGCATCGACGTGATCGTCAGATTGCGCCGCGCGTCCTAAGCAGACGCAAAGCGATCAGCACCAACGCCAAGGCGCAGGAAACGGCCGTCTCGGTGTCTCCGGTGGCGATATTCAGGTAAACGGCCAGGGGCAAGGTCTCGGTCTTGAACCGGGTGGCCCCGGCGACCAGGGGGCATCACCTGCGGAATGTCCAAGACGGCGCCCACGGACGGATGCCGCGAACGATGCCCGCAAGCCAAGCCCCACCGCCTGATGGCCTGAAAAATCAGACCGCCAGGACGAAGTTGGTGTTGTCCAAGGCCGAGGTGTTGACGTTGCTGAGCGTGGCGACCAGGGTGGAATTGGCGGTACTGGCCGCTTCCAACGCGGTGGTGTGCCACAATTCCACATTGCTGCCATTCTGAATGGCGACCAGACCGTCGCCGGTATTGTTGCTGCCCGTTTCCGATCCGTAATTGTAAGCGGTCCCGCCCATGGCGGTGGCGCTTTCGTCGTAATCGGCGGCAGCCAAAGTCCCCGACGAACCCAGGCCGAACTGGGTGTTGGACAGTTCCATGGTGTCGCCGCCGCCTTGGCTGAAATCGGCGACGGTGGTGGTGGAATTGGCGCTCAGGACGAAGGTGTCCGCCCCCAAGCCGCCGGTCAGCAGATCATTTCCGGTGGTGGCGATCAGGGTGTCGGTACCGTCACCGCCATACAATTCGTCATAGCCGCCGTCACGCCCCTTCAGGGTGACGTTCAGGCCGGTATAGCTGGGGTCCGCCGCCACGTCGGCCGTGGCGTACATCTTCACCGTCTCGATGCCGGTGAAAGAAATCCCGCTGACGTCCATGGTGCTGTTTTCGGCCTGGGCGTGGAAGACCGCCGTGTCGCTGTCCACCGCACTGAGGTCGCCATCCAGCACGAAGCCGACACCCGGCTTGCTGACATCGTCGAAGATGACCGTGTCGTTGCCGGCGCCGGTCGAAATGGTTTCCACCGAAGAAATGGAAACACCGGTCAGGTCCAAAGTGCTGGAAGCGTCGGCCAGGGAAACGCTGTCCGCTCCCGACCCACCGATGATGGAATGGAATTGCTGCGGGTCGGCCCCGCCGCCCAGTACCACGGCGTCGCCGCCGGCCGCATACATCTGCAACGTCTCGATGCCGGTGACGGTTCCGGCGGACAAATCGAAGGTGCCGGCAGCCCCCAGGGTGATCACGTCCACATCGCCGGGCGAACCCGAATCGGTGATGGAGTCGCCGCTGGTGAAGTTGCCGGCTCCGATCACATAAACGTTGGCCCCGTCGCCACCATCCAGGCTGTCGATTCCGGCCGTCGCGTTCAAAGTGGCGTCCAACGTCACCGTGATCAGTTGGCTGATGGGATCGCTGCTGCCGGTGCCGTCGGTCACCATGGCGGTGACCATGCGGTTGCCCGCCCCCATGGTGGTGGTCGTATTCGAGAAGGTCACCGAACGCAGCACGCTTTGGTAATCCGCCGCGCTGGCGCTGCCCGACAGGGTCAGGGTTCCGGTGGCCGCATCATAGGACCCGGTGACGCCGCCAAACGAGGTATAGGACAAAACGTCGCCCACGGCGAAGTTCACCGAGATCATCACCGTGGCGCCGGTCAGGTTGCTGTCCGAATCGCTGGCGGTCAGCGTCGCGAAGGGCGAAACCGCGCCGCCGCCTTCCGAGAAGGATGAGGCGCTGACCAGGTTGTTGCTGTAAACCACGGTCAGGTTGGCCGAGGTGTTCTGCAGCACCACGTCGATGTCGCCGTCGCCATCCAAGTCGCCGACGCTGCCATAGGTGTAAAGGTTGGTGGGCAGGCCCGAACCGGCGATGACGTCGGTGAAGGTGCCGTCGCCGTTGTTCTGCCAAAGCTGAAGACTGTTATAGGCGGAAACCAGCACGTCGATGTCGCCGTCGCCGTCGAAATCGGCGGCCAGAACGTTGTCACGTTCGCCGGTCACGGAATCCAGTTGGTGGCGGGTGAAGTTTCCCGCTCCGTCGTTTTCGTACCAATAGCCTTCGACGTAACGGTTGGCGGCGAACAGATCCAAATCGCCGTCATTGTCCAGGTCGATCAGTTCCTCGTCGATCATCGAGCCTGCGGTGGCGGGCGACGATGTCCCGTGATTGTCCAAGGTGGCCCCAGGGGTCAGGACGCCGTTGACGTTTTCCAGGATCAACGAGTCGCCGCCCCAGACACCGATGATCACGTCGGTGTCGCCGTCGCCGTCGATATCGCCGGTGGTCAGACTGGTTCCGCCCGGGGCCGTGGGGGTCTGATCCGGCGTCGTGCCGAACGTACCGCTCCCGTCCCCCAGGAACACTTCCACCCCGCTTCCAACGCTGCGCATCAGCAGCAAATCGTTATGGCCGTCGCCGTTCAAATCCAGGACGGTCATGCCGGTGACATAAGTCTGGGTGACGCTGTCGGAAAGGGAGAAGGTGCCGTTACCGGCGTTCAGGAACACATCGACACGGTTGCTGCCGCTATCGCGTTGCACCACGTCCAAAAAGCCGTCGCCATTCAGGTCACCCACATTGAAGATGCTGGTGTTCGAGGTGACGACGTTATAGCTGAACAGGGTCGATCCACCCGTGGCGACACCTTGGTTCAACCCCAGCAACAGGCCGTTCGTGGTGTTGGTCACCATGATGTCCAGCAGGCCGTCATTGTTGAAGTCGGCCACCAGATTCTGGTTGTCGCCGGTAAGGGTTGACGTTTCCTCGTAGGTGAAGCTGAAGCCGCCGGCCTGTAGCCCCAGGTCGGGGGCGTCGCTGATGGTGGCGCTGGTGCTTTGCGCCACCGTGCCGCCATTGCCGTCGGTGATGGTGTAATCGATGGTGACGGTGCCGTGATAATCCTTGGGCAAGGCCAGGGTATAGGTGGTCCCGTCAAAGACCAAGGTCCCGCTGCTGGCGGTGATGGCGCTGATGCCCAGGCTGTCGCCGTCCACATCGCTGGCATTGGCCAGCAGTTCGGCTTGGGTAAAGCTATAGGGCATGTCCTCGACCCCGCCCGCCAAGGTCACGGTGGTCGAGGTGGGGGCGTCGTTGACGGCGTTGACGGCGGTCTCCAGCTGGGTCGAGGTCGCCGACAGCGGCGACGAACCGCCGGGGCTGCTGGCGTTGATGGTGGCCGGGGTGTTGGTGGTGCTGTTCGACCACGATCCGGCATAGCTGGAATCGACGCCATAGACGTAAAGCGACGGCGTCGTGCCGTTGAAATCGGCCGAGGGCAGGAAGCGCACCAGGGTGGTATAGGACAGCAATTGCGCGTTGGCGATATTGACGCCGCTGATGTCACGCCAGGTGGTGCCGCCGTCGCTGGAATATTGCCAGGCCCCGTCGGCGGTGAAGGGATTGCTGATCACCGCGACGCCGGCCAGGGTGTCCGTGCTGTCGGTGTCGCTGAAGGTACCGCTGAACAGCGTGTAGACAGTGTCGCCGGCATAGGGAACATCCTCGGTGGACGAGTTCTGTCCCACATAGGTCCCCATGGTCGGGGCGTCGTTGACCGAATTCACCGTGAAGGTGGCGGAAACCGCCACCGTGCCACCATTACCGTCGGTGATGGAATAATTCAGGAAATCGGTGCCGTTGTAATTGGCGTCGGGGGTATAAGTGAAAACCCCGCCGCCGCTGTCGACCACGGTGCCATGAATGGCGCTGATCCCGGTCACCGTCAGGGTGTCGCCGTCAACGTCGGTGGTGCTGCCCACCAATTGCGCCGTGGTGAAGGTCAGCACCGTGTCCTCGGTGCCGGTGGGCAAGGTGACCGAACCCGGGACCGGCGCATCGTTGACATTGGTGATGGGCTGGGTAGCGGTCAGGCTGGCGGTGTTGGTGCCGTCGCTGACCGAGTAGCTGATGGTGATGTCACCAAAGAAATCCGCAGCCGGCGTCAGGGTCAGAGTGCCGTCGCCATTGTCGACCAGCGTCCCCGCACTGGCGGTGATGCCCCCCACCAGGGTCAGCGTCGCCCCTTCCGGATCGCTGGCGGCGGCCAGCAGGTCCGCCTTCAGGATGGTGACCGAGCCGCCGTCCTCGTTGGCGGCGCTCAGCGTCAGGCCGGCACTGGTCGGCGGCTGGTTAACGGGAGGAGTCGTGACCACGGGAATGGCCGTGTTGCCGGTGTCGCCGTTGCCGGTGTCCCCCAGCCCGACTTCGCCGCCGCCAGCGCCGTTGTTGCCGTTATTACCACTTCCGCCGCCAGTGTCGGTTCCACCACCATCGCTGTCACCGGTTTGGCCGCCATCGTTGCTATCCCCAACCACCGACTTGGCAGGCAGCGGAGGCACCTCGATGTCACCGCCATCGGTATCGCCGCCCCCCACATCGCCACCGCCGGGATTTCCATCACCGACGGGCTCGCCGCCGCTACCGCCAGGATTGCCGGTGCCACCGTTGCCAGTGTCGCCACCACCGTTCCCACTGGTGCCCGCCCCGCCGCCCTCGCCGCCGCCAGTGGGGGCTGCGCTGGGCAGGCTGGGCGGTGTGGCCTGCGGTGCCGATGGCGCCGGGACAACCGAACTGATGGCGGCCCCTGCATTGTTGGCAATTGTGAATGAGGCACCCGGAGTCGCCCCCAGCACGCCGGCGCCCGGGGTGCTGATGGTCAACGGCGCATCGCCGCTCCCCGGGCGGCTCAGCGTGATTTCGCCGACGAAGCTGGACCCCGGATCGGGCTGCAGCGCCACCGAGGTTTCGCCGCCCTCGCCCACGGCTCCCACCACCGTGGTGCCGCGGATGCCGATGGACATGGCCGGGGTCGCCACCTTCGCCGCGCCCGGCGCCGATTTGGCGATGTCGCCCGACACGAAGGAAAAGCCGCCTTGCGCCACCAGGATGGATTCGGACCCGGTCTTGGTCGCCGGGTCATAGGTGAAGTCGTCCAGCCCGATCAGCCCCTTGTCCTTCAAGACAAAGGTCGAACGGTCGGCGAAAACCAGGGAAATCTGCGATCCGTCGGCGCTTTCCACCGAATCGCCCTTGATCAGCGGGGCTTCGGCGGTGGCCGCGATCTTTTGGCCGCCGCGAACAATCCAAGCGTCGCCTTGGATGGCGGAAACCTTGCCGATGACCTGTGCGGTCTTACCGTCGGCGACCTGGATCACCGGCAGCTTTGGCTCGGCGACCGGAGCGGTCTGAATGGGCATGGCCTTCCCCCTTCTGGGAATGACTTATCGGGGCAGTGTGAACGAATTCAGTGAAAAAATCACTTCATTGCGAAGAAGCGGATCAAAAATCATTCGCAACACCGACTTGCGGCCGACCACGATGGACGCGGTCCCCGCCATGCCGGATCGCACCGGATTGGGGTTTCCGGCGCCGTCGAACAGCACCGACTGTTCCGACTGCACCACCACCTTGTAATAGGTCTGGGTGTTGTTGCCCTGGCCTTCCTCGATGGAATCGGCGCCCACCGCCATCACCCGTCCATGCAACTGGCCATAGCGGAACGGGTCATAGGCGGAAAGGCGGATGGACGCCTTCAACCCTTCGCGCAAGTGCCCGATATCCTGGGGCGGCACCCGCGCTTCCACCACCAAGGCGTCGTCCAGCGGCACGATGTCCATCAAGGTGTCGCCGGGCTTGGCCACCTGGCCGACACTGGTGATGGAAGCCATCTTGACCACGCCGCGCACCGGCGAGCGCACTTCCGAGCGGGATTCGCGGTCGGTGGCCACTTCCATGGTGGCTTTCAGCGACGAGATTTCCGCCTCGACCTTGCTGATTTCCTCCAAGACGTCGGTGCGCCAGCCCTTTTCGAACTCGGACAATTTGGCCGAGGCTTCGTCCTGCTGGGCTTCCAGCCGCGAAATGGTGTCCCGCGCCGTGGCCACCTCGGTGTCCAGCAGCAATTGCTCGCGTTCCAGCTTGACCATTTCCTGGTTGCCGACCACGCCCACGTCATAGGCCTTCTTCTTGATGCGCAGTTCCTCGGCGCCCTTGGCCTGGGCACGGACCAGACCGGCATGGCGGGTCTGGTTCTCGGCCACTTCGCGGCGGCGGCGCTCCATCTCGCGCTGGATGACGGTGGCTTGCTGGGCGCGATGCGACAGCCGTTCGGTGTGGATGGTCATCTCGCGCCGCTTGGTTTCGGCGTCGATGGCGATGCCCGCCGGCCAGACGATGTCCTTGGTGCCGGCCAAATCGGCGTGCAATCGGGCGGTGCGCGCCTGGAAAGCGGCGTAACGGGCGCGTTTGTCGGCCAGATCCTGGGCGCCTTGCGAATTGATCAGACGGACCAGCACCTCGCCTTCCGACACGAAGCTGCCTTCGCGCACCAGCACTTCCTGGATGGTGCCGCCTTCGAAATGCTGGACATGGCGGATCTGTCCCGACGGCTCGACCCGGGCCTGGGCGGTCACCACCTCGTCCAGTTCCAGAACCGCCGCCGCCCCCAACAGGCCGACGAAGGCCGCGCAGCACCACAACAGCAGCGACGTTGCCGCCGGTGGCGTCAGCCGTGGCGCCACCCCGTGAATGGGCGAGCGAAAGGCGTCCAGCGCCGGATCGTTGGCTTTCGGCGTCTTCATGCGGCGCCCCCCTTGCCCACGGCGGGCGCCGCAGGTTCACGCTGGGTGACGCGGATGATCTTGCCGCGCTCCATCACCGCGCTGCGCGGGGCCAAGGCGGTGACGGCGGCACGATGCGAGATCACCACCAACGTCCGATGCCCCACAGCCTTGTGGATGCCGGCGATGGCCTTGCGTTCGGTGGCGTCGTCCAAGGCGGCGGTGGGTTCGTCCAAAATGGTCACCGGTGCCGCCCGCAACAAGGTGCGGGCCAGGGCCACCAGTTGCCGCTGGCCGCCCGACAGGTTGCGGCCGCTTTCCATCACCTCGAAATCCAGCCCCATGCCCACCGGCATCACCGCCCCGGCACCGACCATGTTCAACATGGCGATCATGTCGTCGTCAGAGACCAAACCGTCCAGGGACAGGTTGGTGCGCAAGGTCCCCGAGTAAAGCGGCGGGTTCTGCGGGCAGATGGCCACATGACGGCGCAGGTCGGCGGGATCGATCAACGAAATGTCGACACCGTCCAGCATCACCCGGCCGGTTTGGGGGCGGATGATGCCCGACAGCACCTTTTCCAAGGTGGTCTTGCCCGATCCCGAGGCGCCGACCACCGCCAGACGCTGTCCGGCGGGAATGGTCAGGTCGATGCCGTCCAACACCGGATGCGCCGCGTTGGGATAGCGCGCCACCACGCCGTCCACCTGGATGTTGCCCGCCGCCAACGGCCGATGGATCAGGCTGACGCCTGCGGGACGTTCGGTGGGGCGGTTGGTCACCGTACGCAGGGATTCCAAGGACGCCAAGGCCGCCAGGGTCTGCGGCACCACCGCCATCAACTGCATGTTGGCGCCGGTGAAACGGGTCGCCAGCATGGTGGCGGCCAAGATGACGCCGGCGCTCATCTCGCCTTCCACCGCCCGCCAGCCGCCCAGCCCCAAGGTGCACAGCATGGCCAGGTTCTGCGACAGCATGGCCAGGTTGCCGCGCGCCGCCGCCACCGTGCGGATGGCCCGCGCCGCGCTGGCGTAAAGGATGGTGCCCTGACGGAAACGCCCCTGCAGATAGGTCATGGCGCCGACGCGGCGCACGGTTTCAGGATCGAAGAACGTCTCTTGCGCCGCCTGGGCGCGGAAGGTGGCGGCACGGGACAGTTCCTGGTGCAGCAGTTTCTGACGATGCAGGGCGAACAAGGTGGAACCGGAAATGACCACGTTCATGCCCAACACCGCCAAGGCGATGACCGGATCGCACAGGAACAGGCCGGCCAGGAACAGCGCCATGAACGGCAGGTCGGCCAACAACGACACGGCGGCGGCGCCGAAGCCGTCACGGATGGCGTCGAAATCCTGCAGCATGCGCATCAGATGACCCGACGGCGCCGCCGCCCCTTCGAAGCGGGTTTCCAGGATGCGACGGTGCATGTCCATGGCCAGACGCACGTTGCCTTCGTGCAGGGTGTCTTCCACGAACAGGCCGCGCAGGCGACGGAACACCTGTTCGAAAAGCGCCGCCAGCAGGAACAAGATGGCCATGGCGGCCAGGGAATCCAGCAGGCCGTGCGGCAGCACCCGGTCATAGACCTGGGCCGAAAACAAGGGGGCCGCCAGGGCCAGGACGTTGCCCAGGCCGCCGGCCAGACCGGCCCGCCACAGCATGGGTTTCCAACTGGCCAGCAGCGCCGGCCAGGCGGTGGGTGCCCCGGCGGCGGCCTTGTCCAGCATGGGGCGGATGAACAAGACGGTGGTGGGCTCGCCCTGGACCGGGGGCTGGGTCAGCGGCCGCGAGGACTCGAATTCCAACACCACGCAGGGGAACAGATCGGCCGACAGCTTGGCCGGATTGCTGCGCGTTTCCACATGGGCGGCAAAGCCGTGGCGGGACAACGCCGCCAACCAGGGCTGGGGCGCCGCTTCGGCTTCGGCCATCTTGTGGGAATCAGACAAAGCCGACGCCGCCACCACATGCCCCATGGAGCGCAAACAGGCCGAGATGGCCTTGGCCTCGGCTTCGACGACCGCCGGATCAGCGGCTTTGGTTGACGGCGACATGCTGGGGGACCGGGGTTTGCGCCGTCGGCACGGCCTCGGGCATGGGGGGTTGCGGGTCCAGACCCATGGCGGCGTTCAGCCGCGCCTTGGCGGCCTGGACCTCGGAATAAAGGATGAAGCGCCGAAGGGTGGACAGCATGGACGACGCCTCGGCCTTGATTTCCTCCATGGCGCTGCCGCTGCCGGCATTGCGCGACTTGCCGGCTAACGAGGTGATGCGGCGGTCGATGCCGGCCATCTGGTCGGTCAGGCGGTATTCCTTCAAGGCGTGGCGGTATTGGATGTCGGCCACCCGCACTTGCGTCACCACCGCCATACCCAGGGCCAGACGGCGGGCCCGGGTCACCTCGGCAGTGTTCTGGGCCTGACCGATCCGCTTGGGGGCGGACAGGAAATCCACCAGATTCCACGCCACCTGCACGCCGGCGTCGGCCCAGGCGTTGTACTTCAGATAGGAATTGGAATCGTAATGGCCGCCGATGAACGGGCCGATCCCCGGCAGCGACTTCAACAGCTCGGTATAGATGTCTTGCACATCGATGCGGAACTGGGCGTCCTCGACCTTCAGTTCCGGCCGGTTGTCCAAGGCCACCTGCTGCAGGGCCTCCACATCCTGGGCCGGGCTGTCCAGCTTCAGGGTGATGCCGTCCTTCAACTCGGCCAGTTGGAACGCCGCCACCGATTCGACCCCCATCAGCCCCGCCAGATCGGCCCGCGACGTGGCGGTCTGGCGCTGCATCTCGGCGATCTGGCGCATGGTGTCGACGATGGCCCGCTGATGGTTCAGCATCTGCATGGGATCGCCGACCTTGCTGCGCTCGGCCTCTTCCGCGTCGGCCACCGAGCGCTTCAGCCGCACTTCCAGGGAATTGTACTTGGCCTCGGCATATTCGTTGATCACCGCCTTCCAATAAGCGGCCTGAACATCTTGGACCAACAGATGCAACGCCCGGCGGCGCTTTTCCAGCGCCTGCTTGACCCGGTCTTCCTCTTGCTCGGACCGCAGCATGGCGATGCCGAAATCCATCAGGTTCCAGGTGGCGGTCAAGTCGGCGGTGCGGCCGGTGGCGTCGTCGCTGGTGGAATAGGACGTGCCCGTGCTGCCGGTGGACAAATCCTTGGATACCGTGGCCTTGGGCAACGACCGGCGGGTCATGCCGCCCTTGGCGGCCATCTGCGGCAACATGGCGAATATGGACAGGTCGGCCTTGCCCTGGGCCAGCACCTCTTCCAGCAACTTGACCCGCGAATCCAGGTTGTGGGCCACCGCCAAGGCGATGGCGTCGTCAACGGTCAGCGGTTGGGAAAGCACGTCTTGAGGCAGGGATTGGGCATGGCGGTCCAGATCGACGCGGATTTCCGCCAAAGGTTCGGGGTCCAGGGCACAGGCCGCCAGCGACGACACCAACGCCGTCGCCGTCATCAACGATCTGATGGTCCTTCTGCCGCCCAAGCTCAACATCCTTCTGACGCGAGCATTCATTATCTATGTCAAAGGGTTTAACGAGTGGTTTAAAGCACAAGGGAAAGATGGATCACCAACGCATTTTAGGCCGGCGATATTTTCAGCCACGTTGGCCCGCGTCTATCCCGAGACCACAAATGGAAAGCCCCCGCAAGCCGTCGGGCTTCGGGGGCTTAGAATGGTGCCCAGGGGCGGATTGCGCTCCAGCAAGGCAAAAAGTCAGCAAAATCAACGGTCAGAGCAGCTCCCCGACTGGGGCGTTTGTACCACCGCGTTGGACCACTGGCAACGGATGTCACGAGCATCTTTTGCGGATACCATGAGCGCGATATTCTATTGCAAATTTCTGAGAGGGGTTCAGCGGTTGTAAGGCGCGGACATTCCCCCCGTGCCCCCCTCTTCAAGGATTGTCACCATGCCCACTCGTCCCGACGACTTCAGCGCCACTGTGATACGCCTGCTGCGGGATCGGGTGAACGGCATATGTTCCAACCCAGGCTGCCGCAGGGCCACGGTTGGTCCTTCTGGAAGCAAGCCCGACAAGGTCGTCATCACGGGTGAGGCTGCGCACATCAAGGCAGCGCAGCCGGGAGGGCCGCGCTACGACGAGAACCAGTCCCCCGAGGAAAGGCGCAGCATCGAGAACGGTCTTTGGTTGTGCGGGGCATGTGCCGATCTGATCGACAAGAACGACGGGGCCGACTACCCGGTGGAGGTTCTTGTCGCCTGGAAGGAACAAGCGGAGAAGGCCACCCGCCTTGCCCAGGCAAGCCCTGCCGATCATGGGGAAAGGCCGTGGGACAGCGGCTTCGGCGGCATCAGTTACATGAACATTCCCAGGCTGGCCATGTGGGGCGCTGGGCAGGGGTTCGGTTTCGACGCCTCTTTCTTGGCGGATGTGACGAACCTGCACGACATGGGCTTTGATCTGACCCGCTTGATGTGGAGTGTTGAGAAGCTGCTGAAACAGCTTTCCTTTCAGGCACTCCCGGTAGAGCAGGCGGTTGAACTGGGCCAGGATTTCACCGGGGCCACCGTCAGTTTCGAGCGCCAGTTCTTTACCAAGAACGGCCCTCAAATCCCATCCAGGGGACAGAGTGTCCCGGTTTCGTCGGACTGGAAGAAGGCTCCACACATCCACTGCAAGCTGGGCAAGTGGCGGGTGGTAGTGGTCTACGACCCACGCTGGATCACGACTTCTACCGCCTATGTCGAGTTCGCGGCGGGCAATCGTCGTTTCAAGGGCATCGGCATCGTCAAGGAGATGAACGAGCGCGACCATCTCGTGTTCGTTAGCCCGCTCTTCATCGGCTTCCCAAAGCCCGCCTTCGATCTCTTCGAGATACAGCGACTTGCGAACGCGGGCATTCGGCAGTACAAAATGGAATAACGAACAATACGCCATTCTGTACCATCCGAGGCCGCCATGAAGATCGTCGCCTATCATCGCGTCTCCACCGCCAAGCAGGGCACAAGCGGCCTGGGGCTTGAGGCCCAGAGCCGGGCCATCGCCGATTACGCCGCCACCAAGGGCGCAACCGTGATCGGATCGTTCACCGAGGTCGAGAGCGGCAAGAGCAACCAGCGCCCGGAACTGGCCAAGGCGCTGCATCTGGCCAAGGTCACCGGGGCCACCCTGGTGATCGCCAAGCTGGACCGCCTGTCCCGCAACGCTGCTTTCCTGCTGACCCTGCGCGACAGCGGGGTGAAGTTCGTCGCCGCCGACATGCCCGAGGCAACCGACCTGACCGTGGGCATCATGGCCCTGGTGGCACAGCAAGAGCGCGAGGCGATCTCGAAGCGCACCCGCGAGGCGCTGGCCTCGGCCAAGGCGCGGGGCAAGGTTCTGGGCAACCCCAACGGGGCCGCTGCCTTGCGCCGGGCGGGCAAGGGCAATGCTGCCAGTGTCGCCGCCATCAAGGACAAGGCCGGGCACCATGCCGCCAATCTTGGCCCCGTCATCGACGCCTTGCGTCATGAAGGCATCCAAAGCCTGGGGGCCATGGCCGAGGCGTTGAACCAGCGGGGCATGTTGACGCCCCGTGGCGGGCGCTGGCACAAGTCTTCGGTCAAGAATTTGCTGTCTCGGCTTGCCGCTGTGGCTGCGTAAGTCTTGGCCGTTATCGTCCGTTCCGTGTAATCTTTCCCTTGTTCAAGGGTTTGGGGGTGTCTGGTGGTCAACGGGGATGTGGAAAAGCGATTGTGGGCGGCGGCGGATCAGCTGTGGGCCAATACTGGCCTCAAGCCCGCCCAGTTCTCGGTCCCCGTGCTGGGTCTGGTGTTCCTGCGCTATGCCGAGAAGAAGTTCGCCGATGCCGAGGCCAAGCTGGGGCCGGTGGGATCTGGCGGGCGTCGCAAGATCGGCAAGGCCGATTACGAGGCCGAGGGCGTCATCTTCCTGCGGCCCGAGGCCCGGTTCTCCACCCTTCAGGCCCTGACCGAGGGCGACAACATCGGCAAGGCCATCAACGAGGCCATGAAGGCCATCGAGGATGAAAACCCCGATTTGAAGGGGGCCTTGCCCCGCACCTATACCCAGATCGACAACTGGGTGCTGGTGGAATTGCTGCGCCTGCTGGCCCCGGTGGACCTGACCGGCGACGCCTTCGGCAAGGTCTATGAATACTTCCTGGGCGGCTTCGCCCTGAAGGAAGGCCAGAAGGGCGGCGTGTTCTATACGCCCGAGGCCATCGTCAAGCTGATCGTCGAGATCATCGAGCCGTTCCATGGCCGCATCTATGACCCGGCCTGCGGCTCGGGCGGCATGTTCGTCCAGTCCGCCGAGTTCGTGAACCGCCACAACAAGGCGGCCATGAACGAGATCACCATCTTCGGCGTCGAGAAGGACCAGACCACCGTCAACCTGAACAAGATGAACCTGGCGGTGCATGGGCTGTCGGGTGACGTGCGGGTGGCCAACACCTATTACGAAGACCCGCTGAACGCGGTGGATAAGCAGGGTGGTCGCTTCGACTTCGTCATGGCCAACCCGCCCTTCAACGTCTCGGGCGTGGACAAGGAACGGCTGGAGGGCGATCTGCGCTTCCCCTTCGGGATGCCCAAGCCCGACAACGCCAATTACCTGTGGATACAGCTGTTCTATTCCGCCCTGACCGAGACCGGGCGGGCGGGCTTTGTGATGGCCAATTCGGCGGGCGACGCCAGGGGCAGCGAGCAACTGATCCGCCAGAAGCTGATCGAAAGCGGCGCGGTAGATGTCATCGTCTCGGTGGGGTCGAACTTCTTCTATACCGTCACCCTGCCCTGCACCCTGTGGTTCTTCGACCGCGCCAAGGCCAAGACCGAGCGGGGCGACACTGTCCTGTTCATCGACGCCCGCCATGTCTTCCGCCAGATCGACCGGGCACACCGCGACTTCACCCCCGCCCAGACCGAGTTCCTGGCCAACATCGTAAGGCTCTATCGCGGCGAAGAGCCGGAACTGATCCAGGGCAGCTTCGACCTGCTGGCCGAAAAGGGGCTGAACCACGGCTATGTGGACGTGGCGGGCCTGTGCAAGCGAGCCACCAAGGCCGAGATCGAAGCCCAGGGCTGGAGCCTCAACCCCGGTCGCTATGTGGGCGCGGCGGCACGGGATGCCGAGGATGTGGACTTCGCCGAGCGGCTGGAGGAACTGAACGAGGAATTGGAGGTCTTGAACGCCGAGGCGCGGGAACTGGAAGAGCGGATCGCCCAGAACGTGGCGCAGGTCTTGGAAGCCTCGGCATGACAGAGCAGCATCCACTGCATAGCCGCCCGTTGCCGGAGGGGTGGCAGATCCGCACGGTCGATGAAATCAAGTCTCCAGAGAAGCACTCCTGCGTTGCAGGTCCATTCGGGTCATCCATCAGCTCTAAGTATTTTGTTGATGCTGGCATCCCAGTCATCCGAGGAGGCAACTTGTCAGATGAACTTGTTCGGTTCATCGATGCTGGCTTTGTCTACGTCTCGGAGGAACAGTCACTAAAATACGTAGCTCAAGTGGTTGCGGCAGACGACTTGGTCTTCACATGCTGGGGCACAATCGGACAAGTTGGCATCATTCCAAGAAGTGGGGGGCATGAGAAATACATCATCTCGAACAAGCAGCTGAAGCTGCGTGTTGATCCAGCCATCTGTGACCCTCTATACGCATACTTCTATTTTGGTGGGAAAGATGGTGTTGAGTACGTCAGAAGCCATGCCAAAGGGGCAGCAGTTCCGGGAATTAGCCTTGGCATTCTGAAGGGGCTGAGAATTGCGTTGCCTCCCCTCGTCACTCAACGCCGCATCGTCTCCATCCTCTCGACCTACGATGACCTGATCGAGAACAACGCCAGTCGCATTGCCATCCTGGAAGAGATGGCGCGGCGGCTGTACGAGGAGTGGTTCGTCAAGTTCCGCTTTCCTGGGCATGATGGCGAGGTCAAAGACGATGGCCTGCCCGGAGGATGGCGACAGGGTCCGATCAGCGATCTGTACCAGGGCCTCTATGATGGGCCACACGCCACGCCGAAGCCTTCCGATGAAGGCCCCGTGTTCCTGGGCATTGGTAACCTGACCGAAAGCGGTCGTCTCGACCTTGCGGATGTCCGCCACATTGCCGAGGAGGACTTCGGGCACTGGACCAAGCGGGTCTGCCCCCAACCCGGCGACATCGTCTTCACCTACGAGGCGACCCTGAACCGATACGCCATCATTCCTCGTGGCTTCCGGGGGTGCCTTGGGCGTCGCCTGGCCCTGATCCGGGTTGATCCGAAGGCGTCCTCAAACCTCTTCCTCTACTGCATGTTCTTCAGCCCGACATGGCGCGAGGTCGTGGCGCAGAACACCTTGTCGGGGGCCACGGTGGATCGCATCCCGCTGTCCAAGTTCCCCCAGTTTCCCGTCACCATCCCGCCGCCAGAGGTCATCGCTCGCTTCGATGAACTGGTCAGGCCGATGCTGGCGCAGGCCGAGGGCTTGAACCAGAAGAACGCCAACCTCCGCGCCCAACGCGACCTGCTGCTGCCCAAGCTGATCTCGGGCGAGATCGATGTCAGCCAGAGCGAAGCGGATAAAAAGGAACTTGTCGCATGACACCTGCTGATATTTCTCAGCGGCTTGATCAAAATCTGGGCCGAGTTGACAACCTTGTTGCTCAGTACAATCGAAGCGGCAAGGGAAGACGAGATACTCACAAAACTGACGTACTCAGGGCGGCAGTGGTATTGCTTCATGCCGCGCTTGAGGACTTCATTAGGTCACACCTGATAATTAGCATTACTTCTTTTACAGGTGACACTCTTGATAGCTATGGCTTCCCAACTGACGATAAGAGGCCGCAAGAGAAGATAAAAATCAGTGAGTTAATTCAATACGGCAATGAGGCGATCAGCGACTTCATTAATAAGTCTGTGAGAGATAGAATTGAGAGGTTTGAGACATTCAACAACCCAGGAGATATAAAGAAGGCCCTCCAAAAATGTCGTTTCGACATGAATGTTATTAATAGACACGATTTCAGCATCTTGTCGGAGATGATTTCTCGTCGCCATCAAATCGTCCACAAAGCGGACCGAAACGAAAACATAGGCGGGAGAGGAAACCACCCCACTGTTTCAATCGGCGGCACTACCGTCGATCGTTACATAAAAGCCGTTCGCGCCTTTAAAACCCTCGTAGAAAACACAGCTAAGGTGCCATGACCCCGCCCTCTGCCGCCCACGATTACACCGAGGACGCGATCGTCGAGCAACCGGCCATCGCCTTGTTCGCGTCGTTGGGATGGCAGATTGCGAACCTGTACCAGGAATGGGCCGGGTCCAAGTCCAGCCAGGGGCGCGAGACGGATCATGAGGTGATCCTGGTGCCGCGCCTGCGGGCGGCGCTGGCCAAGCTGAACCCCCATGTGCCGGTGGCGGCGTTCGATCAGGTGGTCGAGGTTCTGACCCGCGACCGCACCAAGATGGTGCCGGTCAACGCCAACCAGGAAGTCTATGGTCTGCTGCGCGACGGGGTGAAGGTGGAAATCGCCGACGCCCACGGCGTGATCGGCACGGAAATTGTGCGGCTGATCGAATGGAACCCGGCCAAGGCCGCAGACAACGACTTCTTCCTGGCCTCGCAATTCTGGGTGCGGGGCGACATCTACAACCGCCGTTGCGATCTGATCGGCTTCGTCAACGGCATTCCCCTGCTGTTCCTGGAGTTGAAGGCCAGCCACAAGACGCTGAAGGCAGCCTACGACGACAATCTGACCGATTATCGCTACGCCATCCCCCAGTTGTTCATCCCCAACGGCTTGGTGATCCTGTCCAACGGATCACAGACGGTGATGGGCAGCACCTACTCGCCGTGGGAGCACTTCTTCGAGTGGAAGCGCATCAATGACGAGGGCGAGAAGGGCGTGGTGTCGCTGGAAACCGTCATTCGCGGCACCTGTACCCCCGCCCGCCTGCTGGACATCGTCGAGAACTTCATCGTCTACGAGGAAGCCAAGGGCGGCCTGATCAAGAAGGTGGGCAAGAACCACCAGTATCTGGGCGTCAACAAGGCCATCGCCGAGGTGATCAACGCCGCCCAGCGGCCTAAGGGCGAGCCGGGACGCCTGGGCGTGTTCTGGCATACCCAAGGCTCGGGCAAGTCGCTGTCCATGGTGTTCTTCGCCCAGAAGATCCTTCGCACCGTGCCGGGCAACTGGACCTTCGTCATCGTCACCGACCGCGAGGAACTGGACGACCAAATCTATAAGACCTTCGCCGCCACCGGGGCGGTGAAGGAGCAGGAGGTCCACGCCACCAGCGGCAAGCACCTTCAGCAATTGCTGACCGAGGATCACCGTTACGTCTTCACCCTGATCCACAAGTTCAACACCCGCGACGGGATGCCCTATCCGACGCTGTCGCAGCGCCAGGACATCATCGTCATCACCGACGAAGCCCACCGTTCCCAGTACGACACCTTGGCGCTGAACATGCGCAATGCCCTACCCCAGGCGGCCTTCCTGGGCTTTACCGGGACGCCGCTGATCGCGGGCGAGGAACGGACCAAGGAGGTCTTCGGCGATTACATCTCGGTCTACAACTTCGCCCAATCCATCGAGGACGGGGCCACGGTGCCGCTGTTCTACGAGAACCGCATCCCCGAACTTCAGCTGACCAACGACGCCCTGGGCGAGGAGTTGGAGCAGCTTCTGGAAGAGGCCGAACTGGACGAAGCGCAAGAGCGCAAGGTCGAACAGGTCTTCGCCCGCGAATACCACCTGATCACCCGCAACGACCGTTTGGAAGCGGTGGCGGAAGACCTGGTTCGCCACTTCATCGGTCGCGGCCATCGCGGCAAGGCCATGATGGTCTGCATCGACAAGGCCACCGCCGTTCGCATGTACGACAAGGTCAAGGCCCACTGGCAGGCGGTGCTGGCCGAGTTCAAGGCCAAGCTGCCCGCCACCACCGGCGAGGACCGCGCCGCCCTGGAGGAGAAGATCGCCGAGATGGAGGTGATGGACATGGCCGTCATCGTCTCGCAGGGGCAGAACGAGGTGACAGACCTTGCCGCCAAGGGCCTGGACATCCGCCCGCACCGCAAGCGGATGATCGAGGACGACCTGGACGAACAGTTCAAGGATGCCAAGGGCAAGCTGCGTCTGGTCTTCGTCTGCGCCATGTGGATCACCGGCTTCGACGTGCCGTCGTGCTCGACCATCTACCTCGACAAGCCGATGAAGAACCACACCCTGATGCAGACCATCGCCAGGGCAAACCGCAAGTATCCGGGCAAGGCGGCGGGTCTGATTGTCGATTACGTGGGCGTGTTCCGTAACCTTCAGAAGGCGCTGGCCATCTATGGCGGGGCGACGGGCGAAGGCGGCGAGACGCCCATCAAGGAAAAGGCCGAGTTGGTCGAGTTCCTGAAGCACCTGATCGCCCAGGCGCTGGCCTTCTGCTTCGAGCGCGGCATCGACGCGGCGAAGATCAAGGCGGCCAGCGGCTTCGAGAAGATCGCCCTGCTGGACGACGCGGTCGAGGCGCTGATCGACACCGACGAAACCAAGAAGGCGTTCCTGGGCATGGCCTCGGGCATCGCCAGGGTCTATCGCGCCATCCTGCCCGATCCCATCGCCACCGACCTTGCCCCCGATGCCGTGCTGATCTCGGTGCTGGCCCAGAAAATCAAGGCGCTGTCTCCCACCCCTGACATCACCCACATCATGGAACAGGTGGAAGACCTGCTGGACCAGTCGGTGGCCCCGGTTCCCTATGTCCTGCCCGGCTCGACCGAGGAGCCGCTGTTCGACCTGAGCCAGATCGACTTCGACAAGCTGAAGGAGAAGTTCGGCCAAGGGCGCAAGCGGACGGAGGCCGAGAAGCTGCGGGCGCTGCTGAACCAGAAACTCCAATCCATGGTGGCCCAGAACCGCAGCCGGGCCGACTTCCTCGACCGCTTCCAGAAGCTGATCGACGAGTACAACGCGGGCAGCCAGAACATCGAGGCGTTCTTCGCCGCCCTGGTCAAGCTGGCCCAGTCGCTGACCGAGGAAGAGCAACGGGCCATGCGCGAGGGCCTGACCGAGGAGGAGCTGGCCCTGTTCGACATCCTGACCAAGCCGGTGCCGGTGCTGGCCGACAAGGAGCAGGCCCAGGTCAAGAAGGTGTGCAAGGCGCTGCTGGAGACCCTGAAGGGCGAGAAGTTGGTCCTGGACTGGCGCAACAAGCCCCAGGCACGGGGCGAAGTCCGCCGCACTATCGAGTTGGTCTTGGACAAGGGCCTGCCCGAAGCCTATGACGAGGACATCTACGCCACCAAGTGCGACGCCGCCTATCGGCATGTCTTCGACTGCTATTACGGGGCTGGGGAGAACCTGTACGCCATGGCGTGAGGTCTTGATCTTCGTTCGATGATTTGCTTTCGTTCCTGTCCCTTTGGCTACGGACGCGAATTTCTGGACGAAGTCACCATGCACCATTGCCGAGTTCCGGGCTGCACCGCCCCGTCCTCCCGCTGGGGCACACTTTGCAGCACCCATAAGAGCCGCCAGCGCCGCCACGGCCACCCCATGCAGGACGGCGTCACCAAGGCGGAACTGGCCCCCTATCGCGCCATCATCCGCCAGCGCAAGGCCAACAACCCCAACAGCCCCTTCTGGCCCAGCATCGAGGCCCGATGGAATGCCCTGGTGGATCACTGCCGGGGCGTGGTCGCCGCCTATCTGAACGGCAGGGCCATGAACCGCAACGAGCGGCAAGCCTGCCAGGAGGTGGTGAAGCTGGCCGAGCATGTGGAAGCAGGCGAGGTGGTCGAAACCGCCCTGGCCCTCTACCTGATGCACGAACAGGCCCCGCGCCGCTTCCTGTCGGACGATGCCTTCCGCCACCAGCTTTCCCGCCGCCTGCGGGGGCTGGCCGATGTGAACGCGGGCACTTGGTACGATCACACCACCGGCAAGCTGAAACGGGTTTACCGCGATCTGCCCGCCACCAGCGCCGTGGTCATGGGGGCGATGCTGGCCGAAACCTTCGGCGTTGCCGGTCTGCTGCTGGCCCGCCGCGAGGAGGAGGACGCCGAGAAGCGTCGCCGTGAGAACGAGGAACTGGCCCAGGCCGTGAAGGACTTGAAGTGATGAGCAACGAGATCAAGACGGTGTTGATTTCGAGTTTGGTCCAAGACAAGAGGTTCCAGGCCCGGACTTCGCTCAATGACGCCGTCGTCCAGCGTTATGCCCTCAACTACCAGAACAACGCCCCCTTTCCCCCGGTGAAGGTGGCGATGGTTAAGGGAGCCGCCGTTCTTGTGGACGGATGGCACCGCGTCGCCGCCCTGAAAAGCATCAATCGCACCACCGTCGAGGCCGAGGTCTTCAAGGCCACTCAGTCGGATGCGGTCTGGATGGCGATGATGGCGAACCTCGCTCACGGCTTGCCGCTGAAGACAAGGGAACGCACATCCGCATTACGCAAGGCCCTGACCGCGTACATCAAGGCCAAGCGCCACCGCAAAGGCAAGGAACTGACCAGCCTCAAGTCGTATCGGGAGATTGCCGACGACTTCGATGGTCAAGTTCGCCACACCACGATCCGCAACTGGATGATCGCCGATCACCCAGACATCGCCGAACTGATGGGCGACAAGGAAGGCAAATACGGAGATGGCGGCTTGCAGCGGAACGATGAGGCCGCTGATAGCTTCGCCGCCACGGCCCATGACGCCATCGAGAACGCCTTGGCCGCATTCCAGGGGGTTACCTGCCCCATCAGCCGAGGCAACCTCATCACCAAAATGGAAGCAGCGTTGCAGCGGATGAAGGATGGCGGGGAATGGGTCATCGAAGCCGAGGACTTCTGACGCCGCCACAGCTGTTCATGATGAACACTTGCAGGCAATCAAGCGCTCAGTAACTTACTGATATAGAATGATTTTATGGTGGTCAAAGGGATGCCTTTTGCGTGACGACGTCCACCTCATACCTTGGTAACTTCGCCACCTCCAGCGCCAGGGCCTTGATGGTCACATCGCCGTAGGTGTCGCCTGCGGTCTTCGGGCTGTGCCCCTGCATGGCGTCGAGAACACGCGGGGCCATGCCGACTTCCATGCCCACCGTCTTCACCCGGTGCCGCCAGCCGTGGTTGGGCTGAACGTTGGGGTCTGTCACCACCGTGCGGACGAACTCGGTCACACGGTTCTTGGCCGTTCGCCAAGGGCCGCGAAGGGTGCCGTCCGGGGCTGGGGTCAGGAACAGGTGTCCCAGCTCGCATGAAGCGATGAAGGCAGGGAACCCGAGTTCAACCAAGTGGCTGTGCAGCACCACCTCGCGGGCTTCGTTGGTCTTCACCGTCCCCGCCTCTGGGGTGATGGTCAGCACCCAATGCTCGCCCACCTGCCGCACGTCTTCTTTGCGAAGCTGCACCATCTCGCCAATGCGGGCACCCGTATAGGCGCACAGCCAGGGCGTCCACTTCTTGGCTGCTGCCAGCTTGGGATGCTCCCGTCCCGGCCTGTGGTTCCAGGCAGCTTTCAGCAGGGCCAACGCTTCTTCGTCTGTGAAGCCCTTGGGCCGTAGTTTGACCTTCTTGCCCAGCTTGATGGTGATGCCGGTGGCCGGGTTCTCGGTCATGCGTCGATTGCTGACGGCCCAGGCGAAGATGGATTTGAGGCCGGACAGGTCGCTGTCCTTCACCGTCTTGGGCGAAATCGGCTTCCCGGTCCTGGGGTTCACCTCGGCAAGGCGATGATCCTTGAAGCCCACCACGTCATCGCCGGTGATCCGGCTGGCATCGTCGTGACCAAGGAAGGCCACGAACTTGGACATGGTGTTGCGATAGCTTTCGTAGGTGGCTGGCTTGGTGCCTGCGGCACTGGCCTCCTTCCACCAATCTTCCACCAGCCCAGTCAGCGTCCATCGGCCCGCAGAGGCGACAGGAGCCGCGCTGACGGGCTTTGGGACATCCCACTGGGGAAACCGCTCCGCATCCGGGTCTGGGCGGTAATCGCCCTCCGCATTGCGTTTCAGCACCGCAGCGGCCTGGATCAGCGCTTTATCCAGTTCCTCGATCAGCCGCCTACGGCTGTCAGGATCGGTGCTGATGCCCTTGCGCAGCAACAGGTCGTCCACATGCGGCCCCATCCAGGCTTCTTGCTGCTCGAAGGCGCGGGCCTCGAACTGGAGGCGTAGGACATGGGTCCAAATCTCCGGGTCGCCGGGGTTGTCGCCAACGGCATGAACGAGTTCGCGGTATGCCTCGCCAGCCAAGGCCACGATCTGACGATAGGTTAGCGGTTCGGGCTTCGAGCGCAGCGCCTTCCAGCGGTTCTCCACCTCGGCGGCGATCTGCGCATAGGCCACCCTGGCTTCCGCAGGAGACTTGGTGCGGAGCGAGATTTTTTCCTCCCGCTTGCCGATGACGGCCCGAAGATCGTCGGGCACGGCTTTGCGGAAGTAGTAGACGCCTGTCTTGGGGTGCTTGAAAGGACGGCTCATCGCAAGGACCATTGGACCACCTGTTTGTACCACAGGGGATGCTCAAGTCCATTGATTTGGCTGAATTTCTTTTCCTTCAAAGGCTTAGAAGGAAAATGGTGCCCAGGGGCGGAATCGAACCACCGACACTGCGATTTTCAGTCGCATGCTCTACCAACTGAGCTACCTGGGCACTGTCTCGGGCGGGGTTGGTTCACCGCTCGGCTCGTGAAGAGGAGGCGCTTATATCGGGTTTCGTCGGACCTGTCAAAGGGGGGATTGCGATTTTTTTAAAGGCTGCCGATCCAGCCGGTCAGACCATAGGTGACGGCCCCGGCCAGGGTGGCCAGGGCGGGGTTGGCGGTCAGGCGGTGCAGGACGAAAACCGCCAGCAGGGCTGCCGCCACCTTGGGTGTGGATTGGCCCAGACGCGCCATCGGCAGGAAGTCGACCAGCGACAGCACCAACAGGGCGGCGATGGCCGATGGCCCCAGGGCCATCAGGAAACGATGCAGGCGTGGCGCCACGCCCCGCCCCTTCAGCCGATCGCAGACCGCGAGCGGCAGATAGCGGATCAGATAGGTGGCCAAGCCGCCCAACAGCACCACCGGCAACAGCATGTCATCATTCATGCTGGTCCTCCGGCTGTTGCAGAGCGGCCACCGTGCCGCCGACCACCATGGCCAGCAGCAAGGCCACGTGTCCGGGCAGGACGGCCGCCGCCAGCAACGCCACCCCTGCCGCCGCCAGCGGCGGGGCCAGCGTGTCGCGGCGCAACAGCGGTAACAGCAGGGCCAGGAACAAGGCCGGCAGGACGAAGGACAAGGCCGCCTGCACTTCCGGCCAGCGGGTACCACCCAGATCGGCCAGCAACCCGCCACAGACGGTACCGGCCAGCCAGGCGCCATAGGCCCCGGCCTGCACCCCCAGCAGCCAGACCTCGCCCTTGTCCGGCCCCAGACGGGCAAAGGCCAGGGCGAAAACTTCGTCGGTCAGACCAAAGGCGATCAACGGGCGTGGCAATTTGCGCCCCTGCTGCGGCAGGCGCGGCAACAGGGCCGGACCATAGAACAGATGACGCAGATTCATCGCCGCCACCGCGCCGATCACGGACCAGGGCGAAGCGGCGGCGGCCAGCAGCGACACCAAGGCGAATTGACTGGCCCCGGCATAGACCACGGCTGAAACCAGCAAGGCCTGGACCGGGGTCAGGCCGTTGGCGGCGGCCAGCAGGCCGAAAGACAAGGCGATGGGGAAATAGCCCAGCATCAGCGAGGCGCTGTCGGCCAAGCCACGGCCGAAACCCGACAGGGGCCTAGACGGGATCGTCACCATCCGGGGCATGGTTTTCGCCTTCCTGGGTTTCCACCCGATAGACGCCGCCCAGCCAACGGTGCAGGTCCACGTCGGCGCAGCGGCTGGAGCAGAAGGGCTGAAATTCCGGCTGCGGACTTTTGCCACAGATGGGGCAAGGCTTGTTGGAATTGGCGGCTTTCTTGTCGGGGCTCATTCTACGTCCTCGACCGCCACGTTGTCGCGCTCGCGATCGTGCTCGACCCGAATGACCGGCGCCCGGCCCAGACGTTGGGCCAGTTCTTCCAGGGCATGGGGACGCGCATCCAGGGCGGCGCCCACGTCGGGGGCGACCACCAAGGCCAGGGCGCGGCCCGGACGATGGGCGGCTTCGGCATGCAACAGCCGCAACCCCCACAGGGCAATGGTGTCGGCGTTGGCGATGGCGGCATGTTCCACCGTCAGCTCGGCCAGGGACGGACCACGGCGTTCCCGGGTCATTTCCACCAGCCCCAAAGGCGTGGCGCCGATCACATGGGTGGCCACCGGATCGGTGGCGACGGCCTGCTTCAAGGATGCCATCAGCTTCATCAGCGCGCCCTTGCCGCCAGCGGTGACGAAATCCACCACGATCTGGCCAGCGATGTTGCGCAGGCGCAATTGGCGGGCGATGACGGTGACCGCCTGCTGGTTGGCCTCGATGGGCAGGGCGGGACCGGAATCCACGTCGATGGCGGTCAGGGCGGCGGTGGCCTCGATGGTGACGCGACCGCCGCAGGGCAGTTCCACCACCGGGTCCAGGCAGGCGGCATAGGCGTCTTCGGTGTCGTACAGCTCGAACACCGAGCCGTCGCGGTAGCGTTCGGCCAGATGCGGGTGACGGGCCTGCACCTGGGCAAAGGCCAGATCGTCGTCCACCAGCACCTTGGACACACCGGGATGGTCGGCCAGCATGCGGTCCAACGGATCGGGGCGCCACAGCACCGCCGGCGCCTTGGCCTGGGACTGGTCGCGCTGGATGTTCCGCCAATCCTGGCGAAGCGTGGCCAGATCGGCGGCCAGGGCCGTTTCGTCGGCGTTGACGGCATGCAGACGGGCGACCACGCCTTCGCCCTCTTCCATCAGGGCTTCCAGGCGTTCCAGCAGCAGTTCGCGACGGTCGTCGGACAACTTGCGCGGCACCGCCAAGCCGGGATGGGACGGCGTATAGGCCATGAAGCGGCCCGACAGGGTGACCTGGGTGGTCAGCGTCGCCCCCTTCAGCCCCTGGGCGTCGGACTTGACCTGGACCAGCACGGTCTGGCCCTGGGCCAGCTTCACCCCTTGCAGGAAACCGGGACGGTCCTGGCCGATGTCGACGAAGACGGCGCCCATCTTGGGGGCCACTTCCACCACCCGGCCCAACACCACGGCGCCCACCAGCAATTCGGGACGCACCACCGCCAGGTCCACCAGACGGCCGTCGCGCATCAAGGCCAGACGGGTTTCGCCCGGCCCCCAGGCATAAAGGATTTCACTCGCCATGAACGCCTGCGCCCTTCAGCAATTGGGCGGTCTCGAACAAAGCCAGCCCGACCACGTTGGAATAGGATCCCGACAATTCGCGCACATAGGCGGCGGCCAGACCCTGGATGGCGTAACCGCCAGCCTTGCCGTGCCACTCGCCCGAGGCGAGATAGGCCGCTTCCTCGGAATGATCCAGGCATTTGAAGGTCACGTGCGAGGTGACCAGACGGGTGCGCAGCTTGCCGTCAGGCGCCAGAAGCGCGATACCGCCATGCACCCGGTGCTTGCGTCCCGACAACAGTTTCAGGCATCGGCGCGCCGTCTTGTCGTCTTCCGCCTTGGGCAGGATGCGACGGCCGCAACCGACGACAGTGTCGGCGGCCAGCACGAAACAATCGGGATGACGGGCAGCGACGGCGCGGGCCTTGGCTTCGGCCAGACGGGCGGCGTGCTGGGCGGGCAGTTCGCCCTTCAACGGCGTTTCGTCCATGTCGGCGGGATCGACCACACCGGGAACGATGCCGATCTGACGCAGCAGATCAAGTCGCCGCGGCGATGCCGATGCCAGAACCAGATTGGGAATCTCGACTGAATCGGCCACGCTGACGCGGTCTTATTTGAAACGGAAAGTGATGCGACCCTTGGTCAGGTCGTAGGGAGTCATTTCCACGTTGACGCGGTCACCGGCCAAAACGCGGATGCGGTTCTTACGCATCTTGCCCGAAGTATGGGCCAGAATTTCGTGTTCGTTATCCAGCGTCACCCGAAACATTGCATTGGGAAGCAATTCGGTCACGGTACCGGAAAATTCGATGACATCCTCTTTCGCCATTGGTCCTTCCAGGCGGTTGCTCTTGGGCAGGTGGAATAAGTGAGCGTTTGCCCGGTCAAGGTCAAGCGCTTTTCATCAGCTTTCGATTATTCCCGTGCCATTCCCATGACGGGGAAGCGCTTGCGGATGCGTCTTTCCAACTCGTCACGCACTTGGCGATAGGCTTCCAGACGCGCTTCGCGGCTGCCTTCGACCAAGGTGGGATCGAAAGTAGGCCAGAATTCAACCTCGCAAGCGATGGTCCTGGTCAGGTCCACCGCCTTGTGCTGGGCTTCCGGCGACAGGCTGACGATGACGTCGAAGCTGTCGTCTTCCAATTCGTCGAAGGTGCGGGGCTTATGGCGCGAGATGTCGATGCCGATCTCGTCCATCACGGCGACGGCGAAGGGGTCCAGTTCCTCGCTTTTGACCCCCACCGAGGCCACATAGGAGCGGGTCCCGTGAATACGGCGGTAGATGCCTTCCGCCATGGGCGAGCGGATGGCGTTGAAGGTACAGCAGAACAGGACGGCGGACGGTACCTCCCCCTCCAATTGCGCCTAGCCCCTGATATGCAGGACGCAGACCAGGGTGAACAGCCGACGCGCCGTGTCGAAATCAATGTCGACCTTGCCCGCCAGACGTTCACGCAGCAGTTCCGAGCCTTCGTTGTGAAGACCACGCCGCCCCATGTCGATGGCCTCGATCTGCGAGGGCGTCGACTTCTTGATGGCGGCGTAATAGCTTTCGCACAGGATGAAGTAATCTTTGACGATGGTCTGAAACGGCTTCAGCGCCAAGGGCACCTGGATCAGCTCCAGCCCCCCTTCGTCGCGCACGTCGAAGATCAGCCGGTTGTCCTCCAGCCGCAGATGCAGGTTATAGGGACCGACGAAGTCGCCCTGCAGCGCGAAGTAGTTTTCTTCCAGCAGATCGTAGATGGCGATGTTGCGCTCGTGCTCGACCTCGGGCTTGCGGCGAACCATGGTCTTTTCGTCAAGCTGCACATGACCGATGCGTTGCCGGTGCGGCATCAGTCCACCGCCATGTTCAGACGCAGCGCCACCGACAGGCCGTGCGCCCCCAGGCCTTCGGCCCCGGCCAAGGCCACCGCCGCCGGGCCGATGGCCCGCAAGCTGTCGGCGTCGCAGCCCAGCAACGTGGTGCGCTTCATGAAGTCGTGCACCCCCAGGCCCGACGAGAAGCGGGCGGAACGGGCGGTGGGCAGCACGTGGTTGGGACCGCCGATATAGTCGCCCACCGCTTCCGGGGTGTAACGGCCCAGGAAGATGGCCCCCGCGTTCCTGACCTTGGCGGCCAGGGAATCGGGGTCGGCCACCGCCAGTTCCAGATGTTCGGGCGCCACCCGGTCCACCAGTTCCACCGCGTCGTCCAGGTTCGGCACCACGATGATGGCGCCGTGGGCTTCCCAGCTTTCGCGGGCGATGGGGCCGCGCGGCAAGGTGTTCAGGTGGCTTTCCACCGCCTGGGCCACCGCTCGCGCGAAATCGGCGTCGTCGGTGATCAGGATGGATTGGGCGGCGGTGTCGTGCTCGGCCTGGCTCAAGAGGTCGGCGGCGATCCAGGCCGGGTCGTTGGCGCCGTCGGCCACCACCAGGATTTCCGAGGGACCGGCGATCATGTCGATGCCGACGATCCCGAAGACCTGACGCTTGGCGGCGGCGACGAAGGCGTTGCCGGGACCGACGATCTTGTCCACCGGCTTGATGGTTTCGGTGCCGTGAGCCAGGGCGGCCACCGCCTGGGCGCCGCCGACACGATAGATTTCGTCGACGCCGGCCAAGCGCGCGGCGGCCAGCACCAGCGGATTGATCTTGTCGTCGGGGGTGGGCACCACCATGACCAGACGCTCGACGCCGGCCACCTTGGCGGGGATGGCGTTCATCAGCACGCTGGACGGATAGGCGGCGGTGCCGCCCGGCACGTAAAGGCCGGCGGCCTGCACGGCGGTCCAGCGCTGCCCCAGACGGACGCCGGCGGCGTCGGTGTAGGAATACCCCTGGGGCAGCTGGCGGGCATGGAAGTCGCGGATACGCTCGGCCGCCAGCTCCAACGCCTGGTGCAGTTCGGCCGGCACCTGGGCGCAGGCTTGGTCTACCTCGGCCTTGGTGATGGGCAGGTGGCCAGCGGTCAGATGCGGCAGGCGGTCGAACTTGGCGGTGTATTCCACCAGGGCGTGGTCACCGCGGTTGCGCACGTCGGCGATGATCTGGGCGACGACGGCGTTCACGTCCTCGTCCACCTCGCGCTTCATGTGCAGAAGCGATTCGAAGGCGTCGGCGAAATCGGCGGCGCGGGCGTCAAGCAGCAGCATTCTGGGCCTCGCAGGCGGAACGGAAGGCGTCGATCCAGCCGGTCATCTCGACCGGGCGGGTCTTCAGCGCCGCACGGTTGACGATCAGGCGCGAGGTCACCTGGGCGATGATCTCCACTTCCTTCAAACCATTGGCTTTCAGGGTCGACCCGGTGGACACCAGATCGACGATGCGGGTGCAAAGACCCAGGCTGGGAGCCAGTTCCATGGCGCCGTTCAGCTTGACGCATTCGGCCTGGACACCCCGTTCGGCGAAGAAGCGCCGGGTGACTTCCGGGTATTTGGTGGCGATGCGCACGTGGCTCCAACGACGCGGATCGTCGTGTTCGGCCAAGTCCACCGGTTCGGCCACCGACAGGCGGCAGCCGCCGATGCCCAGGTCCAGCGGCGCGTAGATTTCCGGATAGTCGAATTCCATCAACACGTCGTTGCCGGCGATGCCCAGATGGGCGGCGCCAAAGGCGACGAAGGTGGCGACGTCGAAAGACCGCACGCGGATGATGTCGATATGGGGATGGTTGGTGGAAAAGCGCAAAGCGCGGGTCTTGGGATTGTCGAATTCCGCCTCGGGTTCGATCCCGGCGGCGCGCACCAGGGGCATCGCCTCGTCCAGGATGCGGCCCTTGGGCAGCGCGATCACCAACTTTTCGTCCATCACCACGTCACAAACTCCGAAAACAGGAAATGTGTTTACCATGCCTTGGACTGGTCACACCAGTCCCGCCAGTTTGCTGTAAAGCCAGCGTCCGATCTTGTCCGCCCCCTTGGGCGAGTAATGGACATAATCGTAGAAATCGTTCGGTTCAAACTTTACTTCACGCGCCAGGTCCAAACACAGGAAACCGTGTTCCCGGCAAACGGCACGAGTCGAGGCGTTATAGGCCGCCAAAGCGGCCGTCGGCACGCCAGCAACCGGCAGAGAAAGCGGCATTTCCTGGTCCTTGCCGCCAAAATAGCGGTAATTCCCCCGCGCCACGGTGACGAAGACCGGCACGGCCCCATTGTTATGGATGTCGTCAGCGATTTGTTTCAGGGTCTGGCGGAAATCCGCAAGATGCGGGCTGTCGGCGGGCGGCAAGGTTACGTCCCGCCACTCCCCCGCCTTGACGACGGGCAACGGCACGGACCAGCCAGCCGGAACAGGGCCGCCCAATTTCGGCGGGAAGGCGGACGCCAAAACTCGGACAACACCGCTTTTTTCCATGCCCCCCGCAAAAGCGGTCAAGCGGCCCAACAGGGCTTGATAGCTTTGGTTGAACTCGGCGATGACCGGATCATTCACGGTCTGGGTCAGAAGCGGAGCAACGCCTTGGTCACCCACCATCACCAGAACGAAGCGGGGGTGCAATCCGGGGACGTGGGGCAGCCATTGACGCAAGGCGGCAGACACCGCCTGGGCGCCGTAACCGCTGCGCCCGGCATTGGCGACGATCACGTCGTCGCGCTGGCTGGCTTGGAACTGCGCCTGCAGGACCTGCTGCCAGGTCTTGTCCTCGGGCAACAAGGATTGATGGACGGATTGGCCGCCCAGGCTTAGGACGGCGATGCGCGAGGGCTCGCCGGGCGAGCCACGGAAGCCCCAGGAATCGTAACGCAGCAGAAATTGTTCGCCATCGACGAAAAACCGACGGGAATCGACCACCCCCACGCTGTCATGTTTGATCCCAGCAAGGTCCAGGGGGTTTTGGCTGAACCAACGGCCGAATCCCAACTCGATGCCACCGGCGACAGCCAGAAGCAACAGCAAGGTGAGCGCCACAACCTTAAGAATGCGCTTGATCATGCGGTCTTATAGCCTTGAACCCGCCTTCGGCGCAACGCGCCGAAGGCGGGTTCAATCCGGCTTACTCGACCGGGGGCTTGGCCGGGCGTTCGGGGCGGCCGGTCTTGGCGTCGAAGGCGATGGTACGCAGCACCTTGCCGTCCTTGTCCACCACCTGGGCGCTGATCTTGCCGTCGGTGGTCTTGACCTCGCCGACCTTGGCGTCGTCGCCGCGCCAGGCGATCATGCCCTCGACGATGTCCTTGACCTGGGTTTCGGTCAGCGGCTTGGCGCGTTCGGCACCACAACGGCCGTCCTTGCCGTCCATCATTTCCCAGGGGCCGCCGTGGGGGCCACGGGCCTGGGCCTGGGCGACGGCGCCGAAAGCGGCCAGGGCGGCGATGGCGGCGATAACCAGACGGGATTTGGTCTTCATAGGAAAAACTCCGTGAAAATGTGTGACCCTCTCGATGGGCTCAAGAACACCACGGCGCTGTAACCGGCTGATGTCGCGACCTAGCCTATTTGGCAACAAAGGGTATCGGCCTGTTACCGTCTGTTGCCAAAGACCCCCGGACGAAAACCGACACAGGCGCTATAATCCCCACCATGAATACCGCGCCGCACATCCTGGTGGTCGACGACGACCATGAAATCCGCGACCTTCTGGCCCGCTTCCTGGACAAGCACGGCCTGCGCGTCACCGCTGCCCGCGACGGGGTCGAGATGATGAAGGCGCTGGAAAATCCCGGCATCGACCTGGTGGTTCTGGACCTGATGATGCCGGGCGAGGATGGACTGAGCCTGACCCGGCGGCTGCGGGCGCAAGGTGGGACGGTGCCCATCGTCATGCTGACCGCCATGGGCGAGGACACCGACCGTATCGTCGGACTGGAAGTTGGTGCCGACGACTACCTGCCCAAGCCGTTCAACCCCCGCGAGCTGCTGGCCCGCATCAAGGCGGTGCTGCGCCGCTTCCAAGGCGACCTCAACGGCGGGCCTCAGGCGGTCTCGTCCCCCCCGGGTTCGACCCACCGCCTGAAATTCGAAAATTGGGTCCTGGATCTGGCCACGCGGGACCTGACCGCGCCTGACGGCGTGGTGCTGACCCTGTCGGCGGGCGAGTTCGACCTGCTGCGGGCCTTTGTCGAACATCCCCGCCGGGTGCTGTCGCGTGACCAATTGCTGGACCTGGCCCGCGGCCGTCAGGCCATTCCCTTCGACCGTTCCATCGACATCCAGGTCAGCCGTCTGCGCCGCAAGCTGAACGACGACCCCAAGGAACCGCAACTGATCAAGACCGTGCGCGGCGGCGGCTATCTGTTCACCCCGGAGGTGGTCAAGCTGTGAGGCTGGCCCCCGCATCCCTGATGGGACGGACCGCCCTGGTGCTGGTGCTGGCGGTGGCCGTGGTGCTGGGCACCGCCCTGGCGCTGTTCGTCGGCAATCGCGGCGAAGCGCTGTCAGCCATGCGCGGCCGCTATGCCGCCGAACGCATCGCCACCCTGGTCAACCTGCTGGAAGACACCAATCCCGAAGGCCGCCGCCATGTGGTGCGCCGCCTGGACACCCCGGGCCTACGGGCCGGCTGGGGGGTGATGCCCCTGGTTCCCGAGCCGGAACCGGCCCCGGGTCTGCCCAGCGTCATCGCCCGCAAGCTGGCCAAGGAACTGGACGGTCGTGAAGTCCGGGTGATCCTGGCGCCGTTGCCGCCGCCACCGCCCTTGCCCGGCGGACCGATGCCCGGTGGTCCCGGCCCGATGGGTGAACGTCGCGGCCACGGTTTCGGCAGCGGCGGTTTCGGCCTGGGCCCCTTCGTCGGCGGTCCGGCGCTGCAGGTGTCGGTGCGGCTGGCCGACGATTCCTGGCTAAACGTCTACGCCCCCATCGAACACGGCGATTCCTTGTGGCAGCCGCGCTTTGTCTTCCCGCTTGTGGGCGCCCTGGTGGTGATCATCGTCGCAGCGCTTTGGGCGGTGCGACGCGCCACCCGCCCCCTGGCGGCGCTGGCGGCGGCGGCGGAACGTCTGGGCATGGACGTCAACGCGCCGCCTTTGGCCGAGCGCGGCCCCAACGAAGTCCGCGCGGCGGCCCAGGCCTTCAACGTCATGCAGGGACGCATCCGTCGTTTCGTCGACGACCGCACCCAGATGCTGGCCGCCATCAGCCACGACCTGCGCACCCCCATCACCCGCATGAAGCTGCGGGCCGAATTCGTCGACGACGACGAACAGCGGGCCAAGATGCTGTCGGACCTGGACGAGATGGAACACATGATCGCCGCCACCCTGGCCTTCGCCCGCGACGACGCCGCCCGCGAAGACCGGCGCCCGGTGGACGTGGCCAAGCTGGTCCAGGACATGGCCGAGGATCTGGGCGGCAGCTATGACGGCCCCGATTCCCTGGTGGCCGGGGTGCGCCCCCTGGCCCTGAAGCGGGCCGTGGCCAACGTCATCGAAAACGCCTTGAAATATGGCGCCGCCGCCCGTGTCGGCCTGCGGCGCACCGACGGCCACATCCATGTGGTGGTGGACGACGACGGCCCGGGCATCGCCGAAGCGGACCATGAAAAAGTTTTCGCCCCCTTCGTGCGCCTGGAAACCAGCCGCAATCGCGACACCGGCGGCACCGGCCTGGGACTGGCGGTGGCCCGCGCCGCCATCCGTGCCCATGGCGGCGACATCACCCTGGCCAACCGCCCCGAAGGCGGACTGCGGGTGACTTTGGCCTTCCCGGTGGGCTGACCGCATGCCACCCTGGGGAACCGGAAGAAAGGATCGCGCCATGTCACGCCTGCTTGTTTCCAGCCTTGTCTGCCTGTTGTCCCTGGGCGGAACCGCGTTTGCTTCGGGCGGCGGCGAAGGCGGTGGCGAAGGTGGCGGAAAACCCGCAGCGGTGATCGATTCCAACATCGGCGTTCGCGGCATGGTGTTGAAGCCGGCGGATGTGATCAGCGAGCCGATCACCGGCGTGCGCCTGAACATCACCCAATTCAGCTATCCCGGCGTGCCGGAACGCGCCGCCTGCCGCACGGTGATCCGGGTGGAAAACGATTCGTCGCACAAAGTGGCGTTTTATTCCCTGGTCCGCACCTTCGACACCGCCAAGGAAGCTTTGGGCACCTGGATGACGCCGTCAGGCGAGCTGACCCCCGGCCAGTCGGGGGAAAAGCTTTATTCCTGCAAGCTGGCCCGCTACATGGTTTTGGATCGCGGCGCCGCCGGCGGCTGGCCCAATTCCTGTCAGGTGGACGGCGAGGAACGCAGCCCCTGCCCCATCCAGCTGACCTTGGACGTCAACATCGACTTCCTGCCCGCCCCGGCAAAGGGCGAGACCGGCAAGGCCCCTGCCGCGAAACATTAGGACATAGGCCGAAAGCATTCATACCAACTGATGGTCGTTCCTCCCTTAAGGGGTAGGGTTTTCCTCCCTCCGCAGACTATACCTCCGCGCCCGTGCTTTTCGCCTGTCGGCTGTGGTGTTCTGACGGTGCCTCAACGCCCCCGACCGGAGCTTCCATCATGAACACCCATTCCGACATGATCCAACTGGCCAGCCTGCTGGAAACCGAATGGAAAGGCGGCGCCGTCGACCGTCAGCACGTGCGCGACCTGGCCGAACGCCTGCTGCCCCACCACCCGGAACTGCGCAACACCCTGTCCAGCGTCAAGAACCGCATGAGCCGGGGCTGATCCCGCCTTTGCCGTGGCCCGCCCCTTGCTTCCCTTTCCCAGCCGGGTCACAGTGACCCGGCAGCAGTGAAGGAAGGAAGCGATGGCGGGACCGGTGGTGAACTTCGCAGCCGAAAACATGGTTCGGCGCACGCCGGACCACATCGTCAACATGGATCCGGCCGACCTTGACTACATCCGCGCCAGCTTGGCTGCCATCGACCAGGCCTTCGGCGTCGCCGCCTCTCCCGACATTCCCCTGCATCTGGTCCCGGCCCGTGCGCTGATGCGCCGGCTGGTCGACCTGCGCACCAGCCTGAAGCCCGAAACCCAAGAGCAAGGCGTCATCCTGGGACGTCTGGCCGGCGCCATCCTGCGCCTGGACACGGCGGTGGCCTTCGACAGGGCACTGCGGAAGTAAGCAAAAGAAAAGGGCGCGGCCAAGGCCGCGCCCCAAGTCTTGCAGAGGGCCATCCGCTTTAGTGGATGGATTCGCCGTGCAGGGACAGGTCCAGACCTTCGCGTTCCTCGTCGGGGGTGACGCGCAGTCCGATGACCATGTCGATGACCTTCAGCAGGATGAAGGACGCGACGGCCGAGTAGACG
>Ga0209958_1000438_pt1 | contig 79175 bp, 71 predicted proteins | sample ThiBio_inoc_plan_FD_183942 | JGI IMG/M metagenome (GOLD analysis project Ga0209958, IMG submission 183942) | Wastewater bioreactor microbial communities from Cape Town, South Africa - Thiocy_inoc_plan (SPAdes) | ecosystem: Engineered > Bioremediation > Thiocyanate > Unclassified | place: South...
TTAAATACAGAAATGGTTTTACCTTTTAAATCTGCTAGACTTTTCGCACTGGAATCAGATGGCACTGCAAAATAAACTGGACCAAAGCGCCCTGTCACAAACAGCAGCTTGGATTTCAATCCTGTCGAGCGTCCAACAATTGAAGGTAAATCACCATGGCCAATACCAAAATCGACCTTTTTATTGGCTAAGGCTTCATTCAATGCAGGCCCTGCACCTGGAAAAAATGACCATTTCACCTTAATGCCATCTTTGGCAAATTCTTTTTCCAAAATGCCACGTAAGTTGGCGCTTGCATAAGCACTTCCACCTACTTTTGGTTTTCCACCGACTCCAGCACCAGGCACTCCTAGTCGAATCTCAGTGGGATTGCTTTCAGCAAAAACCGAGAAACTGGTGGCAACCAGCACACCTGCTGCTGCACTAATCAATAAATGTTTAGTAAAAAGTTTCATTGTGTCATTACTCATATTCAAAAATTAAAAGGTGTATTGGAATTGCGCTTGCACTTCGGAGAAGTCTTTTTGCGCTGCTGTCTCGTGGTCATAACTCCAGCGATTCAGTCCTAATTGGAATTTGGTGGTTTGCGCGAAGAAGAAATTTAGGCCCAAGGTATGAATATCGACTTTGCCAAGTCCATGCCCTGCAATACCGATCACATCTGCGCCTTTATTTGGGTTATAGCTATCATAGCGATAGAAGCTCTGAATCGATTTCGGCCAGAAATCATCAAACTTGGCGACCGATTTCACACTGTTATAAAATTGATCACCAAAGGTATAAAACAGGGTTGCAGTATGCCCTTCAGCCTTAACTTCAGCGGTTGAGCCTGTCGCAGTGGCATAATCACTAAGTCCTTTGACATATTCATAAGTCACGCCAAACGGTGCATGGTTATAGTAGACATCGAAGCCCAGACGATCATTGCGACCATTACCATCAAGGACATTCGTCCCTGCGATTACATTCTTGCTGCCTTTGAGATAAGAGGCTCCAAATTTCAGCTCACGGAACCAACTGGCATAATCAACAGGTAAGGTAAATGCGACCCGTCCGATATAATCCTTCTTATCATTGTCATCGACTTTATTGGTGCCATTGCCATTGACCACACCGAGTGCATATTCAAATAACGGTGCTCGATAGTTTGATGAATAATCAACAAATGGTTTGACATCACCACGAACTATCAGACCTGTCTGGCGATTGAATAAGCCCAATTGTGCAAGCCCTGTAGCAACATTAATCGTTGGACGTAAATCCTCAGGGGATTGTGGATCTAGACCAAATGGAATCAGTTGCTGACCAAAGGTTACATTCAACCGAGGAACTTCTGGTCCGCCATTGGTCGAAGTAAAGTTATAACGCAAGAATGCATCTGCCAGATTCAGGTCACTGGCACTGCCTGCTGCCCCAACACGTTTGCCATAACTAAAAGAAAGTTGGTAATCGAGATTTTTCCCTTCCTTATAGTCTTTGTATAAATTTCCTCTAACCCCAAATAAAGCAGTTGGTACATCAAAAGTATTACGACGTGGTGTCACTGGTGCTGGATTGCCAGAAGCTGTATCTTGACTTTGTGCCTGTGCCCGAACTTGAACGGTTCCATATAAAGTCGCATCTCGTGTCGACTTCACCGAGGTCCGCTCATATTGACGAGACTGATCATATTTGTAGTTTTCCAGATCACTTCGGAAACCCGCTAACTCACTTTGGGTGGCAAAGCTATGTTCCGTATTTTCGTCCTGGGCATCGGCCGATGCATCGTCTTGAGCTGCAAGTTGTGCTGTCTCGCTCGCCTCCGTTGAAGCTTGCTTCTTTTGCTTTAATGCATTGACCTGCTGCTGTAGAGCAGTCAATTGCGCCTGTAATTGCGCTAATGTGGTATCAATATCTTCTGCTGCCTGAGCTGTGCCGCTTCCCAAAAGTGTTGCCATGCTCAAAGCAATCGATAAAGAGAGATAATGTTTTTTCACCAATAAAACCCCTAAAACTAAAATCATAAAATTTGAGTCAAAAAATCCTGTGTGTGACTGAATAAGCAATCACACCGAAAAAAATCCCAACGAAATAAATTAGAAAATGAGAGAGAAATTAACTTTCCATACAACAACGCAATATCATTACCCTGAACTCCTAAGCCTTAGCCAAAATCAATTGATGATTCATATACAATGGTATTTGCAAGCGTCATGCCAAAATATAAATAATTGTTTTATAATAATATTTAAAAATAAGTCTCATATTTTTCTGTTGATCAGGTGTTGTAAATTCAACACCCTGCTTATCCAAAAACATCATATTTAAATGTTTTTATTTCTTATTTTTAGATATAGAGATCATGTTGCAATATTTTAATCCCTCAATAAAAAAAGACAGTTGGATTGACTCAACTGTCCTGAACAAAATGAAAATTAAATTGTAGGAGATGATCTATACCTTAAGGTGCAGGATTAGGATGGGCTTGATGGATTTGCTCGATTCCCTGAATGACCTCATCAGGTAACTTTAGGTCAATACTCTCAATATTGGTTTTCAGTTGGGTTAAATTGGTTGCTCCAATAATATTACTGGTGACAAAACGGCGACTGTTCACATAGGCCAAAGCCAATTGGGCAGGATCTAAATCATATTGTTTAGCCAATGCCACATAACGACGAATCGCATCTTCAGAGGCTTGCCCTTTATAACGGGCAAAGCGTTCCCAAAGGGTTAAACGTGCGCCTGCTGGTTGTGCACCATCTAAATATTTACCCGTCAATGCACCAAATGCCAACGGTGAATAAGCCAGTAATCCTACCTGCTCACGGATCGCAATTTCGGCATTGCCAATTTCAAAACTACGGTTCAATAAGTTATATGGATTTTGGATAGAAACGACCCGCGCTAAGCCCAATGTTTCGGAATACTTTAAAAACTGACTCACGCCCCAAGGTGTTTCATTGGATAGACCAATATGGCGAATTTTACCTGCTTGAATCAGATCAGACAAAACGGTCAAGGTTTCTAAAATTGGAACTGTGTCTTCATTTTCAACATGTGTATAGCCCAATTCGCCGAAATGATTGGTGCTACGATCAGGCCAGTGCAGTTGATATAGATCAATATAGTCCGTCTGTAAACGTTTCAGACTATCATGTAACGCAGTTTCAATATTGATTCGATCCAACTTGGTTTGACCCGAACGAAAATGCGAGGCTTGAGTTAATTTCCCTGAACGACCCACCACTTTGCTTGCAATCAGCACTTGGTCTCGTTTCTGTGACTGCTTTAACCATGTGCCAATATATTGTTCAGTTAAGCCTTGTGTTTCAGGCTTAGGTGGAACTGGATACATTTCTGCCGTATCAATCAGATTTACCCCACGCTCCACTGCATAATCCAACTGCTCATGCGCTTCGGATTCAGAATTCTGTTCACCCCAAGTCATGGTGCCTAGGGCGATGACACTGACATCGATATCGGTTTGACCTAATTTTCTATATTGCATTTTTCACTCAATTCAATTGTGATGACACAAGAGTGACGCTTAAAAGCCACCCTTGTTACTTTAATTCATGCTTCAGTTTTAACATGATTTTAACTGGCTTTGTTTTTTTCAGCTTGTCGAGCAATGACATATTGATTTTCTGGACGTGCCAAGCCTAAGTTTTCACGTAAAGTCGTGCCTTCATACTCAGTGCGGAATAGGCCACGGCGTTGTAGCTCAGGCACAATCAATTCGACAAAATCATTTAAGCCCGCAGGTGTACTTGGGGGCAAAATATTAAAACCATCCGCGGCTTCATTTTCAAACCATTGTTGTAATTGATCGACAATCTGCTCAGGGGTACCAATCAGTTGCCAATGGCCACGTGCACCCGCTACCCATTCATACAACTGCCGGATACTGAAATTATTTTTCTTGGCAATGTCTGCAATTAAAGCAGGACGACTCACCATACCTTGGCCTTCACTCAATTCTGGGAATGGGCCATCCAGATCATAGCCTGAAAAATCAAAGCCTCCGCTTAAACCACTCAATAAGGCAAGCCCTGCTTCTGGATGAATCAAGTCAGTGAGTTGTTGGTATTTGGCACGCGCTTCTTCTTCAGTACGACCCACAAATGCAGAAACCCCCGGCAAGATCAAAAGCTCATCGGTTGAACGTCCATATTTGGCCAAACGACTTTTTACATCACGATAAAATTCTTGTGCATCTTCCAGCTTTTGATTGGCTGTAAAAATCACTTCAGCATAACGGGCAGCCAAATCACGTCCTGGCCCTGACTGCCCCGCTTGTACAATCACAGGATAACCTTGGGGTGCACGAGGCACATTCAAGGCACCTTTCACCGCATAGTATTTACCTTTGTGATTTGGGTTATGTACTTTCTCAGGGTCATAAAACACACCTGATGCCTTATCATGGATAAATGCATCATCTTCCCAGCTGTCCCACAGTTTTTTAATCAAATCGACATATTCCTGTGCACGCTCATAACGCTCAGCATGTGGAATCTGTTGCTCATAACCAAAATTGGCCGCAGCTGCTTCCGAAGCAGAAGTCACCACATTCCAGCCCGCACGACCATGACTAAGATGATCCAGCGAAGCAAACTTACGAGCCAATAAATACGGTTCCTCATAAGTGGTGGATGCCGTGGCGATAAAACCGATATGCTTGGTCACCGTAGATAAAGCAGCAAACAAAGTAACAGGTTCAAAGCCCGCCACTTTATCGCTATAGCCATTTTTTTCTGCTTGTCCAAAATTAACTGCTAAACCATCAGCCAGGAAATAGGCATCAAACAAGCCTTTTTCCGCCAGTTGGACTTGCTCTTTAATAAAGTCAAAATCAACTGCTTTGCTCGGTTGAGACTCAGGATGTCGCCATGCAGCAACGTGTTGTCCAGTGGCTGGGATAAATGCACCTAATCGAATTTTTCTACTCATGTTCAGCTCCAAATTTGTTATTCAACACAATTCATCTTTCACTGTGGTTAATACAAATTGAATGCCAGATTTTTTATTTATGAATATCAATTAATTAAAAAATATTAATTTTAGCTATGTTTCAGCAACAGCATGATTCTGTTGAGGGGGTGGTTGTAAATCAACACCTCAGCTTTGATTCAAAGCTAATATTTATTAGAGCGATGATACGATAATAATCGCATAAATCATCTAGATTAAGCCTGAAGAGGAAGATGGATCGAAAACACACTATTATGATTTGGGTTGCTATATTCAATTGTACCTTTATGTGCAACCACAATCGCATGCACAACCGCTAAACCGAGACCAGTCCCCCCCAATTCTTTATTTCTAGATTGTTCCAATCTAAAGAACGGGCTAAATAAGTCTTGTTGGTACTGTTCTGCAATACCAGGACCTTCATCTGCAATTTGTATAATCCATTGATCTGAGATTAACTTTGAGGAAATTTTTAATCTACCCGCATTGGCATAGCGAATTGCATTTTCGATCAAGGCAATCAAAATCTGTTCAAGTCTTCGACTGTCACAATGGATGGGGGTCTCTATCACATCGAATACTGGGACAATCTGGGCTTTTTCCAAGCGATCTTCAAATAGCTTGATTACTTTTTCAGTCAATGATTTTAGATCGACCCACTCATAATTTAATCTGAGCTGCTGATTTTCAACCAAACTCAAAGTACGCAAATCCTCGACCAAATGGGATAAACCCTCCACCTGATTGAGTAAGCTTTTAAATAGTGCCTCATCAGGCTGAAACACCCCATCTAAAACGCCTTGTAAACGGCCTTGCAAAATCGTGATTGGGGTTCTTAGTTCATGTGCGATTGCTGCATTCCACACTTGTGCATTTTCAACAGAACTCTCCAGTTGCTGCGCCATATGGTTAAAATTATGCATTAACTCTGCAATTTCAGTGGAATGAATTTGGCTATCATCCGCACGTGCGGAAAGATCTCCCTGACTGATTTTTTTCGCAGCGTCCGCCAAGAAATTAATCGGCTTAATAAAACGCTGGGCCAGATGCATCCCAATAATAATGGAAATGATACCACCACAAAAAATCACCGTAGATAACCAAATCCAGTCGACAAAGTGAAATTCGGTCCAATCTTCCTGTAAGGAGCTTAACGTGATCCAACCCACATCAATGGCATAGTTATAAATAAAATAACCAAGTAAAATAGAAAAAAGCGTCACGCTTAAGTTCACAATACTTAATGCGACAAACAACTGTTTACTAATACCTGACTTATTCTTCATTGGATTTTTCCAATCAATCGATCTAACTTTTTCACATGATACGCTGATTTTTTTAGTGATTTACACACTTTTTCCACACTTTAGAGATCATAGCTCCTTAAATCTTTCCAAAAATAACAGAATCAAAATTTTATTCATGTGAAGCAAATGTCTAATCCAAAACTCAATTTACGTAAAAAAATTGGCTTCGTTCTGTTGAGCATTGTCATCACTTACTGGCTTGCCTTTCCCATCATTCCATTCTTAGACATTCCTCATAAAGCGTTGATCATGACAACAATGGCGATTGGGGGTGAAATTCTGCTGTTGATCGTGATTGCTCTATTAGGTAAAGAATATTGGGCCAAAATCAAAAATGGATTAAAACGCTTGTTTGCCTCTCGCAGATTACAGAAAACAGAGTCTGATCACTTAAATTAAAGTCATTAGCCTTCAAAATATGCTCATTGCACAGGATGATCCAAGCGATAACCCACCCCACGGACATTGATTAGCATATGTTGTAGACCATGCTCTTCCAGTTTTTTTCTGAGTTTACTAACATGGCTATCCACCGTACGCTCCAAGGCATCACTATCAGGTAGGCAGTGATTCATCAATTCGCTTCGGGTAAAGACTTTGTGTGGATGGTCGATCATTAAAAGTAAAATTTTATACTCAGTCAGTGTTAGATTCAGCATGATTTTTCGATCTTGCTGATGAACATATACGCTATGAATATCCATATTAATTTCGATGTTTTTATAAACGAGATTCTTGTTCATCGCTTGATTGTTTTGCTGGGCCCTTCTCAGAACGGCTTGTACCCGAGCCACCACCTCATTGGGATTAAACGGTTTCACCACAAAGTCGTCAGCACCAATTCGTAATGCCATCACCTTATCAATATCCTGATCCAATGCGGTGAGCATAATCACGGGGGTTTGCGCCTTTTGCCGAATTTTGCTTAATACTTCCCAGCCATTCAGTTCAGGTAATTTAATATCCAACACTATCAGGTCGATTGTTTGTGCAGCATGGATTTCAATCGCCTGTTTACCATTCATTGCCCGAATCACGCGCATCCCTTCACGCTTAAGATAGTGCTCAATGATGTCCCCAATATCATACTCATCCTCTACCACAAGAATAAGCTTGTCATGGCAATCGAAAGAAAAAGAGTGCTCAAACATAACCATCTAAATCAATAAAACAATCGATTCATCATACGCCGATTTATCTATTGATCTCCACACTTTTTCCACATTTCAAAGATGATCGTTACACACTCCTGAAAAATAATGTCAGCATCAAAAACTCCCAAGGCATGGACAGAATGCAAAAGCATCTATTACTTCCATTATTTTTATCGATCGGACTTGCGCTACAAGGCTGTGGTTCTGAGGAGGCAAAGCCAGCAGAAACCCCTCCTGCGAAAGTGAGCGTTTTAAATATTCAACCGCAATCAGTGAATTTTAGCGAGAACCTGCCTGCACGCGTTCAAGCATTTCGGACCGCTGAAATTCGCCCACAAGTCGGTGGCATTATTGAAAAAGTCCTGTTTACCCAAGGTAGTGAGGTAAAAGCTGGACAAGCCCTTTATAAAATTAATTCGGAGACCTTCCAAGCTGACGTGAACAGTAATCAAGCTTCTCTGCACAAAGCTGAAGCAGAAGTCGTTCGTTTAAAAGTTCAGTTAGAGCGTTATGAACAATTACTGCCAAGCAACGCAATCAGTAAGCAAGAAGTCAGTAATGCGCAAGCCGAATATCGTCAAGCTTTGGCTGATGTTGCACAAATGAAGGCCCTGCTCACGCGTCAGAACCTGAACTTGCAATATGCCACGGTACGCGCACCGATTTCAGGCCGTATCGGGCAGTCTTTTGTGACAGAAGGTGCATTGGTCAACCAAGGTGATGCCAATACCATGTCAACGGTTCAGCAGATTGATAAAGTCTATGTCGATGTAAAACAATCAATTAGCGAATATGAACGTCTACAGGCTGCATTACAAAGCGGTGAATTATCAGCAAATAATGAAAAGACCGTGCGTATTTCAAATAGTCATGGCCATCCTTATAACGTCAGCGCAAAAATGTTATTTGAAGACATCAATGTTGATCCTGAAACGGGCGATGTCACTATTCGAATTGAAGTGCAAAATCCAGAACGCAAACTTCTTCCAGGAATGTATGTCCGTGTCAATATCGACCGTGCTTCAGTGCCTCAAGCCTTGCTCGTTCCTGCCCAAGCGATTCAACGCAATATCAATGGCGAGCCACAAGTTTATGTGATTAATGCCAAAGGTGCGGCAGATATTCGTCCAATCGAATTGGGCCAACAATATGAGCAGTTCTACATTGCCAACAAGGGTCTAAAAGCGGGCGACAAGATCGTGGTTGAAGGGGTTGAACGTATCCAGCCGAATCAAAAATTGGAACTCGCCGTGTGGAAAGCACCTGCTTCAAGCAATAGCACAGCGTCTGCAACGCAAGGAGCTCAATGATGATGTCACAATTCTTCATTCGCCGCCCTGTATTTGCATGGGTGATTGCGATTTTCATTATCTTGTTCGGGTTACTCAGTATTCCCAAACTACCGATTGCCCGCTTTCCAAGTGTTGCACCACCACAAGTCAATATTAGCGCGACTTATCCGGGTGCGACGGCGAAAACCATCAATGACAGCGTCGTCACGCTTATTGAAAGAGAATTATCGGGTGTAAAAAATCTGCTCTATTACAGCTCAACTACAGATACTTCGGGTACAGCAGAAATTTCTGCGACCTTTAAACCAGGAACTGATGTTGAAATGGCACAAGTCGATGTGCAAAACAAGATCAAGGCTGTTGAAGCTCGTTTACCGCAAGTGGTTCGCCAGCAAGGTTTACAGGTCGAAGCATCATCTTCAGGTTTCTTGATGTTGGTCGGAATCAATTCACCCAATGGTCAATATTCTGAAGTCGATCTGAGTGATTATCTGGTTCGTAATGTGGTTGAAGAACTGAAACGGGTTGAAGGTGTGGGTAAGGTTCAATCCTTCGGTGCTGAAAAAGCCATGCGCATTTGGGTCGACCCCAATAAATTGGTGTCGTATGGCTTATCCATTAGTGATGTCAATAATGCCATCCGTGAGAATAACATTGAGATTGCCCCAGGTCGTCTTGGAGACCTCCCTGCTGAACAAGGTCAACTCATCACTGTTCCCCTATCTGCTCAAGGACAATTGGGCAATGTGGAGCAATTTAGAAACATCAGCCTAAAAAGCAAAACTAGCGGTAGCGTGATCAAACTATCTGATGTAGCCAAAGTCGAAATCGGTTCGCAGGCCTATAACTTTGCGATTTTGGAAGATGGTAAACCAGCGACTGCTGCCGCGATTCAGCTCAGTCCAGGTGCCAATGCAGTGAAAACTGCGGAAGGGGTTAGAGCCAAGATTGAAGAATTAAAACTGAATTTACCTGAAGGCATGCACTTCAGTATTCCTTATGACACTGCACCTTTTGTCAAAATTTCGATTGAAAAAGTGATTCATACCTTACTTGAAGCCATGGTTCTGGTTTTCATTGTGATGTATTTATTCTTGCATAATGTTCGTTATACCCTGATTCCAGCGATTGTCGCACCGATTGCGCTACTCGGTACATATGCGGTGATGCTACTTGCAGGTTTCTCGATTAACGTACTAACCATGTTTGGTATGGTGCTTGCGATTGGTATCATCGTTGATGATGCGATTGTGGTGGTCGAAAATGTGGAACGAATCATGGCAACCGAAGGACTTTCTCCGAAAGAAGCCACCTCCAAAGCCATGAAGGAGATTACTAGTCCAATTATCGGGATTACCTTGGTTCTTGCTGCGGTGTTCTTACCAATGGCCTTTGCCAGTGGTTCGGTCGGGATTATCTATCAGCAATTTACCCTGACCATGTCGGTGTCGATATTATTTTCAGCCCTACTCGCTCTGATTTTAACTCCTGCACTATGTGCCACCATCCTCAAACCGATTGATGGTCATCATCAGAAAAAAGGCTTCTTTGCATGGTTTGATCGCAGTTTCGATAAGGTCACAAAAAAGTATGAATTGATCCTGCTTAAAGTGATTAAACATACCATTCCAATGATGGTGATCTTTGTGGTGATTACAGGCCTGACCTTTGCAGGTATGAAGTATTGGCCTACAGCATTTATGCCAGAAGAAGACCAAGGCTGGTTCCTGACGTCTTTCCAGCTACCATCGGATGCTACTGCTGAAAGAACGCGAGGTGTAGTCAATGAATTTGAAAGCAGTTTAAAAGACAATCCTAATGTAAAAAGTAACACGACCATCATGGGTTGGGGCTTTAGTGGCGCAGGTCAAAACGTAGCTGTCGCCTTTACCACGTTAACTGACTTTAAAGACCGTACTTCAACAGCAACTGAAATGACCAACGCTGTCAATGCCACGATGGCACACAGTAAAGAAGGTGCAACAATGGCTGTTTTACCGCCTGCCATTGATGAACTTGGGACTTTTTCAGGTTTTAGTTTACGCTTACAAGACCGTGCCAACTTGGGTATGCCTGCACTTTTAGCTGCACAAGACCAGTTAATGGAAATGGCCGCCAAGAACAAAAAGTTCTATATGGTCTGGAATGAAGGCTTACCGCAAGGCGACAATATTTCTTTAAAAATTGACCGTGCAAAATTGAATGTTCTGGGTGTGAAGTTCTCTGATGTTTCTGACATTATTTCAACCTCAATGGGTTCGATGTATATCAACGATTTCCCAAATCAAGGACGTATGCAACAAGTGATTGTACAGGTCGATGCCAAATCACGTATGCAATTAAAAGATATTTTAAATCTGAAAGTTGCAGGTTCAAGTGGGCAACTGGTTTCTCTATCTGAAGTGGTGACACCACAATGGAGTAAAGCACCACAACAATACAATCGCTATAACGGCCGTCCATCCTTGAGTATCGCAGGGATTCCGAACTTCGATACTTCATCTGGCGATGCCATGCGTGAAATGGAAAACCTGATTGCCAAATTACCGAAAGGCATTGGTTATGAATGGACGGGTATTTCCTTACAGGAAAAGCAATCTGAATCGCAAATGGCCTTTCTGTTGGCATTATCAATGCTCGTCGTATTCTTGGTCTTGGCGGCACTATATGAAAGCTGGGCTATTCCGCTTTCAGTGATGCTGGTGGTACCACTCGGTATTTTCGGTGCAATTGTGGCAATCATGTCCAGAGGTCTAATGAATGATGTGTTCTTTAAAATTGGTCTGATTACTATCATTGGTTTATCGGCCAAAAATGCGATTCTGATTGTTGAGTTTGCCAAGATGCTGAAAGAAGAAGGTATGAGTTTAGTCGAGGCCACGGTTGCGGCAGCAAAACTCCGTTTACGTCCGATCCTGATGACCTCACTTGCCTTTACTTGTGGTGTGATTCCATTGGTCATCGCTTCTGGTGCCAGTTCAGAAACCCAACATGCCTTAGGTACAGGTGTCTTTGGCGGCATGATTTCTGCCACCATTCTGGCGATCTTCTTTGTTCCCGTGTTCTTCATTTTTGTTTTGGGTGCAGTTGAAAAGCTGTTTTCCTCGAAACAAAAAAATCCATCTTAAATGACATTGAGCAGAGGGAATCTACGGATTTCCTCTGACTCCTCCTCAGTACCTATCCTCATCTTATTTGGAGAAGACCATGTCTAAAGCGACTGTCTTATCTCGTGGCCTGCTTGTCTCTACGCTTTCGATTGCCCTAACAGCATGTATCAATCTGCAGGCACCCAAACCTGCGATCAAATCAGATATTCCAGAAAATTTTGCACTGGCAAACACAGGCAACTCAATTGCAATTCAGGGCTATAAACAGTTCTTTGCCGATGCGCGCCTATTGCAAGTGATTGAAATCAGCTTAAATAACAACCGTGATTTACGTACTGCAACACTGAATATTCAACGTGCCCAACAGCAATATCAGATCAGTAAAAATGATCAGTTACCTACTATTGGGGCAAATGCCAGTGCAGTTCGACAGGTGAATCCATCTGCGAACCCAAACAATCCCTATTCAACTTTTCAAGTCGGTTTGGGGATGACGGCTTATGAACTGGATTTTTGGGGCCGAGTCAAAAGCTTAAAAGATGTGGCCTTAAATAATTACTTTGCGACCCAAAGTGCCAGAGAAGCCACGCAGATCAGTTTAGTCAGTCAAGTCTCACAAGCTTGGTTAGATTATGCCTTTGCTCAGGCCAACCTTAATCTTGCAGAACAAACCCTAAAAGCACAACTTGATTCCTATAACCTGAACAAAAAACGTTTTGATGTCGGTATTGATAGCGAGGTTCCACTGCGTCAGGCACAAATTTCAGTTGAGACTGCACGAAATGATGTTGCCACCTATAAAACCCAAGTGTCGCAGGCTCAAAACTTACTCAATTTACTGGCTGGACAAAATGTTCCTCAGCAGCTCTTACCGAATCAAGCTGTAAAAATGATTAGTACTGAAACCACATTTGCAACTGGTCTAAGTAGTGATTTACTGAATAACCGCCCCGACCTCAAAGCGACTGAATATCAATTACGTGCTGCTGGAGCCAATATTGGCGCAGCCAAAGCACGTATGTTCCCTACCATTAGCCTGACAGGTTCAACTGGCTATGCCTCAACCGAACTTAAAGATTTATTTAAATCAGGTGGCTTTGCTTGGTCAATTGGACCAAGTATCGACCTGCCTATTTTCGATTGGGGGACGCGTAAAGCCAATATTAAAATTTCAGAAACTGAACAACAAATTGCACTGGCAGATTATGAAAAAGCCATTCAATCTGCGTTCCGTGAGGTCAATGATGCGTTGGCTGCACATGCCCATATTGACGAGCGTTTAGCGGCACAACGCCGTTTGGTCTCTGCCACTGAAACCACTTATAAATTATCCACGGCTCGATTTAGAGCGGGGATTGATAGTTATCTGACCGTGTTGGATGCACAACGTTCTGCTTATGCAGCACAACAAGGCTTACTGATGCTTGAACAAAGCAAGTTGAATAATCAGATTGAATTATATAAAGCGCTCGGTGGAGGGTTAACTCAACCAGCAGCGTAGATTTCAACTTTTTTGTACTTGATCTCTAGTTATGCTATCTCGCTTTTTTTGTCTGAAATAAACAGCCTGATGTTAACTAGAGATCGATTCGCGTAAATTGCGATATTGTTTCGGGGTCTGATTTGACCAACGCTTGAATGCACGGGTGAAATGAGTAACATCGGAGTAGCCTAATTTTTCTGAAATAGAGGAAATACTATATTCATGATGATTCAACAATTTTTTGGCATATCGCTCTCGGACTTGATCCATGAGCATCTGAAAAGTGGTTCCCTCTTTTGCCAATTGACGCTGTAACGTTCGTTCAGTCAAATGTAGCTTATCTGCAACCTCTTTCATTTTGAAAAAACCCTCGACTTCATCAAAAAGCAATTCACGCACCAAAGCCGTGAGTGGATGTTTTTCACCACGTTTAGCCACCAACTTATTCAAATCATGTTTACATTGTTCTCGCGCCAAACGTGCAGCTAAAGGATCCGCCATAATCAGCGGAAGTGCTAAATAGCTTTCAGAGAAAATCAGTCGGTTATTGTCTTGATTAAAACTGATCTCACAAGGCAATAACTCTTGAACTTGCGCTAAAAATGCAGGTTCAACATAATTCAGTTCGGCCTTAATCTTTAATTTACTTCCAGTGATGGCATTCGACATCTGTGCAAAACCCACCATCAGAAAGGTCATGCCGACAATCCCCATCTTAAAGTTTGTCATCGGCTGGTCTAAATAAAGTGAAGCCAGTCCATTTTCAACTTCAAGACGCGGTTTTAATGCAGGACAACGCAGACCAATAAACTGCTCCATGACATTCAGTGCTTCACCTAGATTTTGTGAAACCATGGCGGCCAGACCAACTGAGCCATGGCATGACACGGTCATTTGTAATCCAAGATAGACACCCAACGCAGGTTCATTGGTGAGTTCAACCGCTCGATTCAATAAATTATTGAATATATCAAAATCTAAATACCAAAACGGTTCTGAAAGTTGTTCAACGCCAACGCCACTGCCTTCCAGTAATTTCTCTGCTGAAATATTTAATTTTTGTACCACATCGGCCATCAGACTGACGTAGGTTCCGGGTAAAGATGGATTCACAATCGTTATCTCATCAATGTTTTATACAGAATGTCGTAAAATGGTCAAAACTGTCATTTCAAGAACTATGACACATATCTGTGATTCGGCATAGTACCAACAACAAAATTGTCGCATTTTTATCCAGCTCGATTCTGGATACTAATTGAAGGAAGTTGGTGAGATATGAAAGCTCTGGTTACGGGTGGTGCTGGTTTTATTGGTTCACATATTGTACGAACACTGCTCAAGGAAAATTATGAAGTTCGAGTATTACATCTGCCTCAGGAAAAACTAACTAATCTTGAAGGTCTGGATGTTGAACTGATTGCAGGCGATATTACCGACCCAATCAAAATGGATGAAGCTGTTGAAGGCTGTGATTTAGTCTTTCATACCGCTGCTATCTACGCCTTATGGCTGCCAAAACCAGAGTTGATGCGTAAGGTCAATGTTGAAGGCACGCGTATTGTTCTCAATGCCGCGAAAAAAGCTGGTATTAAACGGGTGGTTTATACCAGCACAGGTGCATGTTTTGCAGGCCAACCCAAAGGCATTCAGGCCACAGAACAAAGCCCTTTTGCTTTAGGTGCAACAGGTGATGCTTATGTATTGACCAAATTTGAAGCACACCAAATCGCCTTACAGTTTGCAGCAGGCGGTCTAGATGTGGTGATCGTTTGTCCAACAGGCCCAATTGGTCCCCAAGATATCGCGCCAACGCCAACAGGAAAATTACTGTTAACAATTGCCCAGATGCCAGCGCTCGCTGTGCCAGCTGCGATCAACAATATGATTGATGTTAGAGATGTTGCCAAAGGCCATGTGCTGGCTGCAGAAAAAGGTAGAGCAGGTGAAACCTATATTCTGGGAAATAGAGATCTAGATGGTGTTGCCATGGCGAAAACTGTTCATCATTTGTTGGGCATTTGGCGACCTGTAATAACCATTCCCAACCTGATTGAAGGTGTTTCCTCCCAACTAGCAGGACATGCCGCGTTATGGGTGACCCAGCATATTACCCACAAAGCACCTTTGGTCACACCATCAGCAGCAAAAATTGGGCAATTAGGAACCTCTTTTAATTGCGCCAAAGCGGTACAGGAATTGGGTTTACCACAAACTCCTGTCGAGATTGCTGTCCGAGATTCACTGCAATGGTTTGCTGCCAATGGTTATATCCAGTCCCGCAGCTTAATCAAAAAAATTGAAGCGATTTCAATCTGAGCCAAGCAGACAGGAGTCGAACGATGAATAAGTTTATTGATCATCAGATTGTTGCCCGTAAAGTACATTTTGATTTTTCCCAAACCCCTCGCCACTGGGTTCCCGATGATGTATTGGCGACTCATGTACTCAATAGCATGCATGTGTTATTGCCTGCTGTTGAGCACTGGTTCTGTCGTCTTGCCAATAAAACCTTGCCTTATGTCAACGACAAAAATCTGAAAGCCGATATCCGTGGATTTATTGCTCAGGAAGCCGCCCATGCCAATGCACACAAGGGCGCTGAAATCTATTTCCAGACCCATGGTATAGATCCGACACCTTTTAAACATTTTCTAGAGTGGATGTTTAAAGATGGTTTTATGGGCGATACTCCCTTTGGAATTTATGGACCTTTTAAACGATATTCGAAACAGTGGCTTGCCTTTCGTATGGGCATCATTGCTGGTTTAGAACATTATTTTTGCTTCTTCGGCACTTGGGTGCTAGATGCTGAAGGTCTGGAACATGCCGACCCTGCGATGCTGGATATTGTACGTTGGCATGGTGCCGAAGAAGTTGAACATCGTACTGTTGGTTATGATGCTTATCGTGCACTGGCTGGTGATAATCTTAAAGGCTATTTAGGTCGTCAACTCAGTATGAGCTTCGCCTTTATTGCAATGGTCGGGTTCTGGTTAGGTGCATCTGTGTATCTGTGTAAGTTAGACAATACCCCTGAAGCAAATCGAATTTCCCGCAAGAATCCATTGGCGTTGATTTGGGAGTTTCAGCAAACCGCAAAGCAGAAAAAAAGCCTCCCCGATCTAGTGATGATTCTGACCGCACTGAAAGGGTGGAGTAAATTTAACTATCATCCAGAACATGATGGTGATGTGAAAAAGGCGCTGGCTTATATCGCGAATTCCCCTGCTGCTAAACAAGCTGCCGAAGCCTATGCTCAAGCGCTTGCAGCCAAAATGAATCGCTGAGGCCGTTATGAAAAGTGATCAACTCCTTCTGAAACGTGACGGATTAAGCTTGCATGCCAATCTGTATGGTCACCCTGCTCATCCTCTAGTGGTGTTGCTACATGGCTTTCCAGATACACCGCATTGCTGGGACAAGCTTTACCCGATTCTGGTCGATGCAGGCTATCAAGTTCTCATCCCTTGGTTACGGGGTTATACACTCGATTCGGTAAGCAGCAATGCTCACTATGGCTTGGCATCTGCGACTGTTGACTTAAAAGCTTGGTTAGAAATGCTCGGTGCTCAAAAATTTCATCTGGTGGGACACGATTGGGGGGCAGCTATCGCCATGAGCTATGCCAATCAATATTCGGCATCACTCTATAGTATGAGTTTACTGGCAGTTCCTCCGATTCCTGCCATGAAGAATATTTTAATCAATTTAAAATATTTTCCGAAACAACTCTATTTATCTTCTTATATGTTGCTGATGCAATCACATTTTGCCAAAACATTGCTATCGCAAAATCAAGCTGAGTTTGTTGCGAAAATCTGGAAAAAATGGTCACCCACATGGCAATTTACACAAGCAGATTTTGCAGCCACGCGTGAGGCTTTTAGCCATCCGCAAATCGCATGGGCAGCCACACGTTACTACCGTAGCTTATTTGCAGTTGATCATCCTATCAACTTAAAAGCCAACCGAGATCTACTCCGTCCAATCCAGCTTCCAACATTGGCTTTGGCTGGATTGGATGATGGCTGCATGAGTATTCAATTACATCGAGCTTTGGCTCAATCCAGGCATTTTCCTAAAGGCTTGAATCGCTTGTATTTACCTAACTGTGGGCATTTCTTACAGGCAGAGCAACCGCAGCGTGTTGCTGAGTTACTGCTTGAGCATTTTCAACAGACCATCGTCTAAGTACTAACTTGAACCTTTTTGTTTAGGTGTATGTCTATTTCATACTAGGATTTTCCAATGAATAAAGCAGTTAAACCATCCAAACCAACTCAACTAGTTGATGTATTGATTATTGGTGCAGGACCTTCTGGACTGAGTACTTGTATAAAGTTAAAGGAGCAAGGCATTCACAATGTCGTGATTCTGGATATGGCCAACCGTATTGGCGGTACATGGGCACTGAATGATTACCCAGGCCTGTTTTGTGATGTTCCAAGTGAAATGTATTCGCTGGGCTTTGCACCTAATCCTAATTGGTCACGCACATACGCCCCTCAGGCTGAAATTCGCCAATATTTAGAAGATGTGGCACATCAGTTTAATATTGTTCCCCAGATTCAGCTAGGCACTGAAGTGACCGAAGCTCGATGGGACAAAGGATTGAATCGCTGGATGATCAGTACAGCGGCTGGTAAAAGCTACAGTGCAAAATTTTTTGTTCCTGCTACAGGCTTCATTGGCGAAGCCAAAATGCCTAGCTTTCCAGGACAAGAGCAATTCAAAGGCACCATGTTCCATTCAGGTAAATGGAACCACGAATACGATTTAACAGGTAAACGTGTTGCCGTGATCGGTAGTGGTGCATCAGCAATTCAATTCTTACCAGCAATTCAGCCAAAAGTTGGGCATTTATACAGTTTTCAACGTACACCATCTTGGGTACTACCTAAACCTGATTTTGCTGTACCAAATATTGTGAAAACGGTTTTCAAAAAAGCACCATTGTTAGAGAAAATCATTCGTGAAGCAGCATTGTGGAGTTTAGAGCCCTCACTCCCTGTGTTTATGAACATCAAGATCATGGAAAAGCTGCATGCTCTGGGTAAACTCAATATCAACCTCAGCATTAAAGATCCTGAAATGCGTCAGGCAGTTACCCCTACACATACCTTAGGATGCAAACGCCCGATGTTTTCAAATAATTGGTATGCTGCGCTGGTGAAACCCAATGTATCTGTGCTTTTTCAAGGTCTGTCACATATCACTGAACATGGTGTTGTCGGTGAAGATGGTAAAGAAATCAAAGTAGATACTATTATTTTTGGTACAGGTTATGCGGTCGCTGAGCCTGCGATTTATAAAATAATTAAAGGGGCTAATGGGCGGAGCCTGAGTGATACATGGCAACGTCAACCACGCGCCTATATGGGGATGTCGATTTATGGTTTTCCCAATATGTTTATGATGCTCGGTCCTAATTCGCAAAATACAGTCGGCTCAGTGATGTGGACGGCAGAACAACAGTCCGTCTATATTTCAAAAGCTATTAAACTCATGCAACAACGACGTATCGACTACATTGAAGTGAAAGAAGCCGTGCAAAAACAATTTAATGCCCGCATCGATAAACGTTTGGCGAAAATGCCCGTCAGAGCTGATATCTGTAAGAGCTATTATTTAGATGACGCGGGTCGTAATCATATCATCTGGCCTGAATTTGGCTTTGTAATTAAGCACAAACTGCACCATGTGAATCTGAAAGATTACCGTATCGAAAGTAAAGTGATTAAAGTAGTCGCCTAAGTCTGTTATCAGGGCTGACGTATGCAAGCGTCAGCCTTTATAGTAGATGGGTTTAAATGAGAAAATAATTACTTCACTATGTTCACACTTTTGATTACCCCAAGATTCTATGAAACAGATGCCTTTGGGCATATTAACAATACCGTGATTACAGGTTGGTTTGAAACCGCACGCGAACCCGTTTTTCGTCTGTTTAATCCGAGCATGCAAATCAAAAATCTGCCTTTGATTTTGGCGCGTGTTGAGGTCGATTTTGTAGCGCAGATCTATTACGGTGCTGATATTGAAATCAAAACGTGGATTGAGCATATCGGCAATTCTTCATTTATTGTCGCACATGAAGCTTGGCAAAATGATCACTGCGTGGCTCGTGGAAAGGCTGTTCAGGTGTATTTTGATTTTAGCACACAGAAATCTGGTCGTATTCCAGATCAATTCCGTGAACAGTTACAACAATATCTGATAAGCCAATAAGCATTGACCGCTGAAATAAGTTGATTTATTTCAGCGGATTAAACTTATTCGCCTAAATCTTCGAGAAAATCAAAGGTGGGCACAAAGAATAAACTGCCTGAAACGGCGGTACTAAAATCCAGTAAGCGATCAACATGTCCCGTTTCCTTACCAAGGAACATATTCTCAAGCATGGTTTTGGTGATATTAAAAGAACGCGAATAGCCAATAAAGAAAGTGCCGTACTCTCCTTCTGTTGGGTTGGAAAATGGCATATTGGCTCTTAAGATTTTGAGCTCATTGCCGTCAGCATCATGCGCCTTACTTGCCACATTATGTGCACTTTGCGGTTTCACATCATCGCCAAGTTCAACATCATCATATTTCTTTCGACCAATGACTTTTTCTTGTTCTTCAGTAGTTAAACCTTTCCACATCTCCATGTTATGTAGATACTTTTGAATAAACACATAACTTCCGCCAACAAACTCAGCATCTTCTTCACCGACATAGGCAATCTCTTTGGCAATTTCGTGTTCAGGATTTTCAGTCCCGTCCACAAAGCCAATAATCGCACGACCATCAAAGTATCGGAAACCTTTGGTTTCACTGATCGAATAGGTATCGTCTTTAAGTTGTTCATGCAGAATTGCTGCCAGTTCATAGCAGATTGCCATTTGGTTGGCACGAATATGGAAGAACAAATCTCCCGCTGTTGCAACAGCCGTATGTCTAGGCCCTTTAATTTCCTGAAACGGTGCAAGCTCTTTTGGTTTATTCGTTTCTGGAAAAAGTAAATCCCAAGCATTGGAACCAATGCCGACAGACGCACTAAAGTTACCTTGAGGAAAACGGTTGGTCAGACTGCGTACCAATGCAGAAAAATTAGCGAGAAAATCAATCACTCCAGAATGATCAGGATTGGTATTGATTCCAAGCACGATAAATAATGCATTTTCACCTGAAAGATTATTGATCACAGGCTGAGGTCTTAAAGGTGTATTCATAATATTTGGGAATAAAAAAACTTAATGCTCATATCCTACACAAATCAATGCATTAGAGATCAGACAAATCACAAATTTTTACCATTATTCAGTATATAAAACAAAGCTCTCACCACGGCAAAAACTGGCTAATGTGAGATTCAATTGTTTTGCCATCTCAATCGCCATACTGGTCGGTGCAGAAATGGTCGCCAGTAAAGCAATATTGGATTGTGCACACTTACGAATCAGTTCATAGCTGGCTCGACTGGTCATGACTACAAAACCATCAGCAACATTAAACTTTTGTTCGGCAAGATAACCCAATAATTTATCTAAAGCATTATGCCGACCAACATCTTCAAATAAAGCCACGATTTGCCCTTTCACCACCCATGCTGCCGCATGTGCACCTCCCGTTAGCTCAGTGATTTTTTGTCTGACTTTAAGCTGTGCAATTGCATTTGGAATTTGGTTTAACCAGCTTGAAGAAAGTTGGGTGCTTATTAAAGGTAGATTTGTATAAAGTTGTTTTAAACTTTCAATACCGCATAAACCACAGCCTGTTCGTCCGACCATCATTCGTCGATGTTCTTTTAAAGCCATAAATGCACGGGATGAAATAGTCATATCCACTTCCACCCCCAACTCATTTTGACGAATATCGAGTGAATACAGTTCACTTAAGCTATGCAGAATCCCTTCGGATAAACTGAAACCTTTGGCAAATACTTCAATATCTGCTGGTGTTGCCATCATCACCGCATGAGAAATCCCATTATAAATTAGTGCAACAGGATATTCCTGTACAATATAATCCATTTCATTTGCAGAAATATCTCGATGAAAACGATGCACTTGCACCGCTTCATATCCTCTGGTTTCTGTGTCCAACACGTACCTCATTCGCATCACTGGTTTGAAAAATAGATTCCAAGCAGCTATGTGCTACTGACGCGTTCATTGGCATGCTCAGGATCAACTTCCACATTCAGATTGAAATGCGCGGGTGCATTACCCGCATGTAGAATCACAGGAATGCTCTTCGACGCTGGAATTTTTGCGTATTTATCATGGCTACCCAAAGCTACCAAGGGATTAGTTTCTGGATAATAAGCAGCTAGACTGCCTTGCGGAATGTTATACGGCACAATACGGAAACTATGCACGATTCGTTTTACACCATCCGAGAACACACTTTCGATATCGACCCATTGGTCCGCTTCAAAACCTGCTGCATCAATATCTGCTTGATTCATAAACAGCACACGGCGCTGTCCGAATACCCCACGATAACGATCATCTAGACCATATAAAGTGGTGTTGTACTGGTCATGCGAACGCGTGGTCATCAAAGTATAAACCTGCTGCTCGGTATAAGCCGCAGCATATTGATTTTCTTCGTCTTCGTAGACTTCTTTCAAAGGAGTAATCAAAAACTGGGCCTTGCCACTAGGTGTATGCCACACATGCTGATTGGCAGGATGCTCTAAATGAAAACCACTTGGTTGATAGACGCGTTGATTGAAATCATGGAATTCATCAAAGACATCGGCAATCGAATCTCGAATGCGGTCATAACTTTCAATATACCAACGCCATTTCACCTTACTCTCAGGTAAAGCGGCTTCTGCCATACGCGCCACAATATCAGGTTCAGATAAGATATTTTCTGAAATCGGAGGATTACGTCCTGCTGAAAGATGTACATTCGACATCGAGTCTTCCACCGAAATTGCTTGAGGACCATGAAGTTGCAGATCCACTTCAGTACGTCCTAGGCAAGGTAGCATCAATGCGGTCTTTCCACAGACCAAATGGCTACGATTCAGCTTGGTGGTAATGTTGACCGTTAAATCACAACGACGTAATGCTTCTTGGGTATATGGTGTATCTGGTGTGGCAACCGCAAAGTTTCCACCCAAACCAATAAAGACTTTGACCTCGCCTTCATACATCGCCTTAATGGTATCGACGACCCCAAAACCATGTTTACGTGGCGATTTAATTCCGAATACACGATCAATACTGTCCAGCAAAGCATCACTTGGATTTTCATTAATGCCCATGGTCCGATCGCCCTGTACATTACTATGCCCCCTCACTGGACATAGCCCTGCTCCTGGACGACCAATATGTCCTCGTGCCAGCATCAAGTTTGCCAGCATGTGAATATTGGCTGTTCCGTGACGGTGTTGGGTAATTCCCATACCCCAACAGAAAATAGCCGTTTTCGCATCCAGATACATCTTGGCAATTGATTCTAGATGCTCAGGTGAAAGTCCCGTATGCTTATGAATGTCTGACCATGCTGTACCATCAATTTCAGCCAACATCTCATCAAAACCGATGGTATTCATTTCAATAAAGCTACGATCAAAAACGCTCGGCTTGCCTTTGGCAAGCGCTTTTTTATCCCATTCCAATAAATGCTTCATTACCCCGAACATCAGCGCATAGTCACCCCCAATTTTGGGTTGGAAGTAATAACGGCTGATGGGAGTACTGCCATTGGTCATCATTTCCAATGGTGCTTGCGGGTCTTGGAAACGCTCGAGCCCACGCTCTTTGATGGGATTAATCGCAACAATATTACCACCACGACGCGAAACCTCTCTTAAGGTTGCCAACATTCGTGGGTGGTTGGTGCCCGGATTATGCCCAAAGCTAAAAATAGCATCGGCCTGATCAAAATCATCCAGAATCACGGTGCCCTTACCCAAACCAATCGCATCTTTTAAACCGACACTGGTGGTTTCATGACACATATTGGAACAGTCAGGGAAATTATTGGTTCCAAAGCTGCGAACAAAAAGTTGATACAGAAATGCCGCTTCGTTACTGGCACGACCAGAGGTATAAAAAGCCGCTTGGTCAGGATGGTCAAGGGCTTGCAAATGCTGAGCAATCAGTTGAAAAGCTTCATCCCAAGAAATTGGCACATATTTATCTGACACAGGGTCATAACGCATCGGGTCAGTTAAACGACCGAGATCTTCTAGATAGAAATCATTCTGCTCAGCCAGCCAACTCACGGTATGCTGCGCAAAGAATTCTGGAGTGACTGTCTTACTGGTTGCTTCAAAGGCTACAGCTTTGGCACCATTTTCACAAAAATTAAAGGCATGCGCATCTTTTTTCTCTGGCCAAGCACAACCTGGACAATCAAAGCCTGTCGGTTGATTGATATTCAGTAAAGTAATTGACCCTTTTTTTAAGATATCTTGCCTTTTAAGGTTGCGGGCAACACTGAGTAATGCACCCCAACCACCCGCCGGTTGGGTGTAGGGTTCAATTCTTGCAAAACTGGTGTTTTCTTGCTTATGTATGGTTTGTTCTGAGTTATCCATCATGTTGCCCTCATCTGAGCTATTTTTTAACATTTGCTACAAATAGGATTAACATGAATTGTGCTTCTTTTCTATTCCCTGTTTGTTCAAATATCTGCTTTTTTAACGTCACACCGCATTTCATCAGCTTTCAACTTCGCTACTTTCCTGTTTATCAATGCAGTAAAAAGAACATCCTATCGCTATCAATAGAATGTTCTTTTTTAGGAAAGCTGAATTCATCAGCTATCCCAATAAACGACTAAAACCCAAACAAAGCGGCCAGCCATTTAAAAAAGCTGAGCACGGGATTATCCTTTGGTTGTGGTTCTACCACAGGTTGAGGCACTGGAGCCACGACAGGTGGTTGGGTTGGTACTGGTGTGATGACTGGAGATACAACAGCTGGTTCGGCAGGCAAAGTTGTCGCTGGTGGATTTACCGCAGCTGGAGTAGCCGTAGTTGACCACTTATTTAATACCTCATTGATCTGCTGGCTATATTGGCAAATTACCGCACCATATTTATCTGTGCCCGCAATTCCGTTATTAATCCCGATCAAGGTATGATCATCCGCGAGCCATGGTCCACCTGAATCACCTGCATTCATAGAAGCAGTCGCTTTGTAATATACACCGCGCGCGAGTGGAGAACCGCCCACATCGCGAATATTCACATAGGAAGTACCATACAAATTCGCAGCCAAGGCCGTGCCTGTACTACTTCGCCCTAAATAAGCGGTGATGTCACCCCGACCAATATTCTGCTTTGCTTCCACTAGAGTACAAGCAGTCGGTATTTTTGCGATTGTAGCTCCACTGTTCTGATCAATCGGTTTTGCGAGCCGAATCAGTGCCATATCAACATCTGGAATTTCAGTCCACCCTTCATCTTTTTTAAATGAAAAAGCCTGTGCTTGAGATAAAAAACTTGAACCATAATGAATGACTCCCCCCAAACTATAATTCTGATTCGCACTATCCCCCCAAACAGCCCCAGTACAATGCGCCGCAGTTAAAACTACATCTTCACGAATCAGCACCCCACCACAAGTATTTCCAGAAGTTTGTGAAAAAAATAAAAATGGTTTGGTGACCGTAAATTCTAATTTTACAAATGAAGCTGAATGATCAGCGCCAAAAGCATTAAAACTGACGATCGATAACAACGCGACATGTGAAAAATGTTGAATATATTTTTTATACATGTTTATTTCCCTCAAATTAAACAAGCAAATGTTTTGATCATCACCAAAAATTGGTGGTTTTGATAAATGAAACACATGAATAATGATTATTTATCTGCGCAAGCTTAATCAGTTAATTTTGTAGGGAAAACTTCATTTCACGACATAAATGACCATTTGACGACATATTGTAAATTTTTATAATTTTCAAAATCTTAAGTGCATTTAATTTTCCACAATTGACTGTAAGGATGTTAGAATGACAGTTCTCACGCAGCAAAAATAAAGATTAAATTTGGATACGGATCTGATCGAGAGGCTGTGCCACATCCATAATTTAAAGTCTTTTTTAAACAACTTAGACTTTCAAACGTCCAGTAAGTTGAGCAGCGAGGAAATGGAAGGACAGCATGATCATCACCACACTCGACACCATATTGGCAATCAAGTTCAACCAAGAAAACAAATCAGAATGCAATGCAGCAAAAGGAACTTTCCACGCGCCTAAAAATGAGTCAAAAATAGGACTAATTGCACTGGTTCCGATAATATGCAGTAGAAAAAACCCCATCAATAACAGAATGCCCGCAATCAATCCAGTCAATGCTGCATACGCACTTCTTTTATATGCCATATAAAAAGCTGCTATGGCTGGTACATAGGCGATAAAAACCGTCACAAATTGTTGAGGTACAATGGAATAGCTTCGATGCATCACAACACGCAAATGATCCAGATCGTGCCACAGCATAAATAGCAGGGAAATAATGCTGATGATTTTGAGAAGACGAAATTGTTTATTTCCCAATTGATAATTTAGATTTGTGGGAGTTTCATCTAAGACATGATTCATATGTGCTTACCCATAAAAGTAGATTAATCGTATTTGCCTTGCTCTAAATCTCATTCAACCGAATACAGGCTGATTACCGTGTCTCTGAGAACTGTATAGCTTTCAGAAAGCAGTTGAGAAAAGACTAATCAATTAAGTTCTTTTTTAGAACTTCATATAACGACACTATTGACCATTTCACGACATAATCGCACACGAGAAAAAATTTAGATTTGAACGCTGTGGAAACGACATACTGATTTTATGTTTATCACTTAAAGTATGATGCGTTTTAACACAAAAAAGCTTACTGGCGAGTGCTCGAATCACCAGTAAGAGAGATAAGCGGTATCATGCTATTTTCTTAGCCCAATCGGTTATTTATTTACAGTTGTGGACGGTTGAACTTGCGCTGCATTCTGCTTCTGTTGTGATGGCATATAATCGGGTTGATTGCTCACAGCCAGAAAGAAAAAGACCAAAAATAAACAACCCAATAAAATACTGATTCCAACGGCAAGATATGGAAATTTTGATTGCTCTTGAGACATCTGCTCGACTCCTACTCAAAGACTAAAATTCAATTCAAAAAGATTTACATCGTGGATAAAGCCTTAAAACTAGCGCTATTCTGAATACGGGTTTGCATGTATTCGGCATAGACCGATAGCTTTTCAAAAATATGTTCCGAATAGAACATATCTTCGATTAAATGCGCCGCTTGGGCTGAACTAAATTGACCAATTTGTGCAATCAGTTTGGCGTTTAAATTTGAAAACAATGTGCACAAGTTTTTGTGTAATTCATCTTTATTTTTAAATAGCAATTTTCGTGTATTAATCAACTCATCACTCAGCATGCTTGCAGTGCGATCAGCATGAATCACATCAATTTTGACATCAAAATAATCTGCTAAGATCTGGACCTGTTGCAGATCTATCGATAAATGCGTAACCAAGAAGATATGAAATACATCTGTCCGGCACAGCGCCTTGACCAGACAACGGAACAGAAAATCGGCCTCAGACTTTAGGTCATCGACCAGATCAATATAAAGTTTGAGGCTATGAATCACATCTTCGATTTTCAGATTGACACTTTTCTCGGCTTGATAATATTGATTCAAAATATTCAGCACTGCGGGTGTAGCAGGCGTGGTATAAATCACGGGTTGATTTAAATTGGCAATAATAAATGGTGCAAATAAATAGGCGAGATTATTGTCATTTTCCACAATTTCAGCTTGAGCAATATAAGCAACCTTTTCTTTAGAAAAGTCTCTTAACACCTTGCCTCTCAACAAAGTTGCTTCAAGATTGACATATTCCAGACTTAGCTGTTGTTGTACTGCTTGCGAAGGGACATTGGCTTGAAAAAGCTGAATCATCGCATTAAGTTCTTTGGTGATAAACATAGTCTTAGGCCATTCAGTCAGAATTATAGTCATTCAAACGACTTACAATGCTTGATCAATATTTAACACACTGCATCGTTGCTTGATGCTATTTTGAATGAGATACAAACATCTGAGTAGCTACAGAGTTTTGCTAAAAAAATATAACAGATCATCAAACCAACACTCATCTGTTATAAAAAAACAAGAAGAAATTGTACCTACTCATATACAGCAGAAAATTGGATGATGAATAAAACTTAAATGACTTTTTAAATACCTCAACCAACGCTTTTTCAGGTTCTGCTTATTTTCAAAGATTTAAGTCCGCTCTTTCACATTTTCCTAGCGACTGCTTAAAGTCGGTTATAGGAGAGGATATATGGATCTCGGTCTCACTGCTTTAGAATTAGCCCGAATACAGTTTGCATTTACTGTTTCATTTCACATTATCTTTCCCGCCACCTCGATTGGTCTCGCCTGTTTCCTTGCCATGCTGGAATGGAAATGGCTACGTACTCAAAATCCAATTTACAAAGATCTATTCAAATTCTGGATCAAAATCTTTGCCGTTGCCTTTGGAATGGGTGTGGTATCGGGCGTGGTGATGAGCTACCAGTTTGGTACCAACTGGAGTGAATTCTCCCGTGTGGCAGGAAGTGTTACAGGTCCCTTACTGACTTATGAAGTGCTCAGCGCTTTCTTCTTGGAAGCGGGCTTCTTGGGCATCATGCTTTTTGGCTGGGGACGAGTCAGTCCTAAAGCCCACTTCTTTGCCACTCTTATGGTTGCGATTGGAACGTGTATTTCCATGTTCTGGATTCTATCCTCCAATAGTTGGATGCAAACCCCACAAGGTTTTGCCATAGAAAATGGCATTATTGTACCTACCGACTGGTGGGCAATTGTGTTCAACCCATCCTTTCCTTATCGCTTTGCACATATGGCAGCTGCTGCCTTTTTAGTGTCCTCCTTACTGGTGGTGGGTACTGCAGCATGGCATCTGATCAAAGGCCGTCGTGATGAACTGATCAAGAAATCATTTTCGATGGGTCTGTGGATGGTGCTGGTCACTTCATGTTTGCAAGTGGTGATTGGTGATAATCATGGCCTAAACACTTTGGAACATCAGCCAGCAAAATTAGCCGCTATCGAAGGGCATTGGGAAACCAATCATAATGAATCCATGCCGCTGCTGTTATTTGCCATTCCCGATATGGACAGTGAAAAAAATCACTATGAAATTGGCATCCCTCATCTTGGTAGTCTGATTTTGACTCACTCTATGCAAGGTAAGGTTACAGGTTTAAAAGATTTCGCTGCTGAAGATCGTCCGAATGCCACCATTGTATTCTGGAGTTTCCGTGTCATGGTTGGGCTTGGCATGTTAATGGTATTGCTCTCTTTCATTGCCTTATGGCTACGTAAGAAAGGCAAACTATATGGTTCATCGTGGTTTCATAAATTCGCTTTTGTCATGGGTCCAACGGGCTATGTCGCGCTACTTGCGGGTTGGGTCACCACCGAAGTTGGTCGTCAACCTTGGGTCGTTTATGGAGTAATGCGCACCAAAGATGGTTTATCGCATGCTGTGACCGCTGATCAGGTCGGCATCAGTTTGATCATTTTCGTTGTGGTCTATGCCATCGTGTTTGGTAGTGGGATTTACTACATGTTGAAACTGCTGAAAAAAGGACCTGAGTTTATTGAGGCGATTGAGCTTGAGCCAGCAGGTCCCGGACACTTCAAAACACCAATGCGTCCTTTAAGTGCAGTTGATGAAAACATCGATGCACAAGACCCAAACAAGGAGAAACACCATGATTGATTTATCTCTGATTTGGGTTGGGATTATCGGGCTTGGTGTCCTGATCTATGTCATTTTGGATGGTTTTGATCTGGGAATCGGAATCTTATTTCCGTTCATCAAAAGCCGTGAAGAACGTGATGTGATGATGAATACCGTGGCACCAGTCTGGGATGGCAATGAAACATGGATGGTGCTCGGTGGTGCAGGCTTATTCGCAGCCTTTCCATTGGTCTATTCAACTGTGCTGTCTGCTTTGTATATGCCGATTACCTTGATGGTAATTGCCCTGATCTTCCGTGGGGTTGCTTTTGAATTCCGCTTTAAAGCCAATCGTACCAAATATTTATGGGATCAAGCTTTTATCTGGGGTTCAATTCTGTCTAGCTTCATGCAAGGCGTGATTTTAGGGGCTTATATTCAAGGCATCCAAACCACCAATGGGATTTTCTCAGGTTCAGGTTTGGATTGGTTCACTCCTTTTGCCTTATTTACGGGACTGGGTGTGGTTGCCATGTATGCGGCACTCGGTTGTGGCTGGCTGATTATGAAAACCGACCATGAACTTCGAGATCAAATGTATGCGCTGATGCCTAAATTGACCATCGTTTTGTTTGTGGTCTTTGCAGGAGTCAGCCTCTATACCCCACTGACCCATCCTGAAATTGCAGCACGCTGGTTTGCCTTACCGAATCTACTGTACTTTAGCCCAGTACCGATCTTGGTCTTATTATTTACCTTCCTGATTTTAAAGGCATGTAAACAACGTCAGGACTTTAAACCTTTTATCTATACCTTGGCGCTCGTGTTCTTGGCCTTCACTGGCTTTGTGATTAGTCTCTGGCCGAATATCATTCCGCCATCCGTCACGATTTGGGAAGCAGCAGCACCGCATTCTAGTCAGAAATTTGCATTGGTTGGCGCTGTAATTCTGATCCCGATCATTATTGCCTATACCATTCTGTCGTATTGGGTATTCAGAGATAAAGTACGGGTCGGAGATACAGGTTATCACTAAGGAGCAGCTTTGCATGAAAATAAAATCTCTGCATTTAAGCCAAACGCAATGGTTTATAATCTTATGGTTACTTGGTTTTTTTGCACTCGCTATCATTGCAGGCTTATTTAGACTGTTATTGATGTTTGCTTATTAAAAAAGAGATGGGACAGCTTGCAAAAAAGCTGTTCCATCAAGATGGATTCGCTTTACTTTATGTATAAATCAGAACAATTGGCACATCAGCTAAAACTTCTCATTGAGAACGGGTCATGGCAGCCGCACAGCAAACTTCCTTCTTTACGTGAGCAAGTGCAGCGCTCAGGGTTTAGCTTAATTACCGTAATGAACGCTTACCAAGAACTGGAAGCGCAAGGACTGATTTACTCCAAAGAAAAGTCAGGTTATTTTGTGGCCGAGCAAAATAATATTCAGATTCCACAAGCTTATTCGGTGGTGTCCTTAAATCCAAAAATTGAAATCAACTCATTGGTGTTTAAATACCTCAAGTCGATTCAATCCAAACAAGTCAGCCCACTAGGCTCTGCATTTCCAGATAGCCAGTTACTCTATCCGCCCAAATTGATTCAGATCATGGGGCAACTTTCACGTAATCGGCATAGTTATGATCAGACCAGCAACCTACCGCCTGGGAATTTAACCCTTCGAAAACTCATCGCGCAACGCTATTGTATGCAGGGTATTCCAACTGATGCAGATGACATTGTCATTACATCAGGTGGCTTAGAAGCCTTGAACCTTTCCTTACAAGCAATTACTCAACCGGGCGATTATATCTTGCTACAGCAAACCATTTTCTATGGCGCATGGCAGGCAGCTGAACGTTTAGGACTCAAGGTGATTACCCTTCCAGAACATCCACAGCACGGCTTCGATATTGAGGCTTTTGAACAGGTCATTAAAAATTATCCGATCAAAGTGTGCTGGTTTATGTTGAACGCACATAATCCGATTGGCTTTACCGTCAGCGATGAGATCAAATATAAAATTGCCAAGCTGTTGCACGAACATCAAATTCATCTGATCGAAGATGATGTCTATGAAGAATTGTTTTATGGCAATCAAAAGCCGCTACCAATGAAGTATTTTGATCAGCAGAATCTGGTCTTGCACTGCTCTTCTTTTTCCAAAACTTTAGGTTCGGGATTCCGTATGGGCTGGGTCTATGCAGGCAAATTTTCTGAACACATTCAGCATTTACAGTTAATGAGCACGATTTCTGCCAATGCGCTGATCCAAAATGCATTAGTGGAGTTCCTCTCTCATCATCATTATGAAAAGCATTTAAGAACGCTGAGACGGACTTTGGAAAAGAATAAAAAACAATTCTTTCAATATCTCAAACAACATCTACCGAAAGACTGTAAGGTATATAACTATCCAAGTGGCTATTTTCTTTGGATTCAGTTGCCAGACAAAGTTAACAGTATGCAAGTCTATGAACAGCTGATTCAACAACAGGTGGGCGTTGCACCAAGCCCCTTATTTAATGTGTTACCCTCACATCAACATTTTATCCGTATGAATTGTTCCTTTGAATGGACCGAACAAATTCAGTATTCGCTGCAACTATTTATCGAAACCATTCAACTTGCGATGTCGGATGAATTAGCATTAGACAAATAGCTTTTCCGATATTGACTGGGTGTTTCCCCAAACATCCTTTTAAAAGCGCGAATAAAATTGGTGGCTTCTTCATAACCCACCAGAGCTGCAATGTCCTGAATACTATATTGTGGCTGTTGCAGTAACTTCTTGGCTTGACTAAAACGTACCTCAGCCAAAATCTGCAAGAAAGTAGTTCCTTGTGCCTGCAAATGTCGCTTGATGGTGCGCTCAGACATATTCAAGCGCTGTGCAATCAAAGGCAATGTCGGATAAGCATTACCTGCCTTATAGAGCAATTCAGAACGAATACTTTTCTGTAGGTCACGCGTCGCTTCTTTGAGTAATTTCAGTTTGTCATTTTCACAATACAGCAGCGCTTGTTGAAAGGCCATTTGGTCTGCATTTGGATTTTTACAATGCAGATATTGCTTGGGAAACCTCAAGCCATTGCGTTGCTGATTAAATTGAATCTTGATCTGAGATAAATCGATACTTTTATAATTCTGTGCATCAGCCCAATCGACAAAGACCTCACAGCTTTCAATAATTTTTTCAGAAAATATGCTGAGAAAATGAATTGCGCCAAAAAGCAAACTCTCAATTAAGAAGGATCTTAATTGATCAGATTGTTCTGCCCCACCCAATTTCACAGGGTGTACATCATCCAAATACACATAAACAAAATCTTCCTCAATCTTCAATTCAGGAATAAAATTTTGAATACGGGTACAAAAATACTGCTGGCAAAGGCTTAAAGCGGTCTCGACATCTGTACAACTAAGAAATGCAAAACCTAAAGCCCCATGTGACGTCGGTCGTAATTTAAAGCCATATTCAATGCCTAAACGTGGATTACCCGTCAACTTTAAGGCATTCACCACCAGTTTTGACCATTGGTGCGCGCTCATTTTGGCATCAGCTTGCTTCATTTCTGCGAGTACTAATCCAGTTCCAGACAAAACTGTTTCAGTATCGATGGCATAACCATGCACAATTTCTAATAATAGATGTGCATATGAAACCGATATGTTTTCCTGAAACAATCCAAACGGATCTCGCATCGAACATCCACTGTCCTAAAATGATCATCAATATGGCATAGTCACACCTATTGTGCGAGTGTTTTATTGGGAATAATGACTGCAATCAAAAAAACAACGCAGAATGAGGAAGCGCTTCAATGACCACCATGACGCTTGATCAGCAACAGTCTATTTATGTTCTCACCTTAACCAATGGCGATCAGGACAATGTCTTAAACCAAGATGTGCTGAATGAATATATCGAGATCTTTGATGAAATCGAGCGCTATTCACATAATGCCTGTCTAGTGATTCAAAGCGACCATCCCAAAACGTTTTGCAATGGCTTGGACCTCGCTTGGCTAATGCAACAATCCATGCAAGATAAAAAAGCCTTTACCTTACAACTAGAAAATATGCTGCTGCGTTTGGCCTTGCTCAATCTCCCTGTGATTGCTGAAATTAATGGCAATGCTTATGCTGGTGGTGCAATTTTGGCATCTGCATGTGACTTCCGCTTGATGCGCGCAGACAAAGGACGTTTTTGCTTTCCTGAAGTCAAACTGACCATTCCTTTTACCGACTGTATTGCAGAAATTGTGCAACTCCTTCCTAATCAGCATGCGATTTGGGAAATGTCCTTAACAGGCAAATCCATGACTGGGATCGAGTGCTTAGATGCACATGTGGTTCATCAGATTCATCCTGCAGAATCATTAAATGCGGAAGTCTTTAAGTTTGCAGAAGAAATGTCACAAAAGCATCGCCAAACCTATGCCGTGATCAAACGTCAGTTACGCCATCGCATTGTTGAGATTGCCAAACAGCGACAACTATACAATCCAGAAAAATTTACACATCCTTTTATGATTTAACGCAGCGTTGATAAAAATTACATATAGGACATCGACATGAGTAATATGCAAGGAAAAACCATTTTTATTACCGGCGGCAGCCGGGGAATTGGCAGAGCCATTGCGCTGAAAGCAGCACAAGCTGGGGCAAATGTTGTCATTGCAGCAAAAACTGAAGTGGAAACAGCCAAATTAACAGGCACAATTTATAGCGTCGCCGAAGAGATTGAAGCTGCTGGCGGCAAAGCACTGCCCTTACTGTTAGATGTGCGAGATGAACAGCAAATTCATGCTGCCATACAACAAGCAGCCAAAAACTTTGGTGGCATTGATGTACTGATTAATAATGCGGGTGCGATTGCGCTCACTGGTGTCGAAGCCACCTCATTAAAACAATATGATCTGATCCAAACCATTAACCACCGTGCAACCTTTATTTGTGCCCAAGCAGCGCTCCCATTTTTAAAGCAGGCCCCACATCCACATATTCTGAGCTTATCCCCACCTGTGAATATGTCACCGAAATGGTTAGGTATGCTCTCGCCTTATGCCTTATCTAAGTATGGTATGACGATTCTGACTTTGGGTATGGCAGAAGAGTTCCATCACTATGGTATTTCATGTAATACCCTATGGCCTGAAACTTATATTGCAACAGCAGCGGTTTCGAAAAATCTAGGTGAGGAAAATACGCAACAACTCAGCCGAAAACCAGAGATCATGGCAGATGCGGCATTTGCAATTTACAGTACGGCAAAAGGTGAACTGACGGGACAAAGCTTAACTGATGAACAAGCGTTGGCCCGTATTGGAATCACTGATTTCACTCAGTATGCCTGTGTCAGTGGCAATACCAAATTACAGAAAGATTTCTTTCTTGATTAATTCAACAATAAAAAACGACCTTAAAACATCCGTCTTAAGGTCGTTTCAAAAGCACTGCTAAAAATTAGCCTGGGAAAATACCACGCTCTTTACGTGCTTTTAAGATACGCTCACAACCTAAAATGAAGGCTGCAGTACGTAGAGTACATTCTTTCTCACTTGATTTATGCCATACATCGTTAATGGCTTGAATCATCAACTTGTCTAGTCTTTCGTTAATTTCTTCTTCAGACCAGAAGTAGCTCGACATATCTTGAACCCATTCAAAGTAAGATACGGTTACACCACCAGCATTACAGATTACGTCAGGCACAACTGTAATACCACGTTGAACCAAAACATCATCCGCTTCAGGGAATGTTGGGCCGTTCGCACCTTCAAGTACTAACTTCGCAGTTAATTTTTGAGCACGTTCAACTGTGATTTGGCTTTCCAATGCAGCAGGGATCAAAATATCCATCTCTACATTCCAGAACTCTTCATCACTGATCACTTGTGCACCAGCAAAGCCGCCCACACCTTGGTGAGTTTCCATGTGCGTTTTTAATGCAGCAAGATCGATACCTTCAGGGTTGAAAATCGTACCTGTGTGATCTTGAATCGTCACGATGATCGATTTTGAATCTGCAAACAAATATGCAGCTTCGCTACCTACGTTACCAAAACCTTGAACCGCGATTTTCGCACCGTCTAAAGGTAATTTGATTTTTTCAGCTACTTGTTGACCTGTGATAAATACGCCACGGCCTGTTGCTTTAATACGACCAAGAGAACCACCGAGGTGTACCGGTTTACCCGTTACCACACCCGTCACTGTATGACCTTGACCAGAAGAATAGGTATCCATGATCCAACCCATGACGTTTGGATTAGTACCCACGTCTGGAGCAGGGATATCTTTTTGTGGGCCAATAATATGGCTGATTTCACTGGTATAACGACGTGTTAAACGTTCTAATTCACGTGGTGAAAGTTGACGCGGGTCAACACGGATGCCACCTTTTGCACCGCCAAATGGTAGATTCACCACCGCAGTTTTAATTGTCATCCATGCTGAAAGTGCCATTACTTCATTTAAATCTACATCTGGGTGATAGCGAATACCGCCTTTACCCGGACCACGTGACAAGTTGTGTTGTACACGATAACCTTCAAAATGACGAATTGTGCCATCGTCCATAACAATTGGCACGTCGACAATCAAAGCACGTTTTGGGCGCTTCAATGTGTCCACATAGTCTTCTAAACCATCTAGATATGGAGCAACACGCTCGATCTGTTCAAGATAAGTTGCCCATGGACCGTCATTTTGAGAGACATAAGATAAATTAGACATGTTTTAACCTTTTGATGAATTCACATGATCCATCAATCAAATATGTAGTTAAAAATTATATAAGCGGCTAATTTGGCAGTTCTACTATCCAAATCAAACCGTGGATTACATTCCGCCACATCAAAAACTTTAATCTTTCCGGTTTCCTTAATGGCCTCTAGTAATGGGTCAAAGACGGATAAATCAATCCCTTTAACCGCAGGTGCGCTTACACCTGGCGCAATGCTAGCACTAAATACATCAAGATCAACTGTAATATACAAATAGTCAACTTTTCCGGTAAAAGCTGTCAACTTTTCGATTAAAGTTTCAACATTTTGTTGCTGCAACTCATAATCGTAAATATAAGCACAATTCAGCCGATCTGCGGTTTCAAATAAAACCTTGGTATTTGAATGTTTCGCTACGCCAATGCACAAATAATGAAATTCTTGCTGATGCTGTTCGGACAGTTTGGCTGCATTTAAAAAAGGTGTTCCTGAGGTCACCTGTTCAGCTTCACGCAGGTCAAAATGTGCATCAAAATTGATGATACCAATCTTCTTATTCGGCTCATGATTTTGCAGATATTGAAACAGACCAGAGAAGCTGCCAAAAGCCACTTCATGACCACCGCCTAACACAATCGGTTTCATGCCCTGTTTGAGGCTTCTTTCAACCTGTTCAGCCAATTCAGCCTGTGCTTGTTCCAGTTTTGAACCGTCACAGACCACGGTACCAATATCTGCAATCGTGACAGGTTGATGCACAGGTAAATTGGCCAATTGCGCACGAATACTGTCAGGCGCATCTGCTGCACCCAACCGCCCTTTATTGCGCTTAACCCCTTCATCCGAGCTAAAGCCAATCAGGGCATAATCAGCTCTTGGCGTGGTATTGACGACTTGGTGAATCCTTAAGTGTCCAGCACCCTCACCATCTTTACGTCCCTGCCATGTAAATGAATGATTCATTATGTCTAGCGTCCTTTAAAAATGAGCTTCGCTGTTAGATTGAGATTTCATTGCCATGCTGAATAATCCGCTTTGGTAATTCGCCACCCAACCAGTAAACGATTTCGGATGGATGCTCAATCTCCCACGCAATAAAGTCTGCAACTTTACCTGTCTCTAAAGTGCCGTGAGTCTCTTGTAAACCCAATGCATGTGCCGCATGCGTCGTCACACCCGCCAAAGTCTGTTCAGGTGTTAGACGGAATAAAGTACTGCCCATATTCATCATTAAGCGTAAAGATAAGGCTGGTGATGTGCCTGGATTTAAATCACTGGATAGTGCAATGCGTACCCCATGTTGATGCAAACTGTCTAAAGGCGGATATTTGGTTTCCCTCAAGAAATAGAATGCACCTGGCAATAACACCGCCACCGTTCCAGCAGCAGCCATCGCCTTAACATCATCCTCAGTCATAAATTCCAAATGATCTGCCGATAAGGCTTGATAACGTGCCGCCAAACTCGATCCGCCCAATGCAGACAATTGCTCGGCGTGTAACTTGATCGGTAGATTTAAAGACTGCGCTGTTTTAAATAGACGTTCGACTTGAGCTGGTGAAAATGCCAAATATTCACAAAAGGCATCCACTGCATCAACTAAACCTTCTTGATGCAGTTTTGGCAGCATGTCATTGCAGATATGCTCAATATAAGCATCACTTTGATCTTGATATTCTGGCGGCAAAGCATGTGCTGCTAAGCAGGTACTGCGAACGGTCATCGGCAAAGTTTCTGCAATTTGACGTATCACACGCAGCATTTTCCGTTCATTGGCATAATCCAGACCGTAACCTGACTTAATCTCAATGGTAGTGACACCATCTTTAAGCAAGCAGCGAACTCGTTTCAAAGCAGATGCAAGCAACTCTTGTTCACTGGCTTCACGCGTAGCACGAACCGTACTGGCGATCCCACCACCGCTGGCTGCGATCTCAGCATAGCTGACACCTTGCAGGCGTTTTTCAAACTCAACACTACGGTTGCCACCAAATACACTATGGGTATGACAATCAATTAAACCCGGTGTGACCCATGCGCCATTCAAATCGATGGTTTCGGAATAAGCATCGGCAGGAAGATCTTCAAATGTTCCAATCCAGTGGATATGCTGCCCTGAAGTGACCATTGCAGCATGTTCAATACTGGAATATTGCCCATTTTGCATGGTGGCGATATGACAGTTTTTCCAAAGCTTTTTCATTCACAGTTCCTCTCACTGCTCAGGCGAGATGACACCTGAGCAGTTTGATATTTAACTTTCCATTTCGATGTTTTGTTGCATGCTTTGATTTTCTTTTACCGTATTTTGCTTGGGCTTCACCCAAATGGTATAAGCAATCCAAAGTAAAACTAACCAGGTTGCGCCAACATAAATTGCAGGTCGTGAGTCTGGGAAATAGCCCATCATCGCCAAGATAAACAGCATGAACGCAATTGCAAATGCAGGGGCGTATGGCCAGCCAATCACTGGGAAATCGAGGGCTTTGATTTCTGCTTTAGACAACTTACGACGCATCGCAACTTGAGCAAGTAAAATCATGAGCCACACCCAAACCGTGGCAAAGGTCGCAATTGAAGCAATAATGATGAATACATTTTCAGGAATCAGATAGTTCAGCAACACACCGATCAATAACACCCCTGCCATCACCACAACCGTCATCCAAGGCACACCATTTTTGGAGATTTTTTGGAATACTTTTGGCGCTTGTCCACGATTTGACATACCATACAGCATACGCCCAGCACCAAATACATCACTATTGATCGCAGAGATCGCCGCAGTAATCACCACGATATTGAGAACGGTTGCCGCTGATCCAATCCCAAGATTTTCAAAGATCTGTACAAATGGACTGCCTTGGCTACCAATTTGATTCCATGGGAAAATCGACATCAATACAAAAATCGTCATTACATAGAACAACAGAATACGTACTGGTACCGCATTAATCGCTTTAGGAATCGAGGTTTTCGGGTCTTGCGACTCACCTGCGGTAATCCCGATAATTTCAATCCCACCAAACGCGAATACCACCACAGACAAACAGGCAACTAAACCAGCAATACCATTTGGCATAAAACCATCGTGAATCCACAAGTTTTGAATGCCTGTGGTAAAACCACTATGATCCGCATGGAAGCCATAGAACATTAAACCTAAACCACCGACAATCATCGCAATAATCGCAGTCACTTTGACAATTGAAAGCCAGAATTCCAGTTCACCAAAGACTTTGACATGAATCAGGTTAATTGCCCCGAGGAACATGATTAGTGACAGAATCCAAATCCAGCGTGGCACATCGGGGTACCAGAACCCCATATAAATCCCGAAGGCGGTGACATCGGCCAAAGCCACAATGATCATTTCAAAAACGTAGGTCCATCCTGTGGTAAAACCTGCGAGCGGACCAATATATTGTGAGGCATAGTGACTGAATGAACCCGATACTGGATTATGTACAGCCATCTCACCCAGTGCGCGCATCACGATATAAATTGCAATCCCTGCAACGATATATGCGATTAATACAGACGGACCTGCCATTTTGATGGCTGTTGCCGAACCGTAAAAGAGTCCTGTCCCAATGGCTGAACCCAATGCCAAAAAACGAATATGGCGGGTGTTTAACCCCCGCTGTAATGTGGAGTGTTGTGACATTATAATCTCCAATCCTTGAGGAAATTTAGTTAGATTCGGCCACTCCATGTGACCGATTTATTGATCACACTTCAGACAAACTCGGTAATAGCTGTGGAATGAGTAATTCGTTCAAGCAACCACTTGCAAGCAATTCACTCGCTTGCTCAATATCTGGCGCAAAGAAACGATCTTCACTGTAATAAGGCACTTGGTCACGCAGCACTTTACGCGCACGCTCAAGTTTTGGAGAACTCTTCAAACCTTCACGGAAATCAAGACCCTGACATGCACCTAACCACTCAACTGCAAGAATGCCGCGAACGTTGTCAGCCATATACCACAAACGTTTGCCCGCATTCGGTGCCATGGAAACATGGTCTTCCTGATTTGCAGAGGTCGGTAAACTATCAACACTGGCAGGATGTGCAAGTGCTTTATTGTCACTTGCTAACGCAGCGGCTGTTACTTGAGCAATCATGAAGCCAGAGTTGACCCCACCATTGGCAACCAAAAACGGCGGCAATTGTGACATATGACGATCCATCATCATAGAAATACGACGTTCAGACAGCGAACCGATTTCTGCAATTGCCAATGCAAGGTTGTCCGCAGCCATAGCCACTGGTTCAGCGTGGAAGTTACCACCTGAAATCACATCACCTTCAGCAGCAAAGACCAATGGGTTATCCGACACGGCATTTGATTCAATTGCTAATACTTCTGCCGCTTGACGAATTTGAGTCAAGCAAGCACCCATCACCTGAGGTTGGCAGCGAAGTGAGTATGGATCTTGTACCTTGCTACAGTCCTCATGAGAATGAGCAATTTCACTCGATTCAGTCAGTAAGTCACGATATGCAGCAGCAACATCAATTTGACCACGTTGACCACGGACTTCATGAATACGTGCATCGAATGGTGCACGAGAACCCAACATGGCTTCAACACTTAAACCACCACATACGGTTGCAGCAGCAAATAAATCTTCTGCTTCAAACAAACCACGTAATGCGTATGCTGTAGAAACTTGTGTCCCGTTTAAAAGTGCTAAACCTTCTTTCGCAGCTAAAGAAATTGGCTCTAGACCCGCGATTTTAAGTGCTTCAACCGCTGGCAACCATTCACCTTTATAGCGTGCTTTGCTTTCGCCCAATAACACCAAAGACATATGTGCTAATGGTGCCAAGTCACCTGAAGCACCAACAGAACCTTTTAATGGAATATGCGGATAAACTTCTGCATTGATCAACGCCAAAATCGCATCGATCACTTTACGGCGAATACCTGAAAAGCCACGTGCCAAACTATTTGCTTTCAGCAGCATAATCAGACGCACCATCGCATCATCAAGCGGCTCACCCACGCCAGCAGCGTGTGATAGCACCAAAGAACGCTGTAATTGCTCTAAGTCTTCTGGTGCAATTTTAGTTGATGCAAGTAAACCAAAACCCGTATTGATCCCGTAAGCGGTACGACCTTCATTGACGATTTGTTCGACACAAGCAACACTCGCATTGATCCCAGCAGAAGCGCTGTCATCGAGTTTCACTTTGATTGGATTTAAATAAGCGTGGCGCAGATCTGCTAAGCTAAGTTTGCCGGGTTGAATTAGAAGTTCCATTATTGGCGTCCTGTTTTGCACTCTATTGTTCGCTTACGATGCTGCTTACACAATTGCAAAAAGCATCGTAATGTCCTTGTCTGTTTATTGTGTGATCATCGGCAAGTTCAAGCCTTGCTCTTTAGCACAATCAATTGCAATGTCATAACCTGCATCGGCATGACGCATCACCCCTGTTGCAGGGTCATTGGTCAATACACGTGCAATACGTGCTGCTGCCTCATCTGTACCATCACACACGATCACCACACCTGAGTGTTGCGAGAAGCCCATACCTACACCACCGCCGTGATGTAATGACACCCAAGTCGCACCGCCCGCAGTGTTGAGCAAGGCATTTAATAACGGCCAGTCAGATACGGCATCTGAACCATCTTTCATTGATTCGGTTTCACGGTTTGGACTAGACACTGAACCTGAATCCAGATGGTCACGACCAATCACGATGGGTGCTGAAAGTTCACCACTACGCACCATTTCATTAAATGCCAAGCCCAATTTTGCACGTAAGCCTAAGCCGACCCAGCAAATACGTGCTGGTAAACCTTGGAAGCTAATACGTTCACGCGCCATATCTAACCAGCGATGTAAATGCTCATCATCTGGAATGAGTTCTTTTACTTTGGCATCTGTCTTATAGATATCTTCTGGATCACCTGAAAGTGCCGCCCAACGGAATGGACCAACACCACGACAGAACAATGGACGGATATAAGCTGGAACAAAGCCAGGGAAATCGAAGGCATTTGCTACGCCTTCATCTTGTGCCATTTGACGGATGTTGTTGCCGTAGTCAAAGGTTGGAACACCCATTTTTTGGAAATCCAGCATGGCTTGAACATGCTGTGCCATCGATTGTTTAGCAGCTTTCACCACAACTTCTGGTTCAGTTTTAGCGCGCTGACGATACTCTTCCCATGTCCAGCCAATTGGTAAATAACCATTTAATGGGTCATGTGCGCTGGTTTGGTCAGTCACCATATCGGGATGTACACCACGACGAACTAATTCAGGTAAAATTTCTGCTGCATTGCCATGTAGTGCAATCGAAACCGCCTTACCTTCTTTGGTATATTTTTCAATACGCGCCAAAGCATCATCTAAATCAGTTGCTTGCTCATCGACATAACGGGTACGTAAACGGAAATCGATACTGCTTTGTTGACATTCGATATTGAGTGAACATGCACCTGCCAATGTTGCAGCTAAAGGTTGTGCACCGCCCATACCGCCTAAACCAGCAGTCAACACCCAACGACCTGTCAAATCACCGTTATAGTGTTGACGACCTGCTTCTACAAAGGTTTCATAAGTGCCTTGAACAATGCCTTGGCTACCAATATAAATCCAAGAACCCGCTGTCATCTGACCATACATTGCCAAACCTTTGGCATCCAATTCATTGAAATGCTCCCAAGTTCCCCAATGTGGAACAAGATTCGAGTTTGCAATTAAAACACGCGGTGCATCTTTATGGGTTTTGAACACACCCACTGGCTTACCAGATTGAACCAACAGGGTTTCATCAGTTTCTAAATTCTTTAACGTTTCAACGATCTTATCAAAGCATTCCCAGTTACGTGCAGCACGACCAATACCACCGTAAACAACAAGCTCTTTTGGATTCTCTGCAACATCAGGGTCAAGATTGTTCATCAGCATGCGTAAAGGCGCTTCTGTTAACCAGCTTTTTGCATTGAGCTTTGTACCACGTGGTGCGCGAATTTCTACATCACGAAATTTTGTTGTCGTTGTTGTCACAATCGGACTCCTTCCATTGAGTTTGAATCAGCAAATTAACCTGCTTTACTGTATAGCAATGTATTAACTTGTATATACATCCATATACTACACAAAACTTTTATATTGAAAAGATGCTTTTCAATTCTTTTATGAAAATAAATTACAAGTTAATGAAATAAATAGATTTATTTTTTGATCGGCAATAAAAAACACATACAACCTAAAGTCATATGTGTTTTAAGAAAAAGTGGAAAAATTAGATTTTTGTGAGTTCGATCAGACAAGTTTGTTTTAAATGCTCTGATTTTAAAACCAGTTTTTTCAATGCTTTTTGCTGCTCTATTTTAAGACTTTGCTGGTGTGCTAAACAAAAAACCTGCCGATCCACTTCAATTTCTAATGGTTCTACACTCTGATTAAAAATAAAAATCAGATCGGCTGAACTGAAAATCTCAGCGCTTGCCGAATCAAAAATCCATTGATAGCGAGAACGCCATTTTTCAGGATGATAAATCAGATTAAAATCCCGAATCGGCCCGTCGATTAGTCTACAACTGGTCGTGCTATCCCCACTGAATTGAGCGGATTCTAAGGTTTTTAGATGCTCGGAATCATCATCAATATTCAATACGATGCCAGCACCTTCCAATACCGTGAGGATGCGTTGCATGCCATTAAACTTGGAAAAATCCCCCGAAGTTTTGACATCCGCCATGGAGATACGCCAATCAAACGTATCCAAACTGTCACCGTCACTTCGGGCAAGCTCAACGGTATAACCTGCACCATTCTTCCACAGCATCTGTTTATAGTCAGCCGTGTCTAAGTGTTGAATCATTGGCTAAATTTACCTTCCAGATAATAACGGCTACCCGGATAGATCAAGCGCGCACTGGAAATGAGTTGTTTATTTGACCAAGTTCTGCGACGAATCAACAGACAAGGTTCAGTCTTATTTATTTTCAGCCATTTACATTCTTGTGCTGACGCAAGAATTGCTGTCACCACATGTTCCCCTTCAGTCACGGGTGCTTTCGACATTAAATACGCATTGGGTGTAATACTTTTAAAATCTTGTGCCAAATAATCTGGAATCAACATCGGATCGACCAGTCGATCTTCGATTTGTACAGGCACATCATTTTCATAATGCACGATGATCGAGTGAAATAGCTTTTGCCCTTCTCGAATCTGCATTAACATACTTTGTTCAGCATTGGCCTGAATCTGTTCCAGCACCAAGACTTCGGCATGATGTTTATGGTTTCGGGCAATGATTTCTTCTGCAATATTATTGACATGAAACAAAGCGGTACGCCCTTGTCCTTCCGCAACAAAAGAACCAACACCTTGGATACGCACCAATAAACCTTCACTGGTGAGCTCGCGTAAAGCCCGATTCACGGTCATGCGACTGCAGCCCAGTAAATTGACCAATTCACTTTCTGAAGGAATTTTTTTATTGACGGTCCATGTCCCTTCATAGATTTTTTGTGAAATCATTTGTTTCACACGCAAATACAAAGGAACAGGACTATCTTCTTCTAAGGACAAATCTAAATCGTTTTGCTTTGTCGCTCTTGACATTGGCTAAAACTCATACTAAATACTATAAGTCATTGTATATTGAATTAAGCGTAATTGTATATACAAGCCTATACAAATAAACAATTTAGGCTTAATAGAAGATAAACAACTCCGTTTTAATCTCTTAAATATCTCAAATTTATTCAAGCTAAACCGTATAGCGTTTGCTTAACCCCCATTCAGCCAAGATACGGCGATACATGGTCGAAGAACGATCGGCTTCAAAATGTGCTTCCATACTAATATCTAGAGGTAACTCTTCTGGCTTTTGCGCCTCTACCATCTCTTGATCTTCGGCAAAAATCTGCGCATTAAAATCATACACAGCCTGTAAATCGCCGGTGGTATCGAAATTACGAGTTAACGGTACAAACAAACGGGTCTTATTATGTGAGATGGGACAACAGGCATTTAAAATCTTGAGTACCCCGTCATTTGGAAAATGAATGGTCAGTACGGCTGAAAATGGCGGATAAACATCAAAGATTCGTTCCCACACAAAATCATCGGGTGCTAGGTGCTGCATCCCATGCGGGTAGTTGCTGACATTACTGGTGTAGTTTGTATGTAAGCCATAATCGGTACGTTCAGTCGAATATTTAGGTACCACAGGATTGTCTCGATCAGCAAAGGCCTGATGATGCACCCAAGCAAAGTGTGCCACATCAATAAAGCCTTCCAGTTGACGGCCGCTTGAACCTGCAATATCCACAGAAGGTGGCAAAATGGCTTGATGTGTCTCGCTCTCCCATGTGTCTAATACAGGAAAATTCGCCAAACTTTCATCTCTGCCCAAAATGCTAGTCCAGACCAATCCATATTTTAAAACCACAGGAAACTTGGTCAGAGAAAAGCGCTCTGAGATTTTAGTTAAATCAGGTTGCGCTGGGATTTTAGAGCATTTGCCATCTTCATTAAAATGAAGTCCATGATAAGGACAAATCAAAGTGTCTCCCTCAACCCAACCTTTACTCAAAGGTACACCACGATGTGGGCAAATATCCCGAGCCAAATGAATCTGCCCTGTTTCGGTCTTATACAAAGCCAAATTCATATCCAATAAGGTGACTTGCTGCGGTTTACTGCTCACTTCTTCGATACGTGCAACGGGATACCAATGTTGTGCAAGAATCTGCCAGTCCTGATCATCAAATTGGCTATGACATGGCTTATTTGGAAGATTGATGAATGGAATTGCGTTCATATCCTGTGCTCATTTTTAAGATTTTTCTCTTCATGAGCAGTGTGGAATAGATCAATATTCTCGTCTATTAGAATGATTTATATGCATCATTCTAAAAATTAGAACAGCCTAGGCATTAAAATTGCTTTTGTATTAAAACCTGCTTTATCTCAAGTGAGTTTGCAATGGCCTTGCCATTTTCACGTTTTGCCAATTATTTTATTGCCGTTGCCAAAACAGGCAGTTTAAGAAAAGCAGCCGATCAACTGTTTATTTCTGTCTCCGCGGTACATCGGCAGATTGTTTTGGCAGAAGAAGAACTCGGCGTGGCTTTATTTGAACGGTTACCCAGTGGACTCAAGCTGACTTTGGCTGGTGAATTACTCTATGCCGATCTACGCAGCTGGCAAAAAGAGTTTCAAATCACACAGAAACGTCTAAATGAAATCCAAGGCATACAACGCGGTTCAATTGATTTTGGGATGATTGCAGCACTCAGTGAAAGCTTTGTCAGTGCCGTGATGCAGTCTATTGTTGAGCAATATCCATGGATTAATTTTAAGGTTCGTGTCTTGGACAGTGATCGTATCGCGGATCTGGTGATCAATGCTGAACTCGACTTTGGCTTGATTCTAAATCCCAAACATCAGCATCAATTGCAGATCAGCGCCTTTATTGAAATGCCCTTGGGTTTCGTGATTCCCAAACAGCATGCTTTAGCCCATAAAGAAAAAATCTACTTCTCCGATACACTGGAATTCAATCATATTATTCCCGCCGAGCCTTTGGTCATTCATGACCATGTTACGGCCTTATATAAAAAGCAGGACTTTCATCCACGCCATACCATCGAGTGCAATGATATCCATATGATGATTTCATTACTCAGACAAAACTTAGGCATCAGCATTATGAGTTATCTGGATGCTGCCCCTTATATTGAAAATGGTGAGTTTGAATTTAGAGCAATCAATGACCATGGCCTACATCCGATTACCGTTGCACTTTGTGTTGCACCAAAACGGCAACTTTCTCGGATTGCGCAAATCATGATGAATCATATCATTATCGAGATGGAGGCACTAAAATCGCGCATGCTAATGAATATTCATCAATAACATGGTATTTTTGCACCAAAATAAAACACTCAAGCTATTGATTTAAATAAATATAGTGTTTGACACTCAAAGATTTAATCGGTTAAGTTGATGTGAAGATTCACCTTTTTCACGATTCAGGCATTGCTATGGTTTGGTCCAATACAGACACTCATTTAACAGCAGATTATCCACGCGATATGGTCGGTTATGCCGATCAACCGCCCCATGCCCAATGGCCCAATCAAGCAAAAATCGCGGTGCAGTTTGTGCTGAATTATGAAGAAGGTGGTGAAAAACATATTCTGCATGGTGATGAAGGCTCAGAACAGTTCTTGTCTGAAATCAGCGGTGCCGAAAGTTATCCTGCACGGCACCTTTCAATGGACTCGATTTATGAATATGGGTCACGAGTCGGTTTTTGGCGCATTCAGCAAGAATTTGCCAAACGCCAATTGCCGATGACCATTTTTGCCGTTGCCATGGCTTTGCAACGGAATCCATTGGTGGTCGCAGCGATCAAACAGCACCATTATGATGTGGTATCACATGGCTTACGCTGGATTCATTATCAAAATATAGATATTGAAACTGAGAAACAGCATATGGCGGAAGCCATGCATATCCTCAAAGATTTATTTGGTGAAATGCCAACGGGTTGGTATACAGGCCGTGATAGCCCCAATACCCGTCAATTATTAGCGGAATATGATCAGGTGCAATATGACAGTGATTATTATGGTGATGACTTACCTTTTTGGACAACACTCAGTAATGCAGCGGGTGCAAGCCGTCCACATTTAATTATTCCCTATACACTCGATACCAATGATATGAAGTTTGCTTCGCCGACTGGGTTTAATCGTAGTGAGGATTTTTTTGAATATTTAAAAGATGCTTTTGATGTCCTCTATGCAGAGGGAGCAACCTCACCTAAGATGCTTTCCATTGGTATGCATTGTCGAATTTTAGGACGTCCTGCCCGCTTTAAGGCATTACAACGTTTCCTAGATTATGTGCAAAATCATGATCGGGTCTGGATTTGCACCCGTCAGCAGATTGCTGAGCATTGGTATACACATCATCCTTATCAAGCTTAGGTTTATTAAAGCGTCATAGTGTGTCGTATATCCGATTTAAACAATTTATCCAAACAAAATAAGCTTTAAGCTACTCCTTTAGAATAAGGAGATGATTAGGATGAAAGTACAATATTTTGCAGCGAGTACACTAGACGGATTTATTGCGACCGAAGACGATTCTTTAGAATGGTTATTTGCATTAGGCGAACTAGATAACTCAAGTTATCCAACCTTTTATTGCAAATGTTGGTGCTTTGGTCATGGGTTCAGCAACTTATGAATGGATATTGAATAACGCAAAGCAAGTTGCTGCCGAAACAGGTTCCCCTTGGCCTTATACTCAGCCAACTTGGGTATTTTCCAGCCGTAAACTGCCCTTGATTGAAGGTGCAAATATCCATTTTGTACAAGGAAACATCACTCCTGTTTATGCTGAAATACAATCCATCATCGGGAACAAGAATATCTGGGTTGTAGGTGGTGGAGAATTGGCTGGACAGTTTTACGATGCCAATTTACTTGATGAACTGATTATACAAATTGGCTCGGTTACTCTTGGGAAAGGAAAAGCACTATTTCCTCGAAGCGTATTTGCTCCAACACTTAAACTGATCTCCGTTCATCACATGGGGGAAGGTATGGTTGAATTACATTATACCGTTGATCGTAAACAAAATTAGCAAAATGTTGAATGCCTTATCTAGCCTGTAAATACTGGTAAAACAATTAAAAAAATCGCTCAATTCAATCTAAATAACCCATTCTGTCAAATAAAATGGGTTATTCTGAAGAATTTTCTAATCGTTGAACTGATACAATTTTATGACCTGATTGCGAATCGAGGAGATGCCTTTAATACGACATTTCTTAATGCCCAAATAGGAAAAATTAAAAAGGAAGAATGCTTATGGCGCTTATTTCATGCCCCGAATGCAGCCGTCAGGTTTCGACCCAAGCCAACTCCTGCCCGCATTGCGGTTATCTTTTGCAGACGCAACATAACACACCCGAGCCAAGAACATTGCAATCACCGCATGTGTTAAGCCGCGCTATCATGGCACTCGGCGCTTGGTTGGTCACGCCCTGGATCGCGCGACTTCTGTTCGGACTAGCGGTGCTTGTCTTCGTCTATTTTTCGCTCAAGAGTAAATAATTGATCTTAATGAAACAACTACATCACCTTGTTGTGGAGTTGTACACGTGATTTTTATTAAGCAACATAGGCATTTGAAGGATTTAAAGCGACTTAATTAAAACAAAACTCGGTCAACATATAAGTAGAGTAATTAGACATGTTTTCAATGAACAGGTTCATGGTGCTGGGAATGGCATTGCTCGCTTGCTCCTGCACGAAGTCACCCTCGGCTGACGAGGAAAAGGTCAATGATGCGACTGCGAAAACAGCCAAAGTCGCAGCCAAATCCGTCGGGGATGTCGACTTCCCAGTAATCCCGCAGATCGTCGTGCCAGAGATCATCGGTATTGGCCCAGCCCAGCGAGCGCTGGAAACATCAATGCAAGACATCATTGATCCAGTTGCTGGTATTAGCGTTAAGCCCGCTCACTGTGCAACCGACGGCGCATTACTCAACGATGCAGGCATCACCAGTATGGATGCTCAAGGCAATCTGTCGCGCAACGGAAATGAAGGTATCTTCCATATCGACGCAGACGGCAGTGGTACTGCCAACTACCAAGGCGGTGTCATCGTCGTCAACGCAGATGGCAGTGGCACAATCAACGGCAATGGCGACGGTGACGCTGACGATGGAATCATCTCGGTCGAAGCCGATGGTTCGGGCACGTATAACGGTAAGTACGGCATCATCGTGCTGGATGGCAAAGGCGGTGGCACCTGGAACGGCGACCACGGGGTGATTCGCAACCAAGGTGATGGTTCAGGCAGTTGGAATGGTCCGCAAGGCATTGTCACTATCAATGCCGATGGCAGCGGTACATGGAACGGTCCGCATGGGTTGGTAAGCAACGACGGTAAAGGCAATGGCAGCATTGGCACACCAGCACGTCAAGTGAAAATGGCACCAATTCCCAAGGTCGCTCCAGCTGGCAAGTTTCCGCCGTTAAAAAAATTCGCTCCATCAGGCGCGCCATGCGGGTTCATCATCACTCTCAATGATCAGGTGTTGTTCGATTTCGACAAGTCAGATATCCGTCCTGACGCAGCGAAGGTGCTGAACAGCTTGGCCATGGCCTTGCAGAAAGTACCAGCCAAGGCAATAGAAATTCGCGGGCATACCGATGCCAAGGGCAGTGATGCCTACAATCTGGATTTGTCCGAGCGCCGTGCTAAATCAGTAGGCATGGCCTTGCGCCAGCGTGGTGCCGCAGCTGATGCCAGCACGCGTGGTTACGGAGAGTCGCAGCCAGTAGCGCCCAACGAGGTCAGCGGCCAAGACAACCCTGCTGGCCGACAGTTGAACAGGCGCGTGGAAATCTTCGTGCGCACTTGATGATGCGAGCGGGTCAACGATGGTCACGTTTATTGGCAATATGTTGAATGCCTTATCTAGCCTGTAAATACTGGTAAAGCAATAAAAAAAAACTCAACTCAATCTAAATAGCCCATTCTGTCAAATAAAATGGGCTATTCGGAAGAATTTTCCAATCTTTGAACTGATACAATTTTATGAGCTGATTGCGAATCGACGAAATGCATTTATACGACATTTCTTAATGCTCAAATGGGAAATAACTAACTACGATAAAACTAAAATTTAAATCAGTATCATTATTTGAATGGTGAGCAATGATGTAGTTTTTTGGAGATATGAATCATGAAATACGATGATGCTTCTTGGCATTATGGAGGTGACTTCCCTACCGATCTTTCACAAGAGGCGGGAGCAACCCATATAGGAATGTTTTTAACATGGATGCTTCTTCATAACTTTGCTAGTGAAGAATTAATTGAAGATTCACAAGATGCAATTGAGCATCTAAAGACAAAACAAATTACAGGAGCACATTTTCTCATTGATGAACTTGATGAGAAGCTCACTGACAATGATTTTAACGAGGAAGGTAATGCCTTTGCTTTGGCGTATTACGAAGGACTAAATAATGATAGTCGATATATTGATGACTACTTACTTAGCTTTTCAGTAGATACGAATAACGTGTATAGAGTCACTGATACTTGGGAAAATTACGACAAATTGTCAAGCTATATTGCTGAAAGGTATCGTAGGTGGGTTATGGATGGTAGGCCAAAATACATTAGCTGAAAGGTAGCAATAAAACAGTAATCAAAAACTCTCTGGAAAAATAAAGCTTAATATATAAAAAAATTTTTTTAATAATGAACTAGAGGTATTTCGTGTCCTTATATCAAAAAGGAAAATATTGGTATGGTCAAAATCGAGACGACTTGCGTTTAGAAATGACTCGTTTTAGCCACCTAAATGGTTATGAAGCAAAAGAATTTGCATCAAGTTTCTGTCGATGTGGAAACCATTTTTTCTGTTTAGAAAGTGATGAAAATGAAGGAATTGCTAGACGGATCTGTACTCAATGTAACCATGCACATTTGATGGGAGATAGTGCTGAATATATTGAGGATGCCGAGCTAGAAGAACATATTTGTATTTGTGACAATGAACAATTTGAACTGGAATCTGCAGTTGCACTTTATGATGGATCAGATGATGTCCGCTGGTATTACATAGGCTGTCGCTGTACAAATTGCTCACTTATTGGTGTATTTGCAGATTGGAAATGTGACGGCGGAAATGCAACCGAATTTTTAGCTAAAATATAAACACTCTCATTTTAACTCTTGGATAGCCACTATTTAAGAAAAAGCACTATCCAATTTCATAAGATAATCCATTATTTTTGCTTAGGCTATTTTTGCCATTTCTACACTCCGCTGTTGTAACAACTTCACCGCTTGCTTGGCTTGCCAACCCAACTCCATCATATCCAGATCAGGAATCTGATCATTTTCCATCACCATTTTCCCTGCTACAAACATCGCTTTAATATGCGCTCGTCCGCCACTTGCCACAGGCCCAATCGCCATATCATGCAATCCAAAATAACGAGGATCGTCTAACTGATAAATGACCAAGTCAGCCTGTTGCCCCACCTCAATTGTCCCGACTTGATCAAGCCCTAAAATCTTGGCTCCCCCCACCGTTCCCCAACGGATTACCTCCTCAATACTGGCAGCATCTGCACCACCTTCAAATTGTCCGCCCTCATATTGTGGTGTAGCCAACACCCCCTTTCTGGCTCGTTGTAATAACCAAGCAGCATGGGTTTCAGACAACATATCTGCGGCTTCATTGGAACCCGCACCATCTACCCCAATCGAAATGGTCATACCGGCTTGTTCCAGAGCAACAAGATCGGCAATACCACTACCCAAACGAGCATTACTCTGCGGACAATGCGCAATACCTGTTTGAGTTTGACCCAACAACTGAATTTCTTCGGGTAGTAATTTCACCAGATGGGCAAACCAGACATCACTACCAATCCAGTCCTGCTCAGCACAGAACTGGACTGGGGTCATACCAAACTTGGCTCTAGCAGCATCCAGATAATCTACTGTTTCGGATAAATGACTATGCATCCGAATCCCAAGTTTTCGGGCAATTTTGGCACTTTCCCGTAATTGCTGTGCTGTGGTCGAATGCAAGGTTGAAGTCGGTGCCATCACGATTTTTCGGAAAGCATTTGAATCTGGTTGATGATAGCGCAGCACCAAATGCTCAATATCCGCCATATAGTCTTCAAATTTCTCAGGCCGCAAGGCTTGAGGTAGCTCACTTTCCAAACCACGCGTTAAGGTTGCACCGCCACGACACAGTACAAAGCGCATACCCAATTTTTCAGCTTCATCAAATAAAATTGCAGCACCATCAAACGGCATCTGTGGCCAATATAAATAATGATGATCCGCTACCGTTGCACACCCCGAACGTAACAACTCGATAAGACCGATCCGCACTGCAATCCTAAAAGTCGCTTCATCGAATGCACCACGAAATCGATAAGGCGTACTGGCAAGCCATGAGGTCAGGTTTTGATTTAACCCTTGTGATTCGCCCTTTAATAAAGATTGAAATAAATGGTGATGGGTATTTACCCATGCTGGGTAGATCACACAATCCTGAGCATTAACAACTTGTTCATTCGGCTGAGCACTTAACCGCCCTATTTCAGTAATTTGTCCTGATTGGATGCGGATATCAGTGGATGAACAACGTGCTGCATTCCCAGTTAAGCCTGTCAAAATGGCATGGGCATTTTGAATTAAATAGCTTTGATTTAATTGCTTTGAACTCATACTTGTTCACTCTCATGCCATTTACTTAAAAAGAACTGGCTTAATAAAGACATCAATACAAATAAGCCCAAACCCGTGCAAGTAATCAGGAATAGTGCAGCAAACATCAGTGGTAAATCCAACTGAAAACCTGCTTGTAAGATTTGATAGGCCAAGCCCGCACTGGTCCCACCCGCACCTGCAACAAACTCGGAAACCACCGCGCCGATCAGTGCCAAGCCACAGGAAATACGTAAACCACCAAAGAAATAAGGCAAAGCATTCGGCACACGTAAACGCATCAAAATCTGCCAGCGACTGGCTTTATTGATCTGGAAAAGGTTAAGCAAACCTTTATTGACACTACGCAAACCTAAAGTGGTATTGGTCAGTATTGGAAAAACCGCAACCAGCATGGCACACACCACCAACGCCAAAGTTGTATTTTGAATCCAGATGATGACCAGAGGTGCAATCGCGACAATCGGTGTGACCTGAAATAAAATGGCATACGGCATAAAACAGGCTTCGAGCACGCGACTTTGTACAAAGACAAAAGCGATCAATGTGCCAATCATTACGGCGCAGACAAAAGCCAATAAGGTGATTTTTAAAGTCACCCATAAACTACCGAATAGCACACTGGACTGATTAATCAGCGCCATAACAATATCACTGGGTTTAGGCACAACATAAACAGGGACTTCAAGTTGTTGAAAACTCAGTTGCCAAAACATGAGAAAAATCAGACCAAGCCCAAGTGGAGCGGCAATACGCTGTACGGTTGGATGTTGTAGCAATGGTTTAATCATGAGCATGCCCTCCGCTTGCCTCAGCCAATAATTGCGATAAATGCGAACATTGTTGAATAAAAATGTCTGAGCTTCGGAAAGACTCATCGCGTTGATAAGGCCCTTGAATGTTTAAATCCGCCACTACACGTCCTGGTCGTGCACCCATCACAATAACCCGTGAAGATAGATACACCGCTTCATAAATACTATGCGTGACAAACACCACTGTGAGATCTCGTTCTGACCATAATTGACGGATATCACTATCCAATTTATGACGGGTAAACTCATCCAATGCGCCAAAAGGTTCATCCATTAACAATAGATCAGGTTCTGTCACTAAGGCTCTGGCCAAAGAGGCACGCATTTGCATTCCCCCAGAAAGTTCACGCGGATAAGCGGTGCCGAATTTTTCTAAACCAACGGCTTTTAAAGCAGCTTGAACTTTGGGCGTACTGGTTGATTTGGCAATATGCTGTAAATCCAAAGGTAAACGCACATTGTCTTCGATATTGGCCCACGGCATCAGTGTTGCTTCCTGAAACACCATGGCCATTTTGCAGTGGGCTTGCATTTCAGCTTTACCATTCCAGCGCACCAAACCTGCAGAAGGTTGTTCCAGATCAGCGAACATTTTCAACAAAGTACTTTTACCGCAACCTGAAGGCCCCAGTAATGAAACAATTTCACCACGGGCAATATTTAAATCTAGTCGCTGTAAGGCATTGGTCCCATTGGGATAAGTTTTTTCAACTCCTCTCGCCATAATCATCGGCGTGATAAAGGTTGAAGATTCATGTATTGGCGTATCAATTGGTAAAGCAGAATTCATGTGGTTTCCCCTTCGTGCGAGTGCCCTTTTTGTTCACCCTTTCACCCTGACTTACTTCTCAGGCAAGTATCTAAGATTATTTGGCTGCTTTAACAAACTGAGTGGTATAAGCGGCTTTCCAATTGGTTTGGGCTTTGAGTAAACCTGCATTCACCATAAAATCTCGGGTTGCTTTCCAACGTGTATCTGTCATGACTCCAATGCCTTGGGTCTTGGCATCGCCACCATCAATCAGTTTTAATTTGCGCATTTGCCCCACTGCAAAAGTCAATAGTTCATCATTCATATTCGGATTTTCTTTTTTAATGATGCTATTGCCCAAACGTGGATCAGCTAAATAGTTTTTCCATCCCTCCATCGAAGCTTGGACAAAACGGCGCAGCACATCAGGTTTGTTTTGAATGACATCATTTCGGGTTACTAAAATGCCGCCATAAGCTGGATAACCAGCATCAGCAAATAAAAAGAAATTACTCGAAGGTTCTGCTTTTTTCGCTTGAAACACTTCTGAGGTGGCATAGGCTTGCTGCACGACATTTTTACCTGCTAAGAATGGCTGCATATTGAAGGTATAAGGGCGTGCCTGCGCGGCATCTAATTTATATTTGCCTTTTAACCAAGGCCACCAGCTTGCTTGTCCGCTGGTGGAGACTAGAATGGTTTTGCCTTTGAGATCGGCCAAAGACTTTACATCGCTGTGAGTGAGCACACCTTGGGGATCAAACTGGAATGGTGCTGCCACCGCTTTGATGGGAAAATTGCTTTCAATGCCTTTTAAAACCTGTAGGTCATAATTAATAATAATGTCGGCACGTTTTGACAATAATAAGGTCATGTTATTGACCTGTGGCCCACCGATTTTAATATCGACATCAAGTCCGTATTTTTTATAAATTCCTTGTGCCAGTGCTTGGTAATATCCACCTTGCTCAGCTTGTGCAAACCAAGTGGTTTGTAAAACCAATTTATCGGCTGCAAAACTGGTTGAGCTGAGCACTGTACTTAGCCCCAATAACGCGCCCGCGATAACAGTACGTCGCCCTTTGCCCACATAGTGCTGAATATTCATATTAAGACCCCTAAATCTGTATGGATTCATCTTGCTATTCTTTTTTAGGGGGTCAATCAATGTATAAGCTACACATTTCTCTCAAAGCCAAATCAATTGGCTTTGTCCCCAAAAGAGGAACAGCAAACGCTGTAGAGCAATGTCCCGTATGTTTGCAACATACTGACCGCTTATACTCAATCATGATTTAGCAAACTCTGTGCCAAGATTGATTTAATCTTGTTTTTTATAGCAATTCTCAAGGTTAGATTTATTTTTAATTGTTCTAAGATGAATAGACTGTATTGAGTCTTTGGTTTTGAGTGCAGTTTAATAGTGCATTAAGTAAGTACAGATGCACTCTAAATGAACCACCTACTGGACAAATGGATGTTTTAAATAGTCATGTTGCATATTAACAATTGTTCTGAAATAAGGTAAAAGTTACCATCAAGTTCCCGACACACATTCCTCAAAGTACCCATCAATCGTCACTATAGCGGGGAAAAAATCCAAATGTTGTGGTGACTCAAAAATAATCATTATATTGATCCGATTATCTCCACCACCAAAATAGTTTTCATCGGAAACCTCTATTTCACAAGGGGAAAGATACTGCCAGATATGATGTACATCAGAACCAAAGTCGCTTGGAAGAAGTTCACAATCCTCAAAAACATCAACCATTGCCTTGCTTGCCAATGTCTTAATGGTAGTAACATCAGAAAGCAAACGAGTCATTGCTGCAATCTGCGCATCGGTTGGACCGTCACGTTTTGCTCGAACAATAACCCTATGCATCCCTTCGAATGCATCAAGTTCAACTTCTCCCAGCCAATGTGCACTGCCATATTTCAATTTTCCAAATGGTGGACAATTCACTATATGCCGATTAAATACGCTCATTACTGTCCTTTCTTGCAAATAGTTTAGCCATTGATTTTACGCAGTGTGAATTAAACCATTCAACATAGCTCAAAATTCAGGTCAATCTTAACATCAATCTATTTCACTTTATAAACTGGCACAAAAAGTGCTTCATTCTTTTTGTCAGAGTAGAAGCGTTCAGCATAGTCAGTTACATCGGCTGCTATGTGGGTCATTGCTCAGAAATCAGCTCACTTTTTAATAAAGCTTTCTCTTATGAAAAAAGTGCAGCTCTTTTTTGAATGTGACCCCGTCTCTTTCAATCTATTTGATTGGGTCACGGTTTATCCCAAAGATGAGGTTGAAAATATGAATAGCGCCAATATGACTACATTAGCTGAACATGACTACAGCTTAGAAGAACTGCAAAAAGAAGCGCGTATGGGCGCTTTGGGACAAGAAACCTTTGAACGTGAAGTTCGGGTGATTGATTTATCCAACTTTGAACAACGTAAATATGAAATTGCTGAACAGCTTTGGGCGGCTGCCACTGATATTGGTTTTTTTCAGGTCTCGCATCATGGTATTCCCCTTGAGCAGATTCAAACCGCATTTGATATGACACAACAGTTTTTTGCTCTCCCTGAACCAGTTAAAGCGCGTTACCCGCTCAATCGCAATGCAGGTTGGGAAAGTAAGGCTCAGGTTCGTCCATCAACCAGTACCCCGGACCAAAAGGAATCTTACCAAATCACTCGCCCACGTATGGACGGGCTTTATCCAACCGAACAAGAGCTACCTGACTTTAAAAATACCATGCTGGAATTTGAGCAGGCCTGCTGGCAAGTGGGTATGAAAATACTTTCCTGTTTCGCTTATAAACTGGGTTTTGCTGATAATTTCTTTACGCTGGCGCATGATCCGAAACAAGACAGCTATCAAAGCACTCTAAGAATGCTCCATTACTATGCCATTGATCCTGCTTTAAAAGATCAATTGGGGCTATGGCGTGCCGGCGCACATACCGATTTTGATTGTTTAACCTTATTGTTCCAACGTAAAGGCCAAGGCGGATTGCAAGTCTGTCCAGGTAAAGATATGGAGCAACAACAATGGACCAGTATCGAACCACGGGATGATGTAATCACTTGCAATATCGGCGATATGTTGATGCGTTGGAGTGATGATCAGTTACCTTCTAATTTCCACCGAGTCAAAAATCCAGAAGCAGATGAATATCAAGGGCCGCGTTATAGTCTGGCATTCTTCTGCCAAGCCAATGAAGATGTGCTGATTGAAAGCCCACAAAAGAAATATCCTGCAATCACAGCCAAAGAATATCTAAAACAACGAATTAGTGCGAATTTTAAAGGGAAATACTAATCGTTAATTCATTGTAGACAGAGGCAAATTGTCTCTGTCTGCTATAAAAAAACTATCGATTTATTTTTTCCGTTTATGATCTTTTCCGTGATCTCTCCAACGTATTTTAATATTCACGCTGGATTTTTCGTCCTAAAAACTTTTCTATTTCATCAAACATTTGGTCAATTTCCAGCACCAGCAAATCGGGGTGGTTTCTTAGCCATTGCCCGTTTAACAGGATCAAATTTTCAGTCTTATTTAAGTCATAAAACGCATCATTGTTAAGTGCATCTCTGATTAGGTTAGGACCAAAATATTCGCTGTTAATATATTTTTCCAGTTCACTATCGGATAGATTGTCTACTTTTTCACATTGTTGAATAAACAATTGCAAATGCTTCTCTGCGCCTATTTTTTTAAGGCTATTGCTGATTTCCACATTTAACTCTGGCGACCATTGTGTGTTCCATACAAACTGCGAAAAATTACCATTGTTGTATTGAGCCAAATAAAAATCTACGTAAAAACTGCTCATAGCATCGGGGTGGATAGACTCTATATCAATGCTTTCTTCTCTCAATACATTCACTACTGAAATATTAGATTCAATCAGTCTAAAAATGTCACTACTCTCAAAGGCTTTTTTTGAGACAAAAATTTTGTTTAACTGCTGCATGAGTAAATTTCCCCTTTGGTTTTAAGCTAAAATAATGTATCAGCCAAAGAACCTAAAAAAGCTTCTGAATGCACTAGATTACTGAACAGAATAGGCCATTTAAAAGAAAATATAAAAGCATGGTTTAATGGTTACAAATTGACGATCTCTGACTGTACTAAAGCTTCAGTGATCCAGCACGGTTGAGATAAATGATGGACATCACAATTACTGCCACCACCAATCCGATCGACCACGAGAAAATCACTCTTTGCTTCCAAAGTAATTAAAGGATGATGCCATACTCCTTGATGGTAGGTAATTCCCTGCTGCCCATTGCTGATAAAAGCTTGAATCCGTTGCTCATCCGGTTGTGTTTGGTCAAAAGGCAACGCCACAACAACAATAAACTTCTGTTGCTGTAATGGAATAAAAGACTGTGAACCATAAGGATGTCGTTCTAACATCTCAATCTGAAATGGAATGGGAGTTGCAAACAGATTATGAAAAATACTCATCCCTACCGCGGCCTGATCGCCTGACACCTGTGCTAAAGATAAGGCGTGATAGCGTTCAGTGAGTCCCTGATTAATCGGAATAAAGTCTTTGTTGCTCTTTTCAATCACATCTCCAAAAGCAGCAAAACTGTCTTGAGTTAAAGGCCGAATTTCAATATTTTTTTCATGCATAGGTTGATTCTCTTTAGATCAGTTGCATCGCGTGAGCAACACTGTCGCGCAAGGCAACTTTTGCGCTGTTGCTTTATTTGCTTAAAAATAACTACAGGTTATGCAATCAAATTAAAATCAAAAGCTCACCATTGGTTATTGAGAGTGTGCTAAGGGGCTTCGCCCCTTAACCCCCTGAAAAATCATTTTGCAACCAGTGCCGCTTTCCCCCATAAACGAATCCGACTAATCCCGCCATCAGGAATCATATTAACGCGGATATAATTCACTTTTTGATGTTGAAGCACTTCTGCAACATATTCATGAATATTGTCCATGCTCAAAGGCTGCTGTTCCAATAAAAAAGGCCAAAACATACTCTGCGGAATAAGTTGCGCATCGGTTGCATCTTCAATATAAGCAGCTTGAATCGAACAAAATGCAGGAAAATTCCCTTTAAAATACGCGGTATCTACATCAATTTTTTCAATCTGCCCTGTTTGTCCCAAAGCAATAATGCACCAATCAAAACCAGGGGCACGGCGACGTTTGGTTTCCCAACCATCGCCCATATTAATGCCGCGATCAGGACTGATCAGATTATTCGGATGGCCGAAATGCGCATCACTAAAGGCCACAATACGGCCACCATTTTTTAAACCAATTAAATCCATCTGCTGAGTTGTATCGACATTTTCGAGCAGCACACGACCATAGACTCTTAAACGTGCAATGCCCCCATCAGGGAAAATATTAATGCGAATATGGGTAATTTTCTGAGCAGCGCAGTCGAAAAAATGATGCTGGTCTGGAGATAAAACTGAATTTTCTAATAAAGCAGTCCATGTAATACCTTCCAATTGATTATCTGGTGCATAGCAGCCCTCAATAGAAGCAGATGCCGGATAATTACCTGTAAAGAATGAGGTATCAATATCAAATCCAGATACAAGCCCTGTCACACCTAAACGAACAATACACCAATCATAACCAGACTCACGCTTACGTCGTGTTTCCCACCCATCCATCCATTTGCCATTGTCATCATATTTTCCTTCAATGAATTGAGCGGGTGTGCTTTGCAACATTCTTGCAGCTTCTGCAAAAAACTCATCGGAACAACTGACGATAGTTGCACCAATTCTGGCATCAGCAAGATTGGTTAACGCCTGCAAATGGGTCGGTAAAGCTACGGTTTTAGCAACATGCACTGTCATTGATCATTCCTGAAGGTTTCATTTCTATTCTATTATGCAAGATCCAGTCCAACTGGTCTGACCTGTTATTAAAAATATAGCTATTTTTAAGCAACAGCGCCAACAAAAAGATAAATTTTGTGTAGAATCAAACTGTTTATTTTTATATTTAAGGTGCGTTGCTGATGAGTCCACAGGCTATGCTCAATGGAAAATCCTCTCAGGTGACTGAGCAAGCGGTGGAAGTAATTCACCAACGCATTCAACAAAATACTTATGCAGTTGGTTCTGCCTTACCCTCGCAACGTGATCTTGCCCTCCAGTTGGGAATCAGCCGTGCTTCTTTACGTGAGGCATTAACCCGTCTTGCCGCTTTAGGATTATTGGAAATCAAGGCGGGTAAAGGGGTTTATGTGATTTCGCAGCATAGCCAAGCCGCAGAACAATGGGATGGCGAACACCGTGTTTCGCTTAAAGATTTCTACCAATTACGCTACGTTTTGGAAGGTTTTTGCGCCCTGCTTGCATGTGAATACTTAACCGAACAGGATAAGTCGGCCCTCCAGCAACATTATCAGTCTCTTGCCAGTGCAATCAAACAGCAGAACTGGCAGGCAGCCTCTGAATTTGATTATGCTTTTCATCAGCACATTATTGAACTTAGTCATAATCAATCGATTATTCAAACACTTAAAATGCATACTGAATGGATTAAAAAAAGCCAGATTCTGCCTTTTGTTCAGCCTAATCTGGCATTTAAAACCATTCAAGAACATGAATTAATTCTGCAAGCCTTATTTAATCAGGATGCAGCTGCGGCTGAAAAAGCCATGCAAGCGCATATTATTGGTGCTGCGCAACGGGCGGGTGTGTACTTTTCTCGGCATGAGAATGTTTAAAAAGTCCCTTATTTAATTTGAATATAAGCATCTATTCACTATCGTGACTGGCGGCATGGATATCGCCTGATTAGCTGTGGTATCAGGGAAGTACCATCAGCTAATGAGCAGCGACTCAAGCTGCGAAAGATTTTTTTCCTTACTAAATAAATCCGTCCCCCTTCAAACGTAAAGTAAAAAACTATCGTATTAAAATCTACCGAAGCAAATTATTTATAATGTGTTTTAAACATATGTACCCTTTCGCAATTACACTCGTTTAAGAAAAATATTAATTCCGTTTTAGATAAAAAGTTGAACTTTTATTAATGCACCACTTTGCCCCATGCTTTGAACCACATCAATGCAGCCTTTCTATTTTTTGCTTTTTAATAAAGCAAATTATCTGGTATGACCAGTAAAACCAGTTGCTAAAATTGGCACACTTCTCGCTTAGAACTGTTTAGAAACTTATTTATATTTTAGGGTCTGAACGATGAATATTGCGATTGTAGGTGCAGGTATGGGCGGTTTAACTGCTGGTATCGCGTTAAAAAAATTTGGTCATCAGGTCACGATCTATGAACAAGCTGCCGAAATTTTACCCGTCGGGGCCGCTATTTCACTGTGGTCAAATGGGGTGAAGTGCCTCAACTATCTCGGCTTAACCGATCAAATTCAGGCGCTTGGTGGGCAAATGGAATCTTTGGCTTATGTGGATGGACTAAGCCAACAAACCATGACCCAATTTAGCTTATCACCTTTATATAAAGAAGTCGGGCAACGAGCCTACCCTGTCGCCCGAGCCGATCTACAACAATTATTAATGCAGCAATTTGGTCTGGCAGATATCAAACTGGGCATGAAAATGACGGCGATTGAAAGCCATCAAGATGATGTCACCCTTCATTTTCAGGATGGCTCACAAATTACAGCCGATTTACTGATTGGTGCAGATGGCACACATTCGCTCACCCGAAAATTTGTCCTCGGTTACCAAGTTGAACGTCGCTATGCAGGTTATGTGAATTGGAACGGCTTGGTTGATATTGATGAAACGATTGCACCTGCCATGCAATGGACGACGTATATTGGTGAAGGTAAACGTGTCTCACTGATGCCTGTAGCCCAAAATCGTTTCTATTTTTTCTTTGACGTTCCTTTAGCAGCTGGATTGGAAAATCAGCGTGAACAGTATAAGCAAGACCTTAAATCTCATTTCAGCGGCTGGTGTGAACCTGTACAAAAACTGATTGAACGTTTAGATGAGCAAAAAACCAATCGTGTCGAAATTCATGACATTGAACCTTTTATGGATTTTTATAAAGGACGCGTGGTACTGCTCGGTGATGCAGCGCATAGCACCACCCCAGATATCGGACAAGGCGGCTGTCAAGCCATGGAAGATGCGATTTACCTCGCCCGCGCCTTGCAAATCAATACCTTTGGTTTAGAGGATGCATTGGCACGTTATCAAAACAAGCGCAATGATCGTACCAAAGAAATGGTCCTTCGAGCCCGCAAGCGTTGCGATGTCACCCATATGAAAGATCCACAAGTGACTGAAGAATGGTATCAATCGCTGTACCAAGAACAAGGCTCACATATCATGCAAGGGATTATCAGTAATATTATTGGCAATCCACTGGATTAAATTAAAAAGGGGCGCTTATCAGCCCCCTCCTTCATTTTAAATCAATAACGATTTCTTAAGCTGCCAATAAGGCTGTTGCTGCGGCACGATGCTTCGTTTTCAGTTCTTCTAAATCAAGCCCTTGAATTTCGCCATGTTTGACTTGCCACTGGCCTGCGACCATGACATGTTCTGCTTTATCTGCACCACACAAGAGTAAGGCTGCAATCGGGTCATGACTGCCTGAGAATTTCAATTCATCGAGTTTATAACAGGCTAAATCGGCTTGATAATCAGGTGCAAATTGTCCTAAATGCTGTCCACGCCCTAATAGCTGTGCGGAACCGTGGGTTCCCCAATGCAAGGCCAACTCAGGTGTAATCCTTTCCGCACCGTATTTTAAACGCTGTAAATACATGGCCTGACGAACTTCCAGAATTAAATTTGAAGCATCTCCAGAGGCAGAGCCATCAACGCCCAACCCCACCTTGGCACCTGCCTGCATTAAATCGAGAGTTGGGCAAATCCCTGAAGCAAGGCGCATATTGGAATGTGGACAATGGCAAATCCCCACACCCGCCTGCCCTAAACGCTGAATTTCATCCGCATTAAAATGAATACCATGTGCCAACCAAGTCCGTTCATTCAGCCAACCCACGTGTTCTAAATAATCCACCGTACGCATACCAAACTTTTCCAGACAGAAGCTTTCTTCATCCAAGGTTTCGGCAAGGTGTGTATGCAATCGAACATCCAGTGTCTGGGCAAGTTGCGCGCTTTCTCGCATAATCTCCTGTGTGACCGAAAAGGGTGAGCATGGGGCCAAGGCAATATTGACCATGCCATTAGCCCCCCGTTGATGATATGTCTGCACCAAGCGTTCACTGTCCCTTAAAATGACCTCCATGCTTTGCACAGTATGCTGTGGCGGTAAACCACCCTGTTCTTGTCCGAGACTCATTGAACCGCGGGTTAACATCACCCGCATTCCCAATTGCTGCGCGGCATTAACTTGAATATCAATCGCATCGGTCAATTGTTGCGGGAATAAATAATGATGATCGGCAGCAAAGGTACAGCCCGATAGCAACAACTCGGCCAAAGCCACTTGGGTCGCCACATGTAACTGCTCTTGATTTAGACGGGCCCATACTGGGTACAGATTAACCAACCAAGGAAATAAAGGTAGATTAACCACAGGTGCCCAAGCTCGAGTCAAGGTTTGATAAAAATGATGGTGACTATTCACCAACCCAGGAATCACCACCAAGTCTTTGGCATCGAATATGTCATCACATGGTAGACTGGGTTGCTGATCCTTTGCCAAAACCTCGATGATTTTATTATTTTCAATCACCAAGCCATTACTCGCGTCAAGTTCATTCGCGGTATAAATTGCGAGTGGTTGTTTAATCCAGATTCTTGAACGGCTATTTAAGCTGGCCATCATGATTATTACCTCGTCCTTTAAAATTTGTAGCTCAGTGCAAAACGGTTTTGTAAGAAATTCCTGTCATAACGCGGAGAAGTCTGAATCCCTGCAAAATTACTGACACTAAAACCTTTCAAAGTGCCCGTGAAGTTATAAATGCCAAACAGCATGTATCCAGATTGATTTCGACTAACGAGATTTTCAGCCTCATTTAAATCCATAATAGATAAAAAGCAGGATTCAGTTTGAACATTCAATCCTGAATCCGTGATGATCAATGCCCTGAATTTAAGGGCAAGCTTGCCACTTCCACTGATTTTTTAGTGAATGGAAGATGATTGAAAATAATATTCAGTAGAATTGCAGTAATACAGGTTGAACTGATCCCAGAGTGTAATAGCATCTGCACAGAAACAGGGAATTGTGCATAAAACTCATGGTTTACAATCGGAATCATGCCGATCGCCAATGAGGTTGCGACAATAATCAGGTTCTTATGCTCGTTATAATCCACTTTCGCTAAAGTGCGAATTCCACTGGCTGCGACCGTTCCAAACAGGACAATCCCAGCTCCACCTAATACCGGCATCGGAATAGATGCGACTAAACGCCCCACAATCGGCAGTAAACCTAAAACAATCAGAATTCCGCCTGCCGTTGCCACCACAAATCGGCTTTTAATGCCAGTTATCGCAACCAGTCCCACATTCTGTGCAAATGCCGTTTGCATAAATGAGCCGAAGATCGGTGAGATTGCACTGGATAACATGTCGGCACGTAAACCATCCCCAATACGTTTGGAATCGACTTTGCTGCCCACGATTTCACCAATCGCAATAATATCTGCAGTGGTTTCCGTCATCACCACCAAGGTCACAATCACCATGGAAAGAATGGCAGAAAACTCAAAGACAGGAGAACCAAAGTGGAAAAAGCTCGGCAAAGCAAAAATAGAGCCTGAACCGACATTGGAAAAATCAGTGAATCCAGCAAAATAAGCCAGTATTGTTCCCAACACAATGGCAATCAAAATCGCAAGCCGTCGCAAGATTTGACTGCGTAACATACTAAAAATAATCACAATCGCTAAGGTCATTAATGCTAAACCCACATTGGCTGGATCACCCCAGTTTTCAGCTTTTGGGTTGCCTCCCATAATCCAGCGGATTGCCACAGGTGTCAGCGAAATACCGATCATGGTAATTACACAACCCGTCACCACGGGTGGGAAAAAACGGATAATTTTTGCGAAAAATGGTGTGAGCAACAGGCCAATAATCGACGCCACAATCACAGCTCCAAACGCCGAGGCCAAACCACCACCTGTGGTTACAATGGCGAGAATAGTGGCGACACCTGCAAAAGAGACGCCCTGAACAATCGGCAATTTCGCCCCGAAATGTTTGAAACCAACGGTTTGTAAAACGGTGGCAATCCCCCCAACAAATAATGCAGCCGCCACCAATAGTCCAATTTCAGAGGCTTGCAAGCCCGCCGCAGCACCAATAATTAGCGGCGGTGCAATGATACCGCCATACATGGTCAAGACATGTTGCAAACCATAAATCAGGTTTTTGTTCATGCCTAGGTATTGATGTTCTGCTGATCCGTGAGCCTCACGGTCTAGGTTGTCTTGCTGCATGGGTTAATTCCTCAAATTAAGTTCATGATGTCCACATTGCTTGAGTTGGTTTAGCTGCCACGATAGGTTGAATATGAAAAGGGACTGATTAATAACGGCACGTGATAGTGCTGTTGAATATCAGCGACCTTAAAATCAATACACACACGTGGATAAAAACTTTCGGTATTTAATGATTGAAAATAATCGGCAATTTCAAAAATTAATTGATAATTGCTTTGCACAAATGCATCAATATTGAATGTTTTAATACGGCCATCTGCATCGGTAATTTGTTGATCTAATAACACGTAGCCTTGATCCCCTTGCTGCAGTAATTTCACCAGAACCTTTGACGCTGGTTGGCCCAGCGATGCATTTAAAATATGTGTGCTGATACCCGCCATTATTGAATCTCCTGATTTAAACGAAGCAGTGCAATTTCCCCTAACTGCTGCTTCACTTCGGCCCGCTCTTGTTCTGCTGTGTTTTTGAGTCTGCGTTGCAACTCAGACAGTATCTGTTGCCCTGAACGACCTGCTGCACGAATCAGATAGATATGCCCAAATTTGTGCTCATAATCTAAATTGCCCTGATAAAGTGCCAGTTGCAGCACTGCATCGATTTGGATCTGCCCTTGTTCTTGCTGAGAAAACTGCTGTTCTTTTTCAGACAACACCGCTGCCGCCTTTTTCTCGCCAATACGTGGATGTTGTGACAAGGCTGCAGAAATTTCAGGCCATTGCCATGTTTGAGCTTGTGCAAGCGCAGTTTGATAAAGCTGTTCTTTTGAGCTGTAAGGACGTTGCTGTAGCAGTTCAGAAATCCAAGTGGGAATGTGCACACAGCCTTGCAAAATCCGTTGAGCCTCACCTGAATCTAGCTGATTGAATGTTTCGAGTTGCATCGCTGCTCCAATTTAATGCAGTGTCTGACTGGTCAGACCAGATATCATAAATCAAGCAATGAATATGCCAGTTTTTGTGTTTAGACGACAAACATCATCCAATAAGATATAAGACTTAGATTGAAATAAAAAAAACGGCAACCACGAGGGTCACCGTTTTATCTTAAAAATTTAAAAGAACTTAGTTCAAGCTATAAGCAATCACATAGTCACCATGATCAGGCGACTGACGTGCACCACCTGCAGTAATCATGACATACTGTTTGCCGTTTTTCGGAGACACATAGCTGATCGGTGTACCTTGGCTACCCACGGGTAAACGCGCTTTCCACAGCTCCTTACCTGAAGATGAATCCAGTGCACGTAAGTAATAGTCTTGCGTCGCGGCAAAGAATACTAAGCCACCTTGAGTTGCCATTGGACCGCCAATGGTTGGCATTCCAATGGGTGCTTTAAGCCCCATTTTAATGCCCATTGGACCAGTATCTTGCACTGTTCCCATTGGAACTTGCCATGCAATTTGACGGGTTTTCATATCAATTGCCGTCATGGTGCCATAAGGTGGTTTTTGACATGGGATATTCAACTTTGACCAGAAACGATCTTTATTGACTTTATAAGGTGTGCCCTTCATTGGTACTGCGCCCATACCTGTATTGACTTTTTCACCACCATTGGCTTGAACAGCTAAGTCTTCAGGGGTCTGTTCAATCAACTGAATCCACAGTCCTAAACGCATATCATTGACGAACATATATTGATGACTTGGATCAAAAGCAATACTGCCCCAGTTCATGCCGCCCAAAGAACCCGGAAAACTTAAAGATTTATCTGTACCTGGAGCAGTAAATAAACCTTCGTAACGCATCGATTTAAAGTTAATTCGGCACATCAATTGGTCAAATGGCGTTGCGCCCCACATATCCGATTCGGTTAAGGTTTGATTGCCAATCTGTGGCATTTCCACCGAACGTGGTTGAGTTGGGCTGTATTGCTCACCTTTGATATCGGCTGGTTTCACAGGCTGCTCAATCACTTTAGTGAGTGGTTGGCCCGTTACGCGATCCAATACAAAGAACTGGCCTGATTTGGTGCCAATCACCACAGCAGGCTTGTTGCTGCCATCCTTCATCGGGAAATCGACCAGACTAGGCTGCATTGGCAAATCAAAGTCCCATAAATCATTATGAACAGTCTGATAAACCCACTTTTCCTTACCTGTGGTCGCATCTAAAGCCAGTACGGATGAGTTGTATTTATGGTCCAATGGTTGACGATTACCGCCCCATACATCAACAGATGAGCTACCCATTGGCAAGAATACTGTGTTCATTTGCGGATCATAAGACATCGCTGCCCAAGAGTTGGCAGAACTGCGCTTATAGGTTTCACCTTCTTTTAACACATGGTTTGGATCTGGATTACGTGGATCAAAGGCCCAACGTAATTCACCTGTAATGACATCGTATGCACGAATTACCCCACCCGGCATATCGGCAGCAAAGTTATCAGCAATACGACTTCCCACTACAATCACCGTGCCCGCAATAGTTGGCGCTGAAGTCACCTCAAAACGTGGTGCTGTGGTTCCCTCACCCAAGCCTTTGAGCAAGTCAACGGTGCCTTCTACCCCAAAGTCTTTACAGCGTTCGCCCGTATCTGCATTAACGGCAATTAAGCGACCATCTGGTGTATTGGTATAAACACGGCGTAGACATGAGGTATTGTTGGCCACCGCTTGAACAGGTGTCGCACCTGCTAAGGTTGGCTGCACCAAGGCTTGGGTAGAATCAAAATAAGCAACCCCTCGACAACGCTCCCATGCATCCGACTTGGAGTTGACTTCCGCTTTCCAAAGTTGTTTACCTGAATCCGCTTCCAAGGCGAAAATGTTGTTATGCGGGGTACACAGGTAAATCTTATTGCCTACCTGTAGCGGCGTCATTTGATCTTCCGCACCATTTCCCGAACCTGTGGTGAAATCACCCGTACGGAAACGCCAAACCTCTTTTAATTGGTGCACATTGTCCCGTGTGATCTGATCCAATGCAGCAAAACGACTTCCACCTGCGTCCTGACCATAATGCTGCCAGTTGCTCTGCTTCATATCGGTTTTTACAGGAACCAAAGGCAAGACCTGCCCAGAGGCCGCAACCGTTGGATGTGGTTGGAACATCTGATAAAAACCGATTACCATGCCAATCACCGTCAATATTCCCAAACCATAAGCAGGTAGATCAGCACTCGGTTGAAATTGATAACGACGAATGGCAGGTAATGTAAACATCAACGCGGCAAATAAGCCTGCTGGAAACATCAGTCTTGAAAATAGAGGCCAGAACTCCCAACCGGCATCAATGAATGACCAGATGATCGTTCCTGCAAAAACCAGACTGAATAACCAAACACCCAATGCTTTTTTCTTAAAAATAAAAACAGCAGAGATGAGCGTGAGGACACCTGAGATCACGAAATACCATGATCCACCCAGCGTCGCGAGTTGAAAACCACCGACTGTAAAAAACAGGCCTGTAAGCAATAAAACCAACGCTAAAATAAAGCACCATATTTTCAGTATGGTATGTGAGCTTGAAGATTCAGACATCTGTCATACTCCTGTATTAGAAATTCAGCCCAACTGAAATACCAGCTACCCAGACATTATCACGAGATGGAATGCCCCGTGGCTGATAAACATACTGGATATTGGGACGTAACATTACGGCTGGGGAATAGTTGTAAACATAGTTCAGTTCAACATTCATCTCATCATCACGATCGCGATTGGCTGGCACCTGATCATTAAATTTATAACGGCCCACCCCAAAACCGATCTGGTCGGTTGGTCGTGATGGCAAGGCTCCCTTGTACCAGAAGGCGATTTGCTGGGTATCAGAAATATTGGCGGTTTTATCATTGTTCCAGACCAGATTCACGGCGCCATATAAACCACCCTTTGAATCCGTGGCATTGCTGCTCAACTGTTGCTGGGTATTAAGCCAGATTGCCGACTTTGGATCTTGTCCTGCTTGTGCATCAACTCGATCATAGTCATGACTACTCCAAAAACCGCCAACTTTATACTCGCCCGCCAAACCATTTAATTTCTTGGTTTTCCAAGCCAATTCGACTGGAATCAAGACACCTTTTGCCCGATCCGTAGACAGGTTGAAATTGGCATTGTCCTTCACTTCAGTATTTTCGGGATTATTTTCATAAACGCCCACACCAAACGTCCATTCAGGCATAAACTGGTATTTAATATTTGCAGCCCAACCACTCACCGGACCGTTATACCAGACATCACCCTGACTCTTGCCCACTTGGCCACCACATAAAATCAGGCTCTGGAAATTACAGTGTGAGCCATTAAAGTCCTCAGACATTCCCATACGCCCAAGCTTAAACTGCAAGGTATTGTCCAGAAATCCTGTTTTAATCCATGCTTGCGTCAAGCGCCAGATATTACCGCGCCCATAGATTTCCGTTGGACTACCGTTCATGCCTATATTGCTGGCAATATTACGTCCATCCCGTTTGGTCACGGTTAGAGCGGCTGTCGTGTTGGGTAATCCTGCAATTTTAGCCAAATCAAAATTTGCGCCCAATGCCACCTGATTGGCATTTTTGGTGGGATGATGATCCAGACCGTCCAGCACTGTTGCTGTCTGGTTCATGACATTGAGGTTAAGTTTATAGCCTTCTTTTTCCAGTTGCTGACGCTGACCATTCCAGTCACCGAGTAGCCATTGACGATCCTGTGACCAGGGTTGATCCGCAAAACCAGATTGAGTTGTACATAGCGCCACAGCCAGACAGCTCATCTTGAGCAAAAATGCATTCGAGTTCATATTCAGCCTCCTTGCCGTTTATTTCAGTTTCACAGCTGAACTGAGTTCCGATGTTGCACCCAAACGATCCATAATATTTGCTGTCACTGAAGCAGCTTGTGCTATTGGTTTCCAAGTCAGCGTCGCTATTCCTTGCGCATTGGTGGCAGCAACCGCCGAACCTAAATAAAACTCTGCTTCATTTGAATTTGCCGATGTGTTGCCAAAAAACTCGACCTGATAACGCTGATTCGGCTGCCCTTTAACTTCGACTGCAATTTGTCCTTTAGACAAGCTTAATTTCGGTGCCTGAATATTTTGGTTGGGTTGAGCATTACAGCCTTGCTCATTGGCCTGCTTACAAGTCTTCTGCAAGTTTGTAGGATCAATCTTGACCCCATGACCACGAGATCCTACAAAATGTGCATGCTCCAGTCCTGGAACGTCAAAAATAATCGCGCCGACACGTTGATTCGGTACGCAACTTCCCCCCGCTTCACAACGTTTGATGTCTTTGCCATTATTCCAGATTAAGTTTTTGGTCAGGGTAATGTGTGCATTAGCATCTTTTTCAGAACGAATGGCAATGCCTACCCGATTGCCGTGTACCTTATTGCTATCAAAAATGTTGCCATCACCCGTCAAGTTAAAACCGTTGGAGTTATTGGTCAGTTCGTTATAAGCAATATAGTTGCGCTTGCCCCAGTTGATTTGTAGCCCATCCGAATAGTTTTCAAATTTATTGCCGACGACTGCATTGTCATTGCCCCACAAAATTTCAATCCCTTGTGATGGTTCAGGATTGGCTGCTGTAGAAATAAAATGGTTATTGGCAACCAAATTGAATGCTGCGCCACGGGTCAGTTCAAGACCATCACCATTGTCCTGAAAATAGTTATTCAATACTTTGTTGTTATTGGTGGTGGTCGCTGTTGGATTGCCCTTGCCATCGTCTCCAGTCAACATCACCCCTGCACCGCCATAGTTATGCATGATGCGGTTATTTTGAATCAGGTTATTGCTGGCACGGTTCAATAAAATTCCGATACAGAAATGACGGATTTCCAAACCTTGGATGGTGACCCCATTGATATCGCGTAATACGATGCCCGGCAAAGTCGTCGTCCGAACATTGGTCCCGAATTGTCCTTCGACTGCACCTGGGCAGGCTTCGACCCCTGTACCTTTAATATAATTTGATCCATCGACTGCAATAAACTCCCCTGTTTTTGCCCATTGCGTTCCGATAATTTTTACTGGTGCTTTGATCTCAGGTAATGGGCTATTCACCTTAATGGCATAAGGGGCTTTGCCGACTGCCTGAATCAGAATCTCGCTGCTTTCTGTCGGCTTGCTGTTGGCTTGTTGAATTGCCCAGCGTAAAGAACCTTGATCCGCATCATCCTGATAACGATCAACAATATACGTTTCTGCTGCTGCCCAACCCGAAACTGCCATAGCGATGGCTAAAGTACTTAAACGTAAGCAAATTGTTTTCATATCAAAAAATCCTTTTTAAATTATTGTGTCGGTTGAACCGTTTTTAAAAACTGTTTCAGTTGGGTCACATCAATCTGGCCGGGTGCCGATGCTTCACCAATCATGCCAAAGCTAAAGCTACCGCCCATGTTGGCAGTGGCGATTCGGGAAATCGTGCCCAGTTTGCCCATCGACATGGTCAGTAATGGTTTTTTAGACTGTTGACTGACTTTTAAGGTTGCATTCATGAGGGTAAATACATCCTGTTTGTTTTGCGGCATGACTGCAATTTTCAGAATATCGGCGCCTAGCTCATCCTGTTTAAGTAAACGCTTGATAATCTCAGACTCGGGTGGCGTTTTCTGGAAATCGTGATTGGACATGACGATCAGTACTTTTTTCGCATGCGCCATTTTCACGGTATCGCTCACAATCTGCTGATCACGGAACATTTCCACATCCAGCATGTCCATAAATGGATGCTGTAAATACGCCTGATAGGTCTTGCCATAATCTGCATCACTTATCGTTAATTGCCCACCTTCATTATGGGTACGAATCGTGGCGATCAGCGGTTTACTACCTAATATTTGTTTGAGCTCATGGCCTAAGGCAATCACCTGCTTACGATCACCGGCAAAATTGAGTAAATCAATCCGAAACTCCGCAAGATCGGCATCCGCATTGGCTGCAATCACTTTTGCCTGAGCAATCGCCTGCTCTCTGGTTTTGGCAGTAATGGGCACAATAGTTTTCACCGGCAGCTTTGCCAGTTCAGATAATTCAAGCTGCTTTTGCTGATGATCTTGCGCTTGTGCTGTTTGAACCATCAATAAGGGGCTAACAAGCAACATTACTGCTGCCAGTGTTTTCATTTTCATCGGTATCGTCCTTAATAAATTTTTTGCAACTCTGCGACGTCTTGCCGAGTTCTCATTTCATTTTCTGATTGCTCCTCACAAATCAAAAGTGAGGAGTATTTTCAATTTCAGGAATTAAGTAATTCCATGATCAGCCCATCCCAGAAACGAAGACATTTAAAGAAATCTCTAAATATCAAAGAATACGGTTTCATCATCACCCTGAATACGAATATCAAAGCGATAGACCACTTCACCATCCACGTCACTGCGTTTGGCGATTAAAGTCTGGCGACGTACTGCCCACTCAATGCTGTTTAACACGGGATCATTGGCATTGGCATCCACCTCATCATCAAAATAGATACGGGTGTGCAAACCGATATTAATGCCGCGTGCAAAAACGGCGACTGCAATATGCGGTGCTTGAATTGAGCCTTTGCGACCAGCAACAGCGCCCGGTTTTACCGTATGAAAACTCCAGAAGCCTGTTTCAAAATTGGCACCTGTACGTCCCCATCCCTGAAAATGTGGGTCGGCAGTTTTGCCTTGGGTATCCGCCTGACTTGGATAAACACCATTGGCATCTGCCTGCCAAATTTCCAGTAACACATCTCTTAATGGCAGACCGAGTCCATCAAACACCTGACCTTCCAGACGAATCCGTTGCCCTTGCGTCTGCTCATTGACTAACTGGTTATCGAAGTTATGCTCAAATACTTCAATATTGGCCTGTTGTGGTAATAAGCCGATATGCACATAAGGACCGCCGGTTTGTGATGGGGTCTCTTTCAATTCCTGAAAATTCCATGCATTCATCGTATGTCTCCCTTATGTCAAATCATTTTCAAAATAAGTCGCACGACGACCACGCAGATGAATATCAAAGCGGTAACAACGGCTATCTGCTTCAATGAAATTGTTTTTATCTTCCAGCGCGATCAAGGCACGACGCTGATCTTCAGATGGAATGGTTTTTAAAATCGGACAGGTGTCAATCAGCGTATCGCCTTCAAAATAAAACTGCGAAATCAGACGCTGGGCCCAACCATCAGCGATCAGGGAAAAATGGATATGTGCTGGACGCCATTCATTAATCCGGTTACGCCATGGATATGGTCCCGGCTTGATGGTACGGAAAATATAGAAACCATTTTCGTCGGTTAAGGTCCGGCCACAGCCACCAAAGTTAGGGTCCATCGCACCAATAAACTTGTCATTGGGATGACGATACCGACCCGATGCATTGGCTTGCCATACTTCCAACAAGGCATTTTTCACAGGCCGACCAAACTGATCACGTACATAACCATGCACAATGATACGTTCACCAATCGGCAATCCTTCTTTGGCATAGTTCAGAATCAGATCATTATCTTTAGGGCCAAAAATACTCGGTGAAAAATGCGGTGATGTCACTTCAGTCAAGGTTTCATTAATTGAAATCAATGCATTCTTTGGCGAGCGTAATACACTGGTCTTATAGCCGGGTGTATATGCTGGCGGATGATCATCGGTGTTTCGTTGTGGGTATGCACCTAATGTATGCTTTAACATGCCTGTCTCCTTAATCCTGTGGTTGTGCCGCAACGGGTTGCACGTCAATGCCAAGTTCTTTAAAGACGTCTTCGGCCATATGCATCGCCGCATTCGCTGCTGGCAAACCGGCATATAAAGAACTATGTAAAATAAGTTCCTTTAATTCATCTTTAGTCACACCGTTATTGAAGCAGGCACGTAAATGCATTCTCAGTTCGTCTTCTCGCCCTAAAGCCAATAAGATGGCAATCGTGACCAGACTGCGGGTATGGCGTGGTAAACCTTCACGTGACCACACTTCCCCCCAGGCGAAGCGACTAATAAAGTTCTGGAAGTCCTGATTGAAATCATTCAGGTTCTCTAAAGAACGTCCGACATGTTTTTCGCCCAGTACTTCGGTACGGACTTTCAGTCCTTGTTGATAACGCTGCTCATCATTCATTGACTTTTTCCTCGATTAGGTTGCATCGGTATGGGCAACGATAGATTTAACAAAAATGGCGACTGCTGCTGCGGCTGCGGGAATCATTAGCAGGCTCAGAATGGCGGTAAATGACCAGTTATTTCCAAGAAGAATCGCCCCGATCCATGCACCGAATACCGCACCAAAACGTCCAATTCCCATCATCCATGCAATCCCTGTTGCACGACATTGAGTTGGGTAGAAACGAGCACTTAATGCAGGCATAGAAGACTGGGCACCATTGATCGCAACACCGGCACAAAGCACCAGAATAGCCAATAAGGTCGGGCTATTCAGGCTTTGACCAACGGCTACAGCGAAAACACCTGCAACGACATAAAACACTGCCAATACTCGGTTTGGATTGAATTTATCCATTGCCCAGCCAATCACCAATGCACTGAGTACACCGCCAAACTGGAACAATCCGCCGATAAATGCTGCACGTTCCATGCTCGCACCGGTTTCACGCATCAAGGTCGGTAACCAACTGGTCAATAGATAAATAATGACCAGCCCCATAAAATAGGTGAGCCACAATAAAACCGTACCTTTGGCATATTTCCGGGAAAACAACATCTTGAATACGTTGCCCTTTGGTGCAACATTGGATTCTTCTTCAGGAATATGAAACTGGGTAATACCTTGGACTTGTGAAGGCGCAATATGGTTTAAAATTTTACGTACTTTTTCAGGGCTCTTATTTTTTACAATCAGGAAGCGATAAGACTCCGGCAAGAATACAATCACCAGAAGCATCAATATCAAAGGAATAATTCCGCCAAACAGGAATAAGCTGTGCCAACCAAAAGCAGGAATAAGCCAACTACTAATAAAGCCACCAATCGCCATCCCCAGATTAAAACCACAGAACATACACACCACTAAAATAGAGCGTACGCGTTTCGGGCAATATTCCGAGAACAAGGTTGTTGCATTCGGCATGGCTGCACCCAAACCAATACCTGTTAAAAAGCGTAATACCACCAATTGGTCCAGACCTGATGCATAGGCAGAAGCAAAGGTAAAACCACCAAAAATCAGCATGGCCACGGTTAAAACGATCTTACGGCCAAAACGGTCAGCAGTTGGTCCTGAGACTAAAGCCCCAATAATCATACCGCCCAAAGCGGCACTCATCACTGGTCCTAACTGAGAGCGGTCAATGCCCCAGTCCTGTGTGAGGGCTGGTGCAATAAAACCCATTGCAGCAGTATCCACACCATCAAAAAAAACAATTAAAAAACAAATGATTGCAATCATCCATTGATACTTGCTAATCGGCGCATTATCAATTAATTCCTGTGCATCCATGCTGTTATTTTTTGCAGCGTAATCCTGAAACGCCATAGTAGTCTCCTTGAGGCGAAATCCTTTTAACAAACCTAAGTGTTTATATTCTTTGGATAAACTTTGTCAGTTCCTGAGTAAATACTTGTGGTTGCTCAATATTCGATAAATGTGAAGCCAGCAAAATCTCAAGCCGACTGTTTGCAATGTGATGATGCATAAACTCTGCATCCTGGATTGTGGTGACGGGGTCGTATTGCCCTGCGATAATTAAAGTGGGAATTTGAATCTGACCAAGTTGCGCCCGAACATCGGCATCAGCTAAAGCACGACATGCATTGGCATACCCCTGGGCAGGTGTCACTGCCAGACTCTGAATGGTTTTTTGTGCCAGCACATCGTGTGCATAATCAAAATGCTCACTAAACCAACGGGTATGCGTGGTTTTTACAAGTTCTGCCAAACCGTTTTTCTCTACACTATCTGCACGGGTATTCCATGCCTCGGCATGACCGATTTTTGCAGCCGAATTTGCAACCGTAATGCTATGAAAGCGTTGTGCATGATCGATGGCCAAGGCCAAGGCTGTAATTCCGCCCATTGAAATACCGCAGAAATGTACTTTTTCAACGGCTAAAGCATCAAGAATATCGATCACATCTTCAGCCAGATTTTGCAAGCTCGTATCGGCAATCACACTACTGGTACCATGTCCACGTGTGTCATAGGTAATGACCTGATAATGCTCAGCTAAAGCTGTCACTTGCGCCTGCCACATCCCATGATCGGTTCCCAAAGAGTTAGAGAACATGATCACAGGTGCATCTTTGCGCCCTTGAACCTGAACAGCCAGCGGATGTCCCTGACGATTATTGATATGCGTGATCATGTGCTTACTCTCCTTGTTGTGCATATAGGACTGCATCGATCTGTGCCTGAATATTGCCTAGGTAAGATGCAGGATTGAACAACTCATCTAATGCCTGATCATTGAAATGGGCTCGCACTTGCTCCATGTCTGCTAACACGGTTTTTAAATGCTGCTGTTGGGCAACAGCTTGCTGGCAGGCTTGCTCAACCAGATGATGTGCATTCAAACGGCCAAGCTTTGGGGCCAACGCCATCATCACCGCCTCTGCCATGATCAGGCCATGGGTACATTCAAGATTACGTTGCATCGCGTCTGTGTTGACCTGCATGTGCTCAAGTACGTCACTGCTTCGCTCTAAAGCACCTGCACATAGCTGGAAAATTTCTGGAATCGCCAGCCATTCCGCATGCCAAGCCCCTAAAGCCCGTTCATGCTCTTGCACCATGCTTTGATAAACACTTGCCATTAAGGCTGGCACACGATTAGCTGCGGCAAGAATTGAAGCTGCCGCCACCGGATTACGCTTATGCGGCATGGTCGATGATCCACCACGCCCTTTTGCTGCCGGTTCAAAAACTTCTGCGATTTCGGTTTGCATCAGCAATGACCAATCTTTTGCCATCCTGCCGACATTCCCTACAATCAAGGCAAGCGTGCTGGCAAGCTCAACCATACGGTCGCGCTCACCATGCCATGTACATTCAGGCGCTGTTAAATTGAGTTGTGCTGCAAAAGCGGCAACCACAGCTGTGCCTTGATCCTGTAAAGATGCCAGTGAACCTACCGCACCACCGAGTTGTGCAGTCAATACGCGACTTTTCATGGTTTGTAGACGATCAAGATCACGTTTCAAGGCAGCTGCCCAACGGGCAAATTTATGACCTAAAGTAATCGGTAAAGCTTGCTGTAACCAGGTACGCCCAATCATGACCTGATCGCGATATTGCTGCGCTTGCTTTAAACAAATTTGATAGGTCCGTTCCAGTTGCTTTTCGATCAATGCCAAGGCATCACGGCACTGTAAAATCGTTGCTGTATCAATGATATCCTGACTAGTCGCACCCCAGTGCACATAACGTGAAGCATCTTCATTCTGCTGTTTTACCAAGGCAGTGAATTGCTTAACCAATGGAATCGCAACATTACCTGCCAGCCCTGCTGCTGTAGCCAACGCCTCCATATCGATGTGCGGTACAGCATTTTGACCAACCTGTTCAATCATCGTTGCCGCCGAAGCAGGAATCACATTGACCTGTGCCTGAGCTTTAGCTAAAGCCACTTCGGCCTGCACCATATATCCCAATAAAGCGCGATCACTAAAAATGGCTGTGACATCAGGTTGATAAAATAAGCTGGCGTATAACTGGCTCATAACAGACCTCACTCAACACATTGAATAATCAAGGCAATCCCTTGACCGACACCAATACACATCGAACACAAGGCATACTGCCCCTTGATCTGTTCAAGCTGGTTTAAGGCCGTAGTCACCAGACGCGCACCAGAGGCACCTAAGGGATGACCCAAGGCAATTGCACCGCCATTCGGATTAACCCGTGCATCATCATCTGCCAAGCCTAAATCACGGGTCACAGCCAAAGCCTGTGCTGCAAAAGCTTCATTCAATTCAATCACATCCATTTGTTCTAGCGTGAGATTGGCCTGTTTCAGCAGTTTCTTGATGGCAGGCGCAGGTGCAAAGCCCATAATCCGTGGTTCAACCCCAACTGTGGTGGCTGCAATGATTTTGGCGCGTGGCTTGAGTTGGTATTTTTCCACCGCTTCGTCCGACGCAATCAACACCGCAGCTGCGCCGTCATTAATTCCAGAGGCGTTACCTGCTGTTACAGTACCTTCGGCTTTGACCACACCTTTGAGTTTGGTTAATGCCTCTAAAGTGGTTGATGCACGTGGATGCTCATCACGATCCACCA